>Ga0209066_10008077_pt1 | contig 10281 bp, 14 predicted proteins | sample All_14_2_FD_187198 | JGI IMG/M metagenome (GOLD analysis project Ga0209066, IMG submission 187198) | Freshwater microbial communities in response to fracking from Pennsylvania, USA - Allegheny Zone_MetaG_DW_15 (SPAdes) (version 2) ... | reverse complement strand
ATATAGTATATATATAGCTGACAACCAACATTATACAGTCTTAACCATAGCCTTAAAGCGGTACCCTTGCACCATAATAAAATCAAGAAAAGGAGGGGGAGCGCGAAAAAAATAGTGCAGAATCGTGCAAAAGATAAGCCCGCTACAATTCAATGTAACGGGCTTATGTGCAACAGGCACTCAAATATTCAATTCTACAGGCTTTAACTAAATCTTTAGTTTGTAGCTTTAACCATTATTCTTAAACAGATAGAAGTCGCTAATAGACTCCACTGATGACTTCCCACCCTTATATGGGAATGAGTTCTTAAAGGTTGTCTCAAGCTCCCATTGTGAGCGGTTAGCTTCAATCCAATCAGTAAACGTGCGTTCCTTTATATGAATTGCCGGGAACTCAACTTTCCTGCTGTTGCTTGAGTATATCAGTACGAACTTCAGTGAAGAGTCAAATAATCGATTCATATAGGCCTCAAACACGCTATCTTCTACCAGGTGGTATATCACATCCAATGATAACCCAAGCTTCGCCTGCTGCCCCCTGTATTCCTCAGCAACCATAAATTTAAAGTTAGGCTTCAGGTCATAAAGTGCCGTGCACTTCTCAATAGCAGTTCTGCTCACATCAATTCCAAGGTATTCACCTTTAAATGGAAGGTCCGATAACTGGTGCCCATCACCGCATCCCCAATCTATAATACTGGTAATCTTCTTCCACCTGATCACCTGGATCAATATATCATTCTTAAAATTCCTCAGTGACTCAATGTATGAACCCGCTCCTGAGTTTCTTCCAGCGGCATAACGCTGCTCCCAATGTTCAGCTGAGTTGAATTGTTTGGTTTCTTTAATTTCTTCCATGTCTGTCTATTGTTTTAATTCAGCCGTTAAAATAGCATTAATGACTTCTTACTCTCCCTGGTAAGCTTATGCTGAAGCTTATCATGGTTCAGGTGGCATTTCTGGCAGAGAGCTTTTAAGTTATCCGGATGATTATTTGTGATATCATGATCCATGTGGGCAATCGTTAAGACTATCCATGTAGTCTTAACACCATCAATGGCCATTGCTTCCAATACCATGCCTTCTATTATTTCAAATTGATCTCCATGCCTTACTATTGTATGATGATTCGGAGCACCACAGAACTCACATTTATGGCCTGCTCTTTTAAGTATGGCAGGCCTGATCTCCGTCTTCCAGTTCTCTGGGTATTTCTTATAATCTATTGGCATCACTACTTATCTTTTGTCATTACACTCTTCCAAGTGCCTCTAATTGGTTTACCTGAGAGAGTCATTTTAAACCATCCTGACTCCTTAATACCATCCTCAGTCAACGTTCCTGTACCAAAGAACTGCGCTACCATAACCTGGCCACAAGGAGTTTTACCATGTTTCCAAAATGGTTCATAGCTATATTCACCGGTTCCCATCCAGGCTTTTGCAGTAGTATTCATGTTCTCCATCAGCAGCTCCTCACCATTTATGGCACATATAGAAAGCTGGTTATCATACTTCCAGTGAAGATTGATAGTGTCGTTATCCATGTAGAAGGTGCCTGTATATCGGCCTTCAACCGGATAGAGTTTCTTTACTGTGGTAAACTCAGGCTCCTCATCCTTTGAGCAGCTGGTAAGTGTGATTATGAGGATAAGAAAGAGGGATGTTTGTTTCATGGCTTAACCTTCTGTTTGTTTTTATAATGATCAAGATTCTTCTTTGTGAATCCACCAATAAAGTTGTATGTGGCTATTCGCTTCCTATTTTTGCCATATAATACCACTTCTGTATAGTCGCTTTCATAATCAACGACTTGATCCCACCTTTTAAATGTTTCGATTGATTTATTACTCATTTCTGTCCCTGTTGGTTAAGTGTGTCTAATCTTGCCATGTTAAGCGACAATTACATCCTCATACTGATAATAGAAGTTTTCGGGATTTTCTAAATCGGCATCTTCATCTATTGTGCAGTAAGTGATTTGTTCTAATATTTCTTCATTACTCATTTCTGTTCCTCCTGTTGGTTATATTGATTTTCTTATAGACCTGTTGATTAATCTTACAAGTGCCTTAAACTCAAGGTCGGTTTCTGTAAGATAACAGTTGTGAAAATATTTTTTGAAATATCTCTTTGCTTCTTTTTCAGCGTATGTATGCTTAATATTTGCTTTCATTTCTTTTCCTCCTGTTGGTTATGTTTTAAATCTTTACACCGTTTCCAGTCATCATACATCTGTTTAATTGTTTCCTCATCATGTCCTGTGAGGTAAATTGCAAAATCTATTGTTTCACTCATTTTTGCTCCTCCTTATTACTTATGCCGAAACAGATTCTATTAATTCAATCAATCGCAATACAGTGGCTTCACACAACGCTTTTGCTACATTGACTTCAACAGCATTGCCAATGTATTTTTTCTGGTCTGCCTGAGTTCCTACAAGTTTGTATTCTTTAGGAAAGCCCATTATCTGAAGCAACTCAATTATATACAGCATCCTCATCTTGATATCCGATATTCCATAAATAGCCATGAACTCCTTTATCTTCCTGGTTATATCGGTATCTGTTTCATAAACTTCAATATAAACTTCCCCTTCTTCAGTTATTACCAGGTAAGGAGGCATCTTATCCATTCTAGCGATAAGGGTAAAGCATGGAGCTTCTACAGATCCACCGGCAGAAGTAAACTGTGGATTCATTAAATAATGCCACTTCCTGTTTGCTGTTATCACCTTTGCAGGCTCTTCGATCGAGGATCCAACGTTATTGAATGATGTATCCATGATCCATGGTTTAACTGTAACCAGATTTTGTTTTGGAACACTCAGCACTGTAGGGCCTGGATTATCAATATCTGATATCTGGCCACCTCCTGAGTAAGAGTTGGCAATAAACTGACTAGAAACCAGCGCAAGCCTGTCTTTGGTCGTCACAGTGGGAGCGGGTCCGTCAATATCACTTACATTTTCGCCTGTACCATAATAGGCTGAAATAAAATTTGCCGTTACAAGAGAATGGTGGTCACTGGTAGTAATAACGCCTGAGGGGTTTTCAATGTCAGCTACTTTACCTTCAGGCTTCCCGGAATAGTATTTTGCAATAAACTGAGCAGAAACAACAGCAAGTCTTCCCTGAGTCGCCACAACCGGGCATGGCTCGTCTATGGATGGAGGTACATGCTTGCCGGTTTTCCCATTAGTTGAGTTATACTTGAGCAACCATTGCTTTTTACCACCGGCTACAAACTTGATCAAACCGGCAAATATCCGTTCAAGAGTCTTATCAGATAATGGAACTTTCCTGTCAAAGATGGACCTGCCTTCATCATGCAACATCAATACCTCTTTAACTGCTTTCCATTTCTTCTGATATCCGAACAACCCTGTTCCGCCACCTGACTTTGAATGTGTCGGCACTGGCCAGGTTAATGGCAGGTCATACTTCACAAACTGGCCAAAGAATCTTTTTCTTGAAGTATAAGCTCCAAAATCAGCCGCATTCAACATCCTGTATTCAAAATCATAACCATAACCCTGAACCCGCTTAACCCATCTCAAATATTGCTTCCCCTTATCCTTGCTTATTGGCTTACCCTTCTCATCCACATCACCCCAGCTCATAAATTCCTCTACGTTCTCAATTTGGATGTAGTCAGGGTTTAGAGCATCAACATACCTGAATAAATGATTAGCCAAAGTCCTGCTATCTGCATCCCTTGATTGCCCGCCTTTTGCCTTACTAAAGTTTGTGCACTCCAATGATGCCCATAAAACAAGGCTGGCTTCCGGATAAAGCCTGCGCATTCTATGCGTATGTTTAACAAGGGGTGTAAGTTCAAGTGTCCTTATATCTTCAGTAAAATGCATTGCTTCAGGATGATTAGAGGCATGGCTTGCAATGGCATTTTCATCATGGTTTACACAGGCAATTACCCGGGCACATTTGTTTCCATCAACCGTAGCTTGCTCTACTCCGGTTGAAGTACCCCCGGCGCCACAGAACAAGTCAATGTATAGTAGTTTAATCATTTCTCTCTCCTCTTTTTTAAAACATTCTCCCTTCCCCCAGTCAGTACCTGAAGATATCACGTGAGCTTTCTGACAATGATCTGTCATGCATGCATGATAGGGGCAGCTCCAGGCACTGATAGGGCAGGGAATGCTCATGGTTAATTATATCTTTGTAAATAATTCTCTATAGCTTCCTTTAATCCTAAGCCATCAAGAATCTGAGCATCCATAATTTTCATTTCTTCCAATTCCTTCCTGAGTATAGTTTCATAAGTCTCCTTATTCTCCTTCTCCTTATCCTGCACATTCATGATCGACCGCTGGTAGCGCAAACTCCTTACAAACATTTCCAGTGTAACAAGGCGCTGTATATCAAAACCAGTAAATTTGATATTGCTGGAAGCTGACATCACATTAATTTGCTCAGATTGCTGCGTTTCGGTAATAGGCTCTTCACGCACTATCGGCTGAGGGTGTCTCTGTTCCCACTTGATGCGTTTTTTCTCAAGGTGATGCTCAATGATCGCCCTGGTTTCATCAGTTAATTTTATTTCTTCCATAGTTGTTTGGTTAATTGGTTTATTCAATCTTAATTAGTTTCATAAAATCATGGTCAGGATTTAACTCTCCTTCCAATTCATTGGGATCCCATTTTATCTCCTCTACAGGCACCTCATAATTATTCACTCGCTTTAACTTCCTGTACTTCTCTAAAGCTTTATTGATCTTATCATCACCTGTATTGAAGATTACACGCAGCTCTCGCACTTTACATTTGTTTAAATTCGCATAGTAGTATTCTGCTATAGCAAATTCCTTGATAGTAATTGTTATCGGTTCGTCAGAAAGGTTCATCTCACAAAACATTTACCTGCATTCACAAATTCCATAAGCCATGGCAGGTCAGTATTTGATGTAATCTTATAGCTTTGGTAAACCGGGCTATAGAAGGACTGGATGAGAACACTGGTGCCAATCCGCGGCTCTTCGTTTATAAGTACATCATACCTGGTTGCCTTCCTAAATTCCTTTGGGAGCTTAATGAACATATACAGCTTGCTCCACATAGGGCACTCAATAAACTTGGCCGGTGGATCAGCGGCCAGCTTCATGATTTCCTTGCAATTTTCCTGGCATTTGGGGCACATTTCTTCCTTCGTCATCATTACCTATACATGTTTTTAATGTCCTCAATTGCTATCCTGCGCTTTGTCTGGTAATCTCTTGCCATGTTGCCAAGGCTCTTTTGTCCGGAATGCCTGCGATATTCATAAAGAAACTCATCACAGTATCCAATCACCGCACCCTTGGAGAGGATCCTCAAGTTGAATTCATATTCCTCACCAGTCCACAGGCATTCATTGAATAAGCCAAAGCGATCAAATACCGACCTCTTATACATCAGTGTACCACCATGTATCTGGTTATTCCTGAGCATTTCGAAAAGATTAGGCTCATGCACGCTCGGGAACCAGCTTTCAGTTTTCCCATCAGGGAAGAAATTAATTGCATTGCCATGGATGAAATGCACTACTCTCTGAAAGCCTTGCTCCTTAAATGCCGCCACACTGAATTCAATTGACCTTTCTGGCAACCGGTCATCATCACATAAGTACTTTACAAAATCACCGGTAGCCTTTTCAATTCCCCTGTTAAGGTTGTAACTAACACCCTGATTTGACTGACTCAAAATCAGCTCTATATTTGAGTAGCTTTGATTTTCAACACTCTTGATGGCTTCCTTTAAATAACCGCGGTCCTCTTTAAAGGGTATAATGATTGAGACTTTCTCCATTTTCTTTTTTGATGTGTTAAGTGAAACTTCCCGCAAAACGGGCATTTGTAAACTCTTTGAGGTCTTTTCTTGGCTGTCCTGCCTTTGATTCTCTTGCCATCGATCACAATCCTTAGGTTCTTTGCCCGGGTAACCATGGTTTGAGCCTCCTTCCAGGTGTCATATGAGATCTTCTCACAGGGCACCGTATATAGTTGTCTATCCTCCATAGCTCGAAATGTCCCTGTTACCGATCATAAAGAATTCCTGCCCACCACTCTTATCGTCATAGCCTGGCTTTCCATACTGGTCCCTCTTATGCGGATTGAAATGTAATCCTCTGTAATCACACCAGTTCTTAAGCTTTTTCTTGAATAAATGAGGGGTTACATACTTCCTGTCATTTGGATTCTTCTCAAGGAAGTTGTCATACAGTTCCTTCCGTGGAATCTGCACATTCAGTTGATTACTTGGGTTCATCATCACATCTTCACCTTCAGTAATCGAATAGTATTCATCAGCCCAGAGTAAGAAACTCTCACCAATAAACTGCCTTAGGCGTCTTCTATCCAGTCTGTCAGTTGGAGCTGCTATCAGTCCTGATCTGTTGATACCCCATCCATTCTCCTGGGCTTTGAAATACAACTGCAGGCAACTGGCCATGAAGTTGTAAAACAAGTTCCACTGCTTCTCATCCCACTCATTAAAGAAGTTGATACCGAAGTCATCCAGTGGCTTATGAAGGTCATTATAGAAATCACTGAAAGCAATAAGAAACTGACGGTCCTTAAATGATGTAGATGAACCGTTAATGGCATGGTTGGTAGTAAGGAAAAGCTTTGGAGTTTCGTTTTCCGGAAGCGTGTATTTCTTCTGAGCCTTCACATTAATAGTCATCTGACCGGTAATGGTAGGGAAGAAGAATTCAAAGTCCACATTCGCCCTTACGTCATCAAGAAAGATATTTTCAGTCTTCTCAGTAACCTCTTCCCAGATGAATGGATCTGAGGTAAGGTCCTTGCTTTTAGCTCCGATATAAGTTTGTGGTACCACCTTACCTATCCCAAAGCCAAACAAGCTCTTTCCTGTACGGCCGTTACTCTCACCAACCTCGCTTAACTTACCATCCATGGCAATAACAGCCTTCTCAACTGATTTATCCCTGTACTTATGAAGCAGGTATCCGATGGCTGTCATCTTTGAAACAAAGTGCAGATTGGTCTCAAATTTCTCATCAATTGACCGCTCGTCAATGATATCATAAGAATTTGTATCCGGATTAAAGCGCTGCAGTGTTTTCCTTGTCTCAGGGTCGATCATCTTCTTCCAGAAGAATTCAGAAGTATTCATTAAGAATTTGGCAAAATGACAATCTTCAGCTTCTTTTGAAAATGATACAAAGTACTGGCCTAAATATGGCGACAGGTCGTTCAGCTTTTTAAACTGGCTTACTATATCCTGATCAATCCTGGTAACTTCAATAAATGAAGTACTATTTGTACCTGATTCTTCCGGGAATGAACATTGCAATTGTCTTGCTGAAAATCCAATTACCTTATCACACCATACAAAATGCTCTAGTTCGCTGTAATTCCTCTCTTCAATGCTGTGTGAAGAAATCTTCCAAACCTTGTCTTTAAAATACAGGTACTGGTAACTCTTATCAGCAACTTCAAAGTAAGGCCTCAGGTAATTTAAATGGCTTAATGAATCAGGGCCAAGGTACATTTTACCACCCCTGAACAGAAAGTCCATCATGTCAACCAATGTTGATTTAGGAGTGGTATCCCTCGTAAACTCTATCACAAAGTCCCTCATGTAATAAGAGTCAACTTCTTCAACAACCCTATTCTGGATGTAGATAAAGCAATCCTTTTTGTTCAGCATCCGGTACCTTCCAAATCCCCTGTTATGCAGGAAATTATAGCAGTACATGTAGCTAAACTTGTACTCAATTATCGGGTCACTATTGCGCCTGTTGATAGTGGTGCGCTGAATAAACTGCTCATCCTCATTCAATGGAGCTGCAGGTACTACCTTTTCATTTTCATCAAACTTCCATGAGTGATGACCAAATTTAAATTCCTTGAGATCCTTGAGCCTGTCTTTATACTTAGCTGAAAAAGCTTCCACGTTCTGCAGGCACCAGTACTCCTGAAGCTTAAGATCAGTGATAGTAGAGATCTTGTAAACGTTCATAAACTCACCCTGACCGTCCTTGCTGTTGATGGCAAAATCAATATCAGCCCTTAGCTTGTCTTCTGCACCCTTCAGTTGGTTAGTCAGCAAGTCATCAATGCCTTTATAATTGCCTTCATTCTGCTTAACGTGCCCGAAATATAATTCAAGGTAAATACCGGTATTGCTCAAAGCCTTAAAGTAATCCTTGAAGTTCCTTACTGCAGAGAAAAAACTTCTTGGCCTTTGCTCAACCTGGTTAGCAGGATTAAGCTCATAACTAAGATGGTCATAGTCAGAATCCAATAAAAAGACAACTTCCTTAATCTGGCACCGTTGTACCAACAAAAGGAGGTCATAGGGGAGGGATGGCGCACCATCCCTCATGGTCCCTATATTCTGTATACCCATTACTCCCACGGAAAATATGCCGTGTTTGGTTGCCTTCACAGCCTTCTTTTCTCCCTCCTGGATATACAACCTCTCTATAACCCGTGCATCCTTATATGCTCTTCTCACAGGCTCAGGGATGAATAAATGACTCCCTGATCCATAAGGTGAGGAATACTTCATTGGCTTCCCGTTCTTGTCCTTATGCAGGTCAGGAATCTGCCAGCGCATACGCCATAAATGTGCTGTTCTGCTCGTTTTTGGCACTTGGTAGATGATAGGTTTCCCGTTCAGGTCATAATACCTTATCATCATATCATCACCATCCACTATACGGCCGTCATCTGTCCTGGTTGCTTCAACAAAAAGGTCAACCTCAAGCTCCTTTGGATTCTCTCTATCACTGTCATCAACTACTATGGCCTTTTGATCGGCATCATCAATTCCTGATTCCTGTAACTGCTTATCCCTGAATGAAGCATTGACCGGGTTACCACCTTTCCTTTGCGGACCTTTAGGCTTCTCATCATTCTCAACCGTTACATTGAACTTATCAGCCAGCCACTTTAATGCCTCAGGGTATTTCATTCCTTGGCTTTCCATCAGGAAGTTGGCAGGGGATTTACCACCGGCACCACATGAAAAGCATTTATATACGCCTTTAGAGGGTGTTACTTGTAGTCCTTTGCCTTTGCCATCCTTACCACAGAATGGACACTGGCAATAGTATGAAGATCCTGATTTCTTTAGTGAATAGAAGCTGCTTATAGTATCCTCAAGATTCGCAGCTCTTAAAATGTCTTCTACTGAGTTTTTTGATATCATATTGAGCTTAGAATTTAACGGGATACAAATCTTCTTTTGCCGCTGTATGCATCAGGCCGTTTTCATCCACCACCAATACGTTATACTCATATAGCTCCTTAATCTTAACCTTCACAAATTCATCAACCTTTTTCACACTGACCAACGGCAACCTGAATGCTCTTAATACAATACCAGGGATCCTCTTATTCAGGTACCAGGCATAAAGGCAGGAATTGGTGTAAATAAACCTTTTCTTGCACCATAAGCATTCATCATTCTTCTGCATAACACTCTGGTACTCTAAATATTCGCCATATTTATGGAAGGCAACTACCGCTGCTACAATCAGCAACAGCACCATTACCAGGGTTGAACCGAGTAAAATAGATGTTAGCAGCATAATCCCTCCGGCATTGGCATGTTATCAACTATCTCATTCATTTTCTCAATGAGATAAATATTCAGTCGCGCCTGTTTAAGACGTTTCTTGATTATCTGTTGATCATGCAAACTCAGAGGTTTGGAATAGTTTATCAGTGTAATTTGGCGGTCAAGTCTCTTGATATTTCGCTTCACCTGTTTTTGCAGCTCGTAGAACGCTGCATAGCCGTTGCCGGCAATAATAATAGTATTCATCTGGTTGTCTTGGTTTTGGTTCTGTTGGCCTGGGGAGGGCTTGGTTAATTAATAGATATTATGTATAAAATACATGCATGCAATATTTTGAGGATACCTCGGAGTGTCCATGGGCCAGCAATAACATGTACCAAAATTAGATTCTGGCTCACCTGGTTTATAATCTTCAGCAGGTTTGAAATATTTACAATCTATACATGTATATGGAGGACGTGCTTCAATTACCGGTTTTTCATCAATGATTATGATCAGGATAAATTTGGGAATAATGACAATCGGCTTTTCTCCTTTTCTATTGATGTGAACAACGCCATTCTGATACTTTTCAAAAATCCTCTCTGCTAAATGTATTGAGTATTCAAGAATGATGGTTTCATTGATAACACCATAGCAGTCTTCAAAAAGAAAAGGGTCATTGAAGTTATTGTTATTAATTTTAACCAATGAGATTGCGGCCCTTGGGTCCTTATCTGTCAACTCACTTA
>Ga0209066_10008076_pt1 | contig 10282 bp, 21 predicted proteins | sample All_14_2_FD_187198 | JGI IMG/M metagenome (GOLD analysis project Ga0209066, IMG submission 187198) | Freshwater microbial communities in response to fracking from Pennsylvania, USA - Allegheny Zone_MetaG_DW_15 (SPAdes) (version 2) ... | reverse complement strand
CGCCAAGCAGGCCGGCGTTCCTCCTGAGCAGTTGCCGGATCTGCCTCCAGACAAAATAGAGAGTGCGATCGCCGTTGTCGAAGAAACGCCCGATCTCATTCTCGCGCAGGCTCGGAGCCAGGAGCTGGGCAACGAACTGATGCTGGCGGAGATGCAAAAGGAAAGCGCCTTCGGTTGGATGTGGCGCCCCGCTGGCATGTGGCTGATGCTGGCCTGCGTCGCCTGGCTCATGATCATCCGTCCCGTGGTCAACGCGATCCTCTGGGCTCATGGCAGCGGCATACAGATCGAGGTCGGGATCGATCTCGCGAACTTCCTTGGGATCTTCACCATCTACACCGGTCTCTATATGGGCGGGCACACGGTGATGAAAACGGTAGAAAAGGTGAAGCGCGGATGACCCCGGGAGAGGGATACAGGGGCCCGGGAATCTGGATCCGCATCCAGCACCGCTTCGGGCCGCGCATGATGGAATGGTTCATGGCTGCGCACATGATGCTGTTCGGCTGCGTCCTCCTCATGCCGACGCAAACGTTCAACCAGCCGGCATGGAAGGCGTTCCGCGAGATCTTCTATTCCGAGGATATCCTGGGCTGGACGATGTTCTGGGTTGGGGTATTGCGCATCATCGGTCTGATCATCAACGGCGCGCGTAAGAACGTGACGCCGCAGATAAGGCAGGCGTCGGCCGCAATCGGCTGCGTCATCTGGGCAGGCATCACATTCGGGTTCTATTCCTCCGATGTCGTCTCGACCTGGCTCGCCATCTATCCGCTTTTTGCGGTCGGTGAGCTGGTCAACATCCATCGCGCCGCGCACGACGAGGGGGAAATCAGGAATGGAACAGCAGATCGCTAACCTGCCGCCGACTGCGTTGATCACCTTCGGCGCTGTGTTGGCAGTCATCTTCGCAGTTCGCTACCTCGGCCTTTGGCAGGGCCAGAAAGCCTCTCCCGCGAATTCACCAGCTGCCGCCCAGGTCGCCGCTGTGGTCGTTGATCCCACCGCGCTGAACCGAGCCGCATCTGCACTTGAGGCGCATACGGAAGCTCTGCGCGAGCTCACCGAGGAAGTGCATGATGGAAACCGAACCTTGAAGCTCCTCGCCCAGGAGACGGATCGTATTCGAGAAGAGCTGCGAATACAGCGCGAGATCCGGCGACAGGTGTGATCACTGTCCAAGCTGCCAGCGCACGAGATCCGGAAACATGACGCCGCAGACTTCATTGAGGCGCCCGATATCATTGGAGCGCTGGCATGTGCCTTCGAAGTGGCGGCGAAGTGCAAGGAAGGTGCAGTCTGCTCCGAACTTCACGACCAGACGGGACTTCGCGTAGTTGCCGGATCGGCCGCACTTGTTGCAGGCAACCTCGACCCGAGCGTAGGGAAAATCTCCAAGGCGAGGCGGTCGGGAGTCAGGCAGGGGGATCTGGCGCGTCATAGCATGTTCCAGATCATGCCCGCGGTCGATGCGAGGGTGCCGAGGATCAGCAGGGCGATGAGCAGTATTTCCCACTTCATTTCAAGCCCCGCTTGCGCAGTTCCTCGATCTGGCGATTAACCCGCTCGTTCTCGCAGATCGCCAGCATGCGGTTTTCGGCAACAGCGACGACGGCCGCCAAGGCCTCGACCTCTCCCCAGCCCGTGCCTACCGCATCGTCGACGAGCTGCAGCACGTCCGCCTCGACCGCTTCCTGTGCGTCCAAAAAGCGGTCAGGGTGATCTGCAGGGCGTAGCGGCGGCGCGATGGTCATGAGCGAGAATATGGCTCAGGTCGCGCCGTAGGCAAGATCTGCGGTTAGCCGGTTCGCCGGAAAACAACGGGAACAGAGGTGGCGAACCGGCGCCAAAATGCCTCTGAAATATATGGGTATTGGTGGGCCCGGAGGGACCAAAACCCCCTAAAGGTCTGCGTCATATTGATAGACATTCAGCCGCTCCGCCACGACGCGGCCAGCGTTGCGGGGATTGGCATAGGTGCCGAGAAAGACCGCAGTGCTTTTCCACCCTCCCGCATCCATCGCCGACTTAACGTCCACGCCCATGGATAGCGCGATGTTCGCGAAAGCATGCCGGCCGCAGGTGTGCGTCGGCTTGTAGACGATCTCCGCACGCCGGCAGACTGCTGCGATCCGCTCGTTCACGGAATGGCGGTTCCTGTAGCGGAAGACGCGATCGTCGGGCTTCGTCCCCTTCTGCAGTGCGTAGAGCCGACTGATCATCTGGTCGGTCAAGAACCTGGTTGAGTTCCGGCCGGTCTTGGTCTTGAGCAGCAACGCCGTCCTGTTGATCAGATCCACCTCGCTCCATCGAAGTTCGAGCGCTTCGGAGATCCTGGCGCCGGTCTGGCTCATGAAGAGTACGAGCGCCGCCAAGTGCTGCAGCCCGTCCTTGGCGCACTGGCGAACGAATGCGTGAAGCCATGCCTGCGACGCAGCTTTCTTCCTTTTCGGCGCCTCCTCTTTCAGGTTTCGCAGCCGGATGGCCGGCCCCCATCCTCGATCGTAGGCATGATAGAACACGGCTCGAACTGGTGTGATCACACATCGATTTCGCGTCGCGTTCTGCTGGGTCGGATAGAGGTCCTGGGCGATCTTCTTGACGTCGAACGGAAAGATGGAAGTCAAAGGCCGATTGCCGAGCCGTTCGACGATCTTCGGAAGATACCGGTCGTCTCCGCCATATTCGACGTAGCTCGCAGCGGCTTCGCTGAAAGTGCATGCGACGGGATGAGGTTGGTTCGACGGGAGGGCGGTGAGGGGCCGGAAAGACATGTTCATGTTGCATCTCCAGAGTGCGCGCCAACGGCGTCTTGCGTTTCACGGACCCCGGCGAGCATGGTCGCCGGAGCCCTTTTCTGAGTGAAACGGCACCTTGTTTCTGCTATTCGTTCTCGAAGCTTCCCAAGCTGAATACGAGGGTTCGATTCCCTTCACCCGCTCCAGCAACTTCAATAACTTACAGGCAATGTCGTTTCACTGTTTCACTGCCGTTACACTGGGCGTTTGGCTGCCCGTGCTTCGGCAATCTTGCGGCTCGCCTCAAGGCCATCGCCGCGGCTGTACTTTTTCGTCATTTTAGTCGTCGAGTGCGTTGCAAGAGCGCTCGCCATTTCAAGTGAGCCCGTCGCCTCTACAGTTTCAGACACAGCCCCGGCGCGCGAGTCCATCGACCAGACGTTGTCCGGTACGCCAGCGGCATCCCTGACCTTTCGGTACTTCTCGGCATAGCGGTTTTCCCAGTACGGCTTGCCGTGATCCTCATCGATGACGACAGGGCCGATCTCCGGAATGGAGTAGGCTTTCAGCGCCTCGACGACGAGCGGCATGGTCTTGAGATCGCGTGCGACTTCAGAGCCCGTCTTGCTGGTGCGGATCTTCAGAACCAGATCCTTCGATATGCTCTGAACTGTCAGTCCTCTCCAGCGGAACGGTCCGCCTTCCTCTGCGGGTGCCCACTCGCCGATGACGTCGATACGCCTCAACGCAGACTCGAATTTGAGCGCCTCGACGAAGCCGATCGACGGGCAACCCATCTCCGCACTCTTCCTCACGATCGCGAGGCACTGCTCGTAGGTCATCACGACGTCACGGCTGGCGGGCAGTTCAAACCGCATGTCAGCTAGGATATCCCGTGCCTGTTTGCATCCGCGAAGCCTCTCGCCGGCGCCATACGACAGGATGATGCGAAGAAGCTTCATCGCGCCGCTCGCTCTCCTGTGCCCTTTCTTCTTCCACTGCGCAAACCAGCGATTGAAGTCGGAGCCTCGAAGCATCTCGATCGAGCGATCGCCGACATTTTTCGCGAGGACGCGAAGGCTCGGCTCGTAGTCTCGAATCCGCGTCGAGTGCTTGACGCTGTGCCACGAGCTGGTTTCGTCGTGTCTGTACTTGTCGATCAGGGATCTGATCGTGCCGTCATAGGCCGGCGCGACGCCGGAGCTGCGCACTTCCGCACGCAGTTCATTCGTGAGTCGTTGGCACGTCGTGGCAATTTCCGCGTCCGTGGCATCGTCTGGCAAGCGAACCAGTCCAAGCGCCTTCGATGCGCCTTTGACTGCTCGCTGCGGGTTCCAGTAGTGAACGGGTGGCCCGCTCTTTCTTGCTCGGCTCTGGTAGCCGGGCCTGTCAGTCCTCATCCCAGTTTTCCTTTCCATCTTGGGCGATATTGCCCAATGGCAGGATGCCCAGCGGATTGCCGTCGGCGTCAACCAGTTTTTCGCCGGCGGCCGGGATGATTGTCGCGATGAGCGTCTTCATATCCATCTGCACGATCGAGCCGGCCTTATTCGCGGCGCGGAGAACTCGCTCGATCTCGACTTGGCGAAAGCTGGCTCGCGTCACTGTCAATTCTCCCCGCTTTTGGCTTGGGTTGATTCGAGAACGGCATCGAGGGCCAAGAGGCAACCCGACAGCTCCGCGATCTGCACCGCATGCTGAAGGGCTTGCGGGCTGTTGGTCCTGACGCGCTTGTTTTCGATCGCGCGGAGTTCCGCCGCCTGTTCGTCGCGACGCTTCTGCAAGAGGTCGCGATCTATGGTGGCCCACTTTGTCACAACCCCGCCTCCGTTTTCGTCTGAGGCGGTGGGGCGTTCTTGCGTTCTGCAAGCCACGCTTCGATCTGCTCGAAATAGGCATCATGCGTCTGTTCCGGACGGACCCTATAGCTGTAGATGGTCCCTCCTGACGGAGATCCGCTGCAGCCCGTAGATAGCTGTTCACGATCAATCTGATCGGCCATGAAGCGAAGTTCGTCCGCTAGGCGCTCGGCTGTATCCGCGCCGAACTTGGCTATGAGGACGTGAGCGCGTTCGGGTGCTTCAACCATTTTTCTCGCCCTCCGTGATGGCGAGGGCGGCGCGAGCGGAGCGCAGGGTGTGGTCGGCAAATGCCGCTCGGCATGCAGCCTCTACGCTCGTGAAATCCTGCAGAACGCGCTTTCCGTCGATTTCCAGAATGGCGTAATCGCTGGCCAAGCTGGCTGCACGGTAGGTCACGTATTGCGTGACTGCCTCAAGACCGCCGCGCTTTGCGATAAGCCACGTCAGGGGCGGCGCAGGTGATTGGGGGGATGCCGTGCCTACCGGCAGCTGCCCGGTCACTGGCACGGCATCCTTGCCATCGCACTCCGCTGTCCGGATCTGGTTACCGGGAGGCGTTGGCGTCTCTGGGGGCGAACGGCGCAATTGCGCCTCAGTGTCTGCCCACGGTTCGTATCGGCAGAATTGTGGATCAACGGCCTGGTAAAGCTGGTGATACGCTTCCACGACATCGTCGGCTATCAGGGCGTCGCGGATCGCAATAACTTGCTCAGCCGACAGCGTCACCCCAACCACATTCGTCTGAGGCGGTGGGGGCAGGACGCCATCAGGGCGAGGACGGCGCAGGAAGCCACGGATCGCGTCGATACCCGGCCCCATGTGCTCCGCGAGCCACCGCTCAACATCGCTGTTCCTGACCTGACGGCCTCCCGGCAGCGCTTCCCAAGCGTCAACGATGGCGTGAAGTTGAGCAATTGCCGTGTCGGATTTTGTCATGCGGCGTTCCTCCAAACTGCTTCTCTGGACACCGCTCCGCTGCGCCGTCCGCGAGAGGTGACGACTTCGTAGAGTGGTTCGAATGGTAGCCAGTCGGCCCCGACGTTCTCGCAGACGTCCACGGGACCTGGCAGGCCACGGCACCACGCAGCCAGCGACGAGAAGCTGAGGGATGAGTTCGGGTAGCGGCGGCCGGCTTCGTTGTTATAGGGCGGGTCGACATGCCAGTGGGCGGTCTCCACTTCGATTTCCCACCACGCTTTGCGCTCGATCGTCCATCCTTCAATCAGGGGTTTTTGCTGCATGATCCTGCGCTTGACCGCTGGCCCCCAAACTCGGCAATCGCTCTCGCCGCGCCATTGGAAATACCAGGGCGAAAGCGTGTTGGATGGCTCCGCTCTGCCTTTCGAGATCCAGAAACGGGCAAGCAACTGCGGCCCGCGCTCGAGCTCGAGCACTTCGGAATAGTCTTCGAAGGTATCCGGAATGCCCTGAACGTCTTCAACGTTGCAGCCGATCAGCCATGACCACAGATCGCAGATGTCTTGCGACACGTCGTAGAGCTTGACGCGCTTGCAGTCCCACCGGGTCGAATAGCTGGCCGATCCTGCAAACGGTTCGATGACGAGATCGTGGCGAGGAGGTCCGTAGTGCCGCGCCCCTGTCCACTTCGCCCCGTAGTAGCTGAAGAACGGCCTCATCCTTCCGAGCCCTCCGTGGTGGCGAGGGCGGCGCGGATGCGGCGCTCGTAGTCGGCGTGAGCTGCGGCTTTGGCGGCTTCGAGGGTGTCAAACGCCTGAACAACTCCGTGCACGCGTGGAAGCATGTACTGGCCATTGTGCAGCGGCTCCCACTTGTCATCTAGTCGCTGAACTCGGTAGTGGCCGACAGGTGAGTGCGCCACGTTATCCCCCCACTCCAGCGGCTTCACCCGCACATTCGTCTGAGGCGATGGGGTGCGTTGGAATGCTGCGTCGATGACCTGCTGGATAGCCATAGGCTCAACCGTGCTCATCCGAATTCGGTCGCCGTAGCGGACTAGCGCCACGCGCAGCAGTTCAATTTCGTCGTGGGCCTTGCGCAGCGCGAGGTTTTTCTTCGGGGTATCGTCGCCATCAAAAGCCAACCGGATCTGATCGAGGACGTCAGCCATTGTCCTTGCCCTCCGTTGTGGTGAGGGCGGTCAGCCAAGCTTCGATGATCGCGGCGGCGTCTAGACCTTCCGCCTGCTGGTCAAGAGCAGACTGAGCCGCTTCGTCGGCGGTGGTTTCAAATGCTCCCTCTCTCCACTGGTCGAGCAAGGGTGTGGGGCAGGCCGCCGATATGGTCAGTCCGAATTCGCGGAAAGTCTCAATAAACTTGTCCACCTGCTCAGGGGTGCTGTCGTCGCAGACGATCTGATCCAGCGCCTTACCAATCTTCAAGCGCAGATCATATGGTGCCCGCATATGTGATGAGGGTGGTGGGGTGCGACGGTTCCAGATCTCTGCTGCAGCCTCTGGCGACATGTCTGCATCGGTCTCGGCGTTGCACTCGTTGCACTGGACCCACCAGGCGTTTGTCTCGCAATAGTCGGCCTTTCCGCCGCAGAACGGGCAGGGCAGAAGTTTGTCGGTCATCTCGCTCTCTCCTTGAAGCTCTTCAGAAGGCTCTGCCAGCGAGCGGCGGCTTCCGGGTTTTCGTCCAGTTCGGCGCGGCTCTTCACCATCAGCATGTTGCGGACGTGGGTCGCGATGCGGTTGGGGTCGGCAATGTCGGCGCCGTGGACATCGCGCAGCCATTGCTGGAAGTCGGCGCGGCCGCAGTACATGCCGCATTGCTTGGCGTGGCTGAACTTGTTCTCGTTGGGGTCTGGCTCGCCCTTCAGGCGGCGGATCTCAGCTTCCAGCTGGGCGATGATCCACCTCTGCCTACGGCCGGCAGCAACCAGCGCCTGCAGCATCTGGGCGCCTCTGATCAGAAACTCGATGTCGGCATAGCCTGCGTCGTCGGTCAGGATGGCAAGCGGCCTGGCCATGGGGCCGGTGTCGCCTTCGATGAAGATCTCGCGGCGGCTCTGGTCGACATTGTAGAAGTTGGTCCAGGCCGGGGGCAGGAGCGGCACGAGCTCCGCCGCCTTGACGCAGAGAGCCTTCTCCGCGTCCGTGAGGCGGCGCGGCGGTGGATCTTGCTCAGGTCGGGGCGTGTGCTGGTTCAACTGCGCACCTCGTCGATGTTCTTCGGGAGGACAGTGAAGCTGTAGGCTACGACCCACGGGTTTTTGTCCCATGCGCCTTCGCCGTTGATCAGATCCCATACGTCCGCATACCAGTCGCGGGCATTGCGCCACTGGTCACCACCGAGATGCATGGCGGTCTCGTTGGCGAATACACGGCCGGACGCCTTGCCTTTGAAACAACCTTCCGCGACCGCGTCAGCCTCGCTGATATCCTGCAGCCGTTCGACGCGAACTTCGGTGACTGCAAGGGTGATACGGCTTGCCCAGCGCGGCATATGGATGCCGGGGCGCCAGGTGGTGGTGACGCGCATCGGCTTCTTGCCCGCGACCGGATACTGTTCGCACATCGCGGTATAGCCATCGCCTTCACTGGCACGGTAGAAGATCGAAGCCATATCAGTGGCCCAACCATTGCAGCGCCACGCCTCGCGCACCCAGAGGCTATCGTCGGTGGTGATGCGCTGCGCATCTGCGACGTCGTCCGGTGTGCCCTGCAGGAAGTCGCCTTTCCGCTCCAAAACCAGCAGGCCTGCGCAGTTGACTATGGGCTGAGGCTTCAGGATGCGGCGCGTCTGGGTCTTTCGGCCATCTAGCAGGGCGCGGACCATGGGAGCCGAGAACAAGATCGGATGATCAGCCATCGGACGAACCTTTCTGGTTCAGCCATTCCTGCAGGGTGGCGGCAAGCTGGCGGTCGCGGGGATCGTTGGTGAGGGCGGCGAGTTCGAGCGTGAGGCGGACGGACCAGCCGAGGGTTCTGCCCTTCGCCAGGCCACCGAGCCCGAACGTCGACGTGCCGGCGGCGGCGTTTTCTGTGCCGGCCTCGATGTCGCCGCTGATGGCCGCAACGAGATCCTCGGCGTTCCCGAGGTGTCTCAAGGCTTCGAGGTTCGGGCGGCGCTGATGCTCGGTCTGGGGCACTGCGTTGCGCGGACGGAAGGTGATGACTTCGCAAAGGTGGGTCACTCGACGATCCTCCCGGTCTCGATCATCACGGGTGGGTGCGTTGTGCCGATCACGCGCAGGATGATAGGTGCACCGGCGGTGATAGCCGCTCGCTCCTCTTCGCTTGGCATCCATGCGGACAGCATGCAGGGTGTGCCTGCGCCGCCAATGGTGCATTCGACTACGTCATCGCGGATGGGCAGTCCGATGTAGCCCTGGCTTTCGCCAAGGCGGCGCGTTTCGCCTTCGATCGGCATGGGCTCCATGTCAGGCGCTCCCTTCAGATTTCAGGTGGGTTAGCTGGTAGACCTGGATGAACTCGTCGAGTTCCTGCTGGATCTTCTCCAGCGTCGACAGGTCCTGGTCATTGGCGTCGTCACCTTCGGTCATTATCAGCATGATCGACGTGAAAAGGTGCTGAGCTCCGGCGAAGAACGCGCTGCGCATTTCGTCGACCTGCGTGACCGAGGCATCCATGGGCACTGCCGCCATGCGCATGCCAAGCCAACCAGCCTCGATCAACCGACCCTGGTCGTTCATCCTTTGCATCAGGTTTGCGAGAGCTTCGGGGCTCGTCATGCGGCACCGCCGATCTGGTGGCCATCATCCGAAGCCTTCCAGCGCTTGATCTTGCCGATCAGGGCGCCGGGGAATTTCGTGGTGATGGCGGTTGCCGCATCCTTCGGCGTTTCAGCCTCGATCCGCTTGCAGTCGGCGGTGCCATCGGCGCGGGTGAAATGAACGTTGAACAGGGTCATGGCAGCCTCACAAAGGGAGCTGGCTGGCGGGCTGGACCGACCGCAGCAGGACGATGGCGAGCAGCAGCCAAGCCAGGGCACAGGCGATGAACAGCAGGACGATCGCAAGGCCGCGCTGATTGCGGGTGCAGAGGCGTTTGCTGATCATGCTTCACCGCCTTCGGCGCTTGCCTCCACTTGCGCGACTGCGCCCAAACGGTCGAGCCGCTCGATCTCGGCGATAATCAGCGCTGCGGCCTTGATGAGATCGCGACGGCGGGAAACCGGCTTGAGCCACGAAATGTCCCATGAGATAGGCCACAGTTCCTGAAGCTTGCCTGGTGTCCCTCGCAGGCCGTGCTGATCCATCACCGCACGGTCAGAGGTGCCGACCGATGCACAAGCGGCGTAGACGCTGGCTGCCTTCGCCATGCTGAAGTCGTAGTGCTGATCGTCGTGCGATGGGCCGAAACCTTCGCGGAGGATCTGTCGCGCCCGTTCCTCGACAACATCCTGCAGCACCTTGAGCGTCGCCCCAGACTGTTGAGCTGGAGAAGGCTCGCCGACAGCATCCTTGATCGCAATTTCTACCATCGCTCACGACCTCGCCTGATAGGCCAGCTGCTGCTCGATCGCTGGAAGACGGATGGCGGCGGCGGTGAAGGCGGTCAGCGAAAGCAGGAAGAGCAGGGTCGCAGCCGTCCAGCCGATCATCAGCGCGCGCATGTGCTCGAGGCGGTCCTGGCGGCTGTCTTCAAGTCGGATGAGCGGTCGCACGGCGGCGGGGGCCAGATGCGGATCCAGATCGGGCGGCAGAATGTCACCGACCGACTCGATGTAGAAAGC
>Ga0209066_10008073_pt1 | contig 10284 bp, 10 predicted proteins | sample All_14_2_FD_187198 | JGI IMG/M metagenome (GOLD analysis project Ga0209066, IMG submission 187198) | Freshwater microbial communities in response to fracking from Pennsylvania, USA - Allegheny Zone_MetaG_DW_15 (SPAdes) (version 2) ... | reverse complement strand
CCCACAGATTGGGTAAGATTGAAGTTCGAGTGGATAGAAGAAGATGGCGATCGGGAAGAGTACCGACTTTGCAAATGGCACGAGATTTGGTAGAACATGAAAAGGTTCAGTATGTGAACGAAGATGGAACAAGAGGGTCAGTAGTAAAATGGCAAGGGGCTCAATTGGAAGTTGGTCATGGAAGAAAAATCAAGGAGACAGCTTGGAAACAAGTGAAAGAAAAAGCAAAGGAGAGAGTGAGCGAGGAAGCCTATGCAATGACAGGAGTAGGGTATATGGAAGTGGATTACGTAACAGGAAGAAGGGTATTGTTGCGAATGCCAGAAGAGAATGAAGTGATCGTACCAAAAGGGATGAGAGTGACATCAAGCGTGAGAAAGTAACGAGAGAAAAAGAAAAATACAAGTTCAAGCAAAAAGGAAAAGAAAGTGGAAACACTTCGGTAAAGATTCGAATCGAATCAAACCATATAAATGGACCGATGAGAATGTGAGTTTGGTTCTGGCTCAGAACGAACACTATTGGCGCGTTTTAGACATTGCAAATCAAAAGACTCGAATGAGAGGATCTTGGTGCACGGGAGTAGAAGAACTTTGGACGTAGTCTGACATTGGGGAGAAATCCGAAAGGAAGAATACCGGAATAAAAAAAGGACAAGAGGTCCGTGTCAGTAAGCGACAAAGTTTCTGAGGTAGTTGGTTAGGTAAAGGCTGACCAAGCCGATGAGAGATAGCGGTGTTGAAAGACAGTCCCGCCTCACTGGTGTTGAAAACGAACCAGACTTCAATGGAAGGCAGCAGTCGAGAATCTTGGTCAATGGGCGAAAGCCTGAACCAGCGACGCCAAAGACCGATGACAGCATCTGTTGTAAAGGTCGGAACTTCACGAGGAGAATGACGTTAGTGAAGGAGTAGTCTCGTCTAATGATTGTGCCAGCAGACGCGGTCATACAACGGAGGCAAGTGTTGTTCATAAGGACTCGGTGTAAAGGGCAGGTAGGCGGTGATTGGAATGACTTGAGGGAAAGCTATCCGATAAGGGGTAAAGAACTTCAAAGTGACACAGTCACTCGAGTGTGAGAGAGGTATACGGAATGACTTCGGGACTAGTGAAATGGGATGATCGAAGTCGGAACTCCAGAGGTGAAGACGGTATACTGGATCATGGTTGGGTTTGTTCCAAAAGGAATGAAGGATGAAAAGTCGAGGAAACTCGACCCAATGAAACTGACGCTGAACTGCGAAAGCATAGGGAGCAAAAGGGATTAGAGACCCCTGTAGTCTATGCTGTAAACGATGTACATTCTTTGTCAAGGAGGTTTTCGAGCCTCTTTGGTGAATAAGCAAACGCGTTAAATGTACCACCTGGAGAGTATAGTCGCAAGGCCGAAACTCAAAGAACCAGCCGGGCACTTAACAGACCTGTGGAACATGCCATTTAATTCGACAATACGCGAGGAACCTTACCGTACCTAGGAGGTCTTGGATCATAAGGAGGCTTATGGGTGTCCATGTGAGAAGAGATCGTCAGGTGTTACATAGCTGTCGTCAGTTCGTGCCGTGAGGTCTTTGGTTCAGTCCAATTAACGAACGCAACCCAAATGGTTTTCAGTAGTAGAGATGAAGAGTCGACGATTGAAACCAGAAAGCTCAAGACAATTGAGAGGAAGTTGGATGAAGTCAAGTCCGTATGACCCATATGGTACGGGCTATCGGTGTGTTACAATGGTATTGGACAAAGGGTAGCGATGATGCGAATCGGAGCGATTCCCTGAAAACAGATCGAAATTCAGATTGTAGACTGAAACTCGTCTACATGAAGTCGGAACAGGTAGTAATCGATGATCAGAACGCATCGGTGAACGTGATTCTAAGTGTTGGACTTACCGCCCGTGTGCGACAGGACAAGTCGTTATGAATAATTCGGTGGAAATCCGGGAGCGTAATTGTTCGCGCTCAGCCTAGTGAGACATGCGCTTGGAGTAATTGGGTGTATGAAGCTCTCATGACAATGTGCCAAGACCGATCAACCACGACGGAGGAGGGCTAGGCTAAGTTTATTAGTATGGTTAACGAAAGTGAACAGATGGTTGAAGCTCCGTAATAAGAGTCTTCCTGTGGTCAATTGAAGAGGAGGAAGTGGGAGGATGTCACCATACGGGTTCGTGACATCGGACAATCAAAATACCCACCGGAGTAGAGTCTGAACCTGAATGTAAACAAACTTGTGTTTGTAACGGAACCTGGGAAACCCAATACGCACTGGAAACAGAGGGGGGGAGCGATCCTTACTATCGTGTAGTGGGAGAGAGATGACATAAGAAGCGAATGGAGCTTAGTAATAGAGCTCATAGGGTTGGCAGAAATGCTCGAATTGTAGAGGGATCTACGATGGGAAGATGACCTGACCTGAAAGGGTGCTGACGTATGAGATGGTAGCGGAAACGCAAAACCAGGAGGAGCGAAATTCTCAGGAGAGCGAAGTGGGAACTAACGAAGGAAATGAGAGATGTAAATTTGAACAATGTCGAGGAAGTAATGAATCGGCGAAAGAATGTTGAAAAGCTTCAGAAGGGAATTGTGGAGGCTTATAAGGCTAAGGATATGAACCGGGTGAACCAACTGCAAATGAAGTTAATGCGATCACTGGATGGCCGGGTAACGGCAGTCTTGAACGTGAGACAGAATACAGGTGGCCAGACGCCCGGGGTGGACAACGTGACTTGGAGTGAGGAACTGGATAAGGTGAAGGCTGTAGAGTGGTTAGGGGAGATTATGAATAACCCCAAAACCTATAAAGCAAGTTCATTGAAAACCGTGAGAATCCCTAAACCAGGAACGGAGGAAAAGCGAAAGCTGCGAATCCCGACCAGGAAGGACCGAGCGGCTCAGATGCTGTACTTGATGGCGACGGATCCTGTGGTAGAATGCGACTCGGATATGAACTCGTTTGGTTTTCGAAAAGACCGATCCACGAGGGAGGCGGTACACTTGAGACGAATGAAATATGCGTCGAGATGGGGACCTAAATTCTTTATGGAAACTGACGTAGCTAAGTGCTTCGAAAGCATTAGTCACTCAAGATTGAGGGAGCGGACGCCCAATCGGCTATATGTGAATAGATTGGAACAATGGCTGAAAGCAGGTAATCTGGAAAGGGGGCTAGCACCAGAGACTAATGAAACAGGTACACCACAGGGTGGAGTAGTATCACCGATGTTGTGCAACGTGGCTCTGAATGGCATAGAAAGGTACCTTGCAAAAGAGGGGTTCGATAGGGGAAAAGGAGTTCACTGCGTACGATATGCGGATGACATCGTTGTGACTGCGAAGGATAGGACGACTGCCGAAAGTGTTAAAAAGCCTAGGGCGGAATTTCTGAAGGAACGGGGGTTGATGATGAAAGAATCGAAAACCCGGGTGGGATCGATTGAAGATGGATTCGATTTCCTGGGCTGGAATCTTCGACGTCGGGAGCGAGACTACCGGTACCAAGACAGTAAAACCTCGCACGTATTTATGATAATGCCAGCTAAGAAAGGAATAGAAAGTATTCAGGGAAAGATGCGGAAGATTATTAGTGATAATAGTTCGAGAGAAAAAGTGGTAAAGGAGCTAAACCCTGTTATCATGGGATGGTGCCGATACTATGCTAGTTCTTACCATAGCATAATTAGCTTTGCCAAGTTGGACCATTACATATATACGCTGATGGTTAAGTGGGAACAAAACCACAACCCCAAGAGAGGGATGAAGGATAGACGTAAGAAGACCGGTGAAAACTGGGAGTGGAGTTACGAAGACCCCGCGACCAAAAGGAAGAAAACTAGATATAAACCGACGCAGATGAAATGCAAATATCCGGACTTCTCGGTACTGAATAAATGGGAACAAGCACGAAAGACACACAATCCTTATGACCCGCAGCCGGGGTATAATAAAAGACTCTAAACGCAGCTTAAGCCGTATGCGATGAAAGTTGCATGTACGGTTTTGATGAGGGGAAAGCTCGCAAGAGCCTACCTATTCTAATCAGTGTCTGGGAGCGGTCTGGATACGAAGTGATGAGGGAACCCAATCTGTGTAGGAAAGGGAAACCGAGTCACGACTAGCTGGATTGCGACTGGATATAAGTCGTAACAAGGTGACCGTTGGTGAACCAGTGGTCGAAAGAAATGAAAGAAGAACTTGTAAAAGGAAGGAAAAAGAAAAGAAGAAGAGTCAGTAGCCGAGGGGTTTAGGCAATTGGTTCCTAACCGATGTACACGGGTTCAAATCCCGTCTGACGCAGATCGAAGTTGAAGGCAATTCGGCTATAGAGGTTTAGGCTATAGAGGTTTAGGCAAGAGAGGTTTAGGCAAGAGAGGTTTCGGTTGAATGGAGAGAAAGAAAAAGGAGAGATGGCTGAGAGGTTGAAGGCGCCGGTTTGCTAAATCGCTGTCCCCATAAAGGATCGTGGGTTCGAATCCCATTCTCTCCGTAGAAAGAAAAGACCAGGGAGGGGAGGAAAGGGAAGGTCAAGGTGAACAAGAACAAGGTTTAAGGAGAAGAGAGGGAAAGAGAAGAAAAATGACAAGGGTGAATGTCTTTGTAAATGGAGTGAGTGTGAGTGTCCCAAGAGGGTCAACAGTGTATCAAGCATGTGAACAAGCAGGTGTACAAGTGTCACGGTTTTGTTATCACGAACAATTGATGGTAGCAGGGAATTGTCGAATGTGTATGGTAGAAATGGAAGGATATCCAAAACCATTGGTGTCATGCGCAATGCCAGCAGCAAATGGAATGAAAGTATATACAGGAACACCAAGAGTGAAAAAAGCACGAGAAGGTGTAATGGAAAGGTTGTTGAGAAATCATCCATTGGATTGTCCAATTTGTGATCAAGGTGGAGAATGTGATTTGCAAGATCAATCGATGGCATATGGAAGCGATCGATCACGAAGTGTAGAAAGAAAACGAGGAGTGGAGGATAAAGACATTGGTCCATTGGTGAAAACAGTGATGACACGATGTATCCACTGTACACGATGTGTGCGATTTGCATCAGAAGTAGCAGGAAGAGGAGATAGAGGAACAACAGGTCGAGGAGTGCAAACAGAAATTGGAACCTATGTAGAAAAGAAAAAGTTGGATACAGTGAGATCAGGGAATAGAGTGGATTTGTGCCCAGTAGGAGCGTTGACATCAAAAGTGCTAGCCTTCCGAGTGCGACCATGGGAAAGAACCTCGGTGGATACGGTAGATGTATTGGATCCAAATCGAACCCCAATCCGAAGAAATGTACGAGGAGGGGAAGTGATCCGAGTGAGACCAAAAGAAAGAGGAGTATTTATTGGAGATCAAACACGATATGCGAGAGATGGATTGTATAAAAATCGAAGAACAGAGATCTATCGATATGGTGAAGTATGCTCAGTAGAAAAAGGATTGGAAGAGTTGAAGGCAAGAAGAGGGAACGAAGGCTTGAAAATCGTAAGAGGGACAAGCGTAGACTTGCAAAGAGTGGGAAAAAGAGTGGAATTGAGTCGAAAAGGGGTAAGAAAAGTAGAAGCAAGAGAAGAGAACCCACTAGCGAAGAAAGCATATCATCAAAATGAAAGAGTGGTCATGGGGAAAAGCCTGAAAGATGTCTTGTCACGAGTGGATTCATGCTTGAGAAGAGGTTTGGATCTGAAAAGAGAAAGACCAATGAGACAAGTCTGGACACGAGCGATGCGAGTGGGAGGAGGAGCAGGACAAAGCCAGGCGACTGATTTCGTTCAAAGAGGAAACGGAGGATATGGACGAGCAGCGAAAGCAATGGAATTGGGAAACAGACCAAGTCATTTGATTGAAAGAAGAGAAGGACGACACAGAAGAAGTCATGTGAGGACAGAAAGCGGTGTAATCAGAGCAAATGAAACAAGAGCAGGTCGAAGTAACCCAAGAAGAGTAGAGAAATTGAAGCAAAGAGATCTGGATCCATCTGTATCAGAAAGAAGCCAAATCCGAGTGAATGTGATCCAAACCAAATTGAATGGAGCAGGTCGAAGCGCAAGAGGAAGAGGAGTAGAAGAGAGTTCATCGAGAAACCAAGAGAAACGAGGTAAGAGAAGGATGATTGGAGTGGATGATGGTGAAAGAAGAGAAAATGGGAGAAGTTCAATTCAAACAAGAGCAGCGAAGAAAAACGCAGGATTGTCATGTGTAATGAATAGTCATGCACCAAGACATGTGGATCATTCAGCGGAAAGAGATGGAAACGAAGGAGTTGAAAGAAGAGTCCCAAGAAAAACATCAGTGGAAGCGGATCATAGAAGATCGAACAGAGAAGGGCAAGGAGTATGGACACATGGAGTAGGACAAACGCCGACCTCGAAAGGGCCAAACGCCAAAACAGAACGAAGATGGGATGTGGAGGAGTTGTCAGATGCATACGATGAAAGTGAAAGAGAAAATGGGTCAATGTATGCATTGCAACGAAAAAGAGCAACACGAGGGTTGAGAACAAGAGATGGTGTGTGGAATAATAGAAGAAGACCGGATCGATATGATTACTATAGAGAAGGACATTCAATTAGTCGAGCATCAAAAGTGATGGGGACATGCTCGTTGAATGAAGAGAAGAGAAGTCATTCAACCACACTAGAATAAAAAGAGAGAGAAAGAAAAAAGAAAGGCTTTACAAAGAATAAAAGAGAGAAGATGGGATGGATCAGTTACGTATTGGTAAGGATTAGAAAAGCCTTGAGAGTGATAGTGCCATTGTTGCTAGCAATTGCATATTTGACCTTGGCAGAACGAAAAGTATTGGGTGCAATTCAACGGCGACGAGGTCCAAATGTAGTAGGGTTGTATGGGATTTTGACACCATTGGCAGACGGAAGAAAGTTGTTGCTGAAAGAAACGATTATTCCAATGTCATCAAACTCATCACTATTTAGAATGGCACCGATTCTAACCTTTGTTTTGGCATTGATGGGATGGGTGGCGATTCCAGTAGGAGAAGGCTTTGTGTATGCAGATAGAAATAGAGGAGTGATTTATAGATTTGCAATCTCATCTTTGGCAGTGTATGGAATTATGATTGCAGGTTGGTCATCAAACTCAAAATATGCATTTTTGGGGTCATTGCGATCAACAGCACAAATGGTTTCATATGAAGTGTCGATTGGGTTTATTGTGGTATCGGTATTGATGTGTGCAGGATCAGCAAATCTAACAGAGATTGTGAAAGCACAAGAAAATGTATGGTTTGCAAGACCATTGTTCCCAATGTTTAGAATGTTTTTTGTATCGGCATTGGCAGAAACAAATCGACATCCATTTGACTTGCCGGAAGCAGAAGCAGAATTGGTATCAGGATATAACGTAGAATATTCAGCGATGGGGTTTGCTTTGTTCTTCTTGGGAGAATATGGAAACATGATCTTGATGTCATCGATGACAGCAGTAAGATTCCTGGGAGGATGGTTGTTGCCATTGAATCTAATGAATGGATCAGGGTGGAGAGTAAGAAGTTTTGGAGCGAAAACAACAATGATGTTGTTGGGGTTCGTATGGGCACGAGCAGCATATCCACGATATCGATATGATCAATTGATGCGACTAGGATGGAAAGTGTTCTTGCCAGTATCATTGGGATGGCTAGGATTGACATCGGGAGTATTGATTGGGAGAAATGGATTTTAAAAAGAAAAAAAGAAAATGACAGGCTTGACATCGATGCAAGTAGGGATGCCGTTTTATTTGATGGTATCAAGTAGATTGTATATAATCGGGGTAAGAGGAAGAAGAGTGAATCGACGAAGTGTATTGATTTTGTTGATGTGTATTGAATTGTTGTTGTTGGCAGTGAATAGACAATTGATTGTGTATTCAGTATATAGAGATGATAGAATGGGACAAGTATTTGCATTGATGGTATTGACAGTTGCAGCAGGGGAATCCGCAGTGGGGTTGGCGATTTTGGTAGTCTATTTCCGAGTACATGGAACCATTGCAATGCGATCAATGAACTTGTTGCATGGATAAGAGGAGAAGAAGAAGAAAAATGGTAGGCGACGTAAAAAGAACGAAAAGAGTAAATGGATTTATAAAAGGAGGGGAGAAGGGAGTAGGAGGTCGAAGAATTCAAGAAAGCTTGAAGGAGAGAGAGATCAGATATAGCCATGAAGGGAAAACGGCGGAAGAAAGGAGAAGATGGATCTTGAAAGAACTGAAACCAGTGATTGAAACGAAATCAGTGAAACGAGGAGGAATTGCACATCAAGTGCCAACACCAGTGAGTGAACGACGAGGAAGGTCGAGAGCATGTAAATGGATTCGAGAAGCGACTTTGAAACGAGGAAAAAAAAGAGGAGTATCGGTAAAAGATGCGAGACGATTGGAGTTGACAAGATTGTATGAAGAACTGAAAAGACTAGAGCAAGGGACAGCAGGGTTGAAGAGACAAAGTGAACCAAGACAAATGCGAGATCGAATGCATCGAGCAGCCAAGGCAAATCGAGTATTTGCTTAAAGTGAAGGGGTAAAAAAACAGGAGATATAGCTCAATGGTTAGAGCACCCGCCTGTCGCGCGGAAGGTTGAGGGTTCGAATCCCTTTATCTTCGGAGAGTGGAAAGAGCAGAGGGGAAGAAATCGAGAAGAAAAAACGTGGAGTGAATAACAAAGAGGCATGGTTAGGGTCCAAAAGGAGTGAAACCAAAAAGAAAGTGAAAAGAATCATAGATGACAAGAAGATATACAGAATACGGGCCAGTGAGACTATACAGAGTGGTGGCAATTGCATTGGCAGTAGTAGTAAGAGGAAGATCAATGTTGGTAGCACCACAAGCAGGTGATGCAGAAAAATTGTCAGCATACGAGTGTGGGTTTAACCCATTTGATGATGCACGAAGTCGATTTGATATTCGATTTTATTTGGTAGCGATTAGATTTATTTTGTTTGACTTGGAAGCAAGCTTTAGATTCCCATGGGCAGTAAGCATGAGTGAACAAACCTCATTTGGATATAGAACGATGAGAGATTTCGTAAGAGAATTGGTAGTTGGATATGTATATGCATGGAAAGTAGGAGCTTTGGAGTGGGAATAAGAAGGATCAAGAAAGAGGAAAAAAGAAAATGGAAATTGTATTGTTTGAAAGAGCTTCATTGAGAATGAGAGGATCAGCGAGAATGGTGGTGAGATCGCCAAATGCAGTCCATTCAGTATTGTATAGAGTGGTTGTATTCGTGAATGCAAGTATGAGAAGATTTTTGTTGCAAGTAGAATTTAGGGCAAGAATTCTAAGAGTGGTATACGTCGGGGCAATTGCAGTCTTGTTTAGATTTGTAGTGATGATGTTGAACCTAAGTGAAACAAGAACAGAAAATCAAGTGGGAGCAAATGGGCTAGGGTGGCAAAGCCGACAAAGCCAAGTGTTTGCAAGAATGTCAGTAAGATTGGGTAGAACGAGAGTATCAAGATATGCATTTTCATCAGAACCAAGAATTCCAAGTACGAGAGCAAGTGTGGAAAATCCAGGAAACGGGCTAAGAAGAACAGGAACATACGTAGAATGGGTGAAAATTATGGATCAAATGTGGGGGATTACAGCATTCGGACAAATTTTGTATACAGATGGAATGATGTATGTGGTTAGTGCAGGGATGGTCTTGTTGGTGGCGATGGTAGGATCAATTGTATTGACATTGAAAGTACGAAGATTTGCGATGGCAAAACGACAACAAATTGATCAACAAAGATCACGAGATGCAGATCGAGCAGTAATGAGAGTGAAAAACCGATAAAAGAGAAGAAAAAAAGAAATGGCAACAAGACGACAAAGAGTACGAAATGAGCGAGTGTCAAAACGACGAAAGACACGAAAAACAGCATTGAAAGGAGCGCCACAAAAACGAGGTGTGTGTAGAAAAGTTTATCAAAAAGCACCGAAAAAGCCAAACTCAGCACAACGATGGGTGACATCAATGCGAAGAGTAACAGGGAAAAAAGTGAGAGCATATATCCCAGGAGAAGGAGGACATGGATTGCATGAACATTCAACCGTATTGATTCGAGGAGGACGAGTGCGAGACTTGCCGGGGGTTCAGTATAAGGTCGTACGAGGAGCATTGGATTTGGGGGGAGTGGAAAAACGACTGTCATCTCGATCAAAGTATGGAACAAAACGAAAAGTGACAAATACATAAGAAAAATGGAAAAAGATGATCCATTTTTGATGAGTGGAAACAAGCGATCGTTCGTATAACAAAAAGGAACCTCAGGGGGTCATAAGGAATTTTGTGTGGTTACGTAAAC
>Ga0209066_10008072_pt1 | contig 10284 bp, 4 predicted proteins | sample All_14_2_FD_187198 | JGI IMG/M metagenome (GOLD analysis project Ga0209066, IMG submission 187198) | Freshwater microbial communities in response to fracking from Pennsylvania, USA - Allegheny Zone_MetaG_DW_15 (SPAdes) (version 2) ... | reverse complement strand
CAAAGTGGCAGGCGACCATCGAGATCAGCAAACCAAACACTGCACCCTTGGCAAGGCCGATATATACGTTGGAAATCGGCACCACCCGGGGCAGGGTCTCCAGAAAGAACCCGAAACTCAACCCAAGCTCGATCCACGCCGACACCATGCCACCGAACAAGGCCACCGAGGATGTCCAGAGCACCAGCAGCGGCATGGCCAGCGTCAGTGCAATGACTTTAGGCAGGATCAGGCGCAGGGTTCGTGAGACGCCCATCGCGGTCAGCGCATCAATTTCCTCGGTCACCCTCATGACACCGAGCTGAGCGGTCATTGCCGAGCCGGAGCGTCCCGCAACCAGCACCGAGACCAGCACAGGCCCCAACTCGCGGATGATGCCCAGCCCCAGGATGTTGACGATGAAGATATCAGCGCCAAATGCCTTCAATTGCAAGGCCGAAAGATACGACAGCACCACACCAATCAAGAAACCCACCAGCGCGGTCACCGGCATCGCCTTGACCCCAACTTTGTACAGGTTGGCAGAGATTTCCAGTACCGGCCAATCCCGCGGGCGTCGCATCAGATGTGCAATATCGAGCAGCAAGCGCCCCAGCAAGGCGATGAAGGCCAGCAAGTGATCACGAAACAGGAATATCACCTGGCCTACATGCGCAAGCGCATCCAGCGGGCCAAAACGCCTGGCAGGCGGCAAGGGTTTTGTTGCGGAGTCAGCAATCCGCTCGATGATGGCGCGATGTGCTGCGGAAACCTCGATCCCTGCTGGCCACTGTTGTGCCCAGGCCCCCCATAGCAAGGCAGCGCCAAAGCTGTCGAGTCGCGACAGCTGTTCAAGATGCCAGCGCTCACCGGCCGACGCGCCTGAGAGTTGCTTGCGCAGCACGTCGACACGTGGCCGCAAAGCCTGCAAGGTCCAGTTCCCGCTGGCAGTCCACGTGCCTGAGGCGGGATCCCGACTCAAGGCGGGGGGCGAATCACCGCTCATGAAGGACGTCAGACGGCAACGCTACGCGGCGCGGTGGATCGTACGTACAAGCCGCGCCCAACCGAAATCCACTGCCGTTGCTCTTCGTCCAATGCTGCGGCAGTCAAAGGAAGCTTCTGCAACCAGCCAACCGGCGTATTGACCGAAAACCCCCTTCCCTCCCGGGTCATCGTGATCGGCGGCACACCGCGCGTATCCCGTGCCCGATGGATCACCACGGCAAGCCTGAGGCAGGCGATCAACGTCCAGTCGGGGCTGGTCGGGTCAATGGCGGCAACGCGCTCGAGCTTGCCACGATGTGCCAGCACAATGCGCGACAGACGCCCCTGATCCATCCGCGAGAATCCTGGCATGTCGGCATTGGCAAGAATGTAGGCGCTGTGCTTGTGATAACTGGAGTGCGCAACCGAAATTCCGATCTCATGCATCATCGCCGCCCAGTGCAGAAAGCGGTGGTCGAGGCTTTCCGGAGCGGCGGCCGTCGGGTCGACCTGTGACAGCAGATACGTGGCTGTGGCTGCAACCTGCTGCGCCTGGCGCTGATCGACCCGGTAACGGGCCACAAAGGCCGCGACCGTAGCGTCACGCAGATCATGGTGATGGTAGCGCCCCAGCAGGTCGTAAAGCACACCCTGGCGCAAGGCTCCCTCCGAAAACACCATGCGTTCCAGGCCGAACTCCTTGAATACCGCGCTCATGATCGAAAACCCGCCCAGAATGACCGGAATCCGGTCACCTCTCAGGCCGGGGAGATCCAGCGCCTCGACATGGCCAGCCCGCAGGAAGAGCGTCTTGAGTTTCTCCAGGCCATCACGGGTGATACCGCCGGACGACAAACCATTCTGTTCAAGAATCTCGACCAAGGCCTTGGCCGAACCGGATGAACCGACCGCCTCCTCCCACCCAGTCTCGCGATAGACGTGGGCAATGGCCTGCAACTCACGTCGAGCCGCCAACTCGGCTTCCTTGAGGCCACGCTTGTCGATCCGGCCTTCTGGAAAATACTTTAGGCTGTAGCCCACGCAACCCATGTACAGCGACTCGAGCAGCAGAGGTTCAAAGCTCTTGCCGATGATGAACTCGGTGGAGCCACCACCGATATCCACAACCAGTTGCTGCTTGTGCGGGTCTGGCAGCGTGTGGGCCACACCGACATAGATCAGGCGAGCCTCTTCGCGGCCGGCGATGACTTCGATTGGAAAACCGAGTGCCGCTTCGGCACGGATCAGGAACTCCTGTGCATTCTTCGCCACCCGCAGGGTGTTGGTCGCCACAACCCTGACCGAATCACGAGGGAAACCGTTCAGGCGCTCATTGAAACGACGCAAGGCGGCCACACCACGCTGCTGAGCCTCCATGTCCAGCCATTTTTCGGGCGACAGCCCCGCAGCCAGTCGAACCGCCTCCTTGAGGCCATCCAGTGGGTAGATCTGGTCATTGACGATACGCCCCACCTGGAGGCGAAAACTGTTGGAGCCGAGGTCGATCGCAGCGATCAGGTCTTGCATCATGATGGGCAGGTAGCCGCCGGGGACAAACGCATTGGGGCACACATTCTAGCATCTGCGCAGATCAATCCGACGACTCGAAAATACATGAACAAAACGTATCTGTGTCATTGAAATGTAATGGAAATGTCACATAATCTCGAAAACTCACCCGTGCGGATGAACCATGTACAGACCGGCCCCAGCCAATCGCTACCCCAAAGAGCACTTCATCAACCGCGAACTCTCGTTGCTGCAGTTTCAACGGCGGGTGCTCGCACAAGCTGCCGACGTCAATGTTCCCCTGCTTGAGCGGCTGCGGTTTCTCTGCATCGTATCGAGCAATCTGGATGAGTTCTTCGAAATCCGCGTTTCGGGCATCAAGGAGCAGATCCGGCTTGGTAGCCGGGCGTCCGGAAACGATGGCATTCCGCCAACAGAACTGCTCTCCAGGGTCAGTACGGAAGTCCACGAGATCATCGCTGACCAGTATGAGATGCTGAACGACGACATCCTTCCCGCGCTTGCGGGCGAAGGCATTGTCTTCCTGCGCCGCAGCCTGTGGAACGATGCACAACGAGCCTGGATCCGCGAGTATTTCCAGCGTGAAGTCATGCCGGTGCTGACACCCATCGGGCTGGATCCGGCGCACCCCTTTCCTCGTGTGCTCAACAAGAGCCTGAACTTTGCTGTCGAACTCGAAGGCCGTGACGCGTTTGGACGTGATTCGGGGACCGCCATCGTGCAGGCTCCTCGGGTTCTGCCACGTGTCATCCGGCTGCCGGCCGAACTGAGCACGGCCGAGTACAGCTTTGTCTTCCTGTCCTCAGTGCTGCATGCGCATGTGGGCGACTTGTTCAGCGGCATGAACGTGCTCGGTTGCTACCAGTTCCGGGTCACCCGCAACTCGGACCTGTTTGTCGATGAAGAAGAAGTCAAGGATCTGCGCGCATCGTTGAAGGGCGAACTTCAACAGCGCCACTTCGGTGACGCCGTGCGGCTTGAGGTCGCCGACAACTGCTCCGCGGAAATGGCGGACTTCCTGCTGCAGCACTTCCGCCTGGAGCGCGCCGATCTGTACCGCACCCCCGGCATCGTCAACCTGGTTCGCCTCATGCAGGTGCCTGACTGGGTGGAGCGGCCGGATCTGAAGTATGGCAACTTCCTGCCCGGGCTACCCAAGGTGCTCGACAAGCGCGAGGAGATCTTCTCCGCAATTCGCAAGCAGGACATCCTGCTGCATCACCCCTTCCAGAGCTTTGCGCCCGTGATCGAGCTACTGCGCGCGGCTGCCGACGACCCTCAGGTCGTTGCCATCAAGATGACGGTGTACCGGACGGGAACAGACTCGGTACTGATGGAGCATCTGGTACGTGCCGCACAGAAGGGCAAGGAAGTGACGGTGGTGCTTGAGCTGATGGCCCGCTTCGACGAAGAGGCCAACATCTCATGGGCGAACCGGCTTGAGGAAGTGGGCGTACACGTGGTGTATGGCGTTTTCGGCTACAAGGTGCATGCCAAACTGTTGATGCTGGTGCGCCGGGAGGATGACGGTCTGCGCCGTTATGTGCATCTTGGCACTGGCAACTACCACCCGCGCACAACCCGGTTCTACACCGACTTTGGCCTGCTGACCTGCAACCCGGAAATCAGCGAAGACGTGGCTGAGGTCTTCAAGCAGCTCACCGGCCTGGGCCAGGCGACGACGCTTAAACACCTGTGGCAGGCCCCGTTCTCGTTGCAACCCAATGTCGTCGCAGCCATTGGTCGCGAGGCAGAAATTGCTGCCGCTGGCCGTCGTGGCCGCATCATTGCCAAGATGAATGCGCTGCTAGAGCCTGAAACCATCGAAGCGCTGTATGCCGCATCGCAAGCGGGTGTCGAAATCGACCTGATCATCCGCGGCCCCTGCGCACTGCGTCCGGGCGTGCCGGGACTGTCGGACAACATCCGGGTGCGTTCCGTGATCGGGCGCTTTCTGGAGCACCACCGGATCTTTCACTTCCATGCCGATGGTGAGGACCAGATGTATCTGTCGAGCGCAGACTGGATGGATCGCAACTTCTTCCGCCGGATCGAGATCGCCTTCCCGGTGCTCGACTCAAGGGTCAAGCGCCGGGTCATGAAGGAAGGCCTACGCCCCTATCTGGGTGATAACTGCCAGTCCTGGGAGATGCAGCAGGAAGGCGGCTACCGGCGTAAATCCGCACGCGGCACACGCCGTGCTGCGCAGTTGATCCTGCTGCAGGAACTGGCGGGGCGCTGATCCAAAGACAGTGGCGCGAACCCTTCAGGCTCGCGCCACTGTCTGCATGCAGGCCGACGCCGTGCGGCCGTCGCTTACTTGCGCTGCGCGTCAATGACGCCCTTGACCTCGCGTATCAGCGTAATCGCACGCTGCAACTGGGTGATGCCGCCCACCTCCATGGTAAAGCGCATGTAGGCCGTACCTTTTTTGGTGAGGGTATTGACCGCGGTGACATTGAGTTTTTCGCGGGACAGCACTTCCGAGATATCGCGCAACAAGCCCTGACGATCCATCGCCTGAACCGCGATATCTACCGGAAATAGCGCCTGACGATTGTTGTACGCCTGGTCGCCCCACTCCGCCGCGATCACCCGTTCCGGGTGACGCTTGACGAGTAACTGAAAGTCCTGGCAGTCGACGCGGTGAATCGAGATGCCCCGCCCACGTGTTACGAAGCCTTCGATCGCGTCCGGCGGCGCCGGTTTGCAGCAGCGCGACAGCGAGGTCAAGAGTTTGCCAACCCCCACGATCAGGATCTTGTCCGAACTGTCACCCGAGCGACTACGACCAACAACGATCTCGGGTTCGGCCACGGGTTCGGCCACCACATCGCCCTCGCGCAGCGCCATCTGCACGGCACGTGGCCCGATTTCGCCGCGCCCTGCAGCCAGATACAGCGCATCGGCGTTCTTGAACCCCATGCGGTCCGCCAATCCGTCGATGTTGGCCTGCGCATGACCATCACGTTGCATTTCGCGGGTCACAAAGCTGCGCCCACGCGCGAGCAATTCCTCTTCGTCCTGCGCACTGAAGTACTGCTTGATCTTGGTGCGGGCACGTGAAGTCACGACGTAATGCTGACGCGGATCGAGCCAGTCGCGCGACGGCCCGCCTTCCTTGGTGGTGGAGATCTCCACCGTCTGCCCGCTCTCGAGCGGCGTATTCAAGGGGACAAGGTGACCATCCACCTTGGCGCCGCGACAACGGTGCCCCAGATCGGTGTGCAGACGATAGGCGAAGTCAACCGGCGTGGCGCCACGCGGCAGATCCACCACCCTGCCCTGCGGCGTCAACACATACAGCGTGTCGTCCAGTGAGGCGCGCTTGAACTGCTCCAGCCACTGGGCAGAATCCGCAACCTCATCTCGCCACGACAGCAGATTGCGCAACAGCGCGATCTTGTCATCGTAGTCGCCCGTCGGCCCGCTGCCTTCCTTGTAGCGCCAGTGGGCGGCAATGCCGAGCTCCGCATGACGATGCATGTCGTAGGTCCGGATCTGGACCTCCAGCGCACGGCCGTCACCGGCCAGCACTGCAGTGTGCAGCGACTGGTAGTTGTTGCCCTTGGGCTTGGTGATGTAATCGTCGAACTCTTTGTTGATCGGCTGCCAGATCTGATGCACCAGGCCAAGCACGGTATAACAATCGCGGACTTCATCCACCAGAACCCGCAAGGCGCGGATGTCGTACACCTGGGAGAAATCCAGGCGTTTTGCACGCATCTTGTTGTAGATGCTGTAAATATGCTTCGGCCGCCCGAAAATCTCGGCCTTGATGCCAACCGCCGCAATTTCGCTGCGCAGGCGTTCGATCGCGGAGTGGATGAACTCCTCGCGCTCCGAACGACGCTCATCGAGCATCTTGGCGATACGTTTATAGGTTTCCGGCTCGAGAAAGCGGAAGGAGAGATCCTCCAGTTCCCATTTCAATTGCCAGACCCCCAGCCGGTTGGCTAGTGGTGCATAGATATCCAGACTCTCACGCGCCACATCGGGTCGGCTATCGCTTGGCACCTCGGTGTAATAACGCAGCGTCTGGGTGCGCGAAGCGATACGCAGCAACACCACGCGGATGTCCTCGACCATCGCCAGCAACATCTTGCGCAAGGTCTCGGTCTGGGCCCGGATTTCGGGACCGGAGGCCGTGGTAGTCATGCGGGTGAGAACACGCAGACCATTGAGTTTGCGCAAACCTTCGACCAGGCGTGCGACATGGGTGCCGAAGCGGGCTTCGACCTCGGCGTAGGCATCGGCCTCGACGTACTCGCCAATCGAGAACAACAAGGCAGCGATCCGCGAATCCGCATCGAGCCGCAGCGAGGTCACGATCAAAGCCATACCCAGAGCATGAGTCCAGACCGACTCACCCGTACCGAGCACCCGATCCTCGTAGGCTTCGGCGGCCATTTCCAGCGCCTCCTCGATACGGGTACGCTCGGCCGGAGCCAAGCCCTCGGCAAGAAGATCGATGGGCGGCGAAGCCGAGTCCTGAGAGATTGCGTGGGTAACGTAAACCATGACGCGATTATCCCATATCACCCACATTGCGGTGTTACCATCCCGGTGTCGACCCGAAGATGCTGCAGGCATCTCCCACCTTGCCAACGGTAGCCCCATGGAAGGCGTTCAGCGCTCGAACTCCACCCCCGCTCGCAAGATCCGGCTGCGCTGGTTCCTGCTCCCGCTTGCGCTTGCCGCCATCGTCGCTGCGGCTGCCTGGGTACTGGACGAAATCGAGCATTCGCGCTTTCAGGCAGCCCATCTCAACCGCATTGCCAGCGAAGCCAGTTTTTCGCTTGAACCCGGGCGTGGGGCGCTCCTGCACGCACCGACCGGCCCCTACGACACCCGTTTCGGCTACAACCAGATACCGGCCTTTATCGAGCGCCTGTTGCAGCGTGGCTACACTGTCACCCACCAGGCCCGGCCATCCGCGCGTCTGCTGGCACTCTCCGATCTGGGGTTGTTCCCTGTCTACCGCGAGAAGAACCAGGGCGGACTTGAGCTGCTGGATTGCCGTGATCAACGGCTTCAGGTTTCGCGTTTCCCCGAACGCATCTATGCCCGTTTTGAAGAGGTGCCACAGCTTCTTGTCGACAGCCTGCTGTTTATCGAAAACCGCGAACTGCTGGCCGCTGACCGGCCCTACCGCAATCCCGCGGTTGAATGGAACCGCTTCGCGCGTGCGGCGCTCGACCAGTTGATCGGCCTGGTCCGCCCCGATCACAGCAAACCCGGTGGTAGCACGCTGGCTACCCAGATCGAGAAATATCGTCATTCACCTGATGGCCGTACCGGTTCCCGCGAAGAAAAACTACGGCAGATGGCCACCGCCTCGGTGCGAGCCTATCTGGATGGCGAACAGAACTTTACCGCGCGACAACGTATCGTCACCGATTACCTCAATACAGTGCCCTTGTCAGCAAAATCCGGGTTCGGAGAAGTCAATGGCCTCGGTGACGGTTTGTGGGCATGGTATGGACGCGATTTTGCCGAGGTGAATCGTCTGCTTGCCGATACCCCCCCTGTCACCACGGGGGCTCCTGCACCGGAAACCGATTTGGCTGAGCGTGCACTGGCCTACAAGCAGGCCTTGTCCCTGATGATCGCACAGCGCCGCCCATCTTTTTACCTTGCTGGAAACGCACGCTCGCTGGGCAGTCTGACCGACAGCCATCTGCGATTGCTGGCACAGGCTGGGCTGATACAGCCTGCCCTGCGTGATGCCGCACTGGCCCAGACGCTGACCTTGCGCGATGGTCCTGCACTTCCGCCCCAGTCCGATTTCGTCACCCGGAAGGCCAGCAACAGCTTACGAACGCACCTGTCCGGCCAGTTGGGTGTTCCACGCTTTTACGACCTCGATAGACTCGATCTGAGCGTGACCAGCACCCTGCACGGGCAAGTTCAGTCCGCCGTCGGCACCTTGCTGCGTGAGATCGCCGATCCAGTGCGCGCCAATCAGCTTGGCCTTGTCGGCGGCAGAATGTTTGCCCCTGGACAGGACCCCTCCCGGGTGCTGTTCAGCTTTACGCTGTATGAACGTTCCGGCAACAGCAATCTGCTGCGCATCCAGACCGACAGTTACGATCAGCCTTTCGACATCAATGAAGGTGCGAAGCTCGATCTGGGCTCGACGGCAAAGCTGCGCACCTTGGTGAACTATCTCGAAGTCATCGCCGAACTGCATCAATACTACGGCGCGCTGGATCTCGAGCAGTTGCGCCAGACCCCGCGTCCGCGGAACAACCCACTGGCCGCGTGGGCGCTGGACTACCTGAGCAACACCGACGAGCGCTCACTGGGCGCCATGCTGGATGCTGCGATGGAACGAAATTACTCGGCAAGCCCGGCCGAGCAGTTTTTCACCGGCGGCGGTCTGCACCGGTTCAACAATTTCAACCGCGATGATGACAACAAGGTAATGAGCGTGAAGGTTGCCTTCCGCCATTCCGTCAATCTTGTCTTCATTCGCATGATGCGGGATATCGTCCGCCATACCATCGCGCAGAATCCAGCAGCGGCCGACATCTTCGAGGATCCTGACGATCCACGCCGTCGCGAGTATCTCGAACGCTTTGCCGATCGTGAGGGCCAGGTGTTCCTCAATGGCTTCTTCCGCAAGTACCAGGGGCGGCAGGGTCTGGCCGCACTCGATCATCTGCTCGACGGTCTGCGTCTGACGCCGCGCCGGCTTGCCGTCATCCTCAGGTCGGTGCTCCCCGAAGCCGATGAGGCCCAGTTCGCCACGCTGATGCGAGACCGCCTGCCAGAAGGTCGTCAGCTCGGCGATGCCGAGTTGAGCAACCTATACACCCGTTTTGGACGTGACCGCTTCGGCTTGCCGGACCGAGGCTACCTAGCCGGTGTTCATCCACTGGAGCTCTGGCTGGTAGAGTTCCTGCAGGCCCATCCCGGTGCCACCCGATCGCAGGTCGTCAGCGCCAGTGTGGACGAGCGCCGCGAGGTCTACACGTGGTTGTTCCGGACGCGTCATCGTAACGCCCAGGATGTACGCATCCGCAGTCTGCTCGAAGTCGAGGCCTTCATCGATATCGCCCGGCGCTGGCACCGTCTGGGCTATCCGTTCGAAACGCTCACCCCGTCCTATGCCAGTTCCATCGGCAGCTCGGCAGACCGCCCCGCTGCACTTTCCGAGCTGGTTGGCATTCTGCTTAACGACGGCAAGCGCCTCCCGATACAACGGATCGAGTCGCTGCATTTCGCTGCCGATACGCCTTATGAAACCCGTTTGGCCAGGTTGCCCGGTACGCCGGAGCAAGTGCTGCCCCCCGAACTGGCGAGGGTGGCTCGCGAAGCACTGATTGATGTGGCCAATGCAGGTACGGCCAGACGGCTGGCGGGGGCTTTCGTCGACCCGACGGGCAAGCCGATCACCGTCGGCGGTAAAACCGGAACAGGCGATCACCGCTATGACGTCTATGGGCGGGGTGGTCAACTGGTCAGTTCGCGCGTGGTCACGCGCTCCGCAACACTGGTGTTCATGATCGGCGATCGCTTCTTCGGCACGCTGACCGCATACGTTGGCGAACCCCATGCAGCAAGCTACCAGTTCACCAGTGGACTCGCGGTCCAGTTGCTGGCGCGTGGCATTGCACCACTGCTTCAACCGCTGTTGCATGAAGATGCGGCCAAGGCCTGCAAGCCTGCTGCCGACGCAGAAGCCGCCTCCTGATCTTCCGTGACAGATAGGACCATCGTCGCAGCCCCCGGCGGGATTACATCCCGCCCTACCAGGTCTTGCCACCCTGCCCGCCGTAGGGC
>Ga0209066_10008071_pt1 | contig 10284 bp, 10 predicted proteins | sample All_14_2_FD_187198 | JGI IMG/M metagenome (GOLD analysis project Ga0209066, IMG submission 187198) | Freshwater microbial communities in response to fracking from Pennsylvania, USA - Allegheny Zone_MetaG_DW_15 (SPAdes) (version 2) ... | reverse complement strand
CGCCGCCACCGCCGCCGGATCCCAACGCCCCGCCGCCGGACCCGAATGCGCCGCCGCCGCGACCCGGTCTCGGTGTGCCCGTGCCGGTCGATCCGAACAGCGCCCCCGGGATGCTGCCGGCGTAGTCGGCACTGATCGACGCACTGTCGCCCTGAGCGGGCTGCCGTGGATGCATCTGCACGGTACGGCTCTCAGGGCGGCATTGCGTAAGCGTGCCGGGCGATGGCCGATCGTGGCTGTTTCGGCGGCGTGATCGTTACCTTGAGCTGGTAATCCAGAGGCTAAGGGTCGGCCGTCCGTGGCGGGCCCGGGGAGGATGTCTCATGGGCACCATCATCGGAACCATCATCTTCGGCGCAGTGATCGGCGTGTTGGCGCGACTGGTCATACCCGGCAAGCAATCGATCGGATGGCTCATTACCATCGCGCTCGGCGTAGCCGGTGCCCTCATCGGTTATTGGGTCTGGGGTCTGGTAGCCAGCGAGGGCAACACCGACACGGGCGGTATCGACTGGATCAGGTGGGCAATCAGCATCGCCGCTGCGGCGGTCTTGACTCTCGGTTACACGGCAGCAACTAAGAAGTAGGTAGCGCCGTTGAGTACTGCCGAACAACTCTATCTGGCATTGGCGCCACCGGCCGCGGTGACCTGGTTGAGCTATCTCGTCATCGGGGGGATAGCGGGTTGGCTGGCAGGCAAGCTGGTTCCCAGCATAGAGACTGGAATCCTGCTCAACGTTGTCATCGGCGTCATTGGCGGCTATATCGGTGGTTTCCTGCTCAGCTTTTTCCTCGGCACCGCGGGCGGCGGTTGGTGGTTCACGCTGTTCACCGCGGTACTGGGCTCGGTCATCCTGTTGTGGATCGTCGGCCTGGTGACCAAGAAGTCCTGAGCCGGGCGCAGGGGCGCGCCGCCCTTCAGGTGGACGCGTGCCACACCAGGGCGGCCGCCAACGCACCCATGCCGTTCAGCGACCAGTGCAACGCGATCGGGGCGATCAGGCTGCCGCTGCGGCGGCGCAGCCAGGTGAACACGAAGCCGGCGGCCGCGGTGGCGATCACGGCGCCGACGACACCGGCGACCATCCCGAAGACGCCGCCGCCGAGAAGACGTGAGAATCCGACATTGCCGCTGGTGAGGCCGAAGGAACTGGCGATATGCCAGAGGCCGAACAGCAGTGATCCGGCGGCAGCGACGCCGCGGAAGCCCCACGCGCGGTCCAACGCGCCGTGCAGTACGCCCCGGAAGGCGAGTTCCTCGGGGATGACGGTCTGCAACGGGATGATGACCATCGACGCGATCAGGGCGCCCGACAACGTCGCATAGTGGTTGTTCATGAACATCGGGCGCGTCCAGGGCAGCAGTGCACCGATGGCGATGACGGTCAACACGATCCCGACGACGGCCGCGGCGTACCCGGCGCCCGAGCGCCACTGCTCGCGGCCCAGGCCGAGTTCGGACCAGCCCAGCCCGCGGGAGCGCACCAACACCACCAGGCCCACCGCTGCAGCAGGCACGATCACGACATTGGCCCACGGTGTGGTGAAATGCGCCACCAGATTGGTGAGCGCCAGCACCACCACGACGATCGCGACGTCGGCATAAACCCGGAAATGGTGCAGCGCCGACAACTGCCCGACCAGTGGATGGGCAGGCATTTCGATCGGTGGGGCCACCACGCCGGCGTCAGACATCGACTGCCAGTGTACGTGCTGCGGTTGTCTACCTAAGTTAGCGAACTGACACGCTAAGGTGTCGAGCGTGCTGAGGATGACGCGGTGACGGCCGAACTGCCCTTGCTGGGCGGGGTGCGGATTCTCGAGCTCGCCGGCGCCGGCGCCGCGGGGGTCACCCGATTGCTGGCCGACCTGGGCGCCGATGTGCTCAAGATCGACCTTCCCGGCGCCGCGGACGGGGATCGCCGCAGGGTGCCCCTGGTGGGCGATGTGAGCGTGCCGTTCACGCTGGACAACGCCAACAAGCGTGCGACGACGCTGGATCCCGCCGACGCAGCCGACCGGCACCGGTTCGGCGAACTGGTGGCCGGTGCCGACATCCTGGTCTCCGGGGCCGGCGACCTCCCCGGTGCTTTCGGTACATCCTGCGCCGGGCTCGCCGACCGCCATCCCGAGCTGGTGGCGATGTCGGTCACCGATTTCGGCACTGACGGCCCGTACCGGTCCTGGTCGGGCACCGACGCCGTCTTCTATGCGATGTCCACTGCGCTCTCGCGTTCCGGCCCCCCGACCGGGACACCGGTGCTGCCGCCGATCGGTATCGCCTCGGCGACCGCCGCGGCGCAGGCGGCCTGGGCGGTGTTGGCCGCCTACTACCACCGGCTGCGGCATGGCGCCGGGGACTACATCGACTTCTCCCGGTTCGAGGCCGTGGTGCAGGCCCTCGACCCGCCCTTCGGTTCGCAGGGGCAGGCCGCGTCCGGGCTGAAACGCTCCGGCGGGTGGCGCGGGCGGCCCCGGAACCAGCAGATCTATCCGACATTCCGGTGTCGCGACGGATTTGTGCGCATCTGTCTTCTCTCGGCCCGGCAATGGCGTGGCATGCGGGCTTGGCTCGGTGAGCCCGAGGAGTTCAGCGGGCCCGAATTCGATTCGATCGCTGCGCGATTCGCCGCTTCCAAGGAGCTGAACGCGGCGATAGCGGCCCTGTTCGCGCCCGAGAGCATGGATGACCTGGTCACGGCGGGGCAGGCGCGCGGCGTGCCGATCGCCGCGGTGCAGACGCCCGCCGAGGCACTGGCGTCGACGCATTTCCGCGCCGTCGGCGCGCTGGCGCCGATGCCGGTTGCCGGCGGCACCGTGACGGTTCCGGTCGGACCGTTCGTCGTCGACGGCACCCACCGGGGTTTGCGTACACCGCTGCTCGACGGGGCGGAACCCGTGTGGCTCGGCCCGGTCAACCCCCTCGGCCGGCCCCCCAAGAACGGCAAGCGCCCGTTCGACGGTCTGCGGATCCTGGATCTCGGCGTGATCGTCGCCGGCGGTGAACTCGGCCGGCTGTTCGCCGACCTGGGTGCCAGGGTGGTCAAGGTGGAGAGTGCGGCCTACCCGGACGGGCTGCGCCAGACCGCACCCGGGCAGCCGATGAGCTCCTCCTGGGCGCTGACGCACCGCAACGAACTGAGTTTCGGGGTGGACCTGCGCCACCGCGAGGGTGCCGAGATTTTCGCCAAGCTGGTCGGCCGCGCTGACGCGGTATTCGCCAACTTCAAGCCGGGAACGCTTGGCGCACTCGGCTTCTCCTTCGACGCGTTACAGACGATCAATCCCACCCTGGTGCTGGCCGAGAGCAGCGCCTTCGGCGATACCGGCCCGTGGAGCGACCGGATGGGCTACGGCCCACTGGTGCGTGCCACCACCGGTATCACGCGGCTGTGGCGGGGCGCCGGCGCCGAGAAGGACCAGTCCTCGCAGTTTTTCGACGCCACCACGATCTTTCCGGACCATGTCGCGGCCAGGATCACCGCGATCGCCACCCTGGCCGCGCTGATCCGCAGGGAACGCACCGGATCCGGTGCCCACGTGCATATCTCGCAGGCCGAGGTCGCGGTCAACCAGCTGGCCGTCGAGTACGTCGCCGAAGCCGCCGCCCAGGCCGGTCTGCCGATCACCGGGGACCCGGCCGTGCACGCGGTGTGTCCGTGTGCCGGCGATGACGAATGGTGCGTCATCTCGGTGCGCGACGAGTCCGACCGCGCCGTGCTGGCCGCACTCATCGGCATCGACCTGCCCGCCGACGGGAAAGCGTTGACCGCCGTCCTCGGCGCGTACACCGCGGGCCGCGACAAACATGTCGTCACCGACGAACTGCAGGCGGCCGGCATCCCGGCCGGACCGATGAACCGGCCGGGCGATGTGCTCGACGATGTCCAGCTGCAGTTCCGATCGCTGTACGGCGACCTGGAGCATCCGCTCTTCGAGGAGCCGATGCCCAGCGAGACCGGCCCGGCGCCCTACCGCGGCATTCCGCGCGGTGAACTGCGGCCGGCGCCGGTGGCCGGGGAACACACCCGTGACATCGCGCACCGGGCACTGGGCCTGGACAACGCCGAGATCGACCGGCTCATCGCCGAGAACGTGCTGTTCGAAGGCAGCATCGACCAGAGGAGCACACCATGAGCACCGCATCAGTCTTCATCGCCGGCCAGTTCCGCGACGCGGCCGACAGCATTGCCGTGATCGAGGCCGCGACCGAGGAACAGCTCGGGTTCGGTGCGGCCGCAACCGAATCCGAAATCGACGACGCCGTCGCGGCCGCCCGCGCGGCCCTGCCGGGCTGGCGGTCGACGCCGGCCGGTGACCGCGCCGGCGTGCTCCGGCTGATGGCCGAGGCACTGCAGAAGCGGGCCGCCGGCACGCTGGAGCTGTGCTCCCGGGAGAACGGTATGCCCATCCGGCTGTCCAAGGGCGCCAACGGCATGTTCCCCGCGGTCCTGCTGCGCTACTACGCCGACCTGCTGGACACGACCGAGCAGGAAGAAGTGCGCCCCGCAGCGATCGGGCACACCATCGTGCGACGCGAGCCCGTCGGTGTCGTCGCCGCCATCACCCCGTGGAATTACCCGCAGGCGCTGGCCATCATGAAGATCGCGCCCGCGCTCGCCGCCGGATGCACCATGGTGCTCAAGGCCGCTCCGGAAACCGCCCTGGACGCCTTGATCTTTGCCGAAGCGGCGCAGGAGGCGGGTCTGCCCGCCGGCGTGCTCAACGTCATCGCCGGCGGCCCGCAGTCCGGCGCCTACCTGGTCTCGCACCCCGGCGTGGACAAGGTGGCCTTCACCGGGTCGACGGCGGCCGGACGCATCATCGCCGAAACCTGTGGTCGGTTGTTGCGGCCGGTCACCCTGGAGTTGGGTGGCAAGTCGGCCGCCATCATCCTCAACGACGCGGACCTGGACGCCACCGTCAAGGGACTGCGCTCGGCGTCGTTCGTCAACAACGGCCAGACCTGTCATCTGAGCTCACGGATCCTGGCGCCGCGCGCACGCTACGCCGAGGTGGTCGACGCGGTCGCCGCGTTGGCCGACGGCCTGGTGGTGGGCGATCCGCTGCAGAAATCCACCGATATCGGGCCATTGGTCAGCCGCCGCCAGCAGCAGCGTGTGCTCGAGTACATCGACGTCGGTAGGACAGAGGCGAAACTTGTTGCCGGCGGCTCGGTTCCGGCCGACCAGCCACACGGATGGTTTGTGTCTCCGACGGTGTTCGCCGAGGTCGACAACTCTGCACGGATCGCCCAGGAGGAGATCTTCGGTCCTGTGCTGACGGTCATCCCGTACGCCTCCGACCAGGAAGCCGTCGACATCGCCAACGACAGCGAGTTCGGGCTGGGCGGCACGGTGTGGTCACCGGATGTGGACCGCGCCACCGATATCGCCCGCAGGGTGCACACCGGGACCATCGGCGTCAACGAATACCAGCTGGACGTCAACGCCCCGTTCGGCGGCGTCAAGGCCAGCGGGCTGGGCCGCGAGCTGGGCCCGGAGGGGCTGGCCGCCTACCAGGCCATCAAGTCGATCTACCGCGTCGGCCCCAGTGCCTGACGCCCGTTTCCGCCCGCTCGTGGAGAGGACCACACAGTGACCATCGACCCCAGAACCCCGGTGCTCGTCGGGTACGGACAGGTCAACCAGCGCGAAGAGAGCGCGACGACCGAGCCGGTCGACCTGATGGAGAGGGCCGCCCGCGCCGCCGCCGACCCCCGGGTGCTCGCCGCGGTGGACTCGGTACGGGTGGTCAATCTGCTGTCCTGGCGCTACCGTGATCCGGGCCTGCTGCTCGCGCAGCGCATCGGTGCGGGTAGCGCGGCGACCCGCTACACCCCGATCGGCGGCAATGTTCCGCAGTCGCTGGTCAACCAGGCCTGCCTCGATATTCAGCAGGGCCGCAACGATGTCGTGCTGATCACCGGCGGTGAAACCTGGCGATCCCGCACCCGGTTGCGGGCCCGCGGCGAGAAGCTCGTCGGCACCGAACAAGACGAGTCGGTGCCCTTGGCGCCGGGCTCCGATGACGAGTTCGCGCTCGCCGGCCCGGGTGAGTTGCGTATCCAGCTGGACCGGCCGGCATTCGTGTATCCGATGTTCGAGCAGGCGCTGCGCATCGCCGCCGGTGCGACGCCGCAGGATCATCAGCAGCGCATCGGCGAACTGTGGTCGCGGTTCAGCGCCGTCGCCGCGGACAATCGCCACGCCTGGAATCGGGAAGCGCGCTCCGCGCAGGAGATTGCCGTGCCGGGGCCGAAGAACCGGATGATCAGCGCTCCGTACACCAAGCTGATGAACTCCAACAACATGGTCGACCAGGGGGCGGCGCTGATCCTGATGTCGGCGGAGAAGGCCACCTATCTCCAGATCCCGCAGGATCGTTGGGTTTTCCCGCACGCCGGGACCGACTCGCACGACACCTACGAGATCAGCCACCGTGCCGAATTCCACGCGTCGCCGGCCATCCGCATCGGTGGCCGCCGTGCCCTGGAACTGGCCGGACTGGGTATCGACGATATCGCTCTGGTCGACGTGTACTCCTGCTTCCCGTCGGCGGTGCAGGTCGCGGCCAACGAACTGGGTCTCGCCCTGGATGATCCGCAGCGTCCGCTGACCGTCACCGGCGGGCTGACCTTCGCAGGCGGCCCGTGGAACAACTACGTCACGCACTCCATCGCCACCATGGCCGAGCGGCTGATCGCCGAGCCCGGCGCGCTTGGACTGGTCACCGCCAATGGCGGTTACCTCACCAAGCACAGCTTCGGCGTGTACAGCACCCGGCCGCCCAGCGGCGGATTCCGCTGGGAGGACGTGCAACCCAGCGTCGATGCCGAGCCCACCCGGGCCGCCGAGGTCGAGTGGTCCGGGGTGGGCACCGTCGAAACCTGGACCACGCCATTCGATCGCGACGGTGTGCCGGAGAAGGCGTTTCTGGCGGTGCGCACGCCGGGTGACAGCCGTGCGCTGGCGGTCCTCGACGATCGCTCCGAGGCCGCGGCGAGCGTTGCCGAGGATATCGCGGGAGCGAAGGTCGCCGTGCGTGCCGACGGCACCGCCACGCTGGTGTGACTACAGCAGGCCCAGCGCCGCGACGGCGTCGCGCTCCTCGCGCAACTCGGCGACCGACGCGTCGATCCGGGCGCGGGAGAACGCGTTGATGTCAAGCCCTTCGACGATCTCCCACTGGCCGTCGCGTGACCGGCATGGGAACGAGCACACCAGGCCTTCGTCGACGCCGTAGACGCCGGGGGAGGGCAGCGCCACCGATGTCCAGTCGCCATCGGGTGTGCCGTGCAGCCAGTCGTCGATATGGTCGATGGCGCCGTTGGCGGCCGACGCCGCCGAACTCGCACCGCGCGCCTCGATGATCGCGGTCCCGCGGCGCGCCACCGTGGGGATGAAATCATCGGCGAGCCAATGGGTGTCGGCCGCGAAGTCGGCACCGGAACGGCCGCCGACGATGGCATGGAAGATGTCGGGGTACTGCGTCGGCGAATGGTTGCCCCAGATGCTCATCCGGCTGATATCGGTGACCGGAGCCCCGGTGTGGCGCGCCAGTGCGGCCACCGCGCGGTTGTGATCGAGGCGTGTCAGTGCGGTGAAGCGTTCGCGCGGAATGTCCGGGGCGTGGGCCGCGGCCACCAGCGCGTTGGTGTTGGCGGGATTGCCGACGACCAGAACCCGGACCTCGGATGACGCACCGGCGTTGAGTGCCTCGCCGGCCGTCGCGAAGATCTGCGCGTTGGCGCCGAGTAGGTCGGCCCGCTCCATGCCCTTGGTACGCGGCCGCGCACCGATCAGCAGGGCGACGTCGACACCGTCGAACGCCCGCACCGGATCGTGGTGAATCTCCACTTCGGCCAGCAGCGGGAAGGCGCCGTCCTCGAGTTCCATCACCACGCCTTCGGCAGCCCGGACGGCGTCTGGCAACTCCAGCAGCCGCAACCGGACCGGGGTGTGGCGGCCGAGCATCGCCCCGGCCGCGATGCGAAAGAGTGCGGCGTAACCGATCTGGCCTGCAGCCCCGGTGACGACGACGGTGATCGGTGGCTGGGACGAAGACATGTACCCGACCTTAACCAGGGGCTCCTAGACCAGTTCGGACAGTGGCACTTCGGGATCGGCGAGTCGGTCGGTGTCGATCTTCGCGCCGGCCCGGATGATCGCCTTGATGTCATCCAGACCGTCCCAGATGTTCACGTTCATCCCGGCGAGCACCCGCCTCTTCGCGTCCAGCCAGAACGCGGTGAACTCACGTTTGCCGACGTCACCGCGGAACACCACCGAATCGTAGTTCGGTGCGTGGCCAACGTACTCCATGCCGAGGTCGTACTGGTCGGTGAAGAAGTACGGCAGTTCGTCGTAGCTGCCCGGGTCGCCGAGCATCCCGGCCACCGCGACCGCGGGCTGCTTCAGCGCGTTCGCCCAGTGCTCGGTGCGGACGCGACCCTCGAACAGCGGGTGCTGCGCGGCGGCGATGTCACCGACGGCATACACGTCGTCATCGCTGGTCTTCAGCGACTCGTCGACGGCCACGCCACCGGCGGCCAGCGTGAGACCGGCTTTCTCGGCGAGGGCGATACCGGGCTGTGCACCGACGGCGATCAGAACCAGATCGGCCGGCACGGTGGACCCGTCGCCCAGTCGCAGTCCGGCCGCGGTGGTGATGGCGTCGACGGTCGCGTTCAGCCGCAGCTCCACCCCGTGCTCGGTGTGCAGCGCGGCGAACACCTGCGCGACCTCGGGTCCGAGAGCTCCCAGCAGGGGCAGTTCGGCGCTCTCCACGACGGTGACCTGTGCGCCGCGGGTCCGGGCGGCCGCGGCGACCTCCAGTCCGATCCAGCCGGCGCCGACGATGGCGAGCCTGCTCCGCTCGGTCAGTGCCGACAGCAGCGCAGCGGCATCGTCCACGGTGCGCAATACGTGCACGCCGTCGGCGTCGGCGCCCGGCACATCCAGGCGACGCGCCCGGGACCCGGTCGCGAGCAGCAGCCTGTCGTAATGCTCATGGCGGCCGTCATCGAAACCGACGCTGTGACCGCCGGTGTCGATGAGCTGCACGCCGGTTCCCAGGCGCAGGTCGATATCGTGCTCGCGATACCACTCGGCGGGGTGCACGGTGAAATCTGCCAGTGACTTGTCGCCGGCCAGATAGTCCTTGGACAGTGGCGGCCGCTCGTAGGGAAGGTGATCCTCGCTTCCGAACACGATGATCTTTCCGTCGAATCCTTTGTCGCGCAGACTCTCCGCGGCCTTCGCGCCGGCCAGGCCGGCACCGACGATGACGAATGTGGGCATGGCTGTTCTCCTTTTGTCCGGGCGGCTGCGCCGAACACCCGTTCGCGAGGCGCATCGCCCAGATCGGTGCGGGATACCCCGCTGCCCCGGGGGCTAACCGCGCTTACTTGGGTGGCAGGCCCGACGCATACCCGACGCCGCGGTCCACCCATGATTGCAGCTGGCGCCTCGTGTTCACGCCCGTCGCGGCCACCCGGACCCAGCCGCGAGTCTCCTTGCCCGCCATGATCATCGGCTCGACATGGGCCCGCTGCAGCAGTGTCGCGGTGTCCTCGGCAGGCACCCGCACCATGATGCCGCCCTGCCCGGACACGCAGACGGCCATGTGACCGCGGACCAGGAAGGCCAGGCCCCCGAACATGCGCTTCTCGTCCACGGCGTCGACGGTGGCCAGCAGTTCACGGACCCGCTCGGCGAGATCCACGTCGTAGGCCATCGATCAGTCCAGATCGATGCGGATGGTCAGCAGGTCGGTGCCCATCAGGCGGACCACGGCGCTGTTGAACTGCGGCAGTTCGGCCAACCTGGCGATCGGGTCGTCCGACGGCAGCAGATGGGCGATGCCGTTGCGCCACCGCCCCCGGATGCGCACCCGGACAGCGGGATTCGCCTTGATGTTCTGCACGTAGTGGGCATGCTCACCGTGCTCGGAGACCATCCAGAACTGGCCGTCGACGACCCGGCCGCCCACCGCGGTGCGCCGCGGTTGCCCGGACTTGCGGCCGGTCGTCTCCAGCATGGTCACCGGGAGTTTCCTGCCGATCGGGTTGACCGCGAGTCGCTGCAGCGTGTGCACGACCTTGCGTTTGAGCGCCATACGCAGAGTTTAAGCGTCGGCGGGCTCGCAGCGGACCTCGAAATTCACCGAGTTCGCGATGAAACACAGCTGGTGGGCGCGATGATGGATGTCGGCCAGCGCGACGGCTTGCCCACGATCGGCCAGCTGTACAACCGGGCGCAGTGTCACCTCGGTGAAATACCC
>Ga0209066_10008070_pt1 | contig 10285 bp, 11 predicted proteins | sample All_14_2_FD_187198 | JGI IMG/M metagenome (GOLD analysis project Ga0209066, IMG submission 187198) | Freshwater microbial communities in response to fracking from Pennsylvania, USA - Allegheny Zone_MetaG_DW_15 (SPAdes) (version 2) ... | reverse complement strand
AAGACGCCGAGGATCTCGCGCGTCGTCACCGGCCCGAAATAGCGGCTGTCGAAGCTGTTCGGGATGCGATCGGAGAACACGAAGAACTCGCCGCGCGCCAGCGCGCGGCAACCGGCCCAGCGGGGCAGACCCACACCCCGGCTGTCATGGGAGAGCACCGGCGCGCGACGGATCCCGTTGATCGTCAGCGTCCCGCCGTCGGTGCAGACGTGATCGCCCTCCCCGGCGGCAATCGCCTTCAGGATTGGAATTCGGCGCAGGTAATCCATCTGCGCATCGGCGTAGGGAAAGGCCGGCGCGGGCGCCTGAAAAGCGATGATCGCGCCACGGGCGGGATGACCCGGGGTGCGGACATACAGCCCCAAAGGTTCGCTTGGACTGCGGTTCCAGAGGAGCGCCGGCTGCGGCAGGCTGGCGCCGAGGACCGCCGCTGCGGCGACAGGAAGAATCGCCCACGCCGCCAAGACGGGGGTCAGCCCCCTCGCCGGGCGGACGGACGATTTTCTCATGCTGACTTAGCCTTGCCTTCGCGGTCGCAACCGAGCCACAGGCTCGTCAGCGCTTCAGGCCAAGATGTGGCTCATGCCCGGTGTTTGTGGGCTTCGGGCGCCCGCTCGTGCGCCCAGACCGGTCACTGATACCCCGACGATTTGCAAAAATTGCGAGGTGACAACTTCAACCCTTCAGCAGCTGGGGTCCCAGAAGCAATAGGGCAAAGGGGGATTTGCACGCTTGGTTGCCGGTGATCTTCACGGTCATTCGCCCCCGGACAAATGAGCGAGCCCCCTCACCCCTAACGCAGGCGCCGTCCATCTTCCGGGACCGCACTCAGGTCGACCTGATAGCCCTTGTCCGCCAACGCCTCCAAGACGAGGTATTTGACCGTTACACGCCGGTTCAAGGCCTCATGCCGGAGAGCCTGCCAAACCGCATCGGGAACATCGAACTTTAGAGCCGGGCTACGCCTTGCAGGCTCCGCCGCCGCAGCCGGAGAAAGTGACGCGCGCGGCGCGGACTGCGGGGCTGCCGCGCCCTTCGCTTTGGGAGTGGCGGCCGGCGAGGGCTCCTTCGCGGCCTCGGCGGAAGCGGGTTCCGACGCTGGCGGGCTCGTCGTGCGGCCAAAACCGAGGTCCGCGGTGGCCGCGTTCAGTTCCCTGGTCTGCTCCGGACTGGCCCGAGGTTGCGGCCGCGGCGCGGGCTGGAAAGCGAATGCTGCGGGCTTGCTTGTCATGACGTGTCCCCTCCCCTGCTACGCTGCGGCCTGGGCATGAACTGCCAAGGCCTCAAGGATCTCACCGAGCACGGCGGTGATCTCCCGGGCGGCTTTGGCGTCTCCGCCTTCGTGCGCCGGGGTCGCACCGGTGAAGTGGATCGACTGATAGGCTGCGCGCTGGATGATTTCGGTCTTGAGGACAGGAATGGAGTTGGCCTGAATTTCTGACCGCGCGTGCTGCGCCACACGGCTCTGCAGTGGCGACATCTGGGTCAGAACCACGCGCGCCGGAATCGGGCGCTTCAGCATCTTCTCCGCGCGCTTGACCACCTCATATGTGCGGAACACCTCTTGTAGGTCCATGCCGGAGATCTTGGTGGGGATGAGCACAAGGTCGCTCTCAGCGATGGCGTAAGTCACCGCCTGCGATGCAGCGCCTTCCAAATCGACGATCACCAGGGCGTATTTGGCCGCCGCCTGCGCAATGACGTCCTGGATCTTGGTCTCGTCGGCCTCTGAGATCACTGCAACCTTGCAGTCCTCCCCTGCCCGCTCGCGCCATGTGGCGACGTGACCGTTGGGATCTCCGTCGACGATGGCTGTCGATCCGCCCTGGCGCGCGAAGGCGTCAGCGAGGCACATGACCAAGGTGGTCTTCCCGACTCCGCCTTTGGTCGAACAGACGCTGATCACCGACATGGCCGCCTCCCTCAAATGACCAACTGGGCAAATGCCCCTTTGCCCGCACGGGCTTAGGCCCGCTTGGTAAATATCCCTTTAACCCGAACGCCCTATTACCCTATTGCCCAATTGAGGTCTTGGGTAGAGGGGCATTCACCCGCACGGGCAAGAGAGTAGGAACCCGTTAGACCAGTTGGGCAAGCGGGTGACACCCCATTAGGGCAAACGGGTGTTTGGGTGTTTGCTACCCAACCGCATCGGCCGTAGCGATAGAGAGCGCACCTCGGGCCACAACGCCGGCGCACCAGAGCTTCATCGGTAGGGACGCCGCTGCCTGGCGCCGCCAGAAGAAGACGCCTACTGAAGCAATAAGTCGCCACACGCCCCGTGCTCATCAGAACCACGCCGCGAGAGGGGAGGGGGCTTACTGCCTGACGCCAATTCCCAGATGACGGCGCGGCGGCGACGTTTCGACGTCGTCGGCCGGCGCGTCGGGCGCTTACAGAGTTAGATTCTATAGTTTTAGATCAGTTAGAGGGGCCATATTACGCTTTCCATTCAATGCCTTAGGGCCACTTTATGTCCTCGATATCACGAAGTTCTGTCCGCGATGTCCCAGGGCCGAGGTCCCCGATGTCCCGACCCTTCGTCCGCGAAGTCACGCCTAAGCACCTGATTTACAAAGACTGTCCGCGATATCCCGAGGTTCCGTCCGCCAAATCCCGAGTGGGTGTCCGCGATATCCCGATTCAGCCCGGCGCCATTTCAGACCAAATCCAGAACAAACAGCGAAAAGCCTCGGGATATCGCGGACAATAGCCTGAAACGAGTCGTGACATCGCGGACGCGGGACCTGCCAAAGCTCGTGAGATCACGGACGCCGGGAATCGGCTCGGGATATCGCGGACAATACGCAAAGCTCGTGACATCGCGGACGTAAACCCCAAGACCGTCACTGCGCGCGTGGGACACTCCAGCACCGCAGACCGCCGCAGAGTAGGGCGTCGGCCCACGAATGGCGCGGAAGGCCTGTGGGCCCAGCTGGAAGCAGGCCTGGCTACCCTCGACCGACCCAGGCGGCCGCGGCGACGCGGCGCCAAGGCTGTGCCGTTCAGGCTCACCCAGGAAAACGTCGAAGCAAGCTTAGGCGGCCGACGGCGCGGCAACGTTCGCGGGAAGGGCAGAGCCCAGCTCTGAGGCGTGATATCGCGGACTTTAGCCGGCGAGCGCGCGGCGCGGCCTGACCACGAGGTATGCGCGCTTGGACACACGCTGTGGCCCAACGAGCTTCAAGCCTCGCGGCTCCTTGGTGATCTCCAGCTCGAAGCCCGGAAGGCCACGCTCGACGATCTTCTTCAGGTCGTAGGTGAAGCGCCGCACATCGCGCTTCACGCCGCACAGATCCTTCAGGGTGTCGGTGCCGATCTGCCACATCGATTGTTGGCCGAGGTGTTTACGCAGGATGCCGTAGAGCTTGCGTTCCAACCCGCCTTGAAGGTCGAAGTAGGCGCTATCGATGGCCAGCGCGCGTCGGCTGTTGAGAAAGAGCCCAAATAGCCAGTCGGAGATCACCACCTCGCAGGACGCCATCACGTCGGCGCCCGCGGCCGTGCGACGCCGCTTGATCTTGAAACTCTCCAGCCAACCAAAGCCTTCGTCGGCGATTTCGTCCGAGGTCGATATGTTCGTCAGGACAGTTGTGGTCTTCAGGCGCGTCAGCGCCTCCTTGAAGAGTTCGTATTCCCGGCCGCCGGTCCGGCGTCCGGTCGCCACCAGACAGTCATGAATGTGGAATGAGATCCGCTTGCTGACATCGCGGTTGCGGTTCAGCGCCTCGATGATCTGTGTCCGCAGATAGAGAATGATGTCGTTGTCCCAAATCGTGGCCAGGCCAAACTCACCCGGCGAGACCCGGATGTATTGTCGACGGTCGCCGACGACACGCTCGAACTCGATGGGGTCGTGACGTGGTGTCTTCTCAATCGAGAAGAAGGGCAGGGACATGATGTCGATGTCGTCACGGAGCGACGGCGCTTCGAGCTGCTGAGCAACGAATAGTTCGATCTGCCTGGGTTTCAACGTGCTCATGGGGTCTCGCCTGCTCAGACCCAGGCGTCCGGGCCACGAGTCCGTTCATGATTCCGCGCGAAGTGTTAAGGCCTCGCTAACCATGTGGCCGGCAGCGGTCGGCCCAGTCATATCGGCGGCCAGCAACCCCGGGGACATATTTGCTACAAGCGCCACGCTTGGAACCGGCTGCGGCCCGTCACTTCCCTCACACCGACGCCGAGACTACGGACCAGTCCACGGGCAGCCTGCTGCGAGATCCCCAAATGCTGAGAGATCAAAGGCGCTGTGACGATCGGCTTTCGCGCGAAGAGGTCAATGACATCGCCCAGGCGGGAGCTGGTTCGTCGCCCGACCAAATGACGGGCAACGACTTGATGGGCGATCCTAAGTCGATCAAGTTCTGCGTAAGCGGACACCGCCGCCGAGCTGATCGCGCGCAGCCACCAGGCCGTTCTGCGCAAGCCCGACTGCCGTTCCGGTCTTCGATGGCCCCCCGCTGTGAGAGCTCGGCGGCCAGGTTCAACGGTAAGACGATGACGCCGCAGCCTGCGATCGCGTCCAAGCACGGCGTTGACTAGCACGGCGCCCATATAGCTGTGACGCGGCAGCGGATTGATCATGGCCCATGCCTCCAGCAGGACCGCGGCGCGCAAGAGCGCTGGCCACCACGCTGGAACCTCGCGCTCGAGGTCGAACCAAGCTGCAAGGGCTTCGGCGTCGTCTTCGGAGGTGACCATCTCTGCTCGGGCGAGCAGGCCGTCAATTGGTGTCAAGCCATCGCCGCGCAAGACGGCCTTCTCGTCGTCGTCACATTCCGACGCCGTCGCCTTGCACGCCGCTCTGCGCCTTAGGTTGGCCGTTGGCATCTGAAGAGCCGTGGCTCGACCCGCGCGGCCACGATCAAACAGCCCAAGTACAGCGCCGGGCGACAACAATTCCGAGGGCTTCATCTTGCCGGCGCGCCCCGTCATCCTCATCATCGCGTGGGCCCTGATGAGTTCCTGGTCCGGCATCCTTATGTCCAAGCTGTCGTCGTGCAGCACGAGATCCTCAAGGTGCACCAGTTCACCCCGATTCCACGCCCAGGCGCAGGCCTCGTGGAATTCGAGGCGGGCCCTTAACCCTTCGGCGAGGGGAGTCCGCATAGCTTCATCCAGACGGCTGACGGCGTCCTCGGCATCCGCGAGCGGCGTCAAAAGCGCCTCCAGGGGCCCTAGATCGAGGTTGGCGGACGCCAATTTTTTCAACGATTTTCCAATCCCTTAAGTTCTCTTATACAACCTAACGCACCTTTATCATTTGTCACTTGCGCTCTTTGGCGGAATCGGCGACGGGCCCTGAAAGTCTGGGATGCGGAATGCGTGGGGCAAAGCCCCAAGTTCACCTTTGCCCCCGCCGCAGGACACCACCCAGAACGCTAAATCGAAGGCAGAGGCGAAACGCCGCCTTGTCCGAAGGCGCCCGCCCGGCGAACCGGGCGGGCTCTCGACCTACTCCTCCGCGGGCACCGGACCAGTTTCCTGACGATCGAGGGACTTCAGCTCATGCTGCGGCGTGGCGACCACCACCTTGGAGAAGAAGCGTTCCTGGCCGTCCTTGTCGGTGTAGCGATCGTGCCGCGTCTCACCTTCAACGAAGACCTTGGAGCCCTTCGGCAGGCCACGGCTTTCGAGCCAACCGACCGTGCCCTGGTTCCAGATCTCGACCTGGTGCCAGGTCGTGTAGTCCTTCCGCGTGCCTTCTTTCTTCGTGTAGCGGCTGGTGGCGACCCGCAGCGTTGCGACTTTCTTGCCGCCCGCCGTGGTGCGGATTTCCGCTTCGGCGCCGGTAAAACCGATGAGTTGGACCTTGTTCAGCATCATCTTTCTCCATCTGCTGCCGAGAGAAGCCCCGGCGGCTCGCGGTCCCTGCCGCGATCACGCGACCTGCAAGGGCGGGGAGGCGGGCCAGGACAAAGCCCGGGCGGGATGGAAACCGGTCTGCACGAAGCGACAGCGAAGGAAGGCCGGAGGGTCCGCACCCGCCCGCCTCGCGCCAGCGGGGTCGGCTTTGACCTGGATCGCCCCGCCCTAGGTTAGCGAGATTGATCGCGCCGACCGCAGCCGGCCCGGGCTCCTTCATGGCGATGGAGAACGAGCTGAGCCCACCACAGTCGGGGGTACCGGCCCAAACCCGCCCTCGGCAGGCGGCAAGAGCCCAACAGCGCGCCACACAGCTCACAAGAACCTGAAAGGGGAGGGGGCGTAACCGCCCCGGGGCCCGTTCGAGGATGAACCGAAGCGCTCGGTCCGATCGCGCGACAGGATCGCGGACAGCATTAAGGACCCCGGCCGCTGAAGGTGCGTCGCGGCACCGCTCTCGCACCGAGCACCGGCTGAGTATGATCATCTGTAGTGGTCAGCATCAATCAGGATCAGCGGATCGACAGAGCTACGTCAATCGCCGTAACGACAGCTGGTCGTGCTGCGCCAGCCGGCTCCAGGGCGGGCTCGCTTTGGAGGCAGACATTGCAAAAGCCTTGCAGCCAACTAGGTGGACCCGAGATGTATATGGTCTTATATATGCGTCTGTCTGGATGATTCAGACCATTTTATGAGGCTTATGATGCAATCGGCCGCGCTCGAATCCTTGTCTCCAACGGTGCGGCGATCCCTGGCGAAGCTGGGGACCGACATCGCCACCGCGCGACGCAAACGCAATCTGACCATGGTGATGATGGCGGAGAGAATCGGCGCGGCCAAGACCACCTACCTGAAGGTGGAGAAGGGCGACCCCTCCGTCTCCATGGGCATCTACGCCATGGCGCTCTTCGTTCTGGGCTTTGGCGAAGCGATCGGAGACATCGTCGATCCCGGTCGCGACGACGTTGGCCTGCTGTTGGACATTGAACGCCTGCCTAAGCGCGTGCGGCCGAAGATGGCGCCGACAGCGCTATGAGGCGGACCATAGGCATCGCGCTGGGCGATAACGCGCGCGGCGCCGGCACGCTACGGTTCGACGCTCAAGGGACACGGGAGAACGCGGCGTTCTCCTATGACGCCGAGTGGCTGGCCGCAGCCGACGGCTTTGCGCTCGAACCCGGCCTTCCTCTGGTGGCCGGTCCGCAATTTCATCGCAAAAGTCGCCTCGGGTCGGTCTTCCACGGCGCGATTGCCGATACCGAACCCGATGGCTGGGCGCGGCGGGTAATCCTGCGCGACCATGCCAAGCGGCGGCAGGAAGCCAGGCGCGCCGGTGGGGGAGGGGAGGTCGGCGCGCTCAACGCGCTCGACTTCCTGCTGGCGGTGGATGACGCCAGCCGTGTCGGCGCCTTGCGCTTCAAGGACGAAAGCGGGGTTTTCCAGCGCGCCGTCGAAGACGGCCGACGGACCACCCCGCCGCTGATTGAGCTGGGTATGTTGCTGTCGGCGTCGCGCGCCGTGGAAACCAACAGCGAGACGGCGGCCGATCTGCAATTCCTGAGAGGCCGGGGCACCTCGTTGGGTGGCCTGCGTCCGAAATGCACCGTCGTCGACTCCGATGGGCGCTTGTCGATCGGCAAGTTTCCCAGCGTTGCCGATGATCGCGCGGTCACCAAGGGAGAGGTCCTCGCCCTGCGGTTGGCGAAGGCCGCCGGAATCGACGCCGCCGAATGCCGCCTGGTTGAAAGCGAGGGCGAGCCGGTAGCGCTGATCCGGCGCTTTGACCGCCCGGATGGCGGCGGGCGGCTGATGTACGTCTCCGCCGCCACCATGCTCGGCGTCGAGGCCGAGGCCGGCGAGCACGCCTATACCGAGATCGTCGATGCGCTGCGGGCGAACGGCGCGGTGCCCCAGGCCGACACCGAGGAGCTTTGGCGACGGATCGCCTTCTCAATCCTGATCAACAACGTCGATGACCATCTGCGAAACCACGGTTTCCTGCATGTCGATCGTGGCCAGTGGCGGCTTGCCCCCGCCTTCGACGTCAACCCATTCCCTGAACGCGCCAGGGAGCTGAAGACCTGGGTGTCGGAGGAAGCCGGGCCGGAGGCGACGATCGAGGCTCTGATGTCGGTGCTTCCCTATTTCCGGATAGCGCCTGCCCGGGCGCGCGAGATCCTCGCAATGGTGGAGCGGGCGGTATCGCAGTGGCGCGCCGTGGGACGCGGCCTCGGCATGACCACGTCCGAACTCGACCAGTTCGCCGAGGCGTTCGAGCACGACCAGCGCGCGGCAGCGCGTAGCGCGAGCCGCTGATGGCGCTTAGCGCCGAGAGCCGAGCTTATGAGGCGTGACGAAAAGTTCGTTGAGGCCACCCCAAGCCATATACGAAATATGGCTTTCTACGGCGATGACGAACTTCCCACAGGCCATCGCACACCGTGCGGCGGCAAATTCGTGAGGGAAATAGCGCCCGCCGAAGCGGGCGCCGAGGTAGGTCAGTGCCGCGTGCTGCCTGACCGCCGGTGGATCATCTGGTGGAAGTGGGCGATGGCGGCCGTGTCGAGCTCGAAGGGGATCGCGGTGATCTCCTCCTGACGGTCCAGCTCCTCGGCGATGGCCAGAAGGTCCCAGCATTCGGCGACCACATACCAGCTGCCGGTGTCATAGAAGTCGTGGGCGTGTTGATAAACCGCTTGAGCCATCCCCATGCTGACCATCTTTCGTCTCCCTCTTGCGCTGCTGGATCTGCGGGCTCGTTCCCGCGATCTCGCGACCGCCCAGGGCGGGTGAAAGGAAGGGGCCAAAGGACGAATCTCCGTGGAAACCGGCCTGCAGCGCAGCGAAGGTCGGTGGGTCTGCGGGGGTTCGCCTCGCCAAGGCGAGGTCGCCTTTGACCCTGACCGTCCCGTCCTAGGTTCGTGAGATTGATCGCGGACGAGCTCGCCCCGCAGCGCCCAACCCGGGAGACGACTGACGGCTTGGTGCTGGCGCCGACATGCGGATCACCACAGCCAGACCCCAGACACCCTCAGCGCCTTGGGCGCTTGCTCGCGGAACCTCCACGGCTCAGCTTTTCGTCGGAATGTGCGTGGGAGTGATCTCTCTACTGCGAAGCGCCAGAAAGCTCCGCACGCCCTCGATCGGGCGCCTCGGGTGATTTGATCTCCGGGACGGCGCGAAGGGAGGGAACCCGCCTGCATGAGCACCTGTCCGTGCCGGACACGCCGCCACCGAGCCGTCGATACCGGGTGTTTGTGGGTGTCCTATCGGGTGGAGTCCTTACGGCGCCTTGGGTTTGGCCTTGGCTCGGATGCGGCCGGTTTTCATGCCGGGATCGGCGAGCACCTGACGCTTGAGGAGGTCATCAAGACTCGCGGCAACCGGTTCGGCAAACAGCGCCGTCAGGGCCTCCTCACACCGCAAGGCGAGCGTGGCCTTGATGAGATCCTCTATTGAGGCCTTGCCCTGCGTCTCCAAGCGCCGCCAAGTTCGATAGGCGACACCGGACCGTTGCGCGGCCTCTTGTTGTGGCCAGCCCAAGCTCACGCGCCGAACCCTGATCCGGTCGGCGAGTTCCTGCAGAAGTTCGGGAGCTGTTTTGATCACTGTCCTTATGTGGACAAATACACCCGATTCTTCATCATAATTGTCCATATGTGGCCGATCTTCTGCGGCGGCCCGAAGGCCGCCGCAGGCGGGCCCTCAGGCCCGCGCTCGGATGACGACATGGCGCACGCCCTTGTCGCCAGCCTTCTGTCCTAGATTGAGAGCCGGCCCGAAGGGTTGCAGGCCCGCGCCGCGCTCGGCGTTGAGGGTATTGGCCAAAGTCAGGACGCAGACCGGCTCAAGTTCCAGCATCTGGTCATTGGCCCGGAACGGCGCCGCCCGGCCGTGTCGGTCGAAATCGGCCTTGGCGAGCACCAGCGTCACGTTCTTCTGCTTGGCCCACTTGATGGCGATCTTCTCACCGCCTTTGGCGCCCGTGGTGGCCAGCGCCATCTGCGGCCATTGGACGAGAGCCCAGTTCAGAGCGTCGAAGATGCGGTTCGCATCGTCGGCGGTATCGGCCTGGGGAGCTGCACGGAAGGCCACGATGATCGCGCCGGGGTCGGTGGCGGAGTGCTTGCGGGCCTTGGCGGAACGGATGGCTTCACGAGCTTCGATCTGGGCGGCCGTGGTGCGCGAGGCCCTCGAAGTGCCTTTCCAGGGGCTCCAGACGTCGCCGGTCGATGTCGTATAGCTGGCGGCCGCTGCGTCTCGAACCATCTCAAGGGCCAGGGTGGCGACATCGGCGGCGCGGGCCTTTTGGGTGGCGGCCTGCATCTCGGTGTCGGCGATCTCGGAGCCGTCGAAGTCGCGGGCGAAGCGGTTGAGATCATCTCGGGCCTTGTCGGCTTCACGCTCGATGCGCTGAGCG
>Ga0209066_10008069_pt1 | contig 10287 bp, 3 predicted proteins | sample All_14_2_FD_187198 | JGI IMG/M metagenome (GOLD analysis project Ga0209066, IMG submission 187198) | Freshwater microbial communities in response to fracking from Pennsylvania, USA - Allegheny Zone_MetaG_DW_15 (SPAdes) (version 2) ... | reverse complement strand
GGGTGGCGCCGAACTGGGAGATCATGCGTCCGGGAGGCAAAACCCCGCAGGCGTATCCGCCTCAGGTTTTCAGCGGGCAGCACAAGTCCGCCGTCGTGCTGGCCGACATCACGCTGCTCGCCGCCGCAGCCGATATCGCCGAAGTTCTGGTTTTTGACCGCGCCCTGCGCTTCGATGAGCAGGAGGTGCTGGAGCAATATCTGAAAACGAAGTGGGGCTTGCGCGAGCAGACAGGGAGGTGAGGGTGAAGTCTCGGTGCCGCCGGTCGCTGAAGGGGGAGACGTGCCGACACCCTCGAACGTGTGCCGAGCCCGAACAGATTCGGAAAAGGAAGGCGAACCGAGTTGCCATGCCTCGTATGATGGAGTACCATTAACACATAAGTTGTGTTCGTCCTTTTGATTCAGAAAGGGGCGGCATTGAAGGGGCTGTTTTTTCGTAGTGGACCTTTTCAAGGAGTGTGTGATGAAAAAACGTGTGTGCCAGGTGGTGTGTGTCGGGATGGCCTGTGTGCCATTCTTCGCTTGGGCCGGGGACGGCTTCTTCAAGGCCCTCAGCAACAACGTCGGCTGGGCCGACGGTGCGCAATGGACGAACGGGGTTCCCGCCAGCGGCGAGAACGCGAAGGCCACACTCCTCCCAGGTGTCACTGGCACTGCGAATCTCTCCGAGCAGGACTCGCCCTGGCTGCTCGGGAAGCTGTTTGTGAACTACGGAGTCACTGCGACGCTGAAAGGCGGCGAGTTCCTTCTTCGAGGGTCCCCCGTAGAATTCAATAGCGGTTCCGGCGCCCCGCTTTATCTCCGGTCTCGTCTAGCCGTGGAAAGCAACCTGCTTGTGAGCGGCGGCGTGCTGCTTGTCATGAATACCAACCGGATTGCTGCCGCGGTTGCCGTTCGGTCGAACGGCGGTCTGTTCTTCGAGTTTCCCGGAGGAGAGAGCGTGCTGACGAATCTACAGGGCGTCGGCAACGTCGGGTTCCGCAGTCAGACAGTCGTCACCAATTCGGTCGGCGGGCTGACGGTGACAAATCCCGCCTCATTTTCTGGGGGGACCTGGTATGTCGGGAACGGTACGCTCCGCACGGTCAAGACGGCGCCAGCCGCTCTGACAGATCCAGCGGTGACCCCTGAGCGGGTCGCGTCTCCGATTCTGCACCTGGACGCCAGCAGGACGGACTCGTTCACCTTCACGAACGGGATTCAGGTTCTGGAGTGGCGCGACTTGTCCGGGAACGGATACCATGCGCGGGCCGTTGTCACGAACACGCCGCCGCTTTTCCTCGCGAACGAGTTGGGTTCGCTGCCGGCCGTGGATTTCGGCCCATACGGTTCTGCGCAACACATGAAATGGGCCATCACCCTCACCACCGTCCGTTCGGTCTTCTGGGTGGTCGGCAGTCAGGAGGGCGGCGGCTTCCTGCTCGGCGGAACCAGCGCGGCGCATTTCCATCGCGGCGGCAGCCTGGGCGTCAATGCGGACGATCCGCTTTGGGGGTATGACAGTGCGCTGACAACCTCCTATCTGAACGGCGTCTCCGTGAATGGCAGAACGGTCGGCCTTTCCGGCGGTTACGACCTGGTCAGTCTCGTGAGTGCTTCCGGGCTCACCGCCGACGGGCTCGCCTTCGACAGGGGGAACGCGGGTCGGAGAGGGGGGCAACGGCTTGCCGAGTTACTCATCTACGACCGGGCGCTCTCCGGTTCCGAGCGCCGGCAGGTCGAGCGCTACCTGTACGAGAAGTGGCTTGCCAGCAGGGCCGACCTGCGCCACGTTCAGGCTCTCTCGGAGGCTGTATTGCGGACAGAGACCTGCGACGGCAGCACCACCACGGTGCGCCGCCTCCATGGGCGCGGCAAGCTGACGAAAACGGGCACGGGCGCGCTTCGCATCGAGGAAATCCAGTCTTACCCCGGAACACTCTCGTTGGCCGAGGGAACGGTCGTGCTCTCCAACGCCGCCTCGGGTGCCTCCTCTGCCCAGATTGCGGCCACGCCGGTTTTCCGCCTGGACGCCTCGGCGTGGGCCACGACCATGTCGCTGACGAACGACCGCGTCTATGCCTGGCGGGATGCGGACAGCAGAGCGGTCAGCGCAGACCTCACGAATGCCGCGGCCAAGCCGCCCGTGCTGATGCGCAACGCGCTGAACGGCATGCCCGTCGTCGACTTCGGCTACTTGGGGTCGCAGCAGTTCTTGGACTGGAGCCAACGGCTGACGCAGATCGGCACGGTGATCTGGGTGCTTGGCGGGCACGGCGGCGGCGGCTTCCTGCTTAGCGACAACGCACTGTATACGAGCAACCCCGATTTTCACCGCGGGAGCAGGCCGAGTCTGACGGGAACCGACTACACCATCGAGGCGGGGCTTTTCAACACGAAATACCCCATGATCACTTGGGTGGACGGGCGCCTGTGCAATTCCCAGCGAACCTCACTTTCCGGCGGCTACCAAATTGTTTCCACATGCCGTTCCGGCGGGTACCTCGCGGCATCCCGGATCGGTCAGGACCGGGGGTTCACCGAGCGCAGCGGCGGACTGCGCCTGGCGGAACTGCTCATTTACGACCGCTTCCTGACCGAAAAGGAACGGGTGGACACCGAGGCGTATCTGAGGGCCAAATGGTTTGGGGATGCCCCGGCCGTGCAGACGCTGGAAGCGTGCGGTGCCGCCACGCTCTGCGCGGAGGGCGACCTCGTTGTTGACACGCTGACAGGAACAGGCACAGTGACCAAGGCCGGTTCCGGCAATGTTACGCTCAACGGGTTGGCCGCCTTTACCGGTACGCTTCAGACCGATGGCGGCGCGTTCCGGCTGGCATCGCGCGGCACGGCGCCGTCCGGGCCTTTGGCTGGGTATGCGGCTTGGTTCGACGCCTCGCGCGCTGATCTGATGACGGTGGTGGCGGACGCCGGGGTCTCGCGCGTCACGCGCTGGGGGTCGGCAGGCAACCCTGCTTTTGGAGCCACGAATGTCGTGTCCAAGGCCCCGTCGTTGCTGCCTTTCGCATTGAACGGTTTGCCGGTGGTGGATTTTGAGGCGATGTACAGCGGCCGCTCGCTGCGCTGGGAGTTCCCGACAAACAACATCCGCACGCTCTTCCTCGTCTACGGCAGTCAGAACGGCGGAGGGTACCTGCTCGGCGCTTCCACCGACACCACCTTGTTTGCGCGCGGCATCACAAGTGCACTCAACCCGCTTTCGAGCCAGAACAACGTGCTTTCCAAGGGATTCGCCTGGATTGACGGGGTCCCCGTCGTTCCCACCCTGCGGGGCATGAACGGCGACTATCAGCTCATCACGCTTCTTTCCGGCGGCGACGCAACCGTCGACGCGTTCTCGTACCGGTCGGCCACGGAATCCGGCGGGCAGCGCTATGCCGAGGTGATCGTTTACGACAAGCCGCTCGCGGACGAGGACCGCAAGGCGGTGGAAGCCTATCTTGCCGCCAAGTGGTTTAACCGCGCGATTCACGGCTATACGGTGCAGGGGGTGCCCACTGTGCCGAGCCTCGACATCGCGGGCGGGACCGCCCTCTATCTCGATGCGGGCGCGACCAACAGCGTGGGCTGGATGACCGGTGAAGGACGCTTGGAAAAGACGGGGGCGGGAACGCTCGAGCTGGCGGGCAGTACGGTGGGGTTCAACGGCACGCTCGATGTGCGTGAAGGCGCGTTGCGCTACACCGCCGGCATGATGGGGCTCGCTCTGCCGGTGACCAACAGTCTGGTCGTCAATCTCGACGCGTCGCTGACCAACAGCGTCGTCCTGAACGAGTCGGGTAAAGCCACGAACTGGTGGGACGCGTCGGGCAACGGGATGTGCGCCTATGCGCCGGGTGTCGCGCCGGACTATTACGCCGATTCTGAGTTGGGCGGCCGGCGTACTCTGGACTTCGGCCTCTTCGGGTCGGGCGGCGGATACATGTTCTTCAGCCGGCATCTGCCGGATGTGCGGTCGGTCTTTTGGGTGCTCGGCAGCCAGAACGGCGGCGGGTTCTTGCTGGGGTGCACCAATATCGTTGTCGATCAGCAGATTTCGGATTGGCACCGCGGCTCGGTGCCCAACGGCACGTCGCTGTTCCCGATCACGGCCGCCAACCGGTTGTATGGCTATAACGCGCCGGGCCACGTGATCGGCGGCAAGACCTACATCGACGGCGTCCTGCTGCCCTCGCCGACCGCGGCGGATGCCACCAACGTGCTGAACGGCGGTTACCAGTTGGTGGAGACGCACACCACGGCCGACGCGCGGGCCGACGGGCTGGCGTTCGACCGCGTCACCACCATCGGGGACCGCCGCGGCGGACAGCGGCTGGCCGAGATTCTGATATACAACCGGCCCTTGACGGACGAAGAGCGTCTGGAGGTTGATGCACATCTCAAGTGGAAGTGGTTCGGTATCCAGCCGCGGACGGATCTCCTGGTCATGCCGCCGGATGGCGCTTCGGCCGACACGGTGCGTGTGGCGGCCGGCGCGACGTTCGAGCTGGGCGGGTTCACCCAGAACACCCGCGAGCTGGCGGGCGGCGGCACGATCAGCGGCGGGACAGTGTCGGTCTCGGGCGTGGTCAATCTGTCAGACCCCGCGTCCGGCACGTTGACGGTCAATGGCGATCTGGTGATTGAGGACGGGGCCACGGTGCTCGTGGGGGACGGCAACACGGTCGATGTGAACGGCACGCTGACGGTCGGCGGACATGGCCTGATCGCGTGGCCGGAAGGCGTCACGCCCGTGGTCGGCAGAACGGCGGTTTTCACGTATGACATGATCGAAGGAGCCGGGAACCTGAGCCTGTGGACCGGCACGGAAAATTATGCGTCGCGGTTCCACATGCGCGCGTATGCGGATGCGGGTACGGTTTACGTGCTCGTCAAGCCGCAAGGGACCTTGATGCTGTTGAACTGAGCGGCACAAACATGCGGGGTCGTTCTGGAGGCCTGTAGCGTGTAATCGGTTGCGTCATGGAAAAGGGAGTGACAAGGCATTCGCGGTAGGGACTTTTCCCCGAACCGTCTGCCGGTTCTTAGCAAGCCGGAGGGCGGACACTTCGGGGGAGGTGTCCCTGCTTTTGAGGTCGTGTGACCTGCGGCTGCGATTCTCGATGCTTTGATCTTGAGATGAGGGGATGTCATGTGGACGAGGAAGGGGACTGCGCAAGGCGCTCGACGGGCACATGCCTTCTGGGCCGTCGTCATGGCTTTTGTCGCGACATGCGGGGGTGCCGAGCTGACCCGCTCAAAAGCAAGCGTTCCTGTGATCGCGGGCGATTATGTCCACATCTACGCGCCCCAGGGCGACGTGTTTTCCGGGCCGGACACGCAGGACCTCAAGACGGGGACATACTATGCTTCGTGGCAACCGAACGACCACTGCTTCGTGAAAGGCCCTGACGGGCGCTGGCACGCGTTCGGCATCACCCATCCTGAATCGCAGCCGGGGCAGCGCCGGCATCAGGGGGAATATGCCCTGTTTCACGCCGAGTCGCCGGCCGATACGGTTGAAGGATCGCTGACACCGCAAAGCTGGGCCGACAAGCCCAAGGTGCTTGCCCCCGCCCAGCGCCCCGGCGAGAACATCAACGGCCATGCCCCCACGATCGTCAAACACGAAGGCCTCTACAAAATGATCTATGGGCCCTGTCCCTTCCGCCTCGCCGTCTCGGAAGATCTCTACACATGGACGCCGAAAGGGCCGCTCGGCATCCATGAAAAGAGCGGGCGTGATCCAGGACTGCTCATGTGGAAGGACGCCTATATTCTCGCCTACTGCGCGGGGAACGCGGTCAAGGCGACGACCTCTAAGAACCTCGTCGACTGGACCGAGCCGGTCGAAATTTACCGCGGCGACGTCGCCACCTACCAGTGCGAATCGCCGACCGTCGTCCACCGCGACGGCGTGTTCTATCTCTTCTGGTGTCTGTGGGACACGGCCAACAAGAACGGCAACGGCTACGACGAGCGATCCTTTGTGGTTTGCTCGGACAACCCGCTCGATTTCATCGGACGTCCCGTAATCGCCGAACTTGCGACGCACGCGCCCGAAATCTTTCAGGACGAAAAACAGAACTGGTTCATTTCCAGCGTCCAGTATCCCGCACGCGGAATCAGCGTGGCGAGGCTGACGTGGAAATGACCGCAAACAAGGAACAACGCACATGCACCGTGGATTCTTGACGAAGGCTCTTCTGGGTACCGCTCTCGTAGCGCTCGCCGTCGGATCTCTTTATGGCCAAGGAAACGCCGCCGCCGCTCCTGCGGTTGCCGCAACCAACGCTGTTCCCAAAGGCGTTGGAAAAATCGCCCCCGCGGATTGGTCCGCTTATTGCAAATGGGAGGCGTCGCTCCCGGCCGATCAGCAGGCGTGGGAAAAGCAGTTGCAGAAGTATCTCGGAGGGTATTACTTTCCGCGTTATCTGACCGGTCGCTTGGCGGGTAAGTACACGCTGGAAGAGCCCGGCGACTGGGGCTTTGTGCCCGATGATCCGAAACTGCCGCGCGTGCTGCTGATCGGCGACTCGATCTCCCACATGTACACCGAATCGGTCCGCCGGCTGCTGAAAGGCAAGGCGAATGTTCACCGGGCGCCGGCCAACTGCGGCCCGACCGACATGGGTCTTAAAGCGATGGACGACTGGCTGGACGAGGCATCCGGCAAAAAATGGGCACTCATCCATTTCAACTTCGGCATCCACGACCGCAGGAAGAATGCCGAGGCCTATGCCGCGAATCTTGAGAAACTGGTGGCCCGCCTGCAGAGGACCGGCGCGATTCTGGTGTGGGCGCGCACGACGCCGTTCGCCAACGACCCCAAGGCCAAAGAGCAGTACACGCTGCTCAACGAGACCGCCGACGCGGTCATGACCCGGCACGGCATCCTGATCGACGACGTGTACTCGACTGTCGCGGGCGACTTGGACAAATATATCTCCGGCGACAAGGTTCACTTCAACCAACACGGCGTCAAGGTTCAGGCCGAGCAGGTCGCCAACGTGATCGCCGGGGCGCTCCAGGCCAAGAAGTGATGTCGGCGGGGCAACTTACAGTAAAGTAACAAATCCCGGTTTCAAGGATGTGTCGGTCAAGTTCATGCGCGACGCCGTTCCAGGAACCCACGACCGTGTCTTATGTGTTGTTGTCCGATGCCTGTCAGGCACGCGCGTTTTCAGCGGGTGCGCAGCCCCCGCTGTACTGGGTCCAATCCTGTACAGCAGGGCCTGAGGACCGGCTGCCTCCAGGCGCGGGCGGTCAATGAAACGCTTGCTCGTTCCGCTTTTTTTGGCTTGCATCCGGCGGTCGGAACGCGCACACTATTTTACAGCGTCGGGACAAAGAAAGGCGTGCTCACTGCATGGGGGCTGTTTTTGTTGAAAGCGCGGCCGGTAACGTGTAAGGTTTACGGATAAAGAACGAGGGGCGGTAGAGTGAGTCAAGACAACACGGGGGGCGGGGCTGTGCTTTTGCGGGGCGGTCTTTTTAGGGCTTTGCTGCTGAGCGGCTTGTCGTGGCAGGCCGGGGCGGCGGTCAAGCCGGCGGCGGTGTTCTCGGACCGGATGGTCGTGCAGCGCGACCGGCCGGTCAATGTTTGGGGGACCGCGGCACCACACGAAGCCGTGACGGTGGCGTTCGCGGGGCAGAAGAAGAGCGCGACAGCCGATGCGGGAGGCAACTGGTGCGTGTGCCTTGATCCGCTTGCCGCCAGCGCCGAGCCGCGCGAAATGGCCATCGGAGGTCGGCGGGCAGAGGCCGGAGGTCAGCCCGATCCTGCTGCGGACAGCGTGGTTGTCAGGGATGTGCTCGTGGGCGAGGTCTGGATCATTGCCGGCGGACTTCCCGTCGCTCAGCGTCTCATCCACTTGCTCCCGAATGTCGATCACGCCGTAACGGCGGCCAGAGCCGAGCCGGCTGAGCCGAAGCTGCGGGTGTTCAGCGTCAAGCAGAACGCGGCCCGCGAGGTGCAGGCCGGGGTGGCCGGAAGTTGGTTGAGCGCCGAGGCAAGGACCCTGCACGAGGTGCCGGCGGATGGCTACTACGTGGGCCGGAAACTGGTGGCCGAGCTGGGCGTGCCGGTCGGAATCGTGTCGGTGGCGATGGCGTGGCCCGGGCAACCCATCGAGACCTGGATGAGCCGCAGGGCCTTGGCCGCAAATCCCGCGGCAAAGCCGATCTTGGACTATTATGCGGGCGACATGTGGAAGATGCGGACCGTCGGCACCTACGAGGAGCGGGTCAAGGCCTGGATGGAGTATTGCCAGAAGCTGCCGCTGAACCCTCCGCCCAAACCCCAGCCCGACGACAAGCCGGAGACGCTCGTGGGACAAGAGCCCTCCGCCGTTTGGAACGCCTTGGTCGCGCCGCTGACGCGCTTGGCGGTCCGGGGCGTGGTGTGGGATCACGGCGAGGACGATGGCGGGCCGCGCGGCGGCGTCGGGAGCCTGCAGCGGGCGGTGCAGTACGGGCAGCTGCTGCCGGGCCTGATCGCGGACTGGCGGCAGGCGTTCGGGAATCCTGAGCTGCCGTTCGTCGTGGTTCAGCTGCGGCCGTTCTTCAATTCGAAGCCGCACGGCATCAGCACCCGGCTGGCCGCCGAGATGCGCGACGCGCAGCGCGAGGGGGCGGCCGCGGCCAAGGCCGCCTATGTGGTGAGCATCGATTTGCCTCAAGATCCGCACCCGCGCGAGGTCGGCCCGCGCATCGCGGACGCCCTGCTGGCCAAAGCCTATAAAAAAGCGGGCTTGGCTGTCGACGGCCCCGAATGCGTGGGCGTCGAGACTGTGGGGAACAAGGTGATCCTGCGTTTCCGCAACGCCGAAGGGGGCCTGCTCGCCAAGGGCGGCGGCCCGCTGAGGGGCTTCGCCTTGGCGTCGTCGGAGAGGTTCCGCTGGGTGTGGGCCGATGCCGAGATCAAAGGCGACACCGTGGTGGTCTCAGCGCCGACGGTGGAAAAGCCTGAAGGCGTGCGCTATGCCTATCAGGACGTGCCGGAGCGGGGCGCGAACCTCTGCAACGCGGCCGGCTGTCCGGCGGCATCCTTCCGCACCGATACCCAGCCCGCGTATACGCGCGAGGCCCTGAATCCGGGGGCCCGCCGTCGGGGTCCCTCCCGCAGCGACGTCATCGAGGACCCGCGGCTGCCGCGCATCCTGATCATCGGCGACTCCATCACCTCGCACTACTTCTACGGCGTGCGCGACCAGCTGCGCAGCCGCGCGAACGTGCTCGGCGAGGCCGGAACAGAGAACGGCGCCTGGGTGGACACGGCGCGCTTCTACCGCGCCGACTGGGCTTCGCGCGGTGACGACCTGAAGAACTTCCTCGCCGAGCGGGGCCCCTTCGACATCGTCCATTTCAACAACGGCATCCATAACTTCGCCCGCGCCAAGCCGGGCGACGAGGTACCTTACGCCGAGCAGCTGCGGAAGGTCGTGTCGACCGTTCGCGCCTCGGGCGCGGTCTGCCTGTTCGCCAACTCCACCGGAACCCTCGGCGACAACAAGATTTCGAACTCGCCGAACTATCTGACCAACTGCAAGGCGTTCAACGCCGCGGCAGAGAAGGTCATGGCCGAGCTGGGCGTGCCGGTCACCGACATCTACGGCGCGACGCAGCCGCGTATCGAAGAGCTGATCAGCCAGGATCTGGTGCACTTCAAAGGCGAGGCGAGCCCGATCATGGTGGCCGCGGTTGTCGCGCGTCTGCACGAGGCGCTGGACAGGCGTGCGGCGGACAAAGGCGCCGTTTACGACGTGGTGGTTTACGGCGGCACGGCTGCCGGGGTGGCCGCGGCGGTTCAGGCCCGACGCATGGGGTGTTCCGTGGTGCTGGTTGAGCCGTCGCGCCGCGTGGGGGGGCTGTCGAGCGGCGGGCTGGGGCAGACCGACATCGGAAACAAGGCGGCCATCGGCGGCCTGTCCCGGCAGTTCTATCGCGACGTGCTGGCCCATTATCGTGACCCTGCGGCTTGGATGTGGCAGAAGCGGGAGCAGTACCGTGACGGCGGCCAGACGCAAACGGCTCAGGGCGAGGACGCGATGTGGACGTTCGAGCCGGGCGTGGCGCTGAAGATTTTCGAGGCGTGGATTCAAACGAACAACATTGAGGTCGTCACCGGCGAGCGCCTCGACCGCGCGTCGGGCGTGGCGATGACCCGCTCAATGCCGTGGCGCATCCTGTCGGTCAGAATGGAGAGCGGCCGCACGTTCAGGGGCAAGGAGTTCATCGACGCCACGTACGAGGGCGACCTGATGGCGGCGGCGAAGGTCAGCTATGCGGTGGGGCGCGAGGCCAA
>Ga0209066_10008067_pt1 | contig 10288 bp, 8 predicted proteins | sample All_14_2_FD_187198 | JGI IMG/M metagenome (GOLD analysis project Ga0209066, IMG submission 187198) | Freshwater microbial communities in response to fracking from Pennsylvania, USA - Allegheny Zone_MetaG_DW_15 (SPAdes) (version 2) ... | reverse complement strand
GCTGATGCAATCATCATTGATCTGGAAGATGCCGTCGCCGCAGAAGAGAAAGCAGCTTCGCGCCGCCATATCGAAGCAGCGTTGGATCAAGGGCTTTTTAGAAGCAATGTGCCGTCGATTTATGTGCGCATTAATGCCGCAGATACTGAGTGGTTTATTGATGATTTAGCGCTGATAAAAGAAGCTCACATGCTTGGTGTGATGTTGCCAAAGGCTGAGCACGCGGAGCAGGTAGCCCGCATTCATGAAATGACAGAAAAGCTTTGCCGTGTGATCCCTATCATTGAAACCGCGACAGGCTTGATCAATGCGCAAGCTATTGCCCAAGCCGATGGTGTGGAATGCCTGGCTTTTGGTTCGATCGATTTTCAGCTGGATCTGCAGTGCGATGGCAGCGAGACGGCTTTGCTGTATGCGCGTTCGCAACTGGTGGCGGTCTCGCGCTGGGCAGGGCTGGCTGCACCGGTTGATGGCGTGACGGCCGCGCTGGATGATGCAGAACAGCTTACCCAGGATGCGCAACACGCCAAGTCGCTGGGTATGGGGGCTAAGCTGTGCATTCATCCACGCCAAGTGAGTATTGTTAATGCGATCTGGCAACCTACGCGCGATGAAATTACCTGGGCAAAAAAAGTGATTTCGGCGTTAGCGCAGGTAGAAAGTGGCGGACAGTTGGGACAAAATGCGATGAAAGTAGACGGTATGATGATTGATCGGCCAGTTTTGTTAAAGGCTCAGCGCATACTGAATCAGCTGCGGATGGAATAGATGTTTGTTTAGAAAAAAGTTGGTTAATAAAGTAGGCTAATAATTAAAACTTTGGGGGAGGAAAAATGAAACTGAACAGTCAGCCATTGCTGGGGATCATTGCTAGTGTTCTCGTTGTAAGCGCTTCATTAGGGATTTCAGTGGCGCTGTCGCCAGATGCTGTTCTGACTTGGGTTAGTCTGATTTTGGTAGCCATGGTGCCCATGCAGATGGTGATTGGCCTGGCTTGGCACAGCCAGCAACCGGCGTTTATCGCCGCTTTGCCACAGCCAATACGCGGCTTGGCGTTTATTGCCTTGATGTCATTGGTCGGAGGCATTATCGCTTTCATTGGCAACAGCACGGTCGGGGGCGGTATGCTGCCACCGACACCGTTTGTGAATATGTTCATGATTTTTGCTGTGCCGATAACCATCTCACTGATTATTGTTTTTCAATGCTGGCCATTTTCATTGATCTTCAAAGGCAAGCCTGTGGCCATGGGTTTTGCCTTAGTTATCTCCGCCTATAGTCTGGCCTGGCTTGTGTATCAATGGCTTTTTAATTTCAGTTTCCTTGAGCACGCGCCTTTTTATCAAGCAGCGCTTGACCCCAAAGGTTTGTTTCTCGCCTGGTTGCCTTTAGCGGCTGGTTTGAGCTGCGTAGTGGGTGTTTTGTGTCTGGTCTTGCTGGACTTTTGGCCAGTGCAATTGATTGTTAATGTTTTACCCGCGATGGCCAAGCAACCTGGGTTTGGATTACTTTCAGCCGTTTTCGTTGCGGTGATTGCAAAGGGTTTGTGGTGGTTTTTTGACGTGCCACAGGGCATGGATGTCGTGGCTTTTCTTGTTCAGGTCAATGTCGCCATGGTTTTTGGCGTATTCATTGTGCTGGTGATGTTCGAGGGCGCACGTTTTATTGCGTTGCCGCAACCCTTTCGCGGTTTGGTTTTGATTGCCGTTGCCGCTGGTTTGGCGTATGCATTGCACAGCTTGTACCGTATGGTCGCAATTCAGCAATTTGGCTTGCCGAGCGGTGCACCCGCCTATGCGTTAGAACTTTGGCTTGCAACGAGCATGCTGGCGATTACTTTCCCGCTGATGGTTGCATTTGCAAGTTTCTTTGATTTTTGGCCATTGCGCGCCAATGTTGCAAGTCAAGGCAAGAATTGATCTGAAGCATTTTTGTTGCCACTGCTTTAAGTTGGCGCTTTTGAAAGTGGTAAATCAATAAAAACAGGTAGTTTACAGGCCCGTATCGTCGCGTGATTATGGCGATTCGTGCTATGCTAACTGCTTAATTTGGTCTAAATTTTGATTTCTTGGTCTTTAGGGGATGGATGATGCTAAAAGAAAACATGGCGTTCGGTTTGGGGGCGCGTTACTTGTGTAACTTATTGAAAGTGCTAGCTATTGCATCAATACTTAGCGGGTGCGCAATGAATGGCGAGTTTGCACCTGCGCCTGCAACAGCTGCAAATAGTGAGTACAACTATCACATTGGCCCAGGCGATACGGTAAATATTGTCGTTTGGCGCAATCCTGAACTGTCGATGTCAGTTCCTGTGCGCCCGGATGGGAAGCTTGCTTCGCCACTGATTGAAGACTTGCCTGCCTTGGGTAAAGATCCTACTACCCTGGCTCGTGATATTGAAAAAGCACTGGCTAAGTTTATTCGCGATCCCGTGGTGACAGTTATTGTTACTCAGTTTGTTGGCCCGTATAGCGAGCAAATCCGCGTAGTAGGGGAGGCGGCTAAACCACAAGTTCTGCCTTACAAGCAAAAAATGACGCTCTTGGATGTCATGATTGCTGTGGGCGGTGTGACAGATTTTGCTGATGGCAATGGGGCGACGATTTTACGATCTGCTGAAGGCAACAAGCAGTACAGTGTGCGCCTTAAGGACCTGATAAAGCGTGGAGACATTTCTGCCAACGTTGAGATGAAACCAGGCGATGTTTTGATTGTTCCTCGCAGCTGGTTCTAATTCGGCACAAAGGACTTCTGAATGGATGAGGTAGTTCGGCAAATACGCCTTGCCTTACGGGGTATGTGGTTGCACCGTTGGCTTGGTGTGGCTGTAGCATGGGTCGTCGGTATCGTCGCTGGCCTGGCTATTTTTATGACACCAGATAAATATGGCGCCTCTGCACGTATTTATGTGGACACGGATTCTGTGTTGAGGCCGCTTTTGGCTGGCTTGGTTGTGCAGGGGAATACTGAGCAAAAAATTGCCATATTAAGCAGGACGTTGATCAGTCGTCCGAATGTAGAGAAGCTTGTTCGAATGGCTGATTTGGATTTAGGATTGAAGTCTCCTAAGGAAAAAGAAGCGTTGATAGACCATGTGATTGATACCGTGAAAATCAAAAGCATCGGGCGTGATAATCTTTATTTAATCGAGTATCAAGATGCTGTTCCCGAAACGGCGCGTAAAGTGGTTAGTTCCTTGACTACCATATTTGTTGAATCAGGCTTAGGCGGAAATCAGAACGACTCGGATTCAGCGCGCAAGTTTATTGAAGATCAAATCAAGGTGTATCAAAAAAAGCTCGAAGAAGCCGAGAGTCGCCTGAAGCAATTTAGGCTTGAAAACCTTGAGGCTCAACTAGATAGTGAAAAAGATGGTGGTGGTCGGCTAAATGATTTAAATGCGCAATTGAACCAGGCACGGCTTGAATTGCGCGAAGCTGAAAATGCGAAGGCGTCCTTGAGGCGGCAAATTCTTGGTTCAGGCGAGTCAAGTGGGGAGGGGATTATTGCTGTACCGGAGATTGATAACCGGATTGATGCAATGAAGCAGGGTTTGGATGTTTTACTGCAAAGGTTTACTGATGATCATCCTGATGTGAGGGGTGCTCGGCGTGTCATTAAAGAGCTTGAGGAGCAAAAGCGTCGAGAAATAGAGTCAAGAAGGAAGCAGGCAGCAGGGAATGCTTCCTCTTTAGTGAATAGTGATTCGGTTTCGCCGCAGCTTAAGGCGGCTTTGGTTGCAGTGGAATCTCAAATTGCATCTCTCAGGGCGCGTGTTGCTGAATATGAATCGCGATACGCTAGGACTGTCGGCAGCGTTAAGCGTTTGCCGGAAATAGAAAGTCAGTATGCGCAGTTGAATCGTGACTACGGAACGATCAAGAAAAATTATGATGACCTTGTTCAGCGGCGTGAGTCTGTGGCCATTTCTGAGGGGATGTCAACGGTATCGAGTGTGGCTGAGTTTCGGTTGATTGATCCGCCAAGGGTATCACCGAGGCCGGTTGCGCCAAATCGGTCTGTCCTTTTGCCCTTAGCGTTTTTGGCGGCTTTGGTGGCAGGGTTCTTAACGAGTTTTCTGGCTTATCAGGTACGCCCCACATTTTCTGATGCTAGAACTTTGCGTGAGATTACTGGTTTGCCTCTATTGGGTTCTGTGTCACGCTTCCCATCAATGACTGAAAAACTGAAAGCGCGAAAAGAGAAGGTAAGACTCTATGGGGGTGTAGGCTCTCTCGCGCTGGTCTATGTAGTTGCTATCCTTATGTCATTAATCATGGTTTCGCGGGCGGTCTGATATGGATATTATTGAACAGGCGGCCAAGCGACTGGCGGAGCTGCGAAATTCAGGCGTTGAAACGCCTTCTGGATCTTTTGATGAGCGGATTGATCAGCCCTTGGATAAGATTGATCAACCACATGCGGTAGATCCCAGTGCTTCAGGTACCGAAAAAGTTGAGGCTGCTACTGTTAAGCCGACTCCAGAGCGTGATATTGCAAGGCGAGTTGATGTTGAGTTGGATATGGTTTCGCTTGCAAGCCGTGGAATCATTACGCCTGAATCCGCACGCTCACAATTGGGTGCTGAGTTGCGTATTCTCAAACGTCCTTTGTTGCGCAATGTCTTAGGAAAAAATGCGTCCAGGATCAAAGATGCAAATTTGATTATGGTTACGAGCGCCGTGCCAGGGGAGGGGAAGTCTTATTTGGCTGCAAACTTGGCAATGAGTATCGCCATGGAGCTGGATCATACCGTTTTGCTTGTTGATGCCGACGTTGAGAGACCTTCCTTACCGAAGGTGTTTGGGTTTGATCATGGAAAAGGTTTGCTTGATGTGCTGCTTGATGCACGGTTGGATTTAAGCCAAGTGATGCTCAAGACTAGTGTTAATGGACTTTCTGTGCTGCGTGCTGGTACGCCTCATCCCCGCGCAACGGAATTGTTAGCAAGCAGTGCAATGAATAAGCTGCTCTCCGAAATGGTTCAGCGCTATCCAGACCGAATTATTATTTTTGACTCCCCGCCGTTGTTGGTAACGACAGAGGCTAGGGCGCTTGCAGGACATATGGGTCAAGTTTTGCTTGTTGTTAAGGCTGATAGTACTAGCTATGCCGAAGTCAAGCATGCCGTAGCGGCACTTGAGGTATGTCCTGTCAAAATGGTTGTGTTAAATCAAACCGCTGGACATTTTGATGGTCATGGTTACGGTTATGGTTATGGTTATGGTCAAGAGCCGCAATCAGAAGATAAGGATAGGTATCAAGAGGGGCTTCAAGGATGATGCTCGTTAGGGATAACCATTTATCTTCTTGTCAGAAGTGTTGTCTATTCGTGTTCTTATCAGATTTTAGGCAACGCATAGCCAATAGTGCTCTGAGCGTAGCGTGCAAGGTTTTTTTTGCCTCGTTTTGTCTGATTGGTTTTGCACAAGCGCAGGAGGCAGAATCTTCTGGCGGAACTAGCGCTATGGCTGCGTCCAATGGCCCTGCATGGCAGATTATTCCGTCGGTTTCCTCTGACTTTACCTATACGGACAACGTCGCTTTAGTGAAAAATAACAAACAGAGCGACTTTGTAACGAGATTGAGCCCTGGAATAGAGATTCATGGAAAGGGTGGACACGTCAAAGGTAATTTGAAATACCAGTGGCAACAATATTTTTATGCAAAAGACAGTGACAGAAATGGTCAGCAGCGTGCCCTTAATGCCGATGGACAGGTCGAGCTTATTGATCAGTGGTTATATTTAGATGGTAGAGGTTCAATCTCGCAGCAGGCTATTTCAGCCTTTGGAACCCAAAGCGCAAATAACGATTCTGTCAATGTCAATCGGACAGAAACCTCAACGTATCAATGGTCTCCTTATATTCAAGGGCGATTGGCTGGTTTTGCGGATTATCTTTTACGCTATACCGGATCGAAAACAAAGTCAGGTGAAGGCGAGCTATCCGTAGGTTCAGGTACAACGTCTGAATCTTGGAGCGGTCGTTTGTCAGGTGATACCGGCATAGCGAAACTTGGCTGGTCGTTCGATGCTCAACAGCAAAAAAATTCCCGTGAAACCTCACGTGATACCCAATCTAAACGCCTTACGGGTTCGCTGGAATTTCGAATCACGCCCCAGTTACGCCTGCGTGCTACAGTCGGTCGAGAGTCAGATGACTACAGTGCGGTGCAAGAAACATGGCGGTCAGTTAGGGGCTTTGGCGGAGACTGGGCGCCGACAGAGCGTACGTCGGTTACTTTAAACAAGGAAAGGCGTTCCTTCGGTGATAGCTATAACGCAGATTTCACCCATCGCACTGCACTGACTGCATGGAAGCTTTCACAAAGCAAAAATATAAATACGCCCAGTGATCAGCTGATAAATACTGCTTTGGGATCAGCATTTGATTTGTTGAATCTGCAGCTGACAAGCGCTTTCCCTGATCCCATCGAACGAGCTCAACAAGCAAATTTGGCCTTGATTCGAGCAGGGATACCTGCCAATGCGCAAGCTTTTGGTACGATTGTTACTTCAAGAGTTTACCTGGCGCGTCGTCGTGAAGCGTCATTTATGATTACTGGTGCTAGAAATACAGTAACGTTTGCTTATGACAAGAGTGATAACCAACAAATCGGTAACAGCGGTACTTTTGGTGATGACTTTGATTTAAGTTCAAATATCCGCCAGTCTGGCTTCACGACAAGTTGGGCACATAAGCTTACGCCAGATAGTGCGGTTACTCTTAATGGTCGCCGTTCTCGAAACAAAGGGAATACAGCAGATTTAGATACTCAGTTGAGCTCATTGTCGCTTTTATTAACCACCCGGCTCGGGGCAAAGACGTCGGCAACTGTTGGTGTCAGGCGGACGAGCTCTGATTCAGATAGCCCGACAGCAAATAGTTATGACGAGCAGGCTGTAACTGGGTCTCTGTCCATGACCTTTTAAGGCGTCATTCAATTATGTATGAAGCCTACTATGGGCTGAAGATAAAGCCTTTTCAGCTTAATCCGGACCCCACATTTTATTTTGACAGTACGCAACACCGACGAGCGAAGGCTTATCTGGAATATGGGATCCATCAAAATGAAGGATTCATTGTTGTTACAGGTGAAATTGGCGCTGGTAAAACAACGATAGTTCGTGGTTTGTTGGCCGCACTTGATCAAAATAAAGTGATTGCAGCCCAGTTGGTGAGTACCCAGCTGGACGCAGATGACATGTTGCGCATGGTGGCGGCAGCGTTTGGTATAAGAAGTAACAGCCATGCAAAAGCCGATATGTTGTTAGCGCTAGAGGCTTTTTTGGTTGATACCGCTCGCCAGGGAAAGCGTTGCTTATTAGTAGTAGATGAAGCGCAGAATCTAACGCAGCGTGCTGTTGAAGAGTTGCGGATGTTGTCCAATTTTCAATTTGAATCACATGCGCTTTTACAAAGCTTTTTGGTAGGTCAGCCCGAGTTTCGCGCAATATTGCTTAGCCCGCAAATGGAACAATTACGGCAGCGTGTTATCGCAGCGTGTCATATAGGGCCGCTAAATGTCAGTGAAACGCAGGAATATATTCAGCATCGGCTCAAGTGTGCAGGATCGACGGGTGATCCCCAGTTTGATGATGCAGCCTATGTTGCTGTACATCGCGCTAGCGCAGGGATTCCACGGCGTATCAATGCAATCTGCGATCGCTTGTTATTGGCGGGATTTTTAACAGATAAAAAAGTCTTCAACAAAGAAGATGTTGATGAAATTGCCGCAGAAATTAGTGACAGTGCTTTTATGCCCGGCGCGACCACTGCAGCCAACAGCGTAAATGCTGGAGCACTTAATGCACCGAGTGCTTTTGCTGAAGACTTTTCTGCGGTTGATTTTGGAGAGTTGGCAATAGATGCATCGGTGGCAGCAGAGACCGATCGAATGCTAAATGACATGAACAAGCGTCGGGTTGTTGACCGTTTGGTTCGCTTGGAGCGGAGTTTGCTACGGTTAGAACAAAGTAATTCACTTATTTTGCGCACTCTCCAAAAGTTGATTGAGAAAATCCGGATTGGTAACGGTCATAGTGGCAGTACAAGCCGCGATAAAGGCAGCGAAAAGTCGCATGTGGAAAGTGATGGGGAATCATGATCAATAATGCACTCACAATCGACGTGGAAGATTATTTTCAAGTATCTGCATTTGCATCGCATATTGACCGCGCCACATGGGATGCATGTGAGTGCCGAGTTGCTCGGAATGTCGAACGTATTTTGAAGATACTCGACGAACATAACGTGAAAGCAACATTTTTTACGCTCGGCTGGGTTGCCGAGCGCTATCCAGACGTTGTTCGCTTAATTGTTGCAGATGGACATGAGCTAGCGAGTCATGGCTATGGACACCAGCGCGTGAGTGATTTGAATGCACAGCAATTTTCTGCAGATATTATTCGTGCCAAATCTATTTTAGAAGACATCAGTGGCGTACAAGTCATTGGCTACCGAGCGCCTAGTTTTTCTATCGGTGCGAAAAATCGGGTTTGGGCTTTTGAATGTTTGGCAGAAGCAGGTTATCGATATAGTTCAAGTGTCTATCCTGTAAAACACGATCACTATGGCATGCCTGATGCACCTAGATTTGCCCATGAAGCACATCCATCTCTCATGGAGGTGCCACCAACCACAGTGCGTGCTTTTGCGCGTAATTGGCCGGCGAGTGGTGGAGGTTATTTCAGGTTAATGCCCTATGCGTTGTCACGGCAGTTAATCTCGCGGGTAAATCAAGTCGATGGTCAAGCGGCGGTGTTTTATTTTCACCCATGGGAGCTGGATAAAGAACAACCACGCATAGCAGGTATTAGTGCCAAGACAAAATTTCGCCATTACGTCAACATTTCCCGAATGGAAAACAGGCTTAAAAGACTGTTGAATGATTTTCAATGGGGGCGTATGGATCACATTTTCCTGCCCTCATGACGAAGGTAAATAGCGTTTTACCGTTGCCCCATGCGTTGTCCATCGGTCAATTAGAGAATGATTCGGATGTGGTCGCCAAATGGGAAGCTTATGTCACAGCAGCACCGAATGCGACATTTTTCCATCGGGCAGGTTGGCAAAATATTCTGCAACGAGTGTTTGGTCACCGGACCTTTTTTCTTTATGCCATGCGGCAAGGTGTTATCGAAGGGGTGCTTCCGCTCGCGCAAATTAAAAGCAGGTTATTTGGCAACTCGTTAACCTCACTTCCTTTTGCTGTCTATGGCGGCGTAGTCGCGGATACCGATGCAGCAGCCGCAATGCTCGAAAACGCAGCCGAGAAGCTCGCACTTGAATTAGGCGTAGCCCATCTTGAATACCGGAACCTGCACGCGCACCATACTGATTGGCCAACGCAGGATTTGTATGTCACCTTTCGGAAAGAAATTTTTGCCGAAGAAGAAGCCAATATGCTGGCGATTCCGCGCAAGCAGCGGGCGATGGTGCGCAAAGGGATAAATTATCAGTTACGAGCAGAGTTTGATTCAACAGCCGACCGGTTTTTTTCGCTGTTTGCCGATAATGTGCACCGACATGGCACGCCTGCCTTACCCAAAAAATACTTTCAGGCGCTGTTAAATGAGTTTGGCAAAGATTGCGAAATACTGACTGTAGTTTCACCCGATGGCAATCCGTTGAGCAGTGTGTTGAGTTTTTATTTTCGCGATGAAATTTTGCCCTATTACGCTGGGGATGCAATCGCTGCGCGTGATTTTGCAGCAAATGACTTCAAATACTGGGCATTAATGTGCCATGCGGCAAAGCGGGGCATCAAGGTGTTTGATTACGGACGCAGCAAAGTCGGCACGGGCCCGTATTCTTTCAAGAAAAATTGGGGCTTTGAGCCGCAACCTTTGTATTACGAATATCGACTCTATCAACGAGAGAGCATTCCGCAAAATAATCCCAACAACCCAAAATACAAGCTGATGATCAACTTGTGGCGTCGACTGCCACTGCCAGTTGCAAATTTTTTAGGTCCGTTTATTGTACGGAATCTAGGCTAAGTTACTAAGACACGAGCGAATTACCTATGGCCAAGCTGCTTTATCTCGTGCATCGCCTACCGTATCCGCCGAATAAGGGCGATAAAGTACGTTCTTACAATCTGCTCAAACATCTATCGCAGCGCCACCAGATTTACCTGGGGACCTTTATTGATGACCCTGCAGACGCACCTTATCTTGAAAAAGTGCGCAGCTTGTGCACCGAAATGTATATCGGTCGTCTTTCGCCATCACTGGCTAAGCTGCGCAGCTTGGTGGGGTTGTTCACAGGCGAGGCGCTCTCGC
>Ga0209066_10008065_pt1 | contig 10289 bp, 9 predicted proteins | sample All_14_2_FD_187198 | JGI IMG/M metagenome (GOLD analysis project Ga0209066, IMG submission 187198) | Freshwater microbial communities in response to fracking from Pennsylvania, USA - Allegheny Zone_MetaG_DW_15 (SPAdes) (version 2) ... | reverse complement strand
GGTGCCCAGGCTTCTGCGGCGCGGCCCAGCACCTCCCCCGTTGCCGGGTCGGCAAGGCTTGCCTGCATTTGCTCCTGCCACAACTCCAGGAAACGGCGGGCCAGCGTGTCGAGATCGGGCGGCGGCTTGTCTTGCATGATGCCCAATACTGCCTGCAGGGGGCGGGTGGGGTCAATCCGCCCTGCGGGCCAGGAAGCGATGCACCGGATCGACCAGCCGGTCCTGGGCCGCGATCAGCGCCAGTTCCCGCGTGCCGGCATCGCTTGTGGCTTCGAAAATGGCGAAAATTCCTTCCGCCGCGCCTTCCAGCGTGGCTTTCAGATAGCCGCCGGTCTTCAGCCAATGCCCGGCGAACAGGGCCGCCGTTGCATCGCCCGAGCCATTGGCGGCGATCGCCATCGGCACTTCCGGGGTGGCGATCAGCCAGGCTTCGCTGGCGGAAACCGCCAGCATCTCGATCGTGTCCGGCGCCCGCTCCGTCCGGTCCAGGCTGGTGACCAGCACCACGCCAGGGCCGCGCGCCACCAGGGACCGGGCGGCGGCCAGCGCGTCATCCAGGCTGCGCACGGTGCGACCCGTCAGCACTTCCAGCTCGAAGCGATTGGGGGTCAGGATATCGGTTGCGGGCAGCGCCCGGTCGCGGAAGAAATCCGGGATGCCGTCGCGCACGAACAGCCCGCGACCGATATCGCCCATCACCGGATCGCAGACCCAGACCGCCTTGGGGTTCAGCGCGCGGATTTTCGCCACCGTATCCAGCACCACCGCGCCCAGGGTGGCATCACCCAGATAGCCGGTCAGGATGGCGGCGCAGGATGCCAGCTGTCCGCGCTCCTCGATCCCCTGGATGATGTCGGCGACCAGCTCGGGGCGCATCCCTTCGCCGCGCCAGGCGCCATAGCCGGTATGGTTGGAAAACAGCACCGTATGCACGGGCCAGACTTCAAAGCCCAGGCGCTGCAGGGGGAAGACCGCGGCGGAATTGCCGACATGGCCGAAGGAAACATGGGACTGGATGGACAGGATGGCGGTCATGGGAAGGAACGCTGCCGTCGATGGTGGACGAGGGTGGGTCAGGTCGGCCTGGATGCTATGGCGCTATCGGTACCGGCCTGCCCCGCGGATCGATAGGGCCAATCACCCCCTACCGCGCCATGCCATGCACGATTTCCGCCAGCTTGGCGATGCCGGGCTCGATCCGGTCCAGCGGAATGGCGGAAAAGCCGATGCGGATGGCGTTGGTCGGGGCGGGCTCGGTCTCGAAAAACACATCGCCCGGCTCGATGATGATGCCGGCCATCTTGGCGCGGCGGGCCAGCTCTGCCCCGTCGAAACCCTGCGGACCGGTGGCCCAGATGCTGGTTCCGCCCGTCCCGTCCGACAGCTGGAATTCCGGCAGATGCCTGGCCAGGGCCTGACGCAGGCGCGTCCAGCGTTCGGCATTGGTCTTGTTCAGCCGGTTGATCAGCGAATCGAAATGGCCGTTCGCCATGAACAGCGCCACCGTGCGCTGGTTGTTGGCGGGCGGATGGCGGACCATCAGCCGGCGCAGCGCGCGCAGCTCGGCAATCACCTCGCGCGGGCCGACGACATAGCCAAGGCGCAGGCCGGGCGCCAGCAGCTTGGACAGGCTGCCGATGTACAGAACCCGGCCTTCCTTATCCATCGACTTCAGCGCGGGCGACGGGTTGCCGCCGTAATTGGCCTCGATCTCGTAATCATCCTCGATCACGATGAACCGTTTGTCGGTTGCCATCTGCAGCAGCTTCTTGCGCCGCGCGCGCGACAGGGTCACCGTGGTCGGGTGCTGATGGCTGGGCGTGACATAGACATAATCCACCCCGTCCAGATAGGGATCGGGCACGATGCCTTCGCCATCGACGGGCGCGGGCACAATATGCGGTGTCTTGATGCGGAAAATGTTGCGGGCATCGACATAGCCCGGCTCCTCCAGCGCCACCCGGTCCGTCTCGCGCACCATCAGGGCCGCGATCAGATACAGGGCCTGCTGCGCGCCCACGGTGATCAGGATTTCCTCCGGCCCGGCGGCGATGCCCCGGCGGGGCAGGGCGCGGGCGCGGATCTGGTCGATCAGCATAGGGTCGTCCTGGTTGATCAGGTCGACCGTCCATTCATTCACCGCCTTCACGCCCAGCGCCAGGCGCGAACAATCGCGCCAGGCGGCGATGGGAAACAGGGCCGGGTCCACCTGGCCCGCGATGAAGGGATAGGGTACGCGCTGCCAGTCGCGCGGCTTGTCGATATTGCGCTGTTCGGTCGGTCGCAGCTTGAAGCGGCGCTTCCAGTCCGGCGCGCGGCCTTCCGGAATCTGCGGGTCCTGTTCTTCCGCCACCTCCTCCGCGCTGGCGCGGCCGACCCGGCCCGCCAGATTGTCGGAGGCGACGAAATAGCCCGAACGCGCGCGCGGCTCCAGATAGCCTTCATCGACGAGCTGCTGATAGGCCAGCATCACCGTATTGCGCGCGATATCCAGCCGGTCGGCCAGATGGCGGCAGGATGGCAGCGCCTCCCCCGGTTTCAGCCGGCCATCCAGGATCGCCGCGACGACATGCTGCTTCAATTGCACCTGCAGCGACAGAGGCTGCCCCCGGTCGAGATGAAACAGCACTTCACGCAAGACGATCTTCCTGCATACCCCGTTGCACCTGGCCCAATGGCGCAGGATGTGTTGGCCCCATGCTAGACGCTATTCGTCGGGCTGGGTAGGGGGTCGCTCAGACCAGGGCAAGCATCACGACATGGGTAGCAAGGGCCACCAGGAATGCGGAAAACGCCAGTCCCGCCGCTGCCTTCGGCCGGATGCTGAGCCACAGCGTGGCAAGGCCGAAGGCGGGCGTCAGCAAGCCCGGCCAGAGCATCAGACCAAAGGACCAGCCGGCATCGGCCAGGATGATCACGGCCGATAGCAGCAAGGTCGCGGCACCGGCCAGACGTAGCCCCGCGCGCTGCCGGGTGATCGGTGCCCGACCCCATTGCGCCAGGGCATGCCGATGCATGGCAAGCGCCAGGAACAGCGCCCCGGCGAGGGCGAGCAGGAAGGATGTCGCGGCCGCCATCATTCCGCACCCAGCGGGATTGCCACCCGGGCATTGCTTTCCGCATGACGGGTCAGATGGCCTGCCAGCCACAGGAAGCATAGCCCGACAGCCAGGAAGCCCAGATCCATGCCCGCCATCACCCAATCCCCGGCCGGTATGGAATGGCCCAGATGTCGATCCGTGGTCAGGGCGTTCAGGAGCGGCAGCAGCAGGAAGGCGAGGCCCGCCAGCCCGGCCTGCTCCCGCCAGGCTGCGGCGGGCCCGCGCAGCAGGGCATGGCCCAGCATGGCCAGCCAGGCCAGGAACAGGGCATGCTGTTCCCAGGCTGCGCGGCCGGGAAGGTCTAGCGGCAGCAGTCGGTTGGCCCAGAAATAGGCACAGATCGCGACCGGCAGCCCCATCACGGTGGCGACGTTCAGCCGTTCCACAGTCCAGGGCCAGGCATGGGCGCCGCCGCGCTTTTTCAGCTTTTCGCGGCGCTTCACCGTCCACAGCACCAGTCCGGTACCGATCATGGCGGTACCCGCCACACCGCAGAACAGGAACAGGGCGCGCAGCAGGGGGCCTGCGAACAGCGCTTCATGCACCGACATCATACTGTCGCCGATGACTTTGACGGTGGAGCGCGGTGCGCTGATCTCCAGCAGCGCGCCGCGCTCTCCATCGAATTCGAGCCCGATTTTCTGGCGCGATGGCAGTTGCGACCCCGCCGTGATGCCGATCCGGGCATTGGCATCGCCCGGATCATGCACGTCGATGTAGTAAACCCGCCCGCCACCGGTGATGCGTGCGACCTCCGCCAGCATGGGGGCCAAGGGGGCGAAAGGCCTTGCCATCCCGATCGGGCCGGAATGGTGATGCTCGCCATAGAACTCCTCGAAGAAGCGCGACAGGCTGGCCATGCCCTGGCCGTAGGATGCCATGATCACGGGGCTCATATAGAGATAGACGGCGAAGATCAGCCCCGTATAGGTGATCATCAGGTGAAAGGGCAGGGCCAGCACCGCCAGCAGATTATGCCCGTCCAGCCAGGAGCGCTGGCCCTTGCCCGGGCGGAAGGTGAAGAAATCCGCGAAAATTTTCTTATGCACGATAACGCCGGTGACGATGGTGACCAGCATCACCAGCGTGGCGAGCCCCACGATCCACTCATAGACGCCCGATGGCAGGTAATGCAGCCGCCAATGCAGGCGGTACAGCCATTGGCCGCCACCGGTTTCGCGCCCCTGCAACACCTGGCCGGTTCGGGCATCCAGCCTGACCTCCCCGCCTGCGGGGCGCAGGCCAGGTTCGGCGCGCATGCGCCAGCTTGCCCGCAGCCAGGGCTCGTTGCGGTCGACCGGCATGGCGACGAACCAGCTCTCCGCCTGGGGGGCGAGCCCCTGCAGCGCGGTGAAGGCGGTCTGCATCAGGGCCAGATCGGACAGGGTCTGATCCTGCGCCGGCAATTCGGGCTGCATCCAGCGGTCAATCTCGGTATCCAGATAGCCGAGTGTCCCCGTCAGGAACATGAAATACAGGACCCAGCCGAAGACCAGCCCGGCCCAGATATGCAGCCAGGACATCGACTGGCGGAAACCGTTCTTCATGATGCGGCGGGGCTCCCTACCGCCCAGGCGATGGCGGCGAACAGGCTGGCAGGCAGAAGCGTGCCCGCCCAGGCCTTCCAGACCGTCCGGGTGGCGAAGCACCACAGAACGGCCAGGGCATAGGCCAGGAAATTCGCAACCAGCCCGACCAGCACGGCATCGATCCGCGCCAGCGGCAGCGTGAAGGCAAGCAGGGTCGCGAAGGCGGCCGCCAGGGCATACCCACCCAGGACGGCCGCCAATATTCGCGAAAGGATGGACAGGGTGGCGGTCAAGATCAGAACTTGGCCTTCACATTGATGCCGATGGTCCGCCCTTCACCCAGTGTGGCGTATTCCTGTCCGCCGGTGGATTCGTAATAGGTGAAGTAGCGCCGGTCGAACAGGTTTTCGGCGAACAGGGTGAATTCCCAGTCATCGATGTCATAGCCGATCTGGGCATTCACGATCGTGCGCGATCCCACCGAATCCAGCGGCGGCGTGCCCAGGCTGGAATAATGGTGCGAGGTGTATTTGGCATCGCCCCCGACGCGCAAACCGCTGTCGAATTTGTACTGTCCGCCCAGCGCCAGGGTCAGCTCCGGCGCTTCCGGGAAGGCCTTGCCGGATAGGTCGCCATAGGTGGCATGGTTGAATTCCTTGAACGCGGTGTGGAGATAACCCACGGATAGGAAGGCCGAGAGCGCGTCCGTCAGCTGCGCGCTGGGTTCGATCTCGAAGCCATAGGATTTGGCGCTGGCGGCATTGGTCACTTCGCGCGACAGGGAATCGTTGGGATTCAGCCGCATTTCCACCTGCAGATCCTGGTATTCGGTGTAGAAAAGATTGCTGTTCAGCGCGAGGCGACCATCCAGGAAGTGACCTTTGTAATAGGCCTCGTAACTTTTCGCCTTTTCCGGATCATAGCTGTAGACCGTGTTCGTGGAGCTGTTCAGCCCGGTGCCGCCGGTGCGGAAGCCTTCCGAATAGGTCAGGCCGACGACATGGCCTTCGGCCAGATCCTTGGCCAGCCCGATCTTGGGCACGAAGTTCAGCTCGTTGATTTCCTTGCCAAATTTGTTCAGCTGATTGGTAGCGGCCGTCAGAGGCTGGGTGCGGTAAGTGGACTGCATGAAATCGACACTGGTATGATCTAGACGCCCGCCCAGCGTTGCGGTCCAGCTGGGCAGGAATTCCCAACTCGTCTCGCCGAACAGGGCTGCGTTATAGGTGTCGCGATGGACATCGTTTTGGTCCAGCCGCGCCCCGCCCAGCACCCGACTGAAATCGGTGTCGTACTTCTCCATATTGCCATACAGGCCGAGGATCCAGTCCCACTCCCGGCCTTCATAGTTCAAGCGCAGCTCCTGACTGACCATCACATCCTTCTGATGGCCGTTCACCACGTTGATTTCGCCCGCGCTGCTTTCGTTGATCGAGGGGCGCACGGTTTCGGAGAAGCTGCTGCCAGTCAGCGAAGTCAGCGTCAAGGCATGTGACAGGTCCTGCGTGATTTCCAATCCCAGATTGTGGACGGTATTCTGGCGGACTTCGGTATAGGTGGCTTGGTTGAAGTCGCCGCGATTATCCGTCAGGGCCACGCCGGCACTGGTGCCGATATCGCGCGGCGTGGGGGCATCGCGGGCGACGGAATAGCTTAGCAGGGCCTGCGTATCCTCCAGCGCCTTTGGCTGGATCAGAACCTTGCCGCGGATGTTGAAATAGCTGGAATCGCGGAAATCATCATATTTTTCGTAGCCGGCATAGTTCGGATAATTGATATCATTGGTCTTTCTTTCGAACTCGCCCGTCACGCGCAGCGCTACCTGATCGCTGGCGAAGGGCTGGTTCACCATGAAGGCGGTGCCGCCGAGATGGTCCGTCCCGGCAGTGCCGGACAGTGCCGCTTCCCGCTCGAAAACCGGGTCCTTGGTTTTGATATAGATGGCGCCCGCCATCGCCGCGCGTCCACTTACGGTGGATTGCGGCCCGCGGTAGACTTCCACCTGTTCCACATCCCAGGTGCCGCGCGCGCCGCGTCGCACGGAATTCATCGACTGCACCACCCCGTCGACATAGAGCGAGGCAACCGCGGCACCACCCGGCACGAAGCCTTCCGAACTCATGCCACGGATGGAGAAGCCGGCATCGCTCCAGGCATTGTCCATCACATTGCCCATGCGCCGGAAAGTGTCGCGGACTGATCGGATCTGCTCCTCCTCCATTACCTGTGCATCGACCACCGCCACCGAAGCGCCGGTATCGTCCAGTACGGTCGTGGTCTTCGCGCCATAGATCCTGACCGGATCAAGCGTCACCGGTCCCTGGGAAGACGGGACGGAACGCCGTTCCAGGATCGCGCTGTTCGACCCGTCCAGGCGGTAGCCGATCCCGGTTCCGGCCAGAAGCGCGCCCAGCGCCGCCTCGGGCGTCAGGCTGCCCGTCACGCCGGGGGAGGCAATATCGCGGATCATCTGTGCATCCACGGAAACCTGCATGCCCGACTGGCGGGCGAAGGCGGCCAGGGCGTCCGCCAGGGGCTGGGCCGGAATGGTGAAGCCGCGCTCCACCCCGCCTGCCTGTGCCAGCACCGCCTGCGCCGCCGGCAGCGGTTGCGCCGAAGGCTGATCGGCCTGGGCCAGGCCGGCGTGGCCCGCGACCATGGCTCCCAGGGCGGCTGCGGCTAACCCGCCCGATCCGCGCGTGAATTTCGAAACTGTCATGCCCATCCCCCAAGAACTGAATTCAGCATAAGGCGTGGCCGCGCGAAATGCGAATGCGTCGCATTTCTAATTCGGCCCTTTCAAGGGACGCCTCGGGGAGGATGGATTTCGGAAATTATTTTTGCGCCAGCGCATTTTCCCGTGCTGGTGGATCGTGCAGCAGCGCAATCGCGTTCCTCAGGACAGGATCAGAAGCCAGGGCGACAGGCTCTGCACGGTCCCGCCATGGGCGCCGACCAGGGCCCGCAGGGCAGAGACCGGGTCGGCGGTATTGTAGCTGCCGGTGACCCGCTTGGTACCCAAGGCTTCGTCCCGGATAAGAATGAGCCCGGGATAATAGTCGCCCAGCGCCTGCACCACCTCGGCCAGGGGGCGGTCGCGCACCACGATGCGTCCGTCCAGCCAGGCGGCGACATCTTCCGGCGCATCCCGGCCGCTCGCCCGGTTGCCGGTTGCATCCAGGCTGGCCCAGTCGCCGGGAACAAGTGGGCGGCTTGCATCCTGGCCCGCTCCTTGAGGCGCGAAGGAAACCTTGCCCTGACGCACGGCAACGCGATCCTGCGCCACACCCGTCCGCAGCTCGAAGGCTGTACCCAGCACGGTCACGAGCCCGTACTCCCCCGCCACCCGGAAAGGGTGGGCCGGATCGCGCGTCACCTCGAAGAAGGCTTGGCCCCGCAGCAGGCGGAAGTGGCGCTCATCCGCCTGGGTCACCTGTTCCAGCGCAGCCCGGGGGCCAAGCCGGGCGATGCTGCCATCGGGCAGGGTGACGGCACGGATTTCCGCGACCCCGGTGGTATAATCGGCCCGCAGATACAGCTCGGCCCGTGGTATCGCAAAGCCGACCAGCACCAGCAGCACGAACCCCATGGCCATCCGCGCCACGCGACGGGCGGGTCTGCGCCAGGGAATGCCGGCGGGTGCCGGCAGGGCCGGCCTGTGTGCGTCCTGCCACAGATCGGCATGGACGGGCGGCAGCCGCCCCAGCAGGTCGTAGACCTCCGCCATGTCCGTCCAGGCGCGGCGATTATCGGGTGCGGCATGCAGCCAGGACTGGAAGTGTGCCAGCAGGGCAGCATCGCCCGGCTCCTCCTCCAGCGCGATCAACCAGGCCGCTGCCTCTTCCGTCGCTTGGTCCGCCCTCTCCGTCATGCCCCGCCCTCGCCGTGATCGTGGCACGGTACCGTCGTTGTCAGCATCTTGTCGTTCTGGGTTCGCAGCGCCCCATATCCAGTAGACGATGCCGCGCCCGCCCTTTTCGGACCGATTTTCGGTTGCTGCTTCATTTTCCCGGCCGTACCCGTCGCCGGCAATGCGCCAGTCCGGCCGCAATGATGTCATGCGCGCTGGTGACCGAGATACCGAGGCGGCTTGCGATCTCCTTCAGCTTGAAACCGCCAAGCCGGTGCATTTCCAGGGCGATGCGCGTGCGCTCCGGCAATTCCGCCATGGCGGCGGCCAACAGGCGCAGCTCGTCGCGGTCCTGGGCCTCGCGCTCCGGATCTGGCCGGTCGGCCTCAGCCTCGGCCATGTCCTGCTCGGTGCCCGACAGCAACCGGTCTTCGCGCCCCAGGCGTCGCCTGGCGTCAATCGCAAGATTGCGTACGATGCGGTAGAGATAGCCGATCGGCTCCTCGAACGCCCCGCGGCTCAGCGCGGAATCCAGGCGCAGCCAGGCTTCCTGCACCAGATCTTCGGCCCTGGCACGATCACCGATAATGGATTGGGCATAATTCACCAACTCGCCGCGATGGGCGAGGTAGAGCGCCAGCAAGCGTCCTCTTTCGCCCATGAGCCCGGCCTGAATCCCCTGTTATGCGAATGCATCGCAATCGCGTTCTAGAGGATGCATCCCCGTTCCGCAACGGGAAACCCCGGCCGGGCCGAGCCAGCGGGGGTGAGGGGCTGGCTTGGAAGCGGCTAGTCCTGCAGCCCGTAGGTGACGGTGGTCACCACACGCACCCGCTTTTCCACCGACTGGGTTTCAGCATAGGCATCGTCGCGGTCGCGCGGCAGAATCTGGATGATGCCCTGATTGGCATCGCGGATCACGCCGACCGCCGAGCCGGAATCGCGGGCGAACTGTTCGGCGGCGCGGCGCGCCTCGGCAGTGGCTTCCGCGATCAGTTCCGGCTTGATCGCATTCAGCCCGGTGAAGCGGAACTGTGGTGCCCCGGCATCGGGCGACAGCACCACGCCCTGGGCCACCAGCTCGCCCGAATGGCTGATCGCATCGACCACGGCGGCGACCTTCTCGCTGCGCAGGGTCAGCGTCTGGCCCAGGATGAACCGGGCCGGGGCCTGGTTCGACTGGTAGGCATTGGCCGTGGTGTCGGTCACTTCCAGCCGTTCCACGCTCATCTCCTCCGCGGAGAAGCCGCGCGCGGTCAGGAACTGTTCGATCTTGGTGCGGGCGGTCATGATTTCCGCCTGACCGGCATCCAGCGCGTCGCTGGCGGCCACCAGGCGCAGCGGCCAGATCGCAAGATCGGCGCTGACATCGCGCTCGGCCGAGCCCTTCACGACCACGACCCGGTCGGCCATGCGGAACCGCTCCAGCCCCTGGGCCGCGATATAGGCGGAACCGACCAGCCCGCCGCCCAGAATTGCCGCCGCCACGATCAGAGCCCAGCCGCGTGTTCCGTCCATTGGTTCCACACTCCTCAAGAGATTGATTATTCTGCCATACTGGTCCGCAATCATGGCGGCAAGATGTCGGCTCCCGGGCCGCGATGCAAGGTCGGGAAGGCGCGGGGCATGGCACGAATTGCGCTTTTCCCGGCCGCGACGGGGCATTTGACGGTTGACGCGGCTGCTTTCCTTTCCTACAAGGGCGCGCTTCCGGGACTTGGGTGATCCAGGTGCCGATCCAATTCATTCGAGTGTATCGAGGATATCATGTCGCGACGCTGCATGATCACTGGCAAGGCCGTGATGTCT
>Ga0209066_10008064_pt1 | contig 10289 bp, 9 predicted proteins | sample All_14_2_FD_187198 | JGI IMG/M metagenome (GOLD analysis project Ga0209066, IMG submission 187198) | Freshwater microbial communities in response to fracking from Pennsylvania, USA - Allegheny Zone_MetaG_DW_15 (SPAdes) (version 2) ... | reverse complement strand
GCTCGGTCCTGGCGCCGGGCACGCGCCAGTTCTGGGCCGCGCCGTTCGAGCTGAACAAGGAGTTCGGCGGCCTGGGCGTCGACCGCCTGGCGGCTCTGCCCGACGAGTGGGGCCCGGCCAAGGCCGCCCCGCAAGCCCGCCAGAACACGACCATCGCCTGCATCGCCACCGACGTGAAACTCGACCCGGGCGAGATCAAGCGCGTGGCGATCATGGCCCAGGACGGGCTGGCGCGGGCCATCCGGCCGATCCACGCGCCCTTCGACGGCGACGTCGTCTTCGCCCTTTCGACCGGCAGGCTTGAACTGGCGGAGCCGCGCGCCTTCACGGTGGCCCGCATCGGCGCCTTGGCCGCCGACACCCTGGCCCGCGCCATCGCGCGCGGCGTCTACGAGGCCCACACCTGGCCCGGCAGCCCGACCAAGGCCTGGCGCGACCTTCCCGCGGACTGAGGCGCAATCCTTAACGAGCGATCAAGACCGCGCGCCTAGGCTGGAGCTCCCAAAGAACCGACAGGACTCCGCCTTGGCGATCGCGCCGATCCAGGGCGTCTCCACGACGCTCCTCACCATTCCGGTCACGCCCGTGCGGGCGGTGGCGCCGGCGGTGCGCGCCGACGTCGAGATCGCGCAGGCCAAGACGCCGCAGACCCCCGAGGCGGCCCAGGCCGAGGCGCGCGCCAAGGCGGTCGTCGAGGCCGTGCAGACCGCCGCCCCCCGGCAGACGGCGCTGGGGCCGCTGTTCGCCGACCTCGGCCAGGCGCTGAAGACCCGCGCCCTGCCCGCCCAGGTGCAGGCCGCCGCCGCCCAGGTGCTGGCCCAGGCCACGCCGCTTGGCCCCAGGCTGGACGGCGCGGCCATCGCGCGCGCCTTCCTGCAGTCGGGCCTCTTCCTGGAGCACAGTCTCGGCGCGCGGCCGAACGTGTCGCCGGCGGGGCGCGATCTGAAGGCCGACCTTCTCACGCTCAGGCAGGCGCTTTCCGCCTGGCTCGGCGAGGCGCCCCGCGCGCCTGGGGAACGCACCGCAGCCGCCCCGCCGCCGCCCTATCGCGGCGGGCCGACCACCGCCCAGCCGCCCGCCCAGGCCAGCCTGCCCGCCGACGCCTCGCCGGCGGCGATCGGCCAGCGGCTGGTCCAGGACGCCGAGGGAGCGCTCGCCCGCCACGAGCTCCTGCAGGCCGCTTCCCTTCCCGCCGCGCAGAACCATGAGGCGGACGCCCAGACCACCCGCTGGATGTTCGAGGTCCCCTTCGTTTCGCCGCAGGGCGCCACCGTGGCGCAATTCGAGATCAGCCGCGACGAGGCGGGTCCCGGCGGACGCGAGGCCGGGCGGGGACCGACGTACCGCGCGCGCTTCTCCATAGACCTCGATCCGCTGGGACCGCTCCACGCCCAGGTGGCGCTGAGCGGCGATCATGCGGGCGTGACCCTCTGGGCCGAGCGGTCCGACAGCGTCGCGCTGCTGCGACGCGCCCAGCCGGCGCTGAGCCAGGCGCTCGCGCAGGTCGCGCTCAGGTCCGACGTGGCGGTCTATCCGGGCTCGCCGCCAAGGTCGGCGCCCGGCGCCGGGCGTTTCCTGGACCAGTCCACATGACCAAGCCCGAGACGCGCGCCCTGGCTGTCGCCCTGCAGTACGACGCGCCCCACGCGCCACGTGTCGTGGCGACCGGGCGCGGCTTCGTGGGCGAGAAGATCATCGCGGCCGCAGAGGCCCACGGGGTGCCGATCGAAAGGAACCCGGTCCTCGCCGAAGCCCTGTCGACCATCCCGCTGGACGAGGAAATCCCCGAGCAGCTCTACCTGGCCGTCGCCGAGATCCTCGCCTTCCTGCTGCGCGCTTCGGCGGCGGACGACTAGGCCGGTGCGCCGACTCAACATGGGGTTTATCGAGCGTTAAGCCGCGTCGAGGACAGTTGCGGCAGCAGAGGCGCCCGCGTGCAGAGTTCGGTTTCAGCCAGGTCCTGGACGGAGGTCGTCGCCTTTCGGCGGCGCGACCGGCTGATCATCCTGCCGATGACGCTCCTGGCCGCGGTGGCCGCCGCCGCCTGGCTGGGCCCACGTTTCGGCATCGCCTGGTTCGCCGGCAACGTCGCCTTCATGGCGGCGAGCAAAGCCCTCTGCGACTGGATCGCTTCGCGACGCGCCCCGGGCCCGCGCTACGAGTGGGCGATGGCCGGGTTCACCTTCGCCATGACCTCGGCCTATTGCGTCCTGCCGCTGGCTCTGGTGGCCGACGGCTCGCGCAGCGGGGCCATCGCCGGCGCGGCCATGGTGGGCGCCATCGCGCTGTCCAGCATCGGCGAGTTCGTGATCTCGCGCCGGATCGGCGGCGCGGCCCTGGCGGCCATGTTCGTCATCGCCCTGGCCGGCGCGCTCCAGCGGGCGGGGACCGAGTCATGGGCGCACACCGGCTTCGCCCTGGCGGCGGTCACCGGCTTCTTCTTCTATGTGCTGCAGGCGGCCCTGCGGCGGGAGAAGACCGAACATGAGATGCGCCAGGCCGTTCTGGCCGCGCAAAGGGCCGAGGAGGCCGCCGAGGCCGCCAACGCCGCGAAGAGCGCGTTCCTCGCCACCATGAGCCACGAGATCCGCACGCCGCTAAATGGGGTTCTGGGCATGGCCCAGGCCATGGAGGCCGACCCGCTGGCGACGCAGCAGCGCGAGCGGCTGGCCGTGATCCGGCAGTCGGGCGAAACGCTCACCGCGATCCTGAACGACGTGCTGGACCTGGCGAAGATCGAGGCCGGCCAGATGGCGCTGGAATCCATCGCCTTCGACCTGGACGAACTGCTGCGCGGCGGCCGCGCGGCCTTCGCCGCCCTGGCCAAGGCCAAGGGCCTGGCGCTGTCGCTGGAGGTCGAGCCGGACGCGTCGGGGACCTATCGGGGCGACCCCACGCGGCTGCGGCAGGTGGTCTACAACCTGATCTCCAACGCCGTGAAATTCACCGACAGCGGCGAGATCGCCGTGCGGGCCCGCCGACGCGGCCATTGGGTCGAGCTGTCCGTCAGCGACACCGGCCCTGGCATCGCCCCGGACCAGCTCGGCAAGCTGTTCGACAAGTTCGTGCAGCTCGACGCTTCCACCACGCGCCGACACGGCGGCACGGGCCTGGGCCTGGCGATCTGCCGCGACCTCTGCGCGCTGATGGGCGGAACGATGTCGGTGCAGAGCCGCCCGGGCGAGGGCTCCACCTTCACCGCGAGCCTGCCGCTGGTCCAGACGACTCCGCGCCGCAGCGAATCGGGCGACGAGGCGGCGCCGGCGCAGGAGCTGACCGACGAACTGCGGGTGCTGGCGGCCGAGGACAACGCCGTCAATCAGCTGGTGCTCAAGACCCTGCTGCGACAGGTCGGCGTCGACCCCGTCGTCGTCGAGAACGGCGCGCTGGCGCTGGAGGCCTGGGAGGCCGGCGACTGGGACGCGGTTCTGATGGACGTGCAGATGCCCGTGATGGACGGCCTGACCGCCGTGCGCGAAATCCGCGCACGCGAGCAGGCCACGGGACGGCGCCGCACGCCGGTGATCGCCCTGACGGCCAACGCCATGGTCCATCAGATCGAGGAACTGCGCGCCGCGGGCATGGACGCGCACGTCAGCAAGCCCATCGACGTGGCCCAGCTGCTGGCCACCCTGGAAGCGGCCCTGCCGGCGCGGCCTGAACCCGCGGCGCCGCGCGGGCGACAGGCTTCCGCCGCCGGCTAGCGCCTCCCGCCTTCGAACGGCGTCATTTGCAGCGGGTCGACAGACCATGCGCCGATGATCTTGAGCACAATGGCTCCCTTGGGCCGCTGACGGCGGCGTCAGGATCGGTCTATCGTCGGCCGAGCGCGACGCCTGAATCGCGCCGGGACGATGGGGGACTTGCTTGGACCGTCTGCTTCTGTTCGCCGCCGCCGGCCTGACGCTGGCCGCGTGCGCGCCGGCCCCGGCCGCCTCGCCCGTCGACCGCGCGAGCCTGCGCCCGGCCGATGCGAGGCTGGCCGGCCTCTATGAAGGCGCCTGCATGACGTGCCACGTCACCCCCGATTCCGGCGCGCCGCTGGTGCAGGACGCGGCCGCCTGGGCGCCGCGCTGGAAACAGGGCGAGGCGGTGCTGCTCGACCACGTCGTCCAGGGCTATCGCGGCATGCCGGCGCTGGGGCAGTGCGCCGCCTGCACGCCGGACGACCTCAAGGCCCTGACGCGGTTCATGGCCGGTCACGAGGAGAAGCGCTGATGGTCTCTCGACGTGCGATCCTCCTGGGCGGCGCGGCAGGCGTCGTGGCCGCGGCCGGCGGCGGCGTCTACCTGGCGACCCGCGAGAAGCCCGAGCCGCCCTCCCCAGCCAGCCTGGACGGCCAGGGCCGCCTTCTGTGGCGCAACTGGTCGGGCGTCGAGCACGCCTATCCGACCCAAAGGCTCGCGCCGAGCGCGGAAGCCGACGTGGCCGCGGGCCTGAAGACCGCCCAGGCGCCGATCCGCGTGGTCGGCGCCGGCCACTCCTTCACCGGCCTGGTGCCGACCTCTGGCGCGCTTGTGACGCTGGATGCGCTGTCCGGCGTCGCCGGCTGGGAAGGCGAGGAGGCGATCGTCTGGGCCGGCACGCGGCTGGGCGCGCTGGGGCCGGCGCTGGCCGAACGCGGCCGCGCCATGGCCAACCTGCCGGATATCAACAAACAGTCCCTGGGCGGGGCGATGGGCACGGGGACCCACGGGACCGGGGTGCGGCTGGGCGCGATCCACGCCGACGCGCGCATGCTGCGGCTGGCGACCGTCTCGGGCGACATCATCGAATGCGACGCCGCGATCGAGCCCGACGTGTTCCAGGCGGCCAAGGTCTCGCTGGGCGCGCTCGGCGCGATCACCCAGGTGCGGCTGGCGACCTCGCCCAACCGGCGCCTGCACCGCAAGGTCTGGATCGAGCCGTTCGACGAGGCGCTAGACAAGGCCGAGGCGCGCTGGGCCCGGCATCGCAACTTCGAATTCTACGCCGTGCCCTTCACCGGGCTGTGCGCCAACATCACCCACGACGAGACCGACGCCCCCGCCAAGGCCGCGGGGCCGTCGAGCGACGACGCCTTCCTGGAGGCGCTGAAGCAGCTGCGCAACCTGCTGGGCTTCTCGACGCCGCTGCGCAAGGCCGCGGCCAAGGCGCTGCTCGGCTCGGCCAAGCCCGAGGAGGCGATCGACGAGGGCTGGAAGCTGCTCTCCACCGAACGGCCCGTGCGTTTCAACGAGATGGAGTACCACCTGCCGCCCGACGCCCAGCTCCCGGCGCTTCGCGAGGTGGTCGCGGCGATCGAGGCGAACCGACCCGACGTCTTCTTCCCGATCGAAGCCCGCCGCATCGCCGCGGACGAGGCGTGGCTGTCGCCCTTCAACGGAGGGCCTCGCGGCTCGATCGCGATCCACGCCTACTACAAGGACGACTACGCCTTTCTCTTCACCCTGATCGAGCCGATCCTGCGCCGGCACGGCGGACGTCCCCACTGGGGCAAACTGCACAGCCTGAAGGGGCCGGAGCTGGCGGCGCTGTATCCGGACTGGAACGCCTTCCTGGAGGTGCGCCGGCGCCTCGATCCCGAGGGCCGGATGCTCAATCCCTATCTGCGCGAGCTCTTTGCGCTGTAAGTCCGCCACAGGACTGCGATTCTCGCCGGCCAGGCGCGATTGCGAATTGCCATGACTCGCCTGCCCCGCGAGATTGCAACCATAGGGACATGAAGGGGCGGCCCGTATTGTGAATGCGCGCGTAAGGCAGCGGCAGGCGACGCAGGCCAGCATCCTGAAGGCCGCCCTCGTGGAGTTCTCGGGCAAAGGGTTCGACGGAGCGTCGACACGCGAGATCGCCGCCAGGGCGGGGGTGCACCACGCCCTGATCAAGTACCACTTCAAGAGCAAGGACCTGCTGTGGCGCGCGGCGGTGGGCTATCTCTTCGACCGCGAGGCCGAGCTGGTGATCCCCCCGGACATGGACGATCCGGCCTTCGCCGACCCCAAGGCCTATGCGCGCGAGGTGCTGCGCCGCCGCACCCGCTACTGGGCCGCAAATCCGGAACACGTGCGCCTGATCGTCCAGGAGTCCTGCCGCGAAAGCGAGCGCCTAGCGTGGATGGTGGAGACGCACATGAGCCGCTGGGCGAGCAGCACGCGCTACTTCGCCAAGGCGATGCAGGCCAACGGCCTGGCGCCGGCCGACGCGCCCGCCTCGAGCATCGGCTACATCCTGGCGGGAGCGACCCAGCTGTTCTTCGCCGTCGCGCCCCAAGCGCGGCTCCTGTGGGGTGTCGATCCCACGGACCCCGCGGTCATTGAGGCCCACGTGGAGACGCTGGTGCAGATGCTGCTGCCCTGAGGCCTCAGTGCAGGGTGACAGGCGCGGCCGGCGCGCCAAGCCGCACGGGCAGGGCCAGACCGTCGGCGCAGAGCGCGGCGTTGAGCGCGCGGGCGAAACAGACCACCGCGGCCGGATCGCGCACCAGGGGCTCCAGGAGGCGCAGGGCGACCTCGGGCTCCACCGGCGAAAGGCCGCAGGCGAGCACCAGCCGCTGTTCATCTTCCGCATAGCCGGGGCAGGCCCCGCAGTGCAGGCGCAGCGGCCTGCGGCCGACGCCCTCGAGCGTCTCCATCAAGGCGGCGAACAGGGCGGCCGCCTGCTCGGACGTGACGCAGGCGATGGCTCGGCGGACAACCTCGCTCGGCGAGCCCCGGTCGATCCGGCAGCGAGCCCAGGCGCGAAATCCCGCCAGCAGGAGGCGTTCGCCCTCCCAGAGACCCGGAGGACCGGGCAGACCGTCGACCAGGGACGCGTTCATGCGACCGACCTCCCCGCCTCGGCGAGCTGCGGCGCACGTGCGTCCGAGGCGACGGCCTGACCGCCGCCGAAGCTCCTCAACCGCCGGCCGGACATCGCCAGCGCCTGCGCCACCACGCATGCGGCGGCGTAGAAGGGCGGCTCGGCCGAGCGCCCGAGCAGATAGGCCAGACGCGCCTCGAAGCGTACGCCCTCACCCGCCTGGGCGTCGGCGAAGAGAGCGGCGATCTGCTGCTCGTCGCGGGTCAGCGTCAATCGCCCAGGCACGCTGACGCAGATCCGCCGGCGCCCGCGCAGGACGAGCTGCTGGGCGAAGACGAGGAAGGCCGTGCGGGCCTCGACCGCCAAGGCGCCGCAGGCGCTCTCGAACTCGCGCACGATCACGGGACAGTCGATGCGCCCGGCCACGAAGGCGCGCATCGCCCAGACCACGAGATGCTCGCCATAGGCCAGTTCGCGCAGATCGCCGGGGGCGGCCGGGTCGGGTCGGACGTTCATGGGCTGAGCCTTAATTGCGAATGACTCGCAAGAACATCTTCCTCCTTGGGCGGCGCGTCAATCCCGAACCGACGCGCGCGACCGCGGGAAGGGCGCTTTGCGCCCGCGCCCCGACGAAATCGCCCGGCGACTGGACGGGCCCCGCCCGGCATGGGCTAGGGTGGGCCGATCCCATCGCTTTCAAGGAGACCGCCATGCGCTCGCGCGACGACATCCGCATGCTGGGGCGCATCCTGGGCGACGTGATCCGCCGGGAGAACGGCGAGGCGCTGTTCGAGCAGATCGAGCATATCCGCCAAGCCTCGGTCGCCCACCATCGGGAAGGCGGCAGCCAGGCCGCCGAGGCGCTCGACCGGCTGCTGGCGGGGCTGAGCCTGCCCGACACCGTGCGGTTCGTGCAGAGCTTCGCCTGCTTCTCGCAGCTGGCGAACATCGCCGAGGACCATGGCGCGCGGCGCGCCCTGCGCCAGGGCCGAGGGGAGGTCGGGCCCGACACGCTGAAAGGCGCTCTGGCCGAACTGGACCGGCGAGGATACGGCCCCGAGGCCGTGGCCGACCTGCTGGACAAAGCCCTGATCGCCCCGGTGATGACGGCCCACCCGACCGAGGTGCGCCGCCATGCGGTGATCGACCGGGTGAGCGCCATCGCCCGCGACCTCGACGCCCACGACCAGGCGCGCGAACCCGAGCGCCGCGCCAAGGTGGAGCGCGACCTGGCCCGCCAGATCACCATCCTGTGGCAGACGCGCCTGCTGCGCGCCGCCGGGCTGGGGGTGAAGGACGAGATCGAGAACGCGGTCACCTACATGGAGCGCAGCTTCCTGAAGGAGCTTCCAGGCCTCTATGCGGAGTGGTCGGAACTGCTCGGAGTGGCGCGTCCGCTGGCGAGCTTCCTCAGGGTGGGCTCCTGGGTCGGCGGCGACCGCGACGGCAATCCCAACGTCACCGCCGAGACGCTGCGCGAGGCGTTCCGCCAGCAGTCGCGCGCGGCCCTCACGCACTACCTGGACGAAATCCACGCGCTGGGCGGGGAGCTGTCGTTCTCGGACCGGCTGACGCGGGTGAGCGCGGACCTCGAAGCCATCGCCGACCGGTCCGGAGACGATTCCCCCCAGCGCGAGGACGAGCCCTATCGGCGGGCCCTGTTCGGCATGCACCGGCGCCTGACGGCCACGCGCTGGCTGCTGACCGGCGAGACGCCGACGACGCGGGCGCCGGCCGGCGTCGTCCCCTACGCCTCGGCCGAGGAACTGGCGAGGGACCTGAAGGTCATGCAGTCCTCGCTCGCCGCCGAGCACGGCGCGGTGTTCGCCGAGGGGCGGCTGCCGCAGCTGATCCGGGCCGTCGAGACCTTCGGCTTCCACCTGGCCACGGTGGACATGCGGCAGAACTCCGACGTGCACGAACGCGTGGTCGCCGACCTGATGGCGCAGGCCGGCGTCTGCCCGGACTACACCGCGCTCGACGAGCCCGCGCGGGTCGCCCTGCTGCTAAAGGAGCTGGAGGGCCGGCGCCTGCTCCACTCGCCCTTCAACAGCTACCGGGAGGAGACGCTCGGCGAATACGCGGTGCTGAAGGCCGCCGCGGACATGCGCGCCGCGTACGGGCCGCTGGCCATCGTCACCTACGTCATCTCCAAGACCGACTCCGTCTCCGACCTCCTGGAGGTCTACGTCCTCCTGAAGGAGGTGGGGCTCTTCCACCCGGGAGACCCCGCCTCGACCGACATCCTCTCGGTGCCGCTGTTCGAGACCATCGCCGACCTGCGCGCCGCGCCGGAGACCATGCGCGCCTATTTCGCCCTGCCCCTGATCCGCGACCTGCTGAAGGCGCAAGGGGTGCAGGAGGTGATGATCGGCTACTCGGACTCCAACAAGGACGGCAGCTACCTGACCTCGACCTGGGAACTGCACCAGGCCTCGATCCGCCTGGTGGCCGTGGCCGCGGACGCCGGCCTGGCGCTGCAGCTCTTCCACGGCCGCGGCGGCGCGGTCGGCCGGGGCGGCGGCTCCAGCTTCGAGGCGATCCTGGCCCAGCCGGAGGGCTCGGTTCGCGGACGCATCCGCATCACAGAACAGGGCGAGGTGGTGGCCAACAAGTACGCCGATCCCGAGCTCGGCCGGCAGAACCTGGAGAGCCTGACCGCCGGCGTGCTGCTGGCGTCGCTGAGGCCGACCCGGAAAGGAGCGCCCCCACGCGACGCCTTCGCCCCGGTGTTGGACGAACTCTCGGCCGCGGCCATGCGGGCCTATCGCGACCTGGTCTACGACACGCCGGGCTTCGTCGACTTCTTCCGCGCCGCGACGCCGATCTCGGAGATCGCCGACCTGAAGATCGGCAGCCGGCCGGCCTCGCGCACCGCCTCGGCGCGGATCGAGGACCTGCGCGCAATTCCCTGGGTCTTCTCCTGGTCTCAGGCGCGGATCATGCTGCCGGGCTGGTACGGCTTCTCCGCGGCCGTGGAGGCGACCGACGCGCCGATGAGCCAGCTCAAGGAGATGGCGCAGGCCTGGCCGGTGTTCACCACCGCCCTCGCCAATATGGAGATGGTGCTGGCCAAGTCGGACATGGCGATCGCCCAGCGCTACGCCGACCTCGTCCCGGACAAGGCCCTGGCCCAGTCGATCTTCGGACGGATCCGCGATCGCTGGCAGGCGACCCACGACGTTCTGCTGGAGATCACCGGGCAGCCGCGGCTGTTGGATTCGAACCCCGTGCTGCAGGCCGCAATCCGCGGGCGGGCGCCCTACATCGATCCCCTGAACCACCTTCAGGTCGAACTGATCCGCCGCCGGCGCGGAGGCGACGAGGACCCTCAGGTGCGCACCGGCATCCACCTGACGATCAACGGCGTCGCCGCGGGCCTGCGCAACACGGGATAGGGAGGCGCGTCAGGCCGCCGCGAAGCTTTGGCGCAGGGCGGCGAGGCTCGTCTCGCGGATCGGCGCGAGGTTCATCTTCGGATCGATCAGCAGCTGCATGGACAGGCCCAGGAG
>Ga0209066_10008062_pt1 | contig 10290 bp, 20 predicted proteins | sample All_14_2_FD_187198 | JGI IMG/M metagenome (GOLD analysis project Ga0209066, IMG submission 187198) | Freshwater microbial communities in response to fracking from Pennsylvania, USA - Allegheny Zone_MetaG_DW_15 (SPAdes) (version 2) ... | reverse complement strand
TAGTTGTTAAGTGTGTGCAAAAGTTGGTCTTTGTGGAAGTCTCGAATGTGGTTGTACATAATCAGTCCCAGAAGTTACCTAGTTTGAACTCAGAAACAAAGGCGTGGGCGATAGATTCTGCAGCCACAAGTCTCTCGGACTTGGGAAACATTTGGTTCCACGATGTAGTCATCGAGCCATTGCACAGTTTGTAGTCTTTAGCTGCAGGAACTAACAGATAACGCTCGATGTATGCAATCGCACGATCCAAACTGAACGTGCCTTGCTTGTAGAACTTAGATAAAGTCTTGCCCACTGTGTTGTAGTGAGCGCCTGAGAAGTTGAGAGCGTACAGTTCAAGCTCGCGGGCCGCAACTGTGTCGATTGTGTGTGCCATGGTGATGATTGTGTTGGTGCTAGTTACAGATAGAGACTCACGATACGTTCGTTGTAAGCATCACGATGCTTATCATCATCGTACCAATCGTCTAGATCATTCATAGATTGTTCACGCTCTAGCTGTCTGCTAAGTGCATCACATTTGTCAGCAAGTACCTCACACTGATCATAGAGTTCGTGCACTTGATCCCAGTCTTTAGCCTTGCGAGCATCAACAATCAGCTGATCAATCAGCTTGATCTGTTCATTCAGTTCGGTGATAGTTTCAGTCATGATCACTTAAACATTGCGTTCCAAAGTGCGTTAACGATGTGATCACGCACATCCTCACGCTGTGTGTCACGAACAGTCAGCCGGCAAGTTTCAGCAAACTGATTGTTCTTGCTGTGCAAAACTACAACCTGCGTGGGCGATAGTTTCATCACACAAGACTCAAACGAAAGGCGCTGCAGTTCAGTCATGATCAGATTGCGAGGGTGTTAGTTACAATCAGACAGTCCAGTTAAGACGCGCTACACGCGAGACGTAGAAGTAAGCTCTACCGTGCTCGCTGAACTGATACTCTTTGCACATACGATCTGCCTCAGAACGTGATGCAAACTCATCGACTGTTTCGTGATAACGGCCAGCCTGGCGGTTGATGTAGTAGATCATGGTCAAATTGCGATGTGAATGTGTTAGTTAAGCTCAGCAGTAGTAACGTCCGACAATGACATCATCGCCGCACAATTTGACTAACATTCCGCTGAAATAGGAGTCGCTAGCTATACCGTGCCAACCCTTAAACATGCCGTCAGGGTTAGTGTTAGTTAGGAACTCGTTGAGATTGTAATAGCGATTCCCATACTTAAAGAATGAACAATTAGAATCAAACTCGTCATCGCTCATCCAATCAAACTGTTCGCGGAGTTTGGTACGCTCAGCACCAGAAAACTCGCAAGTGAACAATAGCCGGCGCGGCTGGTTGTTGGTCTTAATTGTCAATTCAGTCATACGTTGTACCTGGAATGAACATGGTGAGGGTAGAGGCCCTCAGTGTGCACTATAGCGCACAGGGAGAGCGTCAGACGCAAACACAGAAACGAAATTTTGCATCATGATCAGATGTGATCACGGATACAAAGAACCCACCCCCTAAGTAGAGCCAGGTAAGTAATACGAGGCCCCACTAAAGAGTGAATCCGGCAAACTGACCCGAAATTAAAGTCAGTTATGGCGCACATAATGCGCACAAAAGTTATTAAATTGTGCCCGCCAGGATGATGACCGTAGAAGATAACTCCTACAGGCTCTGTCCAGCGTACCTGTGTGAGGGACAGATACTCTGGACAGAGCATCCCTGCGAGCCCACGCATAGCGAGAGCGTGGCAAGTAACGCCGCTAGGTGATACAGCACGACTGTATCTTTCCTGTTCTCAAGAAAGTTAAATACTTTACGGCAACGTGCACACTTAGCCGGTCGGGTTGCAACCGTATTGTGCTCGGGGGATCTCTCGCGCCCCTAGGTCCGTCTTATGACGCTGCCTGTTATGCAGAATAAAGTTAACTGAGCCTTAGGCTTTCCGTGCAAACTATCTCAGCACAGTTAACTATTCAGTTGTCAAGGTTCGCAGGGGGTGAGCCCTGATGCCCAGAATCCTACAGCATGGTGCGCAGCTTGTCGGGACGGTGTGAAACAAAGCGAAACAATCGGCCGGGATCGCATAGGATCGCAAGGGCTCGCTGTTTCAGTCTCACACCGTGACCCTGGGGGCTGGCGTGGCGCTGTCGGATTGTCCAGGTGCTGCGCCGATCGGGCTTGCGCCCTTCGACCCCTTAAGTAGATCACATCACAGCGGGCTAGGTCAACCCCTTGTAACCGGATCGCAGATTGGCACACTGGGTGCGCTGGGTGCGCAAGGGATGGAACCGCGCACGCGACGCGCGCGAGGGTAGCACACGGCCCGCAGTTCTTATAAAGAATAAACCACTACCCCCTGATGACCGTAGAAAGAATTAAACAGTGCTGTGTATAAAGAATAAACAATAGAGTAAGCTACAACAACACTAGCGTTATACTGTGTCATCATGGCATCACGCTGCCCGCAATCCGGCCTTTTTTTTATATATACAGCTTGTGTGACGACGCGGGCGAGAAGGGTATGTGTTTCGGCGGGGTAAATTGACCTTAAAAGGTCCAATGCCAGTATAGTGGCAGCCTGGGGGTTTAGCTATCTGGTGAAAAAATCGCCAGCGTGGGGATTATCTACTAATTTTTGTCGGAATTATGATATTGTTCATAGGTCGGGTCTGTCGCCTATTGGTTAAGGCCGTCGCCTTATAAGCGGCAGAACCGAGTTCGATCCTCGGCAGACCCATTATGAAAACTAGTAAATGTGTTCAGTGTGATAAACAGTTAACTTACATAGGATCACGACCAAAGAAGTGGTGCAGCGCTTCCTGTCGTTCTTTGTATCGTTATGAGAATGATATTAAATATCAGCAGCGCAATACATATGTGGAGCAGACGATACGTTCTAAAGAGCGAAAGTTAAAAGCGATCAAGCTTAAAGGTGGTTGCTGCTCAAAATGTGATCAAAAACATCCTGCAGCTTTGTGTTTTCATCACGTAGACCCCTCTGTTAAATCTTTTAATGTGGACAGCCGTGTTTTTGGTAATGCAAAGTGGGAAAAAATTGAAAAAGAGCTAGATAAATGTGTATTACTCTGTTTGAATTGTCATCAGATCTTGCATTATAATGAGTACTGGAGTACTTTATAATTAATTTCAGGCGAGTTTGGCCCTTATGATCCTTGTGAAAAAGTTCCGGCGCCACGTGGGCGGCCAAGTCCTTGGAACCGCACCTCGAACTGGTCTTGCATCACCTGCAAGACAAGGTGAGAAGCCCCTTGTAGCTCAAGTTAAGCCTTTGACAGCTGCCCAGAAGGATCAAATGTACAAAAATCAAACTCGTAGCGAGATGCAACGTCGTTTAGATCGTGCAAAAGAGGTTTTTAACCCTAGGAAAGGTGAATTTGGAATCACTGAGTTGCTTTTAGGCCGATAGTTCTGCTTTAGAGTGAGTTACAGCACGATTTTTATGTTGAGTTGATATGGGAGCCAGGCAAAACTTAGTTCAAGCTCTCAACTTCAATCGAATGAGTCAAACTCTTGTCAGTTTGACTCCTACAGAGCTGGTTACACCTGAGGATATTTTTTTAGTACTTGATTTAAATGAATTTCAAGCAATTTCTCAACCTAAACGAATATCTTTAAGTGGTTTAAAGAACTCCTTAGGGGCTCTGCCTGTTAATTATTCTACAACTTTTGTAGATACATCTAGTTACAACGTTACTGATACCGATTACTACATTGGTGTTAACTATTCTGGTGTAGCCACTGTAATTATGCCTACGGCGACTACCGCAGGCCGCGTGGTCATTGTGAAAGATGAGAGCGGGAATGCTGGGTCTGGGGTTAATAGAAATATACATATTTCTGGAGCAAGTCAAATTGATGGAGAGAATGAGGCTATTCTTGGATATGACAACGGATCACTTACGTTTATTTATCGCGACGGCTGGAGAATCATCTGATGTCTTACTTATTTCAACAATCTCGTGATACCTGGACGAGTAAAGATCAGTTAAAAACTGTTTCGCAGGATGTAATTTTCTTTAATACATTTCAATACGGCAAGGAGACTGATGTATGGGATGAGTCCACTGCTATTGGAGGCTCGGGAACACACGACCCTGCCAATAGTGGCATTGTGATGGCGGTTACTAATCAGAGTGGCTCTGAAGTTGTCCGTCAAACCCGTAACGTCATTCGTTATATCCCTGGTCGTTCAGCCACTATCAGCTTTTCTGTTCGTTTTGGGTTACCTGTAACTGGAATTAGGCGTCGTATTGGCCTGTTTGACGGTTCAAATGGGTTTTATTTTGAAGATGGGGGAGACGGTGACTATTACTGTTGCGTAATTAATTCTTCTGGTGAGGGTGGTCCTACCTTACAGCGCATTCCTCGTGCTAGCTGGAACGGCGATAAGCTAGATGGTAGTGGTCCTAGCGGGGTTACGGCCAATCCTGCAGCACAGCAGTTAGTTGTTTTTCAATATGAATGGTACGGCTCAGGAGCTATTAAATTTGGTTGGGTCATCAACGATGAGCTCATTATTATACATACTGTTTATAACGCAAATGTATTAACCACCCCGTGGTGCCGCACACCATTTTTACCTATTCGTTGTGAGTTAAAAAATCTCACAGGAGGTCAGAGTGGGTCTAATACTCTTTATCAGGGCTCGAACTCTGTTCAAATTGATGGCTCTAGTATCCAGAAATTAGGTATCGCAGAAAGTGTTCAATCCCCTATTACGGGTACTGAACTACCCCTTGCTAACACATATTATCCTGTTTTATCTATTAGGTTGAGAAGCAGTGCTCTTCAAGGTGTAGCTCTACCTACGTTTTTTCAAATAGCTACTACAGATAATACTAATTGTTTTTATAAGCTTGTCCGTAACGCAACACTTAATGGAACTTGGGTTGACGTTCCTGATACAGATGCGTTTACTCAATACAACATTACGGCATCCGGTGCGCTAAGTGGCGGTATCACTATTGATAATGGTTTTGTTATTCAAGGTCTTGGCACAGGTGTTCGAATTGATAAAGATAGTGTTTATCAAATCGGCAGGGGGAGCATGGGAACTGTGAGCGATACTTTAACTATCGCAGCGGCAACAAGTAATAACAGTAAATCTGCGATTGCAGCAATGACGTGGCTTGAGCAACGATGAAGTAGCGTCATTTGAACCTCGTCAAAAAAATGATTCGCTCCCGGTAAAAATAAGTACGGGCTCACTGAGTTGTTTTTAGGGCGATAGTTCTGCTTTAGACTGAGTTACAGCACGATTTTTATTTTGAAAAACGCTGTACTGCCTTCAAGTAAAGGTCCCTCTGCAGGGTCTTTTATCGATGGTCGTTTTGAAGCATCTCCTGAAGGTCAGCTTTTACTTGATTATTTGCAGAATAAATTTGGCGTACCTCTAGAAGTACAGAAAGGCAACACAAGTTCCGGAGGTTACTTTGACTCGCGCGGTGGCGATAGTGGTTATGGAGGTAGTTTAGATAAAAATCGTCGTGTAGTCTATTTAAATGCAGATTCTCCAGATGTACATGTGCTTGCTCATGAGTCTGCTCATGCATACGATCCGAGCTTGCCGAAGATGCACGCAAATGAAGGTGTTCTACTAGAGCGATCTAATCCAATTGCAGGGTTTACTTATGGACAGAAAGTAGAGCCTCAAACGGCCTCCGACTTCTTAAATGCTTTTATGTATGCTTCTCCTGCGCATACACGGCTCACTTCAGAAGCAGTAGCCCAAAAAGAAGCTAACAAATATTTAAAAACTATAGGAATAGTGAATCCTGGATTAGAAGATACTTGGTATAGGGACTACCCAAAGGAGCATGTAGAGGCGACTATTGATAAAGCTTATGCGTTGATGGCTAATCCCTACACTCCATCTACTTCTGCTCGCGACGAGTATATTCATAGAACATTTGATACACCGACAATGTATGAATCTCCTTTTATGCCTAGCGCACGTAATTTAGGAGACTCAACCCAATGGGATATGAGAGACGCCACTGCGCAAAACTATTTAAGACTTGGGCTTAATCCTGACTTATCAGGATCTACGCGGAAAGTGCAAGCGAGGGCTGAGGCTTATTTAGATCGTATGCTTCCCGAAGCTAAGAAGTCTGACTACAGTTTTTAATTATGGATGACATTTACGGATTCCCTTCTGAACGACTTCTCGCTGAGTTGTCTAGAAACCCTCTTATTTTAAAAGGCGAGTTTTTTGGGAGAACAGGATTCGGTACCCCTGTGACCGGTCAAATACTTACTAACCCAAACCCTTATAGAGATGCTTTATTGAAAGCTCGATTATATAAAGAATCTGAGTTTTCTATGCCTACTTCTACGTCTGCTCTAAGTCTTAGTGGTTATGGCGATTCTGATTATTTTTCTAGTAATTTTGGAGAATTTGCTTGATTTTTTTCAATTTCTAATATTATATCTTTTACATACGACACATATTGCCTTAAATAATGTGCAGCTACAAGGTGTTTATAGTTGTTTGTCTTTAAGTAATGGTCGTTATGACGATCTACTGCATCTAGCGATGCCTTAATCATCCCGTTCCACGGCTCGCGGATGGGCGTGTTCCACTCCCTTGCCACGGGAGGAATGCAAAGTACTATTTAGTCTAGGTCAGACGATAGTTTTAATATTTAAGAGTTATTATAAAAGTACGTCTACCAGAATACCGCGTGGATCCCCTGAGGTTCTTAGAACAAGCTTTAGACCGATTTGGTATTGGTACTTATAATACTCCTGTTGAGGGGTACGTAAACCCTAGGGATGTGCCTGGATCCTACCCCGTTCGAAGGGGAGGCATGACTGATGCTCAGGATGAGATTTTCCGTATTCATGGTCGTAACCCCGATAGTCCTGGTCTTCAAGCTGATTTGATTAATCACTACAAACGAACTGGTGAGGAATTGCCGCCTTGGTACCGTACATACAAGTAAGTTCGTCTTTGGTATAGCAGTAATACAGTAGCAATCGCTACTATTTTCTACAATATGGGTAGTTACAGGCTACCCATGACTGTTTTAACGTATCGCGGCAAACAGTATGACACTGTTGAGCACCAGAAGGAGGTGCTTGAGTGGCAAAAAATGACCCGTGAAGCAAGCCCCCGGTGTGTCTATCGCGGTGTGGAAATCGATCCTCGTTATTCACACGAGAGCTCCACGCTATAGTGAGTAGGTTCCCGCTCTGTTTCGGCATCGGGCTGATAGAGCCCAAGCCTCTGTCCGGTCCTTGAGGCCGATTACGCTTGGGCCATCACTACGGGGGACAACCCTGGACTGAGGTTGTCTTAAACGAAGTTCACCCATCAAAGTGTGCTCGCCCTGTTGGTCACGCGCCAGGCACACAGCCCGGAAGGCGGCCACGGTTCTGGAGGCGTCCGATAACGTCTCCCCGAATTTTGGGTATAGTGGGTCTGTTCCTGCAAAGGGACGGACGGATAAGGGGACTTATGGGGCCTAAGGGCCCCTATTTATTTGGCTTTGTAGCTGGCTTATAATTAGTACTCAGGGATAATTGTTTTAAAAATGCCTACGCCTGTGCAAGTGAGCCCTCTTTTCAGGCGTATCCCTGCGGCTGGGTTGGCTCCAGCAGCGGCGTTGAATCAGATCGCCCGAGATCAAGCTGCAGCACAAAAAGCAGTTGCTACTTACGCAGCTAAACAGGGAGCTAAGCCTGCAGCTACTCGCATAGCTGGTAGTAACCCTGTCGTTAGTAACATATTTAATCGAGCGGGTTCTGGTGCTCGTTCTTTGGTGGGTCCTGGCTTGGCCGCTGCTTTTGGTGCAGCGCGTGTAGCTACTGGAGAAAACCCATCGATTGTTGCCTCTGAAACTGGACGCGACATGATGATGACTGCCTTAGGTGGCGGTATTGGCACTGCTCTTGCCGGACCTCCAGGTGGTTTTATAGGAGGTATCGTAGCCCCTACTGTGTACGCAGCCACCGTGGGCGGCCTTAAGCCCGTGGATATGCGGTATATCAGCCCAGCTGACGCCGCTCAAATAAAAGGAAATACTTCATTTGGTGGTTTAACTACACCTACTTTTGATGTTCCGAATATTCCTGACGTTACAAGCAATTTATTCCAGAATATTGATTTTACTAAGGCCACTGTAGTACCTCCAGGCTCCTCACTTATGGGAAGTAGCACCTCGGCAGACCCCATAGTTGGCTCTGTAGAAGAACGCCGTCCTGCTGCATCTCGTCCTGTTGAAGAACGTCGTCCTCCTGTATCGCGCGAAATGCCGGCATCTCCTACTCCAAGTATGAACGAGCTTGCTCAGATGTACGCTCGTCAACGTGTTTTGGGTTCTGAGATGGCTAAAGGCGGGGAGCTTCAGCGACGCCTGTATGAAGGTGGCGCAGCTGAAGGTATGCCTATTGAGTCGTTTATGACTTGGGTTGAGGCAAACCCTGACCTCGCCTACCGTTTGGCTGAGAAACGAGGTTTGTTACCTGAGCCTGTCTGATGACCTTCGTGGTTTGGCCAGTCATTTTCTTGATTGGCGTTCTTTTTGTTTTACTGATGCTTGTTGTCGCAGCAGTAATTCTTGAAGCGAACAAGTTGTAGGTATACGCTGTCTAAAAACATAATTAAGCAGCCTACCGCCCACAGCAGCAAAATAACCGCTATGGAGCGTTTAACTCCCTTAGGTGGTTCTAAAATAGATTGAGGTTTATTGCCGAAGAGCAGCATGTACAGGGATCTCGTTTTTCGGCCTCAGGTTGATACCATTGCCGTTGAAACTTTACCTTATCGTCCTAGTCAAGACGATACACGAGCTCAACTGTTAGGTCAGAAATTTTTAGATGCTTTTATTGGGGGTCCCGACTTGGTAGCTGGTTATGTTCCGTTCAAAGGCGTAGCTCCTGCTGATATTGATCCCGGCGGTCCTGAGTCTCCTGAAGCTATGGCAGCTCTTGATGCTTACATCCGAGGTCGTCGTGAGCGGGGCGATTTTGAGCGAGCTCGCCAGCGGCTGATGCAGCGCGGTTTTCCTCTGGGCGGTGTGTAATTACGTAATGTTTTTACAAAGCTGAGATCCCTTGCGGCGCCTGGCTTACTAAAGTAAAGGACACGCTAAGAAGCCGTGGGGGAACCCTGCAAAGCATTTGACCGAATTACGACGCAATTTGGCAAGCTGCTGGCTTTGTCTCCTAGAACTGATTCAAGCCGTGCTGCGGTCCCTGTAGCCACACGGCGCATGAAGGAGCCCAATTATCAGCTGATGCACAGCATGACTTGGGATGAGGACGGCGAGCTGGATATTCGGTAGCTTGTAACTCGGTAGACTGGTTTCAGACTTACGAAGTTTATGCGCCGCAGGCAGAAGGCGTTCAAGATTTGGGCGAGTGCGTTAGGTCCTAAAGCCGACGAGTGTTCAAAAGTCTCAGACCGTGTGGCTTGGATCAGGACTTTCATATTTGTGAGCTATTTGGTGACGAACTGCTTTATCGTTGCGGGTGTCATCCGCCATTGGAACGATGTCTTTTACAAATGAACATTACGAGAGTTGTGTGTATGGCAGGTTAGAAGAGAGTATTTTAGAGTACATGGATGAGGATATGAATGATAAACTTATTCCTCATATTAAGAAAGCACTGTGTGAAGAGCTAGGCCGCCGCCGCGAGGCTACGGTTAAGGTAGAGGCCATTCTGCACACCCTGTTTCCCGGTGAAGGTTATGAAGCGGCTAACTAAAGAGGAGAGACAGTTACTTAAAAAACTGGAGAACGCCTATACGGTTTGTCATTCGTGCGGCACCAAATACGGCGTTTATTCCGTTGGTTGTAGCTCAATTTGGAACGGCAAGTGCGGTGTGTGCGAACAAGAAACGCGCGTTACCGAAGCACGTGACTACGCTTACCTAATAACTGGTATTCGTAAGCTAAAGCTTGGCGGACTTAAATCGTTGACTTCGGAACTTGTCCAAAGCTGCGAAGTCCCATAGCTGCGGCTTGGGCGCCGCTCATGTTTTGACCGAGCCGTGGGGCGGCAGGTTGTTCTTGTCGGCGCGATGCTTGGTCAATCATCAGTTCAAGCATTGTGCCTTCGAGTTGATTGCGGCGCCGACGAAATTCGTCTTCGCTAGGACCTGCGTAGCTTGATTTCAGTTCTGCCGGCGCGGGTTTAAGTGCTCGTTCGATTGCTTCGTTAAGCAATGTTTCAGCAGATTTATCTTGTCCTTGACCTGCCTGAGTTTGTTGCGCAGCTTGTTGTGCGACAGCAATTTCAGCTTCGGTTTCTGGGCGGTTGATGTC
>Ga0209066_10008060_pt1 | contig 10295 bp, 12 predicted proteins | sample All_14_2_FD_187198 | JGI IMG/M metagenome (GOLD analysis project Ga0209066, IMG submission 187198) | Freshwater microbial communities in response to fracking from Pennsylvania, USA - Allegheny Zone_MetaG_DW_15 (SPAdes) (version 2) ... | reverse complement strand
ATCGAAAAGGGATCGTGTCCCCGTTGTGGCGCACCTGCCCCGGACTCGTCACCGCGCGCTCCGGCGGGGCCGGGTTGGCCAGGCGACCATGATGGGCAGTCTGACAATGGGATCGTCGCTCAAGCGCGAAAGACTGCTGCGTCATGTCGCGGCGGCGCTGAACGGCCCAATCGTCGCTCTGTTCGAGCAGGATGACGCCGAACCGGCGAGTGATGCCGGCGTCAGACCAAGGGGACCAAACTATCCGCAGAGGTTGGCTCGCGACCGCCCAAACCGTTGAAGGACAACGGTTCTCGACGGTCTGGCATGTCAGGAGAAAATGGCGCGCCCGGAACGACGCGAGCGCCAAAGCGCTTCCGGCTCAAGCTAAGCGCTTGGAATAGAACAAGGTACTGAATTAACACTCCAAATTGATCATTGACCGCTGCTGACGGCGATGTAAATCGCGATGAGATATCAGCGTAAAGTGGGGTCGGGTGGGACGTAAGCGGAGTGCGGGCAACGAGCGCCTGGGAGAGCATCTTCAACGCAAGGCAAGTGGCATTATCGAGCTTCGAGTTCCCCTCCCGGAGGACGTCCGTCACGCGTTTCCGGATTGTCACGGTCAACCGAAGAAGCAATTCATCCAGTCGCTTGGTACGCCCGACATCCGGATTGCGAACGACAAGGCAGACCCGATCCGTGCAGCTATCAAAGATCGGATCAGCCGAATACGCGCCGCACGTCAGGGCAACGCGCTGCCGAGCTTCCTGCGAAAAATCTATGCTTGGGAGGTCAGCGAAGCGGAACCGCCTGAACTGGATGACACAGAGATCGCGCGTCGGCGCGCACTCGTCGGGATCACTGAAGAACCCGACAACGTCATTCCGATCCGGGGCCGGAGTATCGGCGAAGCCATTGCTGCAGTGCTGGACAAGCCACGGTCGCGTCGAACGTTGACACTCGACCGCGTTCTCCACGGACAATCCCTAGCAAAATCACATCATGAACCTGGCGAGAAGGAAGCCCTCGCTGGGTGGGTAGCGGACGCGTACTTTGAGCAGGAGCTCGGCACTCGACCAGCGCGCAAGTCGACGGAATATCGGACCGTACTTGAACAAAGCTTCGACATGCTCGCAGATGCACATTTTGCGAAGATGGACATTGAAGCAGGACGTGAGCAGCACGCTTCAAAATACGCGACTAAATCGTCGGGTCGACTCAAGTCCGAAGACGGCAATGAAGCACTCGCCGACCAAGGGGCGATGCCCATCAGTCGCTATTTTGAAGAAGTCTACCTTCCCAACCTAGAGGCAAAGAAGAAGACCCCCGGCGAGCGGTATCTTCCTGAGAAGCGATACGCCATCAAGGTGTTCATCGAGCTGCAGGGCGACAAGCCGCTTTTCGAAATCACCAGAACCGACATGTGGCAGTTCCACGACAGCCTCGTCAGTATGCCTAGCACTAGCGCACTCAATGGCGGATGGCGCGGTAAGGATGCTGCATCGATCCTAAAGGCGGCGAAGGCGGGTCAATTTGGTGACCAGACTCTAAGCCCGAAAACAGTCAACAAGCGGCTGTCGGGGATTGCGACGCTGCTCGAGTTCGCAGTGAAGCGAGGTCACATCCGGCTGTGTGTTGCCGAGAAGGTCCGAGCTGAACTTAGTGTAGCCGTCGGTGACTACGAGAAGGGACGACCGTTCACGACAGAGGAGCTTAACCGTATCTTCCGCCAACCGATCTTCTGCGGAAGCTGCGAGGACAGTGAACCTCACGGGTATCTGAAGGAGGGAGACTTCAAGGAGCGCAAGGATCGCTTCTGGATACCACTTGCCCTTTTCCTGACGGGTTGTCGCGCATCCGAGATCATCGGCATCCGTAACGAGGAGGTCGTATTGGACGTCGAAGTTCCACACTTCCTAATCGTGCAGAACCCTATCCGTCGCCTGAAAAACGCTCAATCGCAGCGGATGGTCCCAATACATCCCTATCTGATCCAAGCAGGCTTTTTGGACTTCGCAAAAGCACGCATCCAGAGTGGTGAAGATCGCCTTTTCCCTCAAGCGGTGCAGGAGTTCTACAATGACAGCACGACTGGCCAACGGACGGCGAAATCGTTGGCCAATGCTCTCATACTGCGCCAATTCAATCGAACGATCCTTGCTCGAGCGGATGCGCGCTCCAACGGCGGGAGCGTAAAGTGCTTCCGGAACACCTTCGAAGAAGAGGCCTTGGCAAAGGTACGAGATGAGGAGATTCGCCTTCGCCTCACCGGGCGGCGGGTTCCTAATTCCTCGACCATCTACAAGGAATTTATACCTAGCGATCCAATAAAGCGCGCCGCACGTCTGCGAGTGCTCAATGAAGCTATCCGCGCGATGAATTTCAACGAGGTTGACCTCAGCCATATATTCTCGAAGCCCTAGAACTATTGGACTCCGTTGACCCTGGTGGCCCCATTAGCCTGTTGCGGCCGGGTTCCACCCTTATAGTTTGAAAGCCTTATAGTACTTGATCGGAACCACACGTAGTCCGGCTAGGTATTTTTAGGAAACCCTTAGACTTTTTGGGACTGCCTCTAGACCCTTTACGGCACAAGCCTTTGCTACCGGTCATCGGGACGGCTTCAGGCGTTGCCTGTATGAAACCTAACGTAAATTCGGCTGTGAAGCTCAGCCCAGTCAGGTCGCAAAAGTCTTTGGGCTCTCGGCGGTGGTGCGCTGATCAACTTAGCCAGGGGGTATAAGATGGCGATCCGGCGTGGCATGGAACGTAGTACGGCCGATGTCGGGGCTGGAGCCAAAGGATGCTTTCGACCCATGGCGGAAGTCGAATGCGTCAGATTCCAGCCCGACTTATTTGAGCGCCACTACCAACAGCAGCGCGACGATGATCCAAGCCGGAAACTGAAGCGATTTCACAGACGACGGCACCTTCGGACTAATCAACAGCGAGGTCGGTGGGGAGGTCTCGCCTCGGGCTTGCGCATCCTCATCCTCGTCCGAGGCGCTTGCCACGGTCCGCGCAGGATGAACCAGATGGCTCCATAGGGTCAGGTCGAAAGCACCGACCTTTCCCAGCCTCGGCGGCACGATCTCACAGCCTTCAGGCGTTTCGACAGGTTGGTTCTTCTTGTTCGAAGTCAGCACCTTGATGTGGTCGGTCGAAATCGAGGGCGACCAGTCCGAGTAAAAGCCCTCGACTTCATCAACACGAAAAGTCCCGCCGCTTAAAGCTTTCTGGTCAATCCTAGAGGCGATCTGTGCGAAGGCTTCCTCACGAATATGAAGCTTGAAGCCTAAATAGTCTGGAAGGGTCTCATCTCGAAAATCCGCGTCGTGCGTATACGAAACAATGCCAAATGCGTGTAAATCGTCATGTTCGGCTGTGATTTTTGGGTAGATTGAAAGGCTAATTTCTTCAATCTTTCGAGCCGTGCCGAACATCGAATAATCGGTTGGGCGCGAGCCGTCGCTAGGATGCCCCGGACGTAATTTTGCTCGGATAAAGGTTGTCTCAGTGACAGCCAACGCTTCGCCTGCTGGGGTGCTATACTGGTCTCGCGAGATCGACGAAACTAGCTGGATGTCGAACAGTGTGAAATAGAGAGACCAGCCCCACGGAATCTGATTTTCCAGTGGTCTTGCTGATGATTCTCCGACTTCACTCACGCTCCAAGAGTACAGATTTTTGAACTCGGAAACGGTGTTCAAAACCAAGCTTTGTTCCAAGTGATGCTTCATCGGTGCCCTCGTCTGCCAGCCGCTGTCAGGGACCATACATCGAACTTGGTCTAGGCTGCCAACATCGAACAGTATTCTAGCGTCTCGTTCTATCCTCGGCGTATAGGTCCTCCATCCACCCATAGCTGACATCGCGAACGTCAGCTTGAGCGCAGTCCGCAGGGAAGCTCACAGAGCACTCAAAGCGCGACGCAGCTAGGTGAGCATCAAAACGCGCGAACATCCGCCCCAGCGCGATCCTGGAGTCGTTTAGACGGATATCCAATCGACCCCATCGATCTTCACGAGCGCAGTCGATCCCACACTCCTGTCAGCGCTTGCCAAGAGGCTTCCGGATCGCGGTCCTATATCGTCGCTTCAGATCAAGGAGCGACCATGACCAAACCAATGCAATTTCTGACCTACCTACACGACATGACCAACGCGCGGCGGATGACCGGTGCCGACCTGGCCCGCGAGATGGAACTGAACCCTGTAGTCGTCGAAGAATGGCTCAACGGCTGGCAGATGCCGAGCGCCAACCAACTTCCGGCCCTAGCGAAAGCGCTAGACGCCGACCCCTTGGACGTCGCTCTGGGCTGGATGATCGATCAGGCCCCGGAATTTGAAGTCGCCCTGTACGATGGCGTCCTGGCACCACGCGGCACCAAGTTCTCACACAGCAGCGATCTGTCCCTGCGTGGCCCGAAGCCGCGACCGGTGGTCGAGTGCATGGACGTGGGCGATCCGCACGATCATCCGGCGTAATTACTGGCGGGAGAAAATCCTGGGAACGATGGATCAGCGGAAGCTCTCTAGCCTCGCGTTCCGGATCGGTGTCGGTTTTCGGAAGACAAAATCGGCGTCACTGCGTTCCGCACAGTGGTCTTTATCTGTCAACGCGCTCAGCTTCGCTTCGCTCTCTCGTTGACAGATAAAGACGCACTGTTTCAAATTTCATTTCCGGAAGCCAAGTAAATAAGATTTGTTCTTGTTTGGCTCAGTTCACATCGCTACGCTCGTTCACTTCACAAGAATGCGTTTTTCTGTCAATAAAATCAACATTCCGGTACTAATTGCGTATCAGTAAGTAGCATTCAGTAGCTCAAGACGCTTGACAGCTTTTTGCCCTCTCCGGAGATGGAAGGCTCATCGAAGAACCTGGAGGGGGCGAATCCTTGTTCCCAACGCCCGATGGCCCGGCACGCCGCTCGCAAAATGGCTTCATCCCAATCATCGGAATTTGCGATGGCTCTGTCCCCGGCGCGATCAACCGCGACAATCTCTTGGAACAGCTGCGCGACCCTGCTCTCGTCGTAAGGACGGGTGTTGTGGGGTGGGGCCTCCGTGGCCCTCACCCCGATTCCGCCAACGTAGGGGAGAATGTAGGGGCCGCGCTCATCACATCCTGGCTTCGCCCCTTCAATAGAGACTAGCCGTTCCGCAGCAGCACGAAGGTGGCGCGCCTCGCGGGTTCGCCGCACGCGCTCAGCAAGCGTCATGGGCGACCATCCCTGACCCATTCATCCAGGGCTGCCGGACGATAGCGAACGTGGCCATTCGGGAGGCGCTCGTAGCGCGGCCCTTCCCCCCGCAGCCTCATGCCTTCCAGTGATCGGTGGGAATAGCGAAGTAGCCTGGCAGCCTCCTTTCCCGTCATCAACGTCTCAGTCGCCATCGTTGCGACCTCCATCAGTTCATACCGGAGGGCTTCAGAGGCCCTTTTCCGGCCTCGACCAATGGCTGTGGAGCTTGCCTGCATATTCCATCTCACTTTCCGCACGATCATTCGTGTCATTGGAGTCAGCGACCCCACCGGGGCGAAAAGGCGCACAATGCGCCGATTGTATCATGCATACTCTAGGTTGAATAACGGGGCAAGCGAAAACCTTTTGACATCAAAATCGGTTCAAGGTCGTAAGAGGCTTGGCGAATGCCCACGAGTCGTTGGTCAGTGGCCCGTCAACGCGGGAAAATCGGCACAGGCGGGAAGGTAAAGCTAGGTCATGAAGCCGCTTTGTGCAGCGCAGGAGGATCAGACTTACCGCGCGTTCATTGAGCGGTTGAAGTATCTGAGGGCGCGCAGACGCATGACACAGCGCGACCTAGCGCTGGTCATCGGCAAACCCCAGTCTTACGTTTCAAAAGTCGAGCGAGTTGAGCGGCGGCTCGATATCGCCGAGTTTCGCATCTGGGTCTTGGCTATGGACCATGATCCCATCGCTGAGTTCGTCCAGGTTTCAAAAGGTCTGCTTGAGGCGATTAACGACGAGGACCTGTTGGCTGGAGATGCCTGAAGACCGTGGCGGGCCGACCAGTTACTCGGAGAAATACTTCGGCACGTTCGGCTAAGGTACGGAACTCTGGTTTGTAGAGGTCAATGATGCCCCTTCCGCCCCTTTGGACGACTATCGCGCTCGCCGCCGTATGCGCGGCCCTCGCCCTCTACGATGTCCGGAAGGGAACCGGCCGGAGCGCACTGTTCTTCGCGATAGGGGCGCTTGGGCTATCGATCTTCGCCGCGATCCATGCGCTGCGCCCACACCTTCTAGGGGTCTAGGCGGACTCCAGCTTTTGCGGCGCTGGGATGACCTTCAACGCGTCATCTGGAAGGGGCCGCTGCAACTGGACCGCCTCCGACCAAGGCGCGCGTAGCCAGGTATCGACCTCCTCCGGGGTCGTGAGGAAAACCGGCATCGCCTTGCTGTGGTAGGGGGCGACCACGGCGTTCGCTTCAGTGGTGAGGAACCCGTACAGCTCGCACTCCTCCCAGCCGGTTTTGATCTTGCGCACGCAGCCGTGGGAGGTCTGGACACCCGCGAAATAGGCCAGTGGCCGCTCGTCACTCTGTGCGAACCAAATGGGCTTCAATGACCCGCCGACCTGGTCCGGTTCGCTAAAGGCAGTCAACGGCACCACGCAGCGGCTTTCGATACCTTGCCATGGCTTCCAATGACGGCTTTCGAGGTTGCGAAGGTTGGTGACGCCCTTGTCGGGCTCCATCCGTAGAAGTTCGTCGAATTCGAACTCCGTGCCCTTCGCCCGGAGTTTGTCCGCTCGCTTCTTGGCGTTCTCCAGAAGCACGTTCTTCGGTGTCGGCATCCCCCAGCGTGCGAAGTGGACCTCATGCGATCCGTCTTCCCCAAGCCGGACGATGGGCGACCGGTAGTCTGGGTATGCGAACTGAGACCACGTGAGGTCCGTATTCGACGCGGTGAAGCTGACGCCGCCGGGAAGCGTCAGGTGTCTCCCGAGCAGGTCTTCGTGTGCTTTGGCCCAGCCGAAGATGTCGAAGTAGAGCTCATAGAGGTTGCACACGTCAGGACGGGTCCTTCCGCTTGAAGGCGAGCACGTTCTGCAACATGGCCTCTGTCTCGGATTCGGTAGCGCTGACATCACGCAACCAGATCGAGGTTCGCCAGAAGCCACCGCCGTCGTCGTCGAATTCTGTGCTGTCGAATTCGATCAGCGGGTGCAGCGTCCAGAAGCGATGAGGCGGCATCTTCCCAACATTGGAGATGACGATGTCAGCCGGTCTAGCCGGGTGAAAGCGCTGCGCGGGCGGAAAGGTCTGATCGCTCCATGAAGGATAGGGCAGCCAGAGATGGCCGATCTTCTCTTTGACCCAGGCGTTAGGGCTGTCCGCCCATTCAGCCCTCAGGACATGGGGGTGCTCAGGCCATACCCAGGGCGCGTCCAGCGTCTCAATGAAGAACTCGACGTCCGACTCCCCAGCCGCACGGCGAGCCAGTTTGTCGATGAGCCACGGATCATCTGGAACGTCGGTCATTTGGAAAACCTAGCTGTCTTCCGCAACACGTCTAGCCCGGGTGACCAGCCAGGTTCTCCCGCACCGCCCCCGCGCTGTGGCCGAGTCCTTCGACAGCAGACTGAAGAGAGGCATTCGATATGCCCAGCTCTTGCCCCCCGGTTGCGACTTGGTTGCACAGTGTTAAGGTTGAGCTAGATCGGCGGCAGATGGGCTCGGGGGGGGCGGATGACCGTTAGAATGGCACAATTTTGCCTGCTGGGCGCGTCTAGTGGATGCCTCATTATCACAATCTTGACCTTCTTGACCGGGAGGGCGTGGGGGCTACCGTTCCGATACGAAGTCAATGAGCACTTCCCGTTCGTCCAATTAGTTGTGCCAGTATTGATAGGATCGTTTGGCAACGGCGTCATGTACCTGACCAGCTCCAAAGCAGTGCAGGACGAAAGACGGATTGGCAAGATCGGCCTAGTCGCCGCTTTAGCGCCAGCTGCTATTTTTCTCCTGCTGTTCATATCAGTCACGCTAACATTCTGGCTGTGCAACCGTCCAGGGTCGGAGACATTCTTTAGCATAGATGAATATTCTGGCTGGGTCGCTTCTCTATCCGCGATGCTTTCTTTCACCAGTCCAGTTGTTTATGGTCAATTGGAGCGCTTGCAATGAACCGTGCACTGGCGATCTATAAGTTACGAATTGTCGTCACTGTGTTGGCGATCTTAACATCGCCAGTATCAGCTGAAGAATCTCCGAATTATTCTCGATATCTTGAGAAGCAGATTGTTAGGCCAGATGGCGAGGTCGTCACCACACGACAGTTGCTCGGTCTTTCCCCCACAGATAGTGGATCGAATCCGCAATTGCATAACTTCTTTCGGGAAAATGGTCTTGATGAATCCGACGATTACGAATTCGCCCCAATAGCCCCATTTCCAGTCAGCTCGTTCCTTGGATATCAATATAAATCCGAGTTTGATCATATGCAGCGACGCTCGACTTGCTTTGTGGCAAGTCGCACTGTTTCATGTGAATTCTTTTCTCTCGGAACCGGCAATAAGCCGCACTCGGTTTCATTCCTGGAGCCCGTCACCAGCTTTTCGTTTATTATGGCTGGTGGTGTTAACTACTTACCTGAGGCAAGAACGTGCGCAGGGCGTCTTACCATTGTCGCGACCGGTGAGAACAACCGGTGCCCGACGGCCCGCACAGGAAAGGCCGACGCGTCGCCAAAACTCGCAGAGTTAGTGAAGGGGCGAATGAGCCATATTGGGTTGCCTGATGCAGACCTGGCATACGTTTCGGCGGAAAGCATCAGTAATGGGGCGCAGCAAATTGAAGCGCTTCAAGCGTTAGCGAAATATAGCGACCCTACAGAATGCAAAGATAGTCGTTGCGGCGTGTTTCGGCGCACGGTCTTTCAAGGCAATTCTGGCATAGACTATTGCGGAAGGACAGTCAGTGGTCCGGTTAGTTTCTTGGAGGAGGACTGTCATCCTTTGGCCTCTTTCCAAAATGGAAAATGGCACCTAGTCGTCGTATTGTCATACTCAACTTTTTGGGAGTCTGGCGGGGCGGAAGGGGACTGGGCCTGCAGTATTACTCTGCCGACAAAGTCGTTGCCGAAGGACTACGCGACTCAAGTAGCCTCGTTTGCCGCCCCGCCACTCAAGAATCCCGAATTTCGCCCCATCGGCAAAAGTAATTTTATTGTCACGGCAGCCGCCGACAACCTTGCCATAAAAGTCTTCGACAGTAGTTTGCCAAATTTCGGATCGGCAAAGGTTATCGCGTTCGGCATACGCGACGGAAGTAATATCTCTTTGTACTTTAAATCGGATTTTATAATTTCGCCTCGAAAAATGCGCGAGCCGGAAGACGGCTTCATTCCGACTTACTCGCAGTCGTCGACTCTACAGTACGCTTTAAATAGTATATTTGACCGAAATCTAAAGTCTAAATTTCCGGGCTCCAAGGTGGTTTGTGATCTAAATTTTGGCGGTGTTTAATCGCCGCCGGCCACCTTGACCATAGTATGGCTTTTAACACGCAGTCTCAGCGATCCGGCCGTAGCGAAAGTTAGGCAAGCGTCGACGCAGAGCTGCGCAGTTCGCTACCTGGGGGACGCAACGAGCTCACTTCATCTGTCCGTCAATCGAGATTTTCCCCGGCCCCCGCGCACCGCACGCCGAACAGGAAAGGCGATCTCGGACCTGAGTGGGTTTGGTCCACTCTCCGAGGCGAGCGATTGCCACTTTCGGCGGCCACGTCGCCGAATAGCCGCAGACGCAACGGATATAGAGCGGTCCGTCCAGACGTCCGACGCGAGGGTCCATGATCGCCATCGTTCACCGATCGCTAGGCCAAGCCAGCCCGTAGTCGCGGGGCTGGAGCCCGGCATCTAGAAGTGTCGTGATCACTTCGTTGCGGAGACTTTCGGCCTCTGCTCCAGGGTCCAGCACGCCCGAAAACGTCATGATCGGCATGTGGCCAGGGCACCGGGGACAGACCACCCTGCGCTGAATCTCCACCATCGTGGCCTTCAGCAGGGGGCGCGCGCGACCGAGAAACGTCTCGCGGTGCCACGTTTTGCTGGTCCCGCAGTACTGGCATCGAAACGTGATCGTCCAATGCCGCTCAAGCGCATCAACCAAGCGATAGCGCGCGAATTCGGCGTGAAGCTCCGCTATCTTTGCCCGATTGTGTTCCGGCTTGCAAAACTACCCCCCTTCTCGGGGAGATAGGCGTCCAAAGTTGACCCCCTATCCTTGAGGCTTTGATGGCCAGATCGGCGGCTTGTGGAGCTGCGGATCGAGACAGGGATGTTG
>Ga0209066_10008059_pt1 | contig 10297 bp, 9 predicted proteins | sample All_14_2_FD_187198 | JGI IMG/M metagenome (GOLD analysis project Ga0209066, IMG submission 187198) | Freshwater microbial communities in response to fracking from Pennsylvania, USA - Allegheny Zone_MetaG_DW_15 (SPAdes) (version 2) ... | reverse complement strand
GGGCTGTAGAGTCCTCTTGATAGGCGTAACGACCTCGGCTTTGCGTCGGTAAATTCTGTCTGTTGTGCGGACATCAGCGTGCGAAAGTAATGCTCTGGCCTGATCCAGAGTTTCGGCATCGGATGCCGCCTTGGCGCGTAAATCATGTTCTGTGAACCGTTCTGTTACTTTCGTTTCTGCTAACAGTCGGGTCATGAACCTTTGCCACATACCTTTCCAGCCATCCGGGCGCCCCGTTTCTTCGTTGTAGTAACCTTCACCGTTGCGCTTGCAGAATATAAACTGCGATACAGCAGGGCGTGTTTCTTTGGCCATATCTACTGCAGCCCGTAGCTCTGGTGTCCAGATATAGATCGTTCGCTTTCCGGTGGAGTTGGTTGTCTTGTGTCGCTGGATATGGATGCCATCTTCCTTGATATCACTCATCGTCAGGCGTAAGAGGTCGCTACGGTCGATGCCCGTTATGATTTTGAGCTGAATGTAGGCCTGGATCGCGAGTACGCTCCCTTGCTTACGTTGGCAGGTGAGTTTCAGACACTCATCGATTTCCCAGTCTTCGACGTACCGGTTTCTCGGCCTGTTTCCAGCAATACGTATTTCACCCTTGAATGGGTGTCTATCAATCAAACCCCATTCCACCGCCTTGGTAAATGCATGGCTTAGAACCTCGATTTCACGTTGCGCCACAGTCAAACCGCCTCGGACTGTCCCGGTTTCTTCATCCCTGGCTTTGATCCTGCGTTTTTCGATGTACTGGTAGATGTGTTTGGGTTTGATGGCCAGAAGTGGCATCTGACCGAATGCTTTTCGAAGTTGTCTTACAAACAGTAGATTCGTCGATTGGCTCGATATAGCCTTTTCAGGAATGGACTGCGTTGCATATCGATCCAACAAGTCGCCGACATTTTTGACGTCTGTGCTTTGCAGGTGGTCAGCCCATTCGCGGCATGCGTCTGGTAACGTTTTTCCTAAACGAAACTTCTTCTTTCCACCCCAGGCGTTCTCCATTCCGGGTGGTACAGAGTAGTAATAGGCACCATGCTGAAGACACCAGCGCGATGGTAGGCCGATGTTTTCCTTGTTGCGCTTTCTAGCCATACAAGCTCCTACCTTATCCATTCCCAATAAAGAAAAACCAGCCGAAGGTGGTTTGATTCGATTCATAGATTCAGCCGGTTAGCCTTTGAATGCTTTGGGGTGTGGTCCATTGATTGAAGGCGTGAGCAATTGTCCACGTATTGATCCATGGGCTGAATTAATTAGCACCACGACCCATGCGCCCAACAGAATCACAAACAATACAACCGCTGTCCACTGGAACATCGGAAGCCCGGTAAGCACTGCCAGCAAGCTTGTACCAGTGACGCAGGTTCCAATAGGAAACGTAAAGGACCACCAGGTTAAAGCAAAACCCATCTGCTTATTTCTAGCGCGAATGGTGAGCAAAAGCGCAATCGGTAACCACAACCAGATAAAACCCCACATGGGCACCCCGTATACAAGAGCGAATGCTTTAAAGCCTGTAGCGAAGGGCTCATCGATGGCTGTAATAGCTGCCCTACCGAGGGAGCATGCTGCTGTGATCGATTGCCCAACTGGTCCCAACACAATCCAAAGTGTTGGCACTCGTGTCGAACCGGATGACCCGAAGTGGGCTAATCGACTCCAGATCATAGTGATAATGATCAATGACGCGACTAGACTCATTCCAAACATGGCGTAGCAGATCAGTAACATGCTTTCGCGAAATGCCCCTGCTTCTAGATAGTGAACAAGAAGTGCCCCAGCGCTGGCGGATACCATAGGTGGGACAACGGGCATTAACCAGCCCCCGAATGCGCCATCGCTATTCACACTCAGTTGTGTAAAAAGACGATATGGAACAATCACTGCAGTGGCAAATCCTAAGATCGTTCCAGCAAGCCAAAGACACAAGTCAATTGCAACTGCAGTCGATTGGCCAACATAATGACTACCCACTAGGAGAGTTGCCGTACCGACAGTCATAAGAGCCATCGGCGGTGCGCCAAAGAACTGAATAAGAATCGGGTCGCTCGCAATTGCTTTGAACGTCCCTGGCTGTCGAATCCAATGCATCGGTATTAGAACTAGCAACATGACCACAAGAATGACAGCCAGGATCCATGCCGCTGATGATATGTAAAACAGTCCAGGGAACTGGAGGGTGTTGATTTGCACCTAAAACTGATCCAGTTTGTGTAGGGATTTGCATCGAAATTTGACCCACGTATGAAACTGACCCGGTCGTCCTAGAACGAGCGGGGTAATCAGGAGTGATTGACGTGGCGTTATTAAGTGTAATCAGGCGCTGGCACCTGCGCGACGGGTTAAGCATCCGCGAACTGACCAGAAGGACCGGGCTTTCCCGAAACACCGTGCGGAAGTATCTGAACTCGGGGGTGGTTGAGCCGAAGTATCCAGCGCGAAGCAGTCCAAGCAAACTGGATCCGTATGCGACGAAGCTGGCAGTCTGGCTCAAGGCAGAATCTAAAAAGCATCGCAAACAGCGACGCACACTGCGGCAAATCTACCGAGACCTGGTCGTTCTGGGATACAGCGGTTCCTATGACCGGGTCGCTGCATTTGCTCGCACATGGCGCCAAGCTGAACTGGCTGCGACTGGATCGGCTGGGCGAGGCACCTTCATCCCACTGCGATTTGCGCCGGGAGAAGCGTTCCAGTTTGACTGGAGTGAGGATTGGGCCGTCATCAAAGGCGTTCGCACCAAACTGCAAGTGGCACAGATGAAGCTCTCACACAGTCGAGCATTCACCCTGCGCGCCTACTTGCTGCAGACCCACGAAATGCTCTTTGATGCGCATAACCATGCCTTTCGCGTAATGGGTGGCGTTCCTCGCCGAGGCATCTACGACAACATGAAGACAGCTGTTGATCGGATTGGTCGAGGCAAGGTCCGGCAGGTCAACAGCCGTTTCAGAGCCATGGTCAGCCACTACCTGTTTGAAGCGGAATTCTGTAACCCCGCATCCGGCTGGGAGAAAGGTCAGATCGAGAAGAACGTTCAGGACTCCCGGCACCGGATCTGGCAGGGGGCCCCCGAATTTGACAGCCTTGCAGCACTCAATGACTGGCTTGAGCAACGTTGTATCGCCCTGTGGGAAGAGATCCGTCACCCGGAACTCCCGGGCACGATTCGCGACGTCTGGGAGGAAGAACGGACGACATTGATGGCCTTACCGCCGGCCTTTGACGGCTTTGTGGAACATACCAAGCGGGTTTCGCCGACCTGCCTGATCCACTTTGAGCGTAACCGCTACAGTGTGCCAGCCTCCTTTGCCAATTCCCCGGTGAGTTTACGGGTTTACGCGGATCGGCTGGAGATTGGCGCTGAAGGGCAAATCGTGGCGGTACATCCACGGCATATCAATCGGCACCATGATGTTTGCCATACTTTCTACGATTGGCGTCATTACCTGACGGTATTACAGCGAAAGCCTGGGGCATTAAGAAACGGTGCGCCGTTTGCAGAACTACCGGCAGGCTTCCGACGGCTACAGGCTTTGTTACTGAAACGACCCGGTGGAGATCGGGAGATGGTTGAGATTCTGTCGCTGGTGCTGCATCACGATGAAGGTGCGGTACTCACAGCCGTTGAAATGGCACTGGAAACGGGCGCCGCCTCCAAGCAGCACATTCTGAACTTGCTGGGGCGTTTGATCGAACTTCCGCCACCGGCACCGATTGATGCGCCGCAAGCATTACGGCTGGTCACGGAGCCACTAGCGAACATTGGCCGCTATGACCAGCTCCGGGAGGCCCGCAATGCAGCCTGAAGCGATGATCACTGCACTCAAGACACTCAAGTTGTTCGGTATGGCGCAAAGCATTGAGGAACTGGCTGCGCAGAACTCGCCGGCCTACGCCCATGCCCAGCCCATCCTGGGCAACCTGCTCAAGGCCGAGTTGGCAGAGCGGGAAATACGCTCCATCAATTACCAGATGAAGAGCGCCAGGTTCCCGGCCTATCGAGACCTGGCAAGCTTTGACTTCGGACAAAGCACCGTTAACGAGGCATTGGTGCGACAGCTGCACGGTGGGCAATTCATTGATGCGGCGCACAACGCGGTGTTTATCGGCGGTCCCGGTACTGGCAAGACGCATTTAGCAACGGCCATCGGTGTTCACGCCATCATGCACCAGCATCGCCGGGTTCGTTGCTTCTCGACGGTCGAACTCGTCAATCTACTGGAACAGGAGAAGCTCTCAGGGCGGCAAGGTCAGACGGCCAACCGCCTGCTGTATGCCGATCTGGTCATTCTGGATGAACTCGGCTATTTGCCATTTAGCCATAACGGTGGCGCGTTACTCTTCCATCTGCTGAGCAAACTGTATGAGCGCACCAGCGTGATCATTACGACCAACCTGAGCTTCTCGGAATGGGCCAGCATCTTTGGTGATCCGAAGATGACAACAGCGCTTCTGGATCGGTTTACGCATCATTGCCATATCGTTGAAACAGGCAATGACAGTTATCGATTCAAGAACAGCTCAACAAAAACAGCCAAGGAGGTGCGCAAAAGTAGAAACCTAGCGGTAGCCTGAGCCATAATTCGGCTCATATCGGGTGGGTCAAATTTAAGTGCAAATCCCGGGTCACTTTTACACGCAAATCAACAAGTGGTACGCAATACATACTCAATGCAGGCGTAGCAATTAGCGGGATTGTATCGATTAGTGGTACTCAGAATGTGATGTCGGGCGGCCTCGTGTCGTCAAGCACGGTATCCAGCGGTGGCAGTCTGGCTGTTTATAGTGGTGGAAGTTCTATTGATGCGCGCGTTTTGACTGGGGGATATTCCACTGTTGCCTCAGGGGGCGTCGCCACATCAACGACCGTGTTGGGTACAGGCCGACAGAATGTAGTTTCAGGCGGCAGTGCCATTGCTACGGTACTCAGTAATGGCGGTTCAGATGCTGTTTATGCAGGTGGCGTCACGATTGGTACGCAGATACTGAGAGGTGGTGTTGACTGGGTGGTTGCCGGGGTTGCGAGTTCGGCGATGGTCTCCAGTGGGGGATTGCAGTACCTTAGCTCTGGTGGTCGTACTACTGGTACAAGCCTCATGAATAGTGGTACCCAGACCGTGATTGCTGGCGGCAGTGCCAATAGCACGGTGGTGAATAGCGGCGGCGTATTGCAAGTCTCCGGTGGCGGTGTGGCAACCAACGTGATGCAGAGTGCCGGTGGGGCGTTGGTAGCCGTGGTTGGCGGCACGCTGGGCAGTATCGTTTTCGGCACCCATGAATCTGGCACATTCAGTATTTCGGGTAATCTGGCCAGCAATGTATTGCTGAATAGCGCAGGTACTTTGACTCTCTCCAGCGGTGGCAGTGCGGTGAACACCGTGATCAGTAGTGGTGGTAGTGCAATTGTTTTGACGGGTGGTTTGGATACGAATGCCAGCGTAGCCTTTGGCGCGGTTCAAAGTATTTCATCAGGCGGTACAGCAACCAGCACCACGATCAATGGCCTACAAAATATAGCTTCTGGCGGTGTCGCAGATAGCGGTACGGTTGCCAGTGGCGGTGTGCAAACTGTGACCGGCTTTGCCATATCAACACTTGTACAAGCAGGTGGCATGCAAGGTATTAAATCTGGTGGTTTGGCGACCGGTGCATCTGTGAGTGGGACGCAAGTAGTTTCGTCAGGCGGCAGAGCAGGGGGCGCAACGATTGCAAGTGGTGGCCTTCAATCGGTTTCCGGGTCGGCCACATTGACGACGATTCAAGCTGGTGGGTCTCAGAGCGTTCTTTCGGGAGGCAGCGCGATCGGCGCTGTCGTGAATGGCGTTCAGAGCATTGCAGTTGGCGCGGCAGTAGCCGGAGGTGCTATTGCCTCGGGTGGGCTTCAGTCAGTTGCCGGTGCCGTGACATCATCGACTGTGCAAGTAGGGGGTGTTCAAGCAGTCTTGAGCGGTGGTAATGCCTACAGTACAACTGTTCATGGTACACAGAAAGTTTTGTCTGGTGGGTCGGATAAGAAGTGGTCGGGTTAGTTTGAACAGATTTTCCTGATTTATAAGTGGAAGATCTGCTCATTTACGCTGCCATAGGAACCGCTGGCAGCATTGCGGTAAAAGCCTCATGCGGGGTCTGTCGATCCAGACTGCTATGAGGTCGCTGGTGATTGTACCAATCGATGTAATTCATGATGGACTCCCTAGCTTGGCTGACCGAGTCATAGGCGTGCAGGTAGACCCGTTCGTACTTCAGTGATTTCCAGAAGCGCTCTACAAAGACGTTGTCCCGCCAGGCACCTTTGCCATCCATGCTGAGCTGGCAACCATGGGCTTTGACCGCCTCGACGAAGTCGGTGGCTGTGAACTGGCTGCCTTGATCCGTGTTGACGATCTGTGGTCGCCCATAACGGGCGAAGGCCTGGTTGAGTGCATCCACGGCGTGACTGGCTTCCAGGGTGATAGCGACTTTAGCGGCCAGCACCTTGCGGCTGACCCAGTCGATGACGCAGGTCAGATAGACGAAACCCTGAGCCATCGGGATATAGGTCGTATCAAGCGCCCAGACCTGATTGGCTTTCCGGATTTCGAGTCCACGCAGCAAGTAGGGATAGACGGTATGCCCCGGATACTTCTTGCTGGTGCCTGGTTTGCGGAATAAGGCTTCGATGCCCATGCGACGCATAAGTCCTCGCACCCGATCGCGGCCAACGTGCAGATATCCCTGTCGGTGCAGCTGGTCACGCAGTTGGCGGGAACCCATGAAGGGATGCTCTAGATGCAGGCGGTCTATCCGACCCATCAGTTCCAGATCCTCTGGACTGACAGGCCGCGGCAGATAATACACACTTCCCCGGCTGATGCCGGCCAGCTTGGCCTGCTGCTTGATGGGGAGTTTGTGGGTTCGGTCAATCATCGCTTTGCGCTCAGCAGTCCCACCCGTGTGAGCGCACTTTCTAAAAAATCATTCTCCAGGGTCAGTTGGCCAATCTTAGCGTGTAACGCCTTGAGATCGACTGCTGGCTCTGCTTTCGATCCTTTATCGAATACCCCAACCGCTTGATCCTGCAGCTGTCGCTTCCAGTCTGTGATCTGGTTCGGATGAACATCATATTTCTGAGCCAATTCCGCTAGCGTCTGTTCACCCGATAGTGCAGCCAAGGCCACCTTGGCCTTCAATATCGGTGAATGGTTCCTTCTCGGTCGTCTTGCCATCTTCTGCTTCCTTCTCGGCTTCTCCAGCCGTCAAGTTAGCAGATCTTTCCACTTATCGCCCTGTTCAAATTTGCCCATCCACTTCTGGTTGCCCGCACCATTAATGGCTAAAGTTGGGTTATCAAAAGCTACACGGCACGTACCGTTATAAGCAGTCGTAAGTGTTCCACAGACAGATACTGCAGTTTGGGTCAGGCTCAGGCTATTGGCCAAAATACTGTAACTGTAAGTGGCACCTGCGCTATTACCTACAACTGTTAAACCGTTAGCAGCAAGAGACGTCGCTGAAACCACATTGTTAATGGCGGCCGTGCCCGTTGATGTGCCATTGACACGAAGCTTGCTATTCGTAAGCGTTGCGCTACCGCTTACGCTAAGCGTGCTGTAATTAGGTCCGCTGGCAATGCCGACTTGCAAAACCCCTGTCGGCGACTGCACATAGTTACCAACAATAGTGGCATGAACAACGCTATTGGGGGTAACCGTGCCGCTAATTTGGTTATAAGTCTGCAAAGCGACCAGGCCGCTATTGCTCACATCAAGGTTGCCCAGCAGACTACCCACTACGGTACCCGTGGCCGAATTATTCAATGTAGCGCTTGAAGTGCCTACCGTAATGGCAATGTTGTCACTCACAATGCGCCCGGTATTATTTATAGCGACTGCGGGGTTGGTATTGTCCAGCCGGATGGCGCTACCACCAACGATAAGGCCGCTATTATTAATACCACCGTTGATTGCTGACGATTTAACGAATACAGCTTTACCATTACCGTTGGCGGCTGCGATGGTGCCTGCGTTGATCAAAGCACCGTTTAAGGTACTACCCGTCAATACGGCCAGCGCAGCAGACGACCCATAAATACGCGCAGCATTAACAACGCCCCCAAAAATCTGGCTACTCACAAGCTTTATGCCGAACCCTACGCCAGAAATAGTGCCTGTGTAGGTGACACCAGCAGATACGCTCTTTGTGTTACTGATCCCACCACTGAGGATTGCGCTCGTCAAGGCTATACCAGTCGGTGACCCAGAAACCGTACCGCTCACTGATATTGAATTAGCAGTGACACCGTTACCGACGATTGCTTCAGCACCAGATACAGTAATAGCCTCGTTCGGACCAACCGAAAGGTTTTGTCCGGTCGTGAGGTTTACCGTTGTATTACTGGATGTTGCCGATGCCTCCCCGGCACTGCCCAAGGCCAAGACTGCCGCTGCCACCGCACCGATAACGGCACCCCCGACCGATTTGCCTTTGCCCTGTGAAGAGGCAAATTCGGCCACCACCATCAGGCAGTTACGGGCTTTGTTCCAGACGATCCGGTAGGACTTATTCATAGCAGACTCTCGTGAAAGAAATCGCCCTTTCGGGCTTTACTACGAGAGTATTGATTAAATGGGTGCTTTTATCCACCCCAAAAGCGCAGACGCTAGCTAAAAAACGCAAAACCGGCAATTATTTTTACTTCAATGCGTTCTTTAAGGTTTCACTGGGCTTTTCGTGAAAGATGCTTTGGTAAAACTTATCAGTTGCCGCCTGTCTTCGGAAATAAACCAGTTTCAACCGCCTTCACGAAAGCCTGTGCTTGCTCAACGGCCCAAGTCGCTATATCAAGCTCGACAGCCTCTCCTTTGTAGTCTGCAATTAAACGCAGATCTTCAACCTTGTTGAGCGAGCGTCCAAGTTCAACAGGGAATTTACCAGTCTTAACTAAATGCAAGCTGAATGCAGCAATAAGCCCGCTATGTGACCTGGCCATATCTTCTGCAACAGAGGCATTGGCCGCGATAAGGGCCGCTCTGGCTGCATTGAACATGGCGTAATAAGCGCGGCCACAAGCGCCATCAACATCACCAGCCTCAAGTAGAATGATTGCAGAATTTGCAGCCTTTTGCGCCTTTGCCATCAGATCAATTGGCTTCATAGCCTGATGCCATCGCGCTCAATGTTTTTTAACAACAGAGGATTCGAATACGCCTCAGGATGCGCCCATTCCTCTTCCCAAATAGGCAATGGCTGAATGCGAATGCCGGTATCCAGCAGTACATCATAGGCGAGGTCATCCATCGCCAGTTTCACATCAACGAATTTGCCAACACGCCCATGCAGCAGAACTGCAATGTCTGCGTCGCTATCAGGCCGATTGGTGTGTCGTGCCCTGCTACCAAACAGAATCGCCCCTGCGTAATCATACTGATCCACAACCTTTGAAATAAAAGCTCTGACAGCTTGTCTTGTGTTTTGATCAATATCAACAGTCACAGTCATGGTTTCGCTCCTGTTTGATTTTTTTCGTGCATAACGCAAACACCTTCATCCTGCAGTACCAGCTTCCAAGGTTTTAACTTAGCACAAAACGTGTCGGAAAGCCCTTTGGGATGCAATTGCACTACGATCTTATCCCAAAATAGCTATTGCTCATTTTTGAAAAAAATCTGGCAAACACTCATCAGCTACCCATGCACCCAGTACACAGCCATGAAGCCTCTAAACGTCTCTAACTCGATAACTGCATGGCCTTGCGCTGGCGCCATGATTGCCTGACGAATGGATCCGCTACCGCGTAGACACCGTGCGACTGGCGATGGATGAGATTAGCAGTAATCATCCGATCCACCATATTCTGTACCTGTGGTGTATCCACCGCCATGCCGATCTTTTCTGAATAATCGTTGATCGCTTCTGCTGAAAACAACCCGGATTCGCCTGATTCGCTGCCGTTCACAATACGATCAAAAATAACCGATGCCAAATCACCCATCGTTTCAATCGTTGAGATTTCCACCTCTGATGCTGCCGCAGCCAAAGTTGTGCAAATAATCGGGAAGGCCATATCAGGCTCCTCCGGGCGCGACTGAAGCAACACAAGCGCGTTCTGCAACTCTTCCGGGCGTTGCCCCACTGCCAAAAACCCTTGATACATCACATCTTGTGAAGGCAATTTAATCTCGCTGATTTGCGCCAGCTGCTCATATTTCCAGCGGACAAAGTCAGCCCCCAGCGGCTCATACTCTGTAGAAACAGCACCCGCGAAAGGTTGCGAACGGCGTGTCGCCATGTCTGCCACCAAGGACTTATG
>Ga0209066_10008058_pt1 | contig 10297 bp, 5 predicted proteins | sample All_14_2_FD_187198 | JGI IMG/M metagenome (GOLD analysis project Ga0209066, IMG submission 187198) | Freshwater microbial communities in response to fracking from Pennsylvania, USA - Allegheny Zone_MetaG_DW_15 (SPAdes) (version 2) ... | reverse complement strand
CCTCGCCGACCGCCATCGCGAAAGCCGCCTGATCGAACTCCGGGACCATCATCCCGCGGCTGAACCACCCCAAGCTGCCGCCCTCTTTGCCGCTCGGGCACATCGAGTGCGCCGCCGCCTCATCCGCAAAGGCCTTGCCACCGCCCGTCACGCGCTCGCGGACCGCCGTGATCTTGGCATGCGCCTCGTCCTTGGAGATCTGCGTGTCGCCGTCCGGGGTGATCAGGATGTGCTGCGCCAAGACGCGCTCGCCTTTGGCGTACTCGTCCTTGTGCGACTCGAAGTGCTTCACGATGTCGTCCTCGGTCGGCTCGGCCACGCCGGACACGGATTTCTCGACCAGCTTGTCCACGCGCCGCCCACGCCGCAGTTGCTCGCGAAAGGACTCTTCGCTGGTTTTCTGCTGCGCCAGCGCGCTCTGGAACGCCTCCCGCCCGCCGACCTGACGCACGATCTTCTCGACCTGCTCATCGACCTCGGCCTCGCTCACCGCGATGTCGAGCTTGTTGGCCTCGTCGATCAGCAACCGCGCGCCGATCGCCTGCTCGACCGCCTTCTGGACGAGCGCCGGCATCTGCGCCCGCACCTGCTCTTGCGACATGCCGTGCTCCGCATAGAAGCGGACAATGCGCTCCAATTCGAACTGAACCGCCTCTTCGGGAATACGCTGCCCGTTGACTTTGATCTTCTGCATCTTTTACGTCTTTCTGCCTTAAATGGCCCGCTCCTCACAACACCACAAAGCCGACACATGACCCTTCTGACAAACAGAGCACCGTGCGAGACTTTTCCGGTTAATCCGCTTTTATCTTAACAAGACCCCTCCGGCCGTTCAAGCTTTGACGGGACGCCCCGTCAGGTTCGAGGTACACGTCGACAAACACGCCTTGCGCGAGTGCTGAAAACCATTCAACCCTGAACTTGAGCCGACCAAGCGACTCTGTTATAGTACTTACAACAATGAGCGTACACCCCCGACATCGCCTTGCCGCCGCATACATTGACGGCTGGATCGTTTTTCATCGCGTGAGCGGCGCAGCCCCTCGTGATGACCGCCTCCTCCGGAACGGAATCAATCTGTTATGAGTCCTTCACCCGCCCTGCCTCCCCCAACGGTCTTCGTGGTCGACGACGACCCGGAGATCCGCACGCTCCTCGAATGTATGCTGCAACGTGCCGGCTATCTCGTCGAAGGCTTCGTTAGCGCTCAGATTTTTTTGGACCGCGCGTGTTTCGACGGGGTGGGGTGTATCGTGCTCGACATCCATATGCCCGGCATGAGCGGACTCGATTTGCAGAAAAGCCTGGCCAAGGCCGGCAAGCACATGCCCATCATCTTCATTACCGGACAAGGCGATGTCCGCATGAGCGTCGCAGCCATGAAGCGGGGCGCGGTCGATTTTCTCACCAAGCCGTTTAAGAGGGAAGAACTTCTGACGGCGGTCAGCGAGGCGCTCGACAAGCACCGCAAATGGCGGCACGATGACGACGACGCCTCCGCTGCGTGCAACCGGATCGCAGCCCTGACCCCGCGCGAACGGGAGGTGCTGCTGCGGGTCATTGCCGGCAGGCTCAACAAACAGATTGCGGGCGAACTCGGCGTCAGCGAAATCACGGTCAAGGTGCACCGCGGACGCGTCATGGCGAAGATGGGGGTCACCTCCGTGGCAGAGCTGGTGCGGCTGGCCGAACGCGGACACTTGGGAGGGAAGACCGGGGTCGAAGCGCCAAAACGTTAAGCCCCGCCTATACCAAAGTATAATATACGAAGGGATAATACCGTCTCCGGTTCCCAGTCTGCCATAATGATTACGCGTGGGGATACAGAGTGGATGCGTTTGGAGTGTGGGGAAAAGACTCACACACCCTGCGGATCAAATCCGCATGAAGTCCATGCTGTAAAAAGGGAGACGTTCGCATGAAGCTATTTCGCTCCATTGTCGTTTATATATTTTCCGTGTCGTTCTCATCCGCCTTTGCCGCCGAGACCGTAAGCTGGGGCGAAGGCACAGTGACATACTCAGACAGCGTGCACATGGCACTGGAGTCCGCAACGCAGACGCTCAATCTCTCCCAATTCAACGCCGCAGCCGTAGCGGCCGAAAAGGGCGGCTCCGCCAATGAATACACGCTGACAAAAGTGGTTTTCTCCATTGACGGTTCTATATCAGGTGTTTTCGAATTTGAGAATGAGAGTCCTTCTTCGGCAAGTAATGTCAAAGCAACTCTTTTCGATTTGGACGACCCCAATGGCTACAGTAAGGCTTGGAGTCAGGTAAGTTATGGCGGAAACAATGCCATCGAGAACTACACCGCATCAAAGACCTTTGAGTCAATCAGTGCAGACAGCGACGGAGATCCCGATTGGACAGGAGCAGACTATGGCCGTTTCGATGTGAATTCAGCAGGTACCGGCAAGGCTTCTACAGCGGATATCACTGAAGCTCTAGCGGCTTTCACCGGACAAGGCTCGCTTCCTTTTCAAGTTGATTTTCAAGGTGTCTGGACCTTGAACAACTTGGCTAACAATATCAACCGAACGGACATTTACGGAGACGCCGATGTCTCCGTCACCTATTTTTACTCCGTTCCCGAGCCCTCAACCTTGGCATTGCTTGGCTTCGGCTGTGCCGCCCTTCTGACCCGTCGCCGCCGCAAGCCGTCGTTGGACTGTTAGCCTCGCGGCCTGTCGAGAAACCAACCTTTTGGAGCACGCAAACATGAAGTCCGCTGATTCTCACCCGTCGTCAGAACCTTTCACCTTCCGCCGCCTGGGGCACTTCCTGTGCTCGTCGTTCTCCGATTTCTATGCCCGGAACACCTCCGAGTTCTGGCTCATGTGCGGAATCGGCGCCTTCACCTTGTCCGTCTATCTTCTCACGCTCGCACCGGGCGTGGTCCCCGGTCTTTCGGCGGTCGCTGCGGGCAGCGTCCTGCGCCTGCTTCCCGGCATTCCCGTCACCCATCCCCTCTGGCTCACGACCTCGCGTGCGGTGGCCGCCCTTCCCGTTTTCGACACGGTCTTCCGGCTCAACCTGTTCTCGGCCGTGTGCGGCAGCATCGCGGCGGCCTGGCTCTTCCGGCTTACGAAGCGGGTTATTTTCGAAATGATCCGCGAAAGCCCCACGCTCCGGCTGGTTCCCGTTGCGGAGGATGAGCCGACCGGCCGCGCCCCCCTCGCTCTCGCAGGCGACCCGGCACAGCGCGCCCTGCCGGATGAAGACAGCGACGCCACCGAATACCTCATCGCCAACCTCGGGGGCGTTGTCACCGTCCTCTCTTTTGCCTTCAGCGCCCCCTTCTGGATCGCGTCGGTATCCCTGCATGCGCAGACGTTCAACCTTCTGCTTCTTCTCCTCACCTTCGAGCTCTTGGCCTGTTACCGTTTCACAGGGAAAACCAGCGCCTGTGTCGCCGCCGTCTTTCTGCTCAGTCTTGGCGCGGTCGAGTCCGTCGCTTTCATTGTCCTTGCCCCTCTCATTCTGGCCGTCATCCTCCTGACGAGCATCCGCTACAACCAGCTCAGCGAGTCCCTGCTGCTGCTGCTGCTGCTGACGGGACTCTCGGGGTTGGCCTTGAACCTGGGGCTTTTCATACTCCTGTCCGATTGGGGCCCGGCCTTCGATTTCCATCTGGTCCCCCGCTTACTCTCCGGCCTCGCGCGTTCCCATGTGACCGCCCTGCTGTACGGGCTGCCCAGAACCGGCTGGCTCATTGTTTGTTTTCAAACCGTCGCCCCGCTCCTGCTGGCCGCCGTGAGCATCCGGAAGTTCTCCGCCCAGCAAGACGAGAGCACGCGGTGGAAATGGGGCGTCACGAACGTGCTGTTCACGGCCTTCTCCGTCGCTTGCCTGACAAACCTTCCCCATACCGCTTGGAGCATGGCACGCGAAGGCAGCAGCCTGCCGGTCTTCCCCAGCCTTGCGGTCGCTTGCGCCGTCGGCTGCTGCTTTGTCTACTGGTGCCTCATGGCGAGCCGGTCGACTTACAACGCCTCGTTCGATCTCGGCACGCCTTCGCTGGGGCTGCGTATTCTGGGCTACGGCATGTGCGGCCTTCTGGGCATCGTAACGCTGCGCTCTTTTCACATGAACGTGGACGACTCGAACGGACGGAAAACCGCCTTCGCCGACCGCCTTGCAGACGAGGTGCTCAGGCAGGCAGGCCCGGCCCGCTGCTTGGTCACAGACGGCACCCTTGACCTGAACGTGATCATCCGCGCACACGTCACCAACAAAAAAATCACGGTCCTTCCCTGTTCCCGCTCGCACGTTACAGCGCCACGGGAAACCTCACAGAAAGCGGCGCCGTTCCGCCTCGTTCTGTCCGGAAGCACAGCGCCGCAGAACGCGTCACCCGAAGCGTTCGTCGAGGGATGGCTGCGAGAGCATCCCCGCGAGCATGCGCAGGTCGCCGTGCTCGGCACACCGGCCCTTTGGCAGCGCGCCGGCTTTGTCCCGGTTCCCGCCGGGCTGGTCTATGTCGGCATGCCGCAAAAGGGGGCTCTCGACTGCACGGGGCTGCTGACCCGGCAAACCGAGCTGTGCCGGCGCCTTGCGCCGCTGCTCGCCGATGACCCGTCCCTGCGCCCCGAGCTGCGGCGCCTCCAGTCCCGTTTGCGCGCCTATGCCAGCCGGATGGCCAATGACCTCGGCGTTCTTCTTGAGCGATCGGACCATGCGCAGGAGGCCGACTCCGCGTATACCGAATCGCTCCGGCTGGATGAGAAAAACCTCTGCGCCTGTCTCAACCAATACGGGCTGCGGCTCAGAGCCCCAGAACTCGGGCCCACACTCGAGCTGGCGAGCCGGCTCCAGTCGCTCTCTGCCGAAGACAACGGCGTTGACGCGTTCGACCGCACGGTCGCTCGGTTCGGCGCACTGGCACCCCAAGCCGCGGATTCTCTCTTGCCTGCGGTTCTGGCCGGCTATGGTTCCGGGACAAAGCCACCCCCGAATGTGCTCCGTTTGTGGGAAAAATGGCTGGGAGAATCGGGCGTTGCCCCAGGGAGAAGGCCAAGTCCCCTGATGCGTCCAAAGGATGTGACAGCGGCGGAGACACCCGACCTCAAACTGTCCAACGCCATCGCCCTGCTGCTCGCCGACCGGAGCGCCGAGGCGGAAAAACAGTTGCGCCTGATCGTCAGGAATCAACCCGCACACCTGTCGGCCTGGTCCCTTCTCGCGGAGCTTCTGATGAACCGCGAGGCTTTCGCCGAGATCCGCGAAACGGTCCTCCCCGCCATGCGTGCAGCCGTCGGCAGCACAGCCCATGCACACACGCTGATCGAGATGACACAGGGGTGCCTGTTCATGCGGGCAACCCCTCCCAACGCCGCTGAGGCACGCGCCTGCTTCGCCCGCGCCTTGGAACACGACCCCAAATTGCCCAGCGCAAACGAGGAGCTCCTGCGGGCCGACCTGCTGCTCGGCGATGCGGCCTGCCTAGAAAAGGATGCGCTGCTGATCCTCTCGCATCTGCCGGATTTCGCCGCGGCCAACGCCATCTTGGGCAGCCGCAGACTGGCGCAGAAACGCTATGCCGAAGCGGAAAGTTGCCTGCGCAAGAGCATCGTCAGCCAGCCGACCTGCGGGGCACTCAACGATCTTGCGGAACTTCTCCGCCAGCAGGGCAAGCGCACCGAGGCCGAACAGCAGGCCCGGCTCGCCATCCGGCTTAAACCGGATTTCTATCAGGCGTGGGATACGCTGGGCAACATCCTCCTCGAAGACGGACGGCTTGACGAAGCCAACGGCCCCCTGAGATGCGCGATCGCGTTGGGTTCCAACGATCCGCGCCTTTATCTGACGCTCACACGCCTCCGGATAAAACAGGGCCGCCTCCAAGACGCCAGCCAGGTGCTCGCCTATTCGAAGCCCTTGCTCGGCCATGCCTCGACTTCCATTCTGAAAGAACACGAACAGTTGAAGCAGCAACTCTTCACCCAGTCGAAGCCCAACTGAACACGCTAAGCGAAGGTTCCTGCCGAGGCCCTCAGCGTCTGTGTTGAAGCATGCGAAGGCCCTCGTCTTTTGCGACAAACGGTTGTTTATCGTGCTACCCGAAACCCATACAAAGGCCAAAAGGAAACGCCACAAAAGCGAGTCTTTGAAGGCCCGGTCTCAAGAGCTGGCCCACATCCGATCCAGCGGCATGATTCAAGGCATCACCGAGCGTAAAGATGCCGAACGCCAGCGGAGCATGAGCCTGGAAATTTTGGAAATCCTCAACCGTGCGGAGAATTTCCGGGGCGCCGCCGACCGTCTGCTCGCGGTCATTCAACGCGAAACCGGGATTGAGGCGGTTGGCATCAGGATCGCCCGCGACAAGGACTTCCATTACTACGCGCATGCCGGGTTCCCGCACTTCTTTGTGGAGGCCAAACACCATCTTTGCTCGTACCGCGCAGACGGGCTGCTCGAACTTGGCCCGGACGGCAAGCCGCTGCGCGAATGCACGTGCAGCCTCGTCCTGCAAGGGCTCACGGACCCCGCCAACCCCCTCTTCTCGCCAGGCGGGAGCGCCTGGACCAACGATTCTACGCCGTTTGCCCAGCAGTCCCCCGGTCAGCCCCCGCAAAGTGACGCTTGTAACCTTTGCCTAAAAGAAGGCTACCGATCCGTCGCGCTCGTTCCCATCCGCTCCGGCACGGAGACGGTCGGGCTGCTGCAGTTGAACGACCAGAGACCGGGCCGATTCTCGGCAGAGCGGATCTCCCTGCTGGAAGGCATCGCCATGAGCGTCGGAATCGCGTTTGACCGCCACCGGACTTCGGAGAACTTGCGCCAGAGCATGGAGCAGTTATTTCACTCGCAGAAGATGGAATCGGTCGGGCTGCTCGCAGGCGGAGTCGCCCATGACTTCAACAACATGCTCCAGGTGATTCTCGGCTATGTGGAACTGGCCCAAGAGGGAGCCCTGCCCCCAAACAAGCTCCATGAAATCCTCATCGAGATCGGCAAAGCCGCCCAGCGTTCAGCCAACCTCACCCGACAGTTGTTGACCTTCGCCCGCAAACAGGCGATCGCCCCCAAGGTGCTCGACCTGAATGAGACGATCAGCGACATGCTCGCGATGCTGCGGCGGCTGATCGGGGAGAACATCGAACTGCTTTGGGCCCCGGCCACGGGCGACACGACCGTCATGATCGACCCCTCACAACTCGATCAGATACTCGCCAACCTCGCAGTCAACGCCCGCGACGCCATCGCCGGTGTGGGCCGGCTCGTTGTCGAAAGCGGCACGGCAACTCTCGATGATTTCTATTGCGCCTGCCGTGTCGACGCCACGCCCGGCGAATATGTGACGCTGACGGTCAGCGACACGGGCTGCGGCATGGACACGGAAACACGTGCGCACATCTTTGAGCCCTTTTTTACCACCAAAAGCAACGGCAAAGGCACGGGCCTCGGCTTGGCGACGGTATACGGCATCGTCAGCCAGAACAAAGGCTTCCTGGACGTCCACAGCGAACGGGGAAAGGGAACCACGTTCAAGATCTTCCTGCCGCGCCATCTGGAGGCTGTCGAAACACAACCGCCCGAGGTCCATATAGCGGCAGCCGCTACTGACAATATTACCGTCATGGTCGTGGAAGATGAGCCCATCCTACTAGAAGTCTTTTCACGCATGCTCAAGAGTCTGGGGTACAGAGTCCTGGCGACGGCCTCCCCGGAACAAGCGCTCCGACTGGCAAGACAACACGCCGGAAGGCTCACCGTGCTGCTGACCGACGTCGTCATGCCCCAAATGAATGGCCACGATCTGGCCATGGAGCTGACCGCTCTTTATCCGAACGTGAAATGCCTGTATATGTCCGGCTGCTCGGCCGATGCCATCGCCGACTTCAACGTCATTTCCAAAGGCATCCATTTCATATCGAAGCCATTCTCAGCCCATACCTTGGCCAAAAAGCTGCGCGAAGCGCTGTGTGCGCCGTGAGGGAGAAAGATGCGAACGCGGGCCAACCCCGCAACCCAAGAATTCAGGAGTCAGAAAAGGGAGGTTCGCCCCAGATGAACAGAACACCACCGGATCGGCACTGCCGGATGAGACTGAAGGCCATCTCGGCGACGGCGTCGGTATTACTCGCGGAAGCTTTGCTTGCCGGATGGTCGTTCGCGTCGGCCGACCGGGCGTTGAGGAAAGCGCTCCAGCGTGACCTTTCGGGCGGCGAGTTGATTGTTGTGCAGAACCTTTCCGAAGTGACGTCGGTCCTTCAGCGGCTGGAAATCTCCGCAACCGTAGGCTGGCTGGCTCTCGCGGCCGGGTTGTCCGGACTGCTGTTTGTCAGGCTGCATTGTACCCGGACGAAACTCCACGCCCAACAAAAAGCGCTCCGGGAGAGCGAGAAACGCTATGTGCTGCTGGCCGAGCAAAGCCGGACTTTTGCTTGGGAGATCGATGCGAAAGGCGTGTACACCTATGTCAGCCACGTGGTCCGGGGGGTTCTCGGGTTTCGGCCCGACGAACTGGTCGGCAAGCGGCACTTCTATGACCTGCATCCCGCAGAACATCGACCGGCGTTCAAAAATGCGACCTTCGAAATCATCGCCCGCAAGCAGCCGTTTCTGGGGTTGGACAACCAAGTCGTGTCCAAAGACGGGCGGCTCGTGTGGGTGTCCACCAGCGGTCTTCCCATCCTGGATGCGCAGGGCAACTTGCAGGGCTACCGCGGCTCGGACACCGACATCACAGAGCAGAAGCGCAAGGAGCAGAAGCTGCTCGAAAGCGAATGCCGCATGCGCGCGCTCACCGATTCTGCCCGCGCTGATTTCCCTATGGCGGAGGCAGCCAAAGCGAGCGTGTTGAGCCTTTCCGAACACACTGCTGCGGAAGGCTGAACAGGCAGCGTTACCCTTGTCCCAGTTCCAGCACCTTCTGCGCAAGCTGCGCGGGTGAAACAGGCTCTCCCGGCAACCGTTCAGAGAGCCGGACCTGACCCTCCGGCCCAACGCCCGCGCCCGCGAACACGCAGCCGAACGTCTTGACCTCCTCGCCCTCCCGCCGCCGCAGGCACTCGATGCCGACCCGCGCGGCCGGGTGGCCCGAGCAGGCGTTGGGACAGCCCGAAATGCGCAGGCCGTCCGCCACCGCCTTGAGCAACCTCAGCTTCTCCGGCGTGTCGGGCGGCAGGGAGCGATCCAAGACGACGGCGATCGCATCGCCCACCGCCGGCGAATCCGCGATGCCGATCTTGCAGACCGACGCGCCGACGCAAGTCACAAGATGCCCCTTGTAAGATGAAAAAGTAAGGTCCACGTCAGCCAGCTCCTGCCGCAGCCGTTCGTAAAGCCCGGGCAGCGCAGAGCGGTGAACCAGCGGGATCAAGAGGTCCTGCGTAGGCAGCAGACGGACCGTCGGCGAACCGTACTCCTCCGCCAGCGCCGCCAGCGTGCGAAGCTGCCCCGCCTCGAGGTTGCCGTAGGGCACAAAGAGCCGCACCGACGTGACCGCGTCGCCGAAACGCGTCGGCGAAACCGCAATCTGTTCCCATAGCGGAAAGCCCGCGACATCCGTGGCCGCACGGCCACGCTTCAGCCCCTGAATCACGGCGTCAAGCGGCGCGGCGGCACGCACCCGGACAACCGCTGCCTCCGTCCGGGCGAAATACTCCAGATAGAGCCGCTGAAACGCCTCGGCTCCTAAACGCTTCAGCAAAAAACGCAGGCGCGCCTGATGCCGGTTGACGCGGTCGCCGTGATCGTAGAACAGCTCCGTCAGGGCCACGGCCGCACGGACGGTGTGAGCCGCCGGAAGAAAGCCGCAAAGCTCCAGGCCGACCGAACTCTCGCGCCCCATCCCTCCCGCGACGGTGACGGCAAAGCCTTTCTGGCCGTCACGTATTTTCGCGACAAAGCCCAAATCCTGGACGGAAGCCCGCACCAGCTCGTGCCCGCCCGTAAAGAAACCGATCTTGAGCTTGCGCGGCAGGGCGAAGGCTTTCTCGCATCGCTGCATCGCCCGGTTGAGCGCCTGGGCATACGGATAGACATCGAACAGGGCCTCCTCCGACAGACCACTGTCTGCGCTCACCAGAATGTTCCGATACGTGTTGCCGCCCCCGCCCTTGAACGGCAAGCCGAGCCGGTCGCTCGCCAGCACGGCGTCCAGGACACGCGCGGCGGGCACGTCGTGCAGCTGCACGTCCTGCCGCGAGGTCAGGTGCACGCGGCCACCGGTCGTGTCGAGGATACCGGCAAGGCCGGCGAGCTTCCCGCAGGCGATCTCACCGCCATTGACCCTCACGCGCACCATGAAGTTTCCGTTGCGCTGCTGATAGATGCCGAATGGCGCC
>Ga0209066_10008057_pt1 | contig 10298 bp, 6 predicted proteins | sample All_14_2_FD_187198 | JGI IMG/M metagenome (GOLD analysis project Ga0209066, IMG submission 187198) | Freshwater microbial communities in response to fracking from Pennsylvania, USA - Allegheny Zone_MetaG_DW_15 (SPAdes) (version 2) ... | reverse complement strand
GAAGGGCTGTTCGCGACGGAGCCGGTGCTGCTCAGCGCCGGCGGCTCATCGCATTTCGATGTGGTCGCCCGCAAGCTGCGGGCGGCCCGGCTCGGCCGCGAGACGTCGGTGCTGCTGCGCTCGGGCCAGCACACCGAGGCGAGCGATGCCGACCTGGCGCTGATCGAGAGCCTTGCCATCCAAACCGTGATTGATCTTCGCGGGGTAAGCGAGCGGCGCGGCTTTCCCTGCCGCCGCCCGCCGGGCTTTGCCGCGCGGGTGATTGCGCATGAGGGGGAGACCAGCAATTCCCCCCCGCACGAGGGTGGCGGCGGGCAGGTGGAGATGACGGCAGTGCGCGCGCGCGAACGGATGCTCGCGGTCTATCGCCGGATGCCGCACAATCCGGCGATGCACGCGATCTTTGCCCGCTATTTCGCCGCGCTCGCGGAGCATGAGGGGGCCAGCCTCGTCAATTGCTTTGCCGGCAAGGATCGCACCGGGATTGCGGTGAGCCTGCTGCTCCATGTGCTCGGCGTGCACCGCGATGATGTGGTGGCCGAGTTCCTGCTCACCAACCAGGCGCCCACCCGCGAGGTGCTCGAACGCCAGTCGCTGCCGCGCATGCAGGCCCATTATGGCGCCATTGCGCCCGAGGCGCTCGATTACCTGATGGGCGTCCACCCCGAATATATCGAGACCTTCTTCGACGAGGTCGCGCGTGCCCACGGCTCGCTCGATGCCTATCTGGCTGAAAGCCTGGGTGTCAGCGCGCAAACAAAAGCGCGCCTGCGCGCGCGGCTGGTGGCGTGACAATCGCCGCCAGCGCCCCCATATCGCGCCCCCACACCAGACATTCGCAATCAAGAGGTAAGGCACCATGGCCACCCACCACACCAAGATGCTGATCATCGGTTCGGGCCCGGCGGGCTATACCGCGGCAATCTATGGCGCGCGGGCGATGCTCGCGCCGATCGTGGTGCAGGGCCTCCAGCCCGGCGGACAGCTTACCATCACCACCGATGTCGAGAACTATCCCGGCTTTCGCGAGGTGGTGCAGGGCCCCTGGCTGATGGAGGAGATGAAGGCCCAGGCCGAGCATGTCGGCACGAAGGTGGTGTGGGACACGATCACCTCGGTCGATCTGGAAGGCGGCCCGCCGTTTCGCGCCATCGGCGACAGCGGCGATGAATATGTCGGCGAAACCCTGGTGATCGCCACCGGCGCGCAGGCCAAGTGGCTGGGCGTTCCGGGCGAGCAGGAGCTGGGCGGCAAGGGGGTTTCGGCCTGCGCCACCTGCGACGGGTTCTTCTATCGCGGCAAGAAGGTGGCGGTGATCGGCGGCGGCAACACCGCGGTCGAAGAAGCGCTCTATCTCACCAACCATTCGGATGATGTGACGCTGATCCACCGCCGCGATGCCTTGCGCGCCGAGAAGATCCTGCAGGAGCGTCTGTTTGCCAATCCCAAGATCCGGGTGCTGTGGAACAAGGCGGTCAGCGCCTTCGAGGCCGGGCCTTCGGGGCTGCTCGAACGGCTTGCGCTCACCGATACGGTGACGGGCGAGACGAGCCACCTTGCTGTCGATGGCGCCTTCGTGGCCATCGGCCATGCCCCGGCGACCGGATTGTTCAAGGGCAAGCTGCCAATGGACGAGAGCGGCTATCTCCTCACCGAGCCGGGCACGCCCAAGACCGCGATCCCCGGGGTCTTTGCCGCTGGCGACGTGACCGATCACACCTATCGCCAGGCGGTGACCGCGGCGGGCATGGGCTGCATGGCCGCGCTCGATGCCGAGCGTTTCCTGGCCGCGCGCGCCCATGCCGAAGCGCGCACGTCGCAGGCGGCTCAGTGACAAGCCGCTCAGCCGCCAAGGTGGAGATCGAACACCGGGATCGCGGCGTGGAAAATCAGCACCATCAGCGCCAGCGATGAGAGTGCAAACAGGGCAAAGCGGATCGCCACCTTGTTGATCGTTGCCTGCACCAGCGAATGGGCGATGCGCAGGGCGACATAGGCCCAGGCGATGATGGCGTTGATGCCATCGCCCTGGCCGATCACCGCCAGCACGATCGCGACGGCATAGAACAGCGTCGGGGCTTCGTGCAGGTGGTTGTAATTGTCGGCCTTCCAGCTGACCTTCTCGGGCAGCTGGGCGCGCAGCGAAGCGCCGGTGGTGCCGACGAGGCTCTTGGCATCCATTCCGGCCTTCATCATCGCCGGGATGCGGGTGGCATACATCCACACCCACATCACCATCGTCCAGGCCAGAAGGGCAACGACGGGCTTCAGGATTTCCATTCCGATCATCGCCTGCTCCTCAACCTGGCAGCGCCGCAGGATCGGCGAGCACGGTGGCCATCACCGCCCGCACCGCCAGCACGATCAGCGCCAGCGTGCTGGCGAGGAACAGGGCAAAGCGCACGGGGATGGTATTGACGAGGTTCTGCCAAAGCGAATGCACGATCCGCAGCGCCACATAGGCCCAGGCCAGCGCCACATCGAGCGCGCCCGGCCCGGTGAGCGCAAGGATGATTACCGTGGCATAGAACAGCGTCGGCTGCTCGTGCAGATGGGTGTGATTGTGCGCGGGCCAATTGGCCTTGTCGGGGATCACCCCTTCGAGATCGCAGCCGCGCACCCCCGGCTTGTTCGGCAGCACCGACTTGTCGGCCACCCTGGCGATGGCGCCGAAGCGTGCCGGGATGATCCACAAGAGCACGATCAGCGTCCACACCACCAGCACCGCGGCCGGCGCGAGCATCTGGGCCTGCATCGCCATGTCCCCTGATTGACCCCTTCAGGCGTGCGGGTCTGCGGCAAGGCGAAATCATTGTCAATTGCAACCCGTCGCCGGGCGATCCGAAAAAATACGGAAGGCCAGCGATAAAGGTGTCAAGCCTAACGCTTTGCTAACCATTCCTGCGTATCTGCCCGGGGGATGAACAGGACCCGCACTTTCAAGCACCTGCGTGCTGCCGGCGCCAGCATGGCCGCGATTGGCCTTATCATTGCCGCTGTTCCGGCGCAGGCCGGGGGCGTCACCGCCGGTACGCTGATCGAGAACACCGCGATTGCCAGCTTCGATGATGGCAGCGGCGCGCGCACCATCAATTCCAACACAGTGCAGGTGCGGGTTGACGAGCTGCTTGATGTCACGCTGACCTCGCTCGATCCCGGGCCGGTCGCGGCGCGCCCGGGAGAGGCGGTGCTGGTGTTCGAACTGACCAACCCCGGCAACGGCCCCGAGGCCTATCGCCTCACCGCCAATCCGGCGGTGGCGGGCAATGACTTCGATACGAGCGTGCTCGCCATCGCGATCGACAGCAACGGCAATGGCACCTACGAGCCGGGGGTCGATGCGATCCTGCCCGCGCCGCAGACCACCGCCGAACTTGCGCCCGATGCGGGCTTGCGCATCTTCGTGATCGTCGAAGTGCCCGCATCGGTCAGCGATGGGGCACAAAGCAGTGTGGAGCTGACCGCCACGGCGGTAACCGGCACGGGTGCGCCCGGCACGATCTTTGCCGGACAAGGGAGCGGCGGGGGCGATGCCGTGGTTGGCACCACCACGGCCAGCGCGCTGGCCCGCGGCGAACTTGTTGCCGGGGTGGTGAGCGTGGCGCTGACCAAGGCGGTGGCGCTGCGCGATCCGTTTGGCGGCAGCGAGGCGGTGCCCGGATCGATCGCCACCTTCACCATCACCGCCAATGTGACCGGAAGCGGCAGCGTGGCCGGACTGGTCGTCACAGACGCCATCCCTGCCGGCACCCGCTACGTGCCCGGCAGTCTCACGCTCGATTCCGCCGGCTTGAGCGATGCCGATGACAGCGACGCCGGCAGCGCCAGCGATGCCGGCGGCGTGCGGGTCGCGCTCGGCACCGTGTCCGGCGGCACCAGCCACGCCATCAGCTTTGCCGTGGTGATCGAGGAATGACCAGCACAACCGAAAGGAAAGAAGGGTTGCCAAGATGAAAGGATTCCATCTCAGGATGCTTGCGGCTGTGGCCGGGGCGCTGCTGCCGCTGGCCCCGCTGGCGGCGCAGGACGCCAGCCCGATCAGCCTTGTCGGCGATGTCAAAGCGGTCAAGACCATCACCGAAGCCGATGGCACCACCCGCACCGAGCTGGTCGCGCCGGCCGCGATCGTTCCGGGTGACCGGTTGGTGTTCGGCACCGACTATGCCAACAATGGCGCCGAGGCCGTCACCGGCTTTACCGTCACCAACCCGCTGCCTGCCGCCGTGCGGCTCGCGCCCGATGCCGATCCGGCGCTCGAGGTCTCGGTCGATGGCGGCAAGAGCTGGGGCCGGCTGGCCGACCTCACGGTTCCCCAGCCCGACGGCACCACCCGCCCGGCGACCCACGGCGATGTCACCCACGTGCGCTGGGTGATCGCCAGTATCGCGCCCGGAGAGAAGGGCCGGCTCACCTATCCAGCCATCATCCGCTGAAAAGAGCGGGCGATAACCGCCAGGCCCTGCGGGCGGAGTTGATCACGCGGGGCACACGCAAAGGACCAAGCCATGAAGACCACCTCCCAATTGCTGGGGGCGGTGAGCGCGTTTGCGCTCGTCGTCATGTCCAGCGCCCCTGCCTTGGCCGAAGGGACCAATGCAGGCGCAACGATCACCAACAATGTCTCCGTCAGCTACAATGTCGGCGGCATTACCCAGAATGCCGAGACGGCAAGCGACAGCTTCACCGTCGACCGCAAGGTGAATGTCACCGTCAGCTATGTCGGACCGGCGACCTCGGTTTCGCCCGGCCAGCAGGATGCGGTGATTGCCTTTGATGTCACCAACCTGTCGAACGACACCGTCGATCTTGCGCTTGCGAGCGCGCTAACCGCCGGTGCGGCCGCCAACATCAGCAACTTCCGTATCTATCGCGACAGCAACGGCAACAACACCTTCGATGCCGGCGATGCGCTGGTGACCTATCTCGACGAGGTGGCCGAGGATGCGACGGTGCGGGTGTTCGTGCTCGCCGATATCGGGCTCAACGCTGTCAATGCCGATGTCTTCGACGTGACGCTGACCGCCAATGCCCATGCGGCCGGCGGCGCGGGGGCGCTGGGCGCCGAGCTGACCGCCACCGCCGGGGCCAATACCAGCGGCGTCGATACGGTGCTCGCCGATGGCGCGGGCGCGACCGACCTTGCCAACCAGGGCGATTTCTCCGCCACCGGGCAGTATACGGTCGCGGGCGCGGTGATCACGGTCGCCAAGACCAGCCGGGTTGTGAGCGATCCGGTCAATGGCACCACCAATCCCAAGGCGATCCCCGGGGCGACGGTGGAATATTGCATCACCGTGGCGAACGCCGCGGGGGCGGCGACCGCCACCGATGTCAGCGTGACCGACGATCTGCCCTTCGACGTCACCTACAACAACGCCTTTGGCATCTTCGTCAACGGCAATGCCACCTGCAGCGCCGGCACCCCGGGCGGCACCTACAGCGCCGGCACCGGGCCCTCGGGCGAAAACCAGGTGCTGGCTGACCTCGACGATGTCGCGGCCGGCCAGACCCGCTCGGTCTATTTCCGGGTCGAGATCAACTAACCCCCTGATCCGGAGGACAGGCCTTGCGTGTTCCCTGCTCCTTGCTGCGCGTGGCAGCAGCACTCTTGGCAGTGCTGCTGCCCTTTGCCGTGCCGCAGGAGCAGGGGCTCGCTCAGGGCCTTGATGCGGCATCGCCCCGCATCATCTCCAATATCGCCGAGGCGAGCTGGCAGGCCGATGGCGCCCGCCGCAGCATTGCCAGCAACCCGGTGCGCTTCGAGGTGCGCGCTGCGCCTGTCGCATCGCCCCCTGCCATCAGGGTCTATCGCCGCGGCGGCGAGAGCGGCACCGAGCTGGTCTATCGCCAGCCCGGCTGCGGCACGGTCCCCGGGCCGATCGGGCGCGCCAGCCTGACGGCGAGCGCCCCCGATGCGAGCGCCGGCAGCACCGCCACGATTGCCACCGCCCGCGTTATCCAGACCGATCAGCTGCGCGGTGGCGAGCCCCTGTTCTTCGAAATCACGGCAGCCGCGGCCAACCGCAATCCCGCCGCGATTGACCAGCTGCGCCTGCGCATCACCACCCGCGAGGGCGATGTCGAGACGATCACCGTGTTCGAGACCGCGCCCGACAGCGGTGTCTTTGCCGGGGTGATCGAGACCCGCCGCATCCCGCCCCCGGTGGCGGTCGAGGATTGCCGCCTCAGCGTGGGTGCGGATTCGCGCATCACGCTCACCGCGATGAGCCCCGACAGCGAGACCGCGATGGTCAGCGCCGAGGTTAAGGTGCTGGTCGATCCCTTCGGCGTGGTGTTCGACAGCGAGACCGGCGCGCCTGTCGATGGCGCGCGGGTGACGCTGGTCGATGCGGCGAGCGGCGCGCCCGCGACGGTCTTTGCCGAGGATGGGGTCACGCCCTGGCCTGCCAGCGTGGTCACCGGCGCGCCGGTGATCGACGGGGCCGGGCGCAGCACGCCGATGGGGCCGGGCGAATTCTGGTTCCCGTTCACGAACCCCGGCCGCTATCGCTTCGTGATCGAGCCGCCGGCGCCCTACAGCGCGCCCTCGGCGGTGGCGCCGGAGGTGCTGGCACGGCTCACCCGCCCCGATGGCCGGCCCTTCGTCATCCGCGAAGGCTCCTTTGCCGATCCCTTCGTGCTCACCGATCCGCGCCCGGTCGAGATCGATCTGCCGGTCGATCGCGCCGCCGGTCCGCTGGTGCTGACCAAGACCGTCTCGCGCCTGCGCGCCGCGCCGGGCGATGTGGTGTTCTACACCCTCACGCTGCGCAATCCTGATGCCGATCGGGTGCGCCGGGCGCTGGTGCTGACCGACACGCCCTCGCGCTGGCTGCGGCTGCGGCGCGATTCGATCCGCATCAACGGCGCCCCTGCGCCAGGCGGCGTGTCGATCACGCCCGATGGGCGCAGCCTCACTCTCGCGCTCGGCGATCTTGCCGGGGGGGCGAGCCTGAGGATCACCTATGCCATGAGCGTGCGCCCCGATGCGCCCGCGGGCCGGGTGGTCAATGACGCGCGCCTCACCGACGCGCTCGGCCGCGAGGCGCGCGCCAGCGCCGCGCTCGAGCTTGAACGCAGCGGGATCGCCGAGCGCATGACCATCATCGGCCGCATCACCGCCGGCCCCTGCACCATGCCCGAGGCCGAGCGCATCGGCGTGCCCGGGGTGCGCGTGATGCTCGAGGATGGCAGCTTTGCCGTCAGCGATGCCGAGGGGCGCTATCACTTCGAGGGGATCGTGCCCGGCACCCATGTGGTGCAGGTGGCGCGCATGACCTTGCCCGAGGGCGCGCGGCTGATCGATTGCCAGGCCAACACCCGCAATGCCGGCAGCGCCTTCTCGCGCTTTGCCATCGGGCAGGGCGGGAGCCTGGTGGTGGCCGATTTCCATGTTCTCCTGCCCGCCGGTGCCGCGCTCCCTGCGCCCGCGCTGGCCACAGCGCCCGCCGCCGAGGCCCCGGCCAAGGGCGAAAAGCCGCAAGGCACCGCGCCGGGTGAGGCCGACAAGCCCGCCGCCACCGATTACCTGGCGCTTGGCGATGGCGAGGATGGCTTCCTCACGCCCGGCCCCGATGCCAACCCCCGCGCCCCGGCGATCCGCGTTGCTGTGCGCCACCGCCGCGGGCAGAGCGTGCAACTGCTCGTCGATGGCAAGCCGGTCGATCCGCTCGCCTTCGACGGGGTGCTCACTCCCGAAAAGGGCCGCTTTGCAGTGAGCCAGTGGCGCGGCGTGCCGCTCATCAATGAGCGCACCTTGCTCGAGGCGCGGATCGTCAACAGTCAGGGCGAGGTTTCCAAGAGCTTCACCCGCGAGGTGTTCTTCACCAGCACCCCGGCGCGGGTCGAATTCCTGCCCGAGCGTTCGCGGCTGATCGCCGATGGCCGCACCCGCCCGGTGGTGGCGGTGCGGGTGCTCGATCGCAACGGACGCCCCTTGCGCGAAGGGATTGCGGGCACCTTCACCCTCAATGCGCCCTATCAGAGCGCCGAGGAACTTGACCGCCAGCAGCTCAACCAGCTCACCCGCCTTGCGCCGGGCGGAGCGCGCTGGGTGGTGTCGGGCGATGATGGGGTGGCGCTGATCGAGCTTGCCCCGACCATGGTCAGCGGCGCGCTGCGGCTCGGCTTCACCTTCGAGGACGGGCGCATCGCCCGGCGCCAGGAGCTTGAGGCCTGGATCGTGCCGGGCGAGGTTGAATGGACGCTCATCGGCCTTGCCGAAGGCACGATCGGCGCGCGTTCGGTGGCCGAGAACATGGAGCGCGCCGGTCGCTTCGACAGCGATCTGGGCAAGGATGCGCGCGTTGCGCTCTACGCCAAGGGCCGGGTGCTGGGCAAATATCTGCTCACCCTGGCCTATGACAGCGCCCGCCAGCGCGAGGACAGCCCGGTGCTGGGCGCGATCGATCCGCGCGCCTATTACACGGTGTTCGGCGATGGTTCGACCCGCCAGTTCGACGCCGGCAGCCGCGAGAAGCTCTATGTCCGCATCGAAACCGCGACCTTCTATGCGCTCTATGGCGACTTCCAGACCGCCTTCAACCAGACGAGGCTTGCCAATTACAACCGCACCGCCACCGGGGTGAAGGGCGAGGCGCGCTTCGGCCAGGTCACCGCGCAAGGTTTCGCCGCCCAGATCGCCAGCCGCTTCCAGCGCCAGGAGATCCAGGGGCAGGGCATCACCGGGCCTTACTCCCTTGCCAGTCGCCGCATCCTGGCCAATTCCGAGCGCGTCACCATCGAGGTGCGCGACCGCTTCCGTCCCGAGCTGATCCTCTCGACGCGCGAGCTGGTGCGCTTTACCGATTACGACATCGATCTCATCGCCGGCACGATCCGCTTTGCCGCCCCGGTGCTGAGCCGCGATGAGGCGCTCAACCCGCAATTCATCGTCATCGAGTTCGAGACCGACGGGACGGGCGAGGCCGAGTGGAACGCCGGGGTGCGGGCCGATTGGACGAGCGCCGATGGCGCGCTGCGGATCGGCGCCAGCGCGATCAGCGATGCCGGGCTGGTCGATGGCCGCGGCGAGGCCGCGCGCACCGATCTGGGCGCCATCGATCTGCGCGCCCGGATCGGCGAGAGCACCGAAATCCGCGCCGAACTCGGGGTCAGCCGCCGCGCCGGCGAGACCGCCAGCGGCTGGCTGGTCGAAGCCCAGCACCAGTCCGGCAAGCTCGATATGCTCGCCTATGCCCGCCAGATCGATGCCGATTACGGCATCGGCCAGCAGAACGCCGCCGAACGTGGGCGCCGCAAGTTCGGGCTTGATGGCCGCGTGCTGCTGAACGAGCATCTCAGCCTCGTCGGCAGCCTGTGGCAGGATGACAGCCTCACCGATCTTGCCCGCCGCCGCGCCGGCCAGGCGCAGATCGTGCTCACCCGCCAGCGTACCGATTTGCGCATCGGGATCGCCCATTTCGATGATCGCCTCGCCGATGGCAGCAGCGCCACCTCGACCGTGCTCGAGGCCGGGGCGACCCAGCGCCTCTTGGGCAACCGGCTCGAGCTTTCGGCGGCCACGGCGCTGGCGCTGGGCAAGAGCGAGAGCCTCGATCTGCCCGCGCGCCACCGGCTGGGGGTGCGCTATGCCATCACCCGTGACGTGCGGCTGGTGGGCACCTACGAAATCGCCGATGGCGCTGCGCTCGATGCGCGCCAGCTGCGCGGCGGGATCGAGGTTTCGCCCTGGAGCGGGGCGCAAGTGGTCACCACCATCGGGCAGGAGACCATCGGCGAGAACGGCAGCCGCAGCTTTGCCGCCTTCGGCCTGTCGCAGAGCCTGCAGGTCAGCCCCTCGCTGCTGATCGATGCCACCATCGATGGCAACCGCACGCTGGGCGGCGCGCCGGCCGCGGGCGGGGTGATCAACCCGGCCCAGCCGCCCGCGAGCGGCGGCCAGCTTACAGGCGGACTGCTGTTCGAGGATTTCACCGCCGTCACGCTGGGTGCGGCCTGGCGCAAGGATCGCTGGAGCATCGTTGCCCGCGGCGAGCTGCGCGATGGCGAGAGCGCCGACCGGCGCGGCCTCACCTTCGGCGCGATCCGCCAGCTTGGCGCGGGCAGCATGGTGGGCGCGGGCGCGACCTGGTCCCGGGCCGAGAGCGAGGGCGGGGCGGCAAGCGCGATCATCGATGCCAGCATCGCCTTTGCCCATCGCCCGGATGCCTCGCCCCTCGCGCTGCTCGGGCGGCTCGAATACCGCAGCGACCGCGTGACCGGCGCGCTCGCGGGCGAGGCCGGGGCCGGGGGCGCGGCCGGGCGCAGCGGGCTGGTGGTCGATGGCGATGCCACCG
>Ga0209066_10008056_pt1 | contig 10298 bp, 1 predicted proteins | sample All_14_2_FD_187198 | JGI IMG/M metagenome (GOLD analysis project Ga0209066, IMG submission 187198) | Freshwater microbial communities in response to fracking from Pennsylvania, USA - Allegheny Zone_MetaG_DW_15 (SPAdes) (version 2) ... | reverse complement strand
CAGCGCTCGATATCCGACCCTTTTCCCACGCGACGTCGACGACGAAGCCGCCGCGGGCCCTCAACCCTTTAACCGAACCTTCGGGCCAAGCCTTCGGGAGGGCGGGGAGGAAATGGATATCCCCCTCGTGGCTCTGGACGAACAGCTCGGCCAGATTGAGCGTCGTGTCGAGGTGGCGATAGCAGAGTTCGCCGTCGCCGAGGCGCGCGCACAGGCTCAGTTTTTGCGGCAGGACGCCGCCAGGCCCGCGCAACTCCAACGATTTGCGGGCCGCGGCGAATAGCTCCGGCGTGCCCCGGCGGGTGATCCGCGTACCCCACGCGAGCCCAGTGAGATGCGAAATGTGGCGGTGGGTGGGCTCAGCTTCGGGGTATTCGTCGTACCATTCGAGGATCTGTCCCCTGCTGCCGATCTTCAGCGGACGCAGACGCGCCTGCGCTTGGATGAGACTCTCCCGGAAGTCGCCGTCCACGCCCAAAGCGCGACTGGCTTCGATCGTGTTCTTGAAGAGTTCCCAGATGAGCGAGAGGTCGCAGGCGCTTCCCACGTTGACGGAGACCGCTTTGCCGTTCGGCAGCCGGTACTTGTTTTCAGGCGACGTCGACGGCGCGGTCACCAGTTCTCCGCTCTTGGGATCTTCAACCAGCCAGGCGAGCGCGAACTCCGCTGCGCCCTTCAGTACAGGGTAGGCGGTGTCGCGCAGATACGCCGTGTCGAGAGTGAATGCATAGTGGTTGTAGAGGTTCTCGCAAAGCCAGACGCCGCCCAGCGGGAAGCAGGCCCACGAGGGGTCGCCCTCGCCGAAGCGGCCGACCGCGCCGGTGTGGCGCCAGAGATCGGTGTTGTGGTGCGCCACCCAACCGGGCAGACCGTAGTTGATCTCCGCCGTTTTGCGTCCATTCGCGGCCAGGCCGCGCATGAACTCGGCATACGGTTCGGCGCACTCGTTCAGGTTGGCGATCTCGACACCGCTGTACATCTTTTGGAGAGCCTCGTTGAGCGTGTGGTTGTCGCTCCAAGGAGGACGGACGGAGTCGTTCCACAGGCCGGCCAGCGCACCCGCGACGATTGGCTGTCCGCCGGGGCGCGAGGCTGCAATGACTTTGTAGCGGCTGTACTGGAAACCGAGAACGACCGCGGCAGGCGAACGGTCAATAGACGTCGGCGTCCACCACGTCGGCTCCACGCCGCCGTCGTCCTTGCCTTTGGCATTCGCGTTTTGCGGCACGCTGGCGAGCCGAAGCTCTACGCGATTGAACAGGTTCTGATAATCGTTCACATGACGCTCGCAGAGCACGTCGAACGCTTTCAACCCGGCAGCGTCCAAACGGGCGCGAGCCAGCGGACGCGGATCGATGCCCTCACGGCTCGGCGACTTGTCGAAGCCCGCAAAACTGGTAGCCGCGCTCAGGAGCAGCACGGCCTCGTCGGCGTCCCGCACGTGAACGCCGTCGCCGTCGACCCACGTCTCGCCGCCTTGGGCGCGTACGCGCAGGTGACACGCGAACGTCATGCCCGGCCCCTTTTCGTCCGCAGCGTAGAGAATCGCGGGGTCGACGTCCTCGTAGTTCGGTTCGGCGTGACGCGGCGCTTTGCCGCGGAGGACATAGGTCCCGTTGTCGACCTCCGTCCGGTATCGGAGCAGACTATCCATTCGCGCGAGGAAACTGACGCGTCCGGGGGTTGTGGCGGAGAACCGGACGGCGATAACCTTGTCGGGATACGAGGCGAAATATTCCCGGCGGTAGAGGACGTTGCCGAAACCGTATTCCACCGTAGCCACGGCGGTGCGCAGGTCGAGCGAACGCCGGTAGTTTTTGGCACCGGTTCCTTCTCTCAGTACGGGGCCACGGTTCCAACCTTGGACGGAACCGTGTTCGAAACGGATCAGCAGGTCGGCCATGGGCATATAGGCCTGCGTATAGGGGCCCTGCAGGCGCCGGCACAGCGTTTCGGCGTGCGCGGCATCGCCGGAGAACAAGGCCTTGCGCACCGCCGGAAGTGCCGCTTTCGCATCCGGATTGTTCCAGTCCGACGGCTCACCCGACCAAAGCGTCACCTCATTCAGGGCCAGACGCTCACGCTCCACACCGCCGTAAATGGCGGCCCCAACCTGGCCGTTCCCAATCAGCGTGGCCTCGTGAAGCACGGTCGCAGGCAGCGCGTTCGTCAGACGAAGCGGGGTCCTATCGGTCGCGGCCGCATCGTCACCGGCTACGGACAACGGAACCGCGTTACCGAACCCGAAAACCGAACTGACGATAACGGCGCACACTAATCGCCGATTATTACCTCCCCGTAACTGATCCATTCTTAAATCCCCACTGGGTGACAGTAAATGCTTTTCCTGATGGAAAAGCAAATTAAAACCGTATGAGTGAAAGGTCATAAAACCCGGATCAAGATGCCCGGCCGCGCGTAGTACAGCACCAAGCTGTCCGCGAGGTAGCCCACGTGCCAGTCGGCCGGAAGCCCGGTCACCGTCGCGAACGTCCCGCTGCGCGCGCCCGTCCACGTCATCAGCGTGTAGGTCTGGCCGCGCGTCAGCGTCCCCGCCGCCGAGACCGCGAGCGTCGCGCCGTCGCCCAGCGTCAGGTTGCCGGCCACAGCCAGCGTGCCGCCGCCGGCCGAACCCGCCGCGACGGTCAGCGCGTTGGTGAGCGTCGTGCCGCCCGGCATCACGAGCTGGCCGGCCTGCACCGTCGTCGGCCCGGTGTTGCCCACCGCGCCCGTGAGGTAGACCGTGCCCGCGCCGGTCTTGGTGATTCCTCCCGGACCCGAAACCGCGCCGGAGAAGGTCACATCGCCGCCGGCCGAGTGCAGGCAGAGGGTCCGGGACAGCAAGAGATCCGAAGTAAAATACGAGGCGTCCGTGGGGCTGTTTCCGCCCACCGTCAGGGTGACAGACGTATCCAGCGTTCCCTGCGCAAACGTGTTGCCGATCGTGAAGGCGCCGTCCGTCAGGAAGGCCAAGCTGGAGTTGGCGTCCGACTTGTCGTCGCCCAGCAGGATAGCACCCTTTCCGAATGCGCCCGGGCCAGTGCCGTTCGAGTTGTTGCCTGCCAGCAGCGTTCCTTTGCGGACGACGGTCTGGTGGTTCAGAACGTTGGTCGCTCCGGACACGCGCCACGAGCACGTGCCTGTCTTGACGAACCGCACGCCGTTGGTCGGCGATTCCAGCCAGCCCGCGCCGCCGAAGTAACCTTTCAGGAAGCCGGAAAACTCGAACGGTTCGGCCCGGTCGTCGCCGACACAGATCGTCCGCGGATATTCGGTGACGCTGAGCAACGCTCCATTTCCGGTCAGTGCGCCGACGCCGCAGACCAGCGTGGCGGATAGGCCGCCAAAGTTCGCCGTTACTCCCTCCGGTATGACCAGCGTGCCGTTCGGAATGCCGATGCCGCTATTCGACGTGCCCCAGACGTTGGGCGTCAGCGTGATGGTCCCCGTGAATTTCCGGTGGATGGATGAATAGGGGTAATAGTAGGCGGCGGTTACGCTTGAATTGGTGATAACCAAATCGCCATTGCCTTCCAAGAAGTCGTGATTCGGCGTGTAGGCCCACAGTCCGCCGATTGAGCCGCTGACGCCATTCAAATCGACGGTGACAGGCTGATCCCCTTTCTGAATTTCCAGGCACATCGCATCGCACATGTCAGCGCGTCCCCAGCCGCGTCCCCAAAGCCAAAACCCGCTTATCAGCGTTGTGCCGGGTTTGGCGATCACGCGCATGGGCTGGTTGCTCAAATAGGAGACCACCTTCACAGCACCTTCTTCGATGGTGAAAGGATAGTCCTCCCGGCCGCAGCTGAACCCGTTTTCGAAAACCAGTGTTCCCTTGCCGCGCTTGACCAACGGACCGCCCATCCCCAGAAGGGCGGATGTTCCTGACCAGCTATTCATGGAGACGGTCTTGCCTTCGGGCACGTCGATCACGCCGCCCTGCGGCCCGACGCTGATGGTAACGTTCTGCCTGACGTTGGCCGTCAAGACACGGAGGTCGGCTTCTCCCGCCAGCCGGATCCCGCCGCCGTTGAGGTACACGGTCATGGTCGTGTTGGTTTTCGGGATTTCAGGTGTGAAGTTGAAGTCCGAAAGGCGACGAACTTCAAGCATGCCGCCAGAAATATACATGGAGGAAGCGGAGGCCATGTTCGTGCTGTCCAGCACCAGCGTTCCATCACCGGTTTTCGTCAAAATTACCTGGGCCGTCCCGTTCGACGTGATCCCTGACTTCAAGACCAGCGAGCCTTGGGAATTGTGCTGGTGAATGACCACGTCTTTGACCGCGTTGCCGGAGGTGATTGTGCCGCCTTGGATGGTGACGGTGTTGCTGCCAACGTTGGGCGTCACCAGAATACCGCCGCTCACCAGATTCAGGCTTCCGGCCTGGTCCACCGTGACATCCGCCGCGGTGTTGAAACGCAAAGAGTTGACTGTCGTGGCGTCGGGGGCCGAACAGTCGGCGGTAATGTCCACATTCGTGTTGGCTGTCCAATCGGTGCTGTAGTCCTTGTAGCCGACCGCGTACGCATTAGACACGCAGGCCCAGGTGTAGGGCCCGTACGTGATGCAGGCGTCCGGGTAGATGCCGTTGATGCAGGCCTTGTTCAGTTGGATGGTGCCCTCTTCGCCTCCGAGCATCAGGGTCGAACCGACAGATCGGCCCAATGTAGATCCGAAGTTGACCAAGATTTCCCCGACATGGGTCAAGTTGCTGACCACCGATGCTTTCCCGCTTTCCAGATAGATTCCTCCTGTAGACTGAGTGAAACTTCCCGGCAGGTTAATCGGATCGTTCTTGAACAAAAACGTGCCACCGGCCATGCGGAACGCACCGCCGGTCGGCAGTTTGTTCGACAGGTATTGACTGTAGTCCGCAACCGTGACGCCGTCGTACCAGTACGACTGCATCGATGCCGTGCTGGCGAACGTGCCGTTCGCGGACAACACGAAGGTTCCCCGCCCGAACCGGTTGAGCCCATCCTTTACGTTCGAGCCGGCCGCCAGCACGCGCTGGGTTACCGTAACCCCTTCGGAAATTTCCACGTTCATGGCTCTGCTGTTGGTCGTGATGAGGGCCGTTTGTCCGAGGTCAACGTCCGAGGCGAAGAGAAGCCGGCCGTTATTGAAGAGGAGCGGACCGGTACCCAAGGCATTGGCGTTGGTGACACACAGCACTCCGTCCGAGAGGATGGTGCCGCCGCTATAGGCGTTTGCGCTGTTCAGATACAAGAAATTGCTTCTCACCTTCTCGAGCGAGAAACTTCCGCCCTGTTCGGAAATCGGCCCATTGATGGCTACAGTGCCTTGTCTTGCCATATACCAAGTCCCACCGCCCATGGCGGCGCCGATTTTCGTGTTGCCCGTCAAAACCACCGCACCGTGCCAAACGCTAGTGTGGTTGGGCAATCCGCAGCTCGATCCAAACGCGCCGTAACTGCTGGCGGCCCCCGGCCCTGCCCCCGCCAAATAGAGCGTCTTCCCCTGTCCTCCGTCGTAGCCGAACATGTTCAGTGCGGCGTTGGTTCCGACATAAATGGACGTGCCTAAACCCAACTGCCCCTGGTCCCCGCCCATACCCAATGTTGAGGAATCGACGCGCAGGATGCCGTTGCTGATTAGCAAGGAGCCCGAGAAGGTGTTGCGATCAGAAAAAACCATCGGCACATATCCGCACGTGTTGTCGATGATCACGTTCCGCCCGGGCACGTTCTCCGTGATCGGGGCAAAGAAATGAAAGCAGGGGCCGCGGTTGTCCGAAATACCTGTTTTCAAGCGGTAGGAGAGGTAAAAATCCGAATTCAGGCGAATGGGTGTGTAAACGACCATGCGGGTCTGTTTCGTGTCCTCCGGCAAGAGGACGAATTGGGCAGGCACGGCTGCTCCAGAGTCAAAAGTCAGTCCCCAGCTTGAATAAAAGTTGTCGTATTCATCTCGACTGGATACGCCGCTGTAGTAAAGGGCAATATCCTCTCTCACGTAGTCCTTCGCCAACACGATGTTTCCCAAACTCACGTTTGTGTTGACGTGAACCGAATACACGCCATTCGCGATATTCATCGATGAACCGGCATCGCCGGCGATGATACCATCCATCCAAGACGCGGCATTATTATACGTACCGCTACCTATGATAAAGGTGCCGTCCGTTGCCCGCGCCAAACCGGCCACCAGCATACTTGCCGCACACACAACGGCAAAAACAAGTCTCTTCATTGTTCTCATAACCACGCTCCTTCTCTTTCATTTACCAAACACTCCTACACCCACATCCGCCACCACCCGAGGGGGCGCGCGACGTCCCGGCGCGCACCGCGCATGCCCCATCGCAGGTCCGGAGTCCGCGCCTCATCTCGGCACCCTCACGGCCAGGCTGCAAACCGGAAACCTGTAGCCTGCACCTCTCAACTCGCTTGCCGCAGCCTCATAACAATTTGATCAGCGTTCCCGGCCGCGCGTAGTACAGCACCAGGCTGTCCGCAAGGTAGCCCACGTGCCAGTCTTGCGGGAGACCCGTCACCGCCGCGAAGGCGCCGGTCCGCGTGCCCGTCCACGTCAGCAGCGTGTAGGTCTGGCCGCGGACCAGCGAGCCCGACGTCGTCACCGCGAGCGTCGCGCCGTTGCCCAGTGTCAGGTTGCCGTCCACCGCAAGCGTCCCGCCGCCGGCGGAACCCGCCGCAACGGTCACCGCGTTGGTGAGCGTCGTGCCGCCAGGCAGCACGAGCTGGCCCGCCTGCACCACGGTGGGGCCGGCGTTGCCGACAGCGCCGGTCAGGTAGACCGTGCCCGCGCCGGTCTTGGTGATCCCGCCCGGTCCCGTGACCGCGCCCGAAAAGGTCACGCCGTTCGGCGCGTCCGTGTTCTCGGCGTGCAGGCACACGTCGCGCGTCAGGTTCAAGGCAGACGTGAAGAGCGACGCGCCCGAAGTCTGGTTGCCGCCCAGCGTGGGCGTGCCGGCATTGCCGCCCAAGACCAGCGAGTTTCCGACCGTGTAGGCGCCGTCCGTCAGCAGCGCGGGGCTGTCGCCCGCCAAGGTCCCCTCGTCGCCCACCACCGTGCGCGCCTTGCCGAGCGCGCCGACCGCACCCTGCCCCGGCGAGGCCGCCCCGACCAGAAGCTTGCCCTTCCTGACCGTGACGTCGCCGGTCATCGCGTTGGTCGTCCCGGAGATGCGCCACGCGTTCGAGCCGACCTTCACATAGCGGAACGGGTAGTTCGTGTAGCTCGCGCTGTTGTAGGTGCCCCAGAGATAGCCCGAGTACTCGAAGGTCTCGTCCGCGTCGCGCCCCACCAGCACCGGCGGCATCGCGTGGTCGTTGTTGCTCTTCCCGCCGAAAACCCCGGCCCCGGTCAGCCGCCCGATCGCCAGTGTGTACGGGAATGCCTGGAACCCGAAATCGACGGAGACGCCGTCTGGAACAGCCAACTCGCCACCCGGGATGCCGCCGCCGTTGGTCGGCCGGGCAAGATACTTGGCGCCATCAATAACACCCCTGAACCGGTTGAAATGTACCCCGTATAGGTTGGCAGAGGCAGCCGTCGCCGAACTGTTCGTGATGGTCAGACGTCCCGAACCGACAATGTAGTCACAAAGAGAGGCCTCGTTCCCAAACGGGCCCATGTTGACAGACACGCCGTTCAGATCGACGATGCCGCCCGTCTCATCGACGTTAAGGAGGAAGGTCCCCTGATCATCTTCCGAAATGGGTCCACCGTTGGTGGCGCCCTGCCCAGTCAGGAACTTGGCCCCTTTCAGCACGGCATTGTTTTTGACGGTGAGTGTTGCGATGCTCTCGCCTGTGAACACCATCGGCGAGGCGGTTGGCAATATTTCCATCGTCCCATCCTCGATCACATATTGTTTCGTCCGGACATCCAGAAAAGATTCGTTGCCCATTTGATTCCAATATTGCGAGAAAATCAGCTTCCCTTTCCCTTTCTTGGTCATCACCCCATGCGCCTGCGATTTGGCTTGTTGGATAAAGGTGACGGAATCGCTGACATCTGGCGCATCAATCGTTGCCCCGGCCTCGTTGAAAAACAAGAAATCGAGCAGTCTAGTGCCACCGTTGAACTGTCCAAGATAATGTTGCCCGCGTAACCTCAGCGTTGCCCCGTTGTGCACATAAACCAACCGGTTGGTCGCGCCAAAAGCCTGTGGGCTCACAATCTCCAACGTCCCCCCCAATACATAGATTTTATTGCTGAACACGTTGGGAACGTCCTCAAGGACAAGCGTGCCCGGCCCCGTTTTGGTCAGAACCAGACCTGCCGTGTTGGGCATATTCGTGAGAATCGAGCTGATGCGCATCACCGCCTGCGTGTTGTACTGGTGGACGATCAACTCATCGTTCTGCGAAGCCGTCAGCGTGCCGCCTTGGATCTGAACCTCCGTCGTCCCCATCGCAGGCGTCACCAGAATGGCCCCGTTTTGAAGAACGGAATCTCCCTGAAGCGTCAGCGTCCCTGCCGACGGATCGTTAAAGCGCAAGGTTCTGATTAACGCATTCCCGGGAACCGAGGCCGGCGTGGCAACCGTCACATCCATATGCTGCGGCGTTACCGTGTCCCAAGCCGTTGAGGCCGAAGCAAAGGGAACCGCATTGCTGTTTGCATCCTTTGACACAAAGGCCGCACCGTTGTAGGTCATGCGGCTGCTCAACATGTTTGCGGTCAGCGCGGAACGGGGCAGATTCAGCATCGTCCCCGTCTGAACACGCAAATCAACCGATGCTCCCGCATTGACGGTACCGGCCGACCCTCCTTCAAGATTGAAACGCGTCCCCGTCGCACCGATCAAACTAATCACGCCCGCGCCACCGGCATTCACCGTAAAACTGCTGACGGTATTGGTGAATGGCTGTGTTCCGCCGATGACGTTCAGGCTCGCATTGTTGTACAGGATCACACTGTACGCCGAAGGCAGTTTGGGTTCGACCTGAGCCGTGTAGTCGAGGTTGACAGCCCCGGACCAGATGTATAAGTTCTGGTGCAATCCCGTGCGAGTCAATGTCAGCGAGCCGAGTCCCGACTTCCAGACATTGGCCGCAAAAGGACCCAGCACACCGTTGAACGTGACGTTCTGATCCGCTGTACGCAATTTGACGGATTGTCCAGGCACATTTGTCAGGGCAACCCCCGCCGAGGTGATGTCCCACGGTGTCTCGAACAAGAGCGCGCCGCCGCCAAAGAATAACGGCCCGGTGCCTAGGTTCTCCTTGCGGGTCGCGCTCAGGTAGCCGTTCAAGATCACGGTGCCGCCGCTGTACGTGTTCGTGCCGCGCAGGAACAAGGCATTCAAAGAAGTCTTGCGCAGCCTGCATCCCGCACTCTGTTCGCCCACCGGCCCCGTCAGCGCAATTGAGCCGCCTTCCGTGCGCGGATACCCGTCGCCCGCAAGGCCGTTGGCCCCCATGCCAACGGTCGCGTCGCCCGCAAGCGTGATCGGCCCCGACCACAACGACGTGGAGGAGGGCGACTGTTGACCGGACGCGAGCACACCGTAGTTCCGAACCCCGCCCCCGGCGATCAACAGGCTCTGATCTGGACCGAACTGGAACCCATTGAGGTCGACCGTGCTGGTGCTGTTGGTGGCAATGACGGTATTGTTCCGTCCGAACTGGCGAGCCTCGCTTCCGCCCAACCGGTTGTAAGCCTGTGCCCTTAGCAGACCGCTCCTGATGTCGATATCGCCCTCGAACGTGTTGTTGCCGAATACCGCCACCTGCTGGTTACTGTCAACGTTCGCAATGATCAGCCCGCGTTTTCCGCCATCGTCAGAAATGTTCCCCGTCAAATAGAGCATGGTGTTCGGGTAACGAAGCATGTTCGTTGTGGTGTAAGCGACGTACAGATCCGAATTCAACCGGATGTCGGCACGGATTTTCATCCTCGACCAATTGGTGGCACAGCTGTTGAGGACCGTCGCAGGAACGCCCGCCACTCCGCTGTCAAATATGAGCGCCCCCGTGCGTCCGTAGGCACCGAGTCCCGGAGATACCAAACAGGTCGCCGCGCCCGGAGCATCGGCAGGAATCACGAGGTTGCCCAAGACCACATTGGTTCCGGCCGCCGCCGACGGAAGCGGCAGGCTCATGCCCTGCGCACTTTTATAGAAGAGCGTTGACCCCGCCCCGCCCGCAACGGTACCGTCTGCCCAGTTATTCGTCGTCCCGTAATCGGTGCTCGAGGCGGAAACCCATGCCCCGTCCGCCGCCCGCGCCGAACTGGTCGCCAGCCATGCCGACGCCGCAAAAACAGAAGCCAAACCGAGTCTGTTTGTTACTCTCATGTCC
>Ga0209066_10008055_pt1 | contig 10298 bp, 7 predicted proteins | sample All_14_2_FD_187198 | JGI IMG/M metagenome (GOLD analysis project Ga0209066, IMG submission 187198) | Freshwater microbial communities in response to fracking from Pennsylvania, USA - Allegheny Zone_MetaG_DW_15 (SPAdes) (version 2) ... | reverse complement strand
GAGCCCCGCGATACCCGTAGCGCCACCAGCCGTTCCGGCACCGTGGGGCGTACCATCGCCTGCGGTCGGGACCGGCGGCATTACGGCCGTCGTGCAGCGCGCGGTGACGCCGCCGATTCCAGCTGGCTCGCCAAGCCGCGCGGTGCAGATGAACCGTGGAATCGGTCCGCTTCGCGGCGCGCCTGCCGCTACGACCGTCACGGGCAGCGGTGGAATGATGATGGATCGCCACGACCTTCGCCTTGCATTGATGGCGCGGCTGCTGCCTTCGCCGCCGCGAAACGATGCCCAGACGGCGTCGAGGCGCGTCGATGAGGATCTTGTCGATCCTGTTCGCGCGAACGAACTTTTCGGCCAAAGGCATGCGGTAGCGTTTGACGACCATCTCGGACCGCACCCGGTCGATGTGGGACGAGATATAGTGCACGCCCTCGGGCGGAAGCTCGCCTGGGTCGGGCAGGACCGGCGCAAACCCTTCCAGGTCCACATCCACGGTCATCGTCTGTTCGAGAACCTCGTTGACCAGCTTGAATCCGGTGAACAGGCCGCAATATCGGGACATGGCGAAGCCGAGCAGGCCCAGATCGATGACCTCCTGGGCATTGCTCGGTGCCAGTACGGGCATGCCGACATGCATCAACAGCATCTCGCTCTGGTGCGCGACGGTCGAGGACTTGCCCGAGTGATCGTCGCCGGCGACGATCAGCACGCCGCCCAGCGGATGCGTACCCGACGTATTGCCGTGCTTGAACGGGTCGCCGGAGCGATCGACGCCCGGTCCCTTGCCGTACCAGATGGCGAAGACCCCGTCCTTGTTGGCGCCCGGAACCGCGCCGAGCATCTGGGTGCCCCAGACCGCAGTGGCGGCAAGGTCCTCGTTCACGCCCGGCTGGAAGACGATATCGTCCTGTTCCAGCAACGTCTTGGCCCGCCAGAGTTCGGAATCGTAGGACCCCAGGGGTGACCCGCGATACCCCGAGATGAAGCCTGCCGTGTTGAGCCCGGCGCGACGATCAATCTGCCGCTGCAGCATCGGCAGCCGCACGAGCGCCTGGGTTCCGTTCATGAGCACCGTACCCTGGGGAACGATGTATTTGTCTTCGAGGGTGACGCTACGCATGGTGCAATCGTCCTGGGGTGATGGGGGCGGCGTCCGGCGCGTCGTCGCGGTAGGCGGCGTTGTGTTCCGCGAGGTATGCTGCGAAGCTTTCGTCGAATTCGGCGAGGACGATCCGCGTGCTGGCGCGCTCGCGCATCAGGGCGTCCCAGGTCTCGAGGCCGCCGATTTCATCGCGGATCGACCGGTCGTAGACGAAGCGACTGACGCGATCGGCGATGTCGAGATGATAGAAAAGCGTCAGGTCGGCCTGGCTCACGGCCTCACCGAGCAGATAGGGCGCGGGTTGGGCCAAGCGCGTCAGAGCACTCGTCACCCGATCGAGCATGGCCCGGGAAGCGGCGACCGTCTGGGGTGGGTTGTCGCCGCCGCCGAACACGCCGGAGAAGAGGTTTCGGCTCGGAATTTCGAGATAGACCTGGATGATGTTGATCAACTGACGCCCCCGCGCGCGCAACACGGCGTCGTCGGGACGCAGTGGTGTCGCGGGATACCGATCGTCCAGATACTCGAGGATCGCGACTGTCTCGCTCACCCACCCCGTCTCAACTTCGAGCAACGGGATCTTGCCCATGGGACTGAGCGCCAGAAAGGCGGAATCCTGCGACGACGGGGTCGTGACCACCTCGTGAAGAAGCCCCTTCTCGATCAGAGCTGCCCGGACGATGTTGAAATAGTTGCTGACGGCACGGCCGTGCAGGCGAAGTGTTTCGGTGCGCGTGGTCATGTCGACGCGATCCCGTCCAGCACCTTGCCCGGGTTCAGGATGTTGCGAGGATCGAGCATGGCCTTGATCTGGACCATCAGGTCCCGCTCGGCCGCGTTACGGCTGATGTCGAGCCAGGCCTTTTTCTCAAGTCCTATGCCGTGCTCGGCCGAGACCGACCCTCCGATCCGCCTCAGCGGCTCGTACACGCAGGCCTCGACGCCGTGGCGGTCTTCGGCACCGCCGGCTCCGACAGCGACGTGCAGATTGCCGTCGCCCATGTGACCCAGAAAGGCGACCGCCGCGCCGGGCCAGTCGCTCGCCAGGCGGGCCTTCACGGCCTCCATATAGTCGACCATGTCCGCCAGCGGCAGGCTGACATCGAAGGCGTAGAAGGGCTGGAAGTCGCGAACGACATGCTCGAGGTCCTCGCGGACATCCCAGATTTCACGCCTCTCCCGTTCGGAGCCTGCCAATACGGCGTCATCGATCAGTTCAAGTTCGATGGCCTGGGTGAGCGCCCGTTCGAAGACCTCGCGGTCATGGCTATGATCCGCGCCGTTGGCCTCGACAATGGCGTAGAATGGCCTGTCCCGGGGCAAAGGCGGCGCGTGACGACCCTGCTCGGTGTTGACGCGGTAAAAGGCATTATCGATCAGTTCGAACGCCGTAAGTGTGCCGCCCAGGGCCGCGTCCATGTGTCGAAACAGGCGCGTCAGGCGGTCGAAGCTTTGAGCTGAAGCGAGCGCCGTGCTGGTGCTCGTGGGTCTCTCTCGAAGGCGAAGCACCAGACGGGTGATAACGCCCAGGGTGCCCTCGCTACCGATGAACAGGTGCTTCAGGTCGTATCCGGCGTTGTTCTTGATCATCTGGTTCATCGACGAGATGATCCGGCCGTCCGCCAGCACGACCTCCAGCCCGAGAATCTGTTCGCGCATCATCCCGTAGCGGACGACCTGAATCCCGCCGGCATTGGTCGCGGCGTTTCCGCCGACCTGGCATGAGCCTCGTCCGCCCAGATCCACCGGAAAGCAGAGGCTCTCGGCTTCCGCAGCGTCATGAAGTGCTTGCAGGATGACGCCCGCCTGGACCGTGGCCGTGCGATTGACCGGATCCAGGCATTCGATCGCATTCATGCGCTCAAGTGAGAGGACCAGATCGCCCGAACGCGTCTGTGTTCCCCGGACCCAGCCGGACATCCCGCCTTGTATGACAACCGGCTGGCCATGTTCGTTGCAAAGCGTCAGAAGCCGGGAGATCTGCTCTGTCGTCGTGGGTCGGAGAACGGCCACGGCCTGGCTGGGCGGCATGAACAGGCCGGGGTCGCGGCGCTCTAGATCAGCCCCCCGAACGACGCCGCCCGCACCAAGGATCGCGGCCAGCGCGTCAAGCAGCGGCGTAGCGACCGCATCAGCCTCAGCCAGCGCCGTCATGACCAGCACGCGCGAAATTCCGACGCATTGGACCGAAATCGTGATCGCCTCACCCAACCCACCTTGTTCTTGGTCATGCGATCTCGTCGCCGAAGCGGACGGACTGAAGACAGGCTGGTTTGTATCGGGAGGTCGAGGCTGCACCGATGACTGACAGCGCCGAGCCAGCGCCATTCGTGCCAAAAACGGCACGTATGGTGATCAGCCACGACGTCAGACGGTGGCGGCCTCGAACCTTTGCCGGGTCTGGTGTTCGCGCCAGTCGCTCGGCCTCAAGCCTGTCCAGCGCATGAAGGCGCGCGAGAAGGTGCTGCTGCCCGAGAAGCCCAGCATATAGGCGATGTTCTGGACGTTGAGGTCGTCCCGCCTCAGATAGTCATAGGCCAGCTCCTCCCGGAGCCGGTCGAGAACCTCCTGGAAGCTGGTGTTCTCGTCAGCCAGCCTGCGCAGAAGCGTTCGCCCGGTCATCCCCATGACCCTGGCCGTTTCCGCCTTTCCGGGTTCTCCGTTGGGAAGCTGTGAGACCAGGGCTTCGCGCACCCTGCGCGAAAACGGAGCGCCGAACCGCAGAGCCAGATACCGCGAAGTCATCTCATTCAACATCAGCGCGAGATCTTCGTTGGCGGAAGGGACCGGCCGCTCGAGGTCGGCGGCGGCAAACAGGATGCTGTCCTGGGGCTGGTCAAACTCCACCGGCACATGGAACAGGTCGTTGTAGACGGTCGTGTCGGGCACGGCGGCATGTCGGAACGTGACCCTCAAGGGTACGATGGGCGTCGTCTGGATCCACTCGCAGAGGAGCAGGAAGCTGCCCAATATGCCGTCGATGGTCTGATATATCGGCGGACGGCCACGGGAGTTCAGATCGACGGTGAGCAGATACCCGGTCTCGACAGGTTCGAACTCGACGGTCGCGGAATCCGATACGAGCCTGGCAGATCGCGCGAACCTTTCGGCGGCGTTCTTCAAAGTGGCGCTGCAGGACATGGCATAGCCGACCACATGAAAGGTCGACGGCCGCACCTGGCGCGCGACCTTGAGGCCGAATGTCTCGTCCGCCGTGGCCGCAACGGCCGCGATCCACAGGCTCGTAACATGTTCCTGCGAGTAGCGAAACGACAGGTCGCCGAGACGGGTCGAATCCATGCCCGCGCCATCGAGCAACGGACGCGGATCTACGCCCGCTTCTTCCAGAGCGCGCGTGATCGCCAGAACCCAGGCTGACAAGGCGGTGTGCACGGTTTCGCTTCTTCCCTGGTCCGAGATTAGCCTATCGCGGCCGCTCCTGCGATCCCGTGAAACGCCGAAGATGGTCCGGTCCGACCTCGGACAGGGAGCGCGCCCCGAGCAAGGCCATGGCGCGCATGATTTCCTCCCGCAGGATCGACAGGGCGCGATCGACCCCCGGCTGTCCCGCCGCGCCAAGACCGTAGAGATACGGACGACCGATCATGCAGGCCGTCGCGCCCAGAGCGATGGCCTTGAGCACATGGCTGCCGCGCCGGACCCCGCCGTCGAGGATGACCTCGGCGCGTCCGTCTACGGCCTCGACGATGTCCGGCAGGATTTCGATGGGCGTCACGGCACCGTCCAGCTGCCGACCGCCGTGGTTCGACACCATGACCGCCGAGGCGCCGACCTCGATCGCCCGCCTGGCGTCATCGGCCCGCAGGACGCCCTTGATCGCGAACGGGCCGCCCCAAGCCTCGACCATCCAGGCCACGTCGTCCCATGTCAAGGACGGGTCGAACTGTCCGTTGATATACTCGACCAGTGCACCGTCCGTGTCCTTCACGCGATGGGAGACGTTGGCCAGGCTCAAGGGCTCGGATTTCAGGTAGCGGACCAGCCAACCCGGTCTGGCGGCAATGGCCAGGGCGCTGGCGATCGTCAGCCGCGGAGGCACCATCAGACCGGTGCGAAGATCGCGCTCCCGATTGCCCGCGACGGGAACATCGACCGTCAGGCACAGCGACTGATAGCCGGCCGCTCTTGCGCGCTCGATGAACTCGCGGGTCAGTGCTCGATCCCGGAACCCGTAGATCTGGAAGCAGTGGGCCCCCTCAGAGGCTGCCGCGACGTCCTCGATCGTGGTCGATCCCATGGTCGACAGACAATAGGGAAGGCCTTGGGCGGCAGCCGCGCGAGATACCGCTATCTCGCCGTCCGGATGGAACAGCCGCGACATCCCGGTCGGAGACAGCATCAGCGGCAAGGTCGATTCCATTCCCATGATACGGGCGCTCGGATCGACCTTCGCGACATCGACGAGATAGTTCGGCGCCCAGCGCCAGACATCGAAATCGCCTGTATTGGCCCGCAGGGTCACCTCATCCTCGGCGGCTCCGTCGATGTAGTGAAACATGGGCGAGGGCAACCGACGCGAGGCGAGGTCTCGCAGGTCCTGGATATTCACGCACCGCGAAAGCGACGCGTCCTTCAAGACGTTTCACCCGTCACTCCTGGTGTCTCTGCATGTCGAAGTTCCATGATCTCGGGGCCTGTCGGAAGGAACGTCGCGGACGCAGGAGGCGTCCGCGACGCGTGGCTCAGTAGTTGTAGCTAAGCGAGAGTCCGAAGGTCCGGGGCATGCCGGGAACCCGGAAGATGCTGTCGATGATAGTGTCGACGTTCGTCCAGTAGTTCTCGTCCAGCAGATTGCGGGCCGAGAGCGTCAGCGCGATCCGATTGTCCAGGGTGTGGATACCGATGCTGGCATTCACGACCGTGTAGGCCTTGATCTTGAACTCGGCCTCGTTGCCGATCGCGCCGTCCGCTTCCGACTGATAGTTGCCGCTGGCCACGGCGATGAAGCCCAGATTGTCCGTGATCGGCCGATCGTAGCTGACCTGCCCGTTGACCTGCCATTCCGGCGTGTTGGGGAACCGCAGGCCCGAGAAGTCCTCGCTTTGACCGAGCCGATTGATGCCGATGAACTCGGTCACCTCACTGTTCACGTACGAGATGCCGGTCTGCATTCGCAGGTAGTCGGTGGGACGCAGGATGAATTCGGCCTCCGCGCCCCAGACGCGCGATTCGGGCACGTTAACGATGCGAGGCAGGGTCGTGAAGACGGGGTCCTTCACGTCGCCATAGATCTGCTTGTCCTTGTAGTCATAGAAATAGGCGCTGAGGTTGACCTGCAGCATGCGGTCGAACAGACCCGCCTTTATCCCCGCCTCATAGGCCGTGACCTGTTCCTGAACCGCAGGCGCGAACTGGGTCTCCACGTTGGCAGGCAAAACGGGGAAGGCGCCGGACTTGAAACCGCGCGCGATCGACGCATAGATCAGGGTACTGTCGTTCGGCTCGAAATTCACCCCGAACCGGCCGGCGATATTGTCCTCGTCGAGCGATTGCTGGGCCAGCACATTGTCAGTGAAGGCCGCGTTGTATGTCAGACATTCACCCGTCTGGACGTTCGTATTGGATCGGGTCAGCGCCGCCACAGCCGTATTCCAGATCGGCGCCGTATTGCCCTGATAGTCCCGCGAGCAGCCGGCGAACGCGATCTTGTCCTGGGTGTAGCGAAGCCCGCCAATGATCGTCCATTGATCGGTCGCCTTCCATTCCGCGTTGGCGAGCAACGAGGCGGATTCGTTCTCCTGGTCGGTGCTGTTCAGGAAGTTCGCGAAGCCGCCCGCGATCTGGGCCGGCGTGTAGACGTTCTGGACCACGCCCGCCCCGACGCGCCGCAACAGCCGCACGGTCGAGTTCTCGTCATAGTAGCCGAGCTGATCGTCGGTGACCGTGTCCTTGGCGTAAAAGGCGCCGACCAGATATTCCAGCCGATCGGTGCTGCCGACCAGTCGCACTTCCTGGGAAAAGGACTCGATCTCGCCGTTCGACCCGTAGGCCAACAGTTCGAAAGGCGTGCCGTCCAGATCATTGAAATCGCGGCGACGGACCCGATTGTAACCGGTCAAGCTGACCAGCAAGAGCTGCTCCGTCAGGTCGTAGTCGACACGGCCCGAAAGCGCGTAGAAATTCGAATCCGACTTGAACGGCGGCTTTCCGGCTTCGCGCGCGTCCCAGTCCGCCTGGTCGTTGTCGTAGCTGGATCGGACGGAGTCGACGAGGCCCGGAATCACGGTTGCGGGGCGTGCGATGTCCAGAGCCGTGAATTGGGGGGCGACCGTATCCGACTTGTCCTGCCACCAGGACGCGCCGAGGGCTACAGACAGGCGGTCGGTCGGGGTCCAATCGACGGACAGGCGCGCTGCCGACCGATCCTTCTTGCCCAGCCGATCGCCCGGTCGCGAGACGCTGCGCTGCCAGCCCTCGTTGCTGTCTTCCCGGCGCGCCGCCAGGCGAAGCTGGAGCGTGTCGGTGACTGGACCGCTGACGAATCCTTCGACATTGAACGTCTCGTAGCTGCCGACTTCGGCCGTGACCCCGGCCTGAAATGCGTCCGTCGGACGCGCCGTGATAAAGTTCACCAGACCGCCGGTGGTGTTTCGCCCGTAGAGCGTGCCCTGCGGCCCTTTCAGCACCTCGACACGCTGAAGGTCGAACGTCGGACCGTTGGCCATGTAGGGATAGGCGTAAGCGACCTCGTCGATATAGATGCCGACGGGGCTGGTCGAGGACAGATTTGGTGTCTGGAACCCGATGCCGCGCAGCGTATAGATCGGGGTGTTGGCGCTGGACCGGGCGAAATTGAAGCCCGTCACGACCTGGGTCAGGTCGGACGTCGTCGCCACCCCCGCCTTGACCAGATCCTCGCCCGAGAAGGCCTGAATAGCCAGGCCGACATCATTGATGTTCTGCGATCGCTTCTGGGCCGTGACGACGATGTCGTCGACCGCAGTCGGGTTATCGACCTGGGGCTCCGTCGGGTCGACGGTCTGCGCGAAGGCCGGCGTGGCGAGCATCAGCGCCGCCCAAGCGACGTGGTTCAGATATTTCATGTGTTTCTCCCTCCAGCGACTCGCGGTCGCTTTTTTATTGATGTGAGTGTTGCAGCCGGGCCGTTCCCCGGTTTGCGGGTTCGATCCACAGCGTCGCCAACGCCGCCAGGGCCATCAGCCCCGCGCTGCAAACAAGAGCGATGTCGTAGGATCCGAAATGATCGCGCAGCCGCCCCACGAGAAACGGGCTGAGCCCGTACCCCAGAGCGAAGACGCTGTATTGCCAGCCATAGATCGCGCCGTAGGCTCGCCGGCCGAAATAGCGTGCCGTGAGATAGGCGAGCAGATCGATCTCCGCCCCCGCCGCAAGCCCGAGCAGTGCCACCGAGAGGACGGCATACTGAAGGCCCGCACCCCACAAGAGGATGATCCCGACCGCCGCCAGAATGAGGATGACCATCGACACGAGGGTCGGCGCGAAGCGGTCGAGCAGCATGCCTACCGCAATCCGCCCCAACACGCTCGATAGGCCAACGATCGAAGCCGTGCGTGCAGCGTCCCCGGGCGTGTCGCCGAGATCCCTGAACAACGGCACAAGGTGGACCACGACGCCTGCGATGCCGACCGCCATCGTCAACGCCATGACGGTGAGAAGCCAGTAGATCGGCGTCCGTCGGGCCTCATCGGCGGTCATGCCCTGTTGCATCAGGCTGGCCGCCGTGTCGGCGGGATTGCGCTCGACGCTGCGAAAACCGACCCAGACGAGAGGCGCGGCCACGACAGCGGTAGCCGCCAGCGCATAGTAGGCAGCGCGCCAGCCCAGGCCTTCTATGACGGAGGAGACCAGGATCGGTACCCAGAATCCCGCCACGCCCGCGCCGGTCAGGGCGATTCCAAGCGCGAGACCACGCCGCTTCTGGAACACCGCGCTGATCGGCCGGACCAGGACGATCGGCGTCGAACCCGCGCCGAGGACGGCGATGAAGAAGTAGAAGGCCCAGAAGACCTCAAGCGTTCTGACGAGAAACGTCATCGCGACGACCGCGAGGGCGTAGGCCAACAGGCTGAACGTGCCGACGGCGGCTGCGCCGAAGCGGTCGCAGAGCTTCCCGGCCAGCGGCCCCGACAGAAACAAGCCCACCGTCATGATGGTGACGGCCAGGGAAATGTCACCGCGATTCCAGCCGAACTCGGCCTGGATCGAAGGGATCAATGTCCCCATGCTGTAGAACATCGTCGCCGTCATGCCGGTCGACAGACCCACGGCCGACGCGAGGATAAGCAGGCTTCGGCCGCGAAATTCGGACGGCGCGTACTCCCGCCCTGTGTTGTTCGCCTCCGCCACGTCCACCCCATTTTCTTTGTTGAGACGACTATGCCCGTTCCGGACAGCCGATCCATGACAGCAAAGACGGCTTGGTATCTATTCGTGCCAAATATGGCTCGCGCGGTGTCTTTGTGTCCTCACAGATGCGACCCACGGTTTGGCACCCTTGTGTCGGTCCAGGAGGAAAGCCTCTTGGGGTTACAATCGCGAGGAGACCGCATGAGCCAGATGTCGCCAGACCAGCAGGGTCGCGTCACCCTGGCCTTGGACGGTCACGTCGCCGAGGTGCGTCTGTCCCGCCCGGACAAACACAATGCGCTGGACGAGCGGATGTTTGAGGCGTTGAGCGCGGCGGGGACCGATCTCACGACCCGGCCCGATGTGCGCGCCGTGGTCCTCTCCGGCGAGGGCCCATCGTTCTGCGCGGGTCTGGACCTGGCGCATTTCGGGCCGAAAATCGCGGAAGGCGTCTTCGACGACCTGGGCGAGCGCAGCCATGGTGACGCCAATCTGTTCCAGCATGTCGCCCTGGTCTGGCGTGACCTGCAGGTCCCGGTAATCGCGGCCTTGCAGGGTTCGGTTTTCGGCGGTGGACTGCAGATCGGAGGTGCCGCGCTGCATGTCCGCGGCGGCCTCGGACACCTCGTCAAGCCCGGCTGCGCTGCTCCAAGAGGCGCAGTTCAACGATCAGGACATCAAGGACGTAACCGGCCTGCATGACGCCTCGCTGGGCATGAAGTCCAACGAGACGAGCGGCAAGGCGATCATTGCCCGTCAGTCCCAAGGCGATACGGCCACATTCGTTTTTACGGACAACCAGGCCGCCGCCATCCGGTATACGGGTCAGATATTGGTTGACCTGATC
>Ga0209066_10008054_pt1 | contig 10299 bp, 4 predicted proteins | sample All_14_2_FD_187198 | JGI IMG/M metagenome (GOLD analysis project Ga0209066, IMG submission 187198) | Freshwater microbial communities in response to fracking from Pennsylvania, USA - Allegheny Zone_MetaG_DW_15 (SPAdes) (version 2) ... | reverse complement strand
AGCGCTGTATCCATACAATGAAGTCGCTACAGCTATGCGCGATTATGTAAGTAAGTTTGCCGTTAAGCAGGTGTTCAGAACACAGCAAGATAAGTTCGGCAGTGAGTTCACAAAGAAGAAAGGTACTGCTCGAACCTACGAGCACCTATATACAGGAAATATTCCTGGTAAGTTCAGACCTGCCAAACCTACAAAGGCAATTGGCGATTGGAGTAATCTGCGCCGTTTCTACGCTAATGCGTTAGACAAGATAACGCTAGATGGTGCTGATAAGGTTCTTAGCTTTATTCAGCAACGAAAAGTAGGTGCACAGCATAGACAGCTAATTGCTGCATTAAAAGAATGCATCATAATCTATGCCGCAATTACTGATGAAGTAGCTAAGAATCGCTTTACAGCAGACATTCCTTCTGGTGGAATTGCTTATCTAGGTAAAGACAGCACTACATTAGGCAATCTTCTATTGCAGATCTCTGCAGGAGCAGATCCAGAAAATGAACTACGTATATATAACGCACATACGAATGAAGCTACGTATATGCGTCCTACGACAACTACAGTAACTGTTCAGGCTGTCCAGTCTGCTCAGAAGACTGTAGAAGATTTGGGTATCTCTGAATCTTTACAAAGAAGATTTGTAGAGATTCCAGATATTGCTGTTGAAGATGTGTTGTTTGTAGACAACAACATTAAGCCTCAATTGAAAGGTGGTTTTGAAGGCTTATTGGCTGATGTTGCCGCGAAACCTCAAAAGGTTAGTGCGGACAAAGCTACCAAACTTCTGATAGATGATTTTGTGTTGTCGGTTTTACCGACAGTAACGAGTATGGAGTTGTTGGTTAAGCCAGAGCACATGGGTAACTTTGTATGCTTAACAACAGCAGTTCATTCAGATTCTCCGCGATTATTTCAGTGGGATAATCCATTCTGCTGGTCTTATGTAGGTAACTATACAGGATCAATCAAAGAACGAGTAAAGCAGGCAGGTGGTCGCGTAGAAAATAACAAGTTCAGGTTCAGTCTTTCTTGGAACACTTTTTGCGATTTGGACGCACACGCACAAGAACCAGGATCTAGCGAAGTATATTTTTGCAATCGTAAAAGCAAACTTCGTGGAAGTGATGGTGAGCTTGATGTAGATATGAATGCCTTGTCTGGTAAGACAAGATCACCTGTTGAAAACATTCGTTGGACTAAAATGCCTGATGGTCCATACCGATTGTTTGTTAATCAATTCTGCAGGCGTGAGAACATTACAGGATTTGAAGTAGAGCTTGAATATGGAGGCTCAATTAATTACTTCAAATATTCTGGTGACTTAAGAAAGGGCGATGATGTAGAAGTCGCTACTTTCTATGTTCGCGATGATGAGGTTATTAATTTACAGATTGGCTCATTTATGCATCCTACTTCTGGGCTCGGCACAGAACGTTGGGGCATAAAGGCGGATACTTTTGTACGTGTGAATGCAGTTACACATTCACCAAACTATTGGGGGGACAATCACGTTGGTGCTCTGCATACGTTCTTCTTTCTAGAAGGATGCATAAACACAGATCCAACAAGAAGCTTTTATGCTGAGTACATGCGCAATGAGCTACACGAACATAGAAGAGTGATTGAAGCTTTGGCTGATCGCTCTATGTGCCAGGCTATTGTAGGCAAAAAACAAATGGCCGGTCTCGGCTTTCAACATACAAAAGAAGCATCTTTCCTTTTAAAAGCCGTGATAAAAGGAAAGACACAACTATTAGAGATTACTACTAAAGGAGAATGACATGACCGCTCAGCAGGACTTACTACTAATCGCCCTTAAAGAAAAATATCGTTTTTCTACGAACCGCTTAGCAGAGCTAACACTAGAACAGTTGTTTGATCTTCCACTCATGACTACATCTGGAGGTCATAGTCTAGATGCAGCCGCTCGTATTGTTGCGAAAGCACTACGAGAAGAAGGTGAAGAAGATTTTGTGTCTGGGCGGAGTAATCCGCTTAGAAAAGTTCTAGAAAATAAACTTGAAATCATCAAGCTTGTAATTGGAATCAAGCAAGCTGAAAATGATAAGAAGCTCAAAGCAGCAGCTGCGTCAGCGCAGATTGATGCTTTGACAGAAGCTCTTGAAAAGAAGCAGCAAGAGAAACTTATTGCTGGTTCTGAAGAAGATCTTCTTAAGAAGATCGCAGAAGCTAAAGCTAAACTAGAGTAATTGTATTTTTTATGGGCGCGCATCTATTTAGGTGCGCGTCCTTTTCTTTTTAAGGAGATACACAATGAGCAAAGAAAAAACTGAAGAAAAGGGATACGACCCTAACGAAGTTATTAAAGAGGCCGAAAAAACAATAAAGGAGTTTGAGCAAAACCATTTTGGTAATGAAGGTTTTGAAACAGTAAAAGGCGAAACAGGATCAATTTTTAAAAAGCTGTTTAGCTGAGATAAAAAACTTAATAACAAGTTACCTCCTTAGGTAACCTTTCCTTCGAAAGGTTACCTCCTTAGGTAACCTTTCCTTCGAAAGGTTACCTCCTTAGGTAACCTTTCCTTCGAAAGGTTACCTAAGGAGACGGCCTGATGAGCACGCATACAAAAAGCACTTTTAAAGCTAACGTGATTAACATAGATGGACATAGGTATTACGTTTCAGAAGGAAGAGACGAAGAAGGCAAAAGATATTTTGCTATATCGCATATATGTGGTGCAATCGGGATATCCCCGCATACCCAAGTGAACCTGACAAAAGAGAGCGAATACGATGTAAAGCAAATACAGGTAGAGCTCGAAGATGGTAGACACAGACAGATGTGGTGCATTCTAGACACCCACATGCCTCACTGGATGTCTAACATACGTATTGCAAGTTCCTCACCACAAGCACAAGAAAGGTTAGAAGTTATGAAAAAGCATCTGATAGAAATGCTAGGAATGCAGTTTATGTCCAGCAAAGCTGATGGAATCATGGCTTTGATCTATGATGCAGCAGGACAAGTAGATGCTTATTGCAGTCCATTAGATCGACTTCCTAGAGACATTCAAGATCCAGCTCTGTTTCTTGAGCACGTTTATATGGCTGCCGGATTAACGCAAGGACAGATACAGTGGGCGCGCACTATGGTCGGGTCTCTAGTTCATCACTACGGTAGAACACATCAAAGCATCGTAGATGAACTTCTTACTGAGTTGCAAGATTCAGAGACTCAGAAGAAGTTTGGTATTCGTCTTGTGAATACGCTCAAGCTGATGTCTGGAGAAGGTGGTTTGCAGTTAGTTCCGCCTACACCAGAATCGTAGTATTTCCACTAATGATTTCCCCCTCTACTTCTTGCGGCAATCCTGTTACGGGATGTTGAGGGGGAATGACGACAGGTGCTGGGCCTCCGCCCATTCCTTGCCATGGTAATTTTAGTCTGCAGGTTACTTTAGATCCGACAAAGGCTACTGCTCTTGATCCGCCATTAAGCCTTATTTTTGTAGCATCAATCGTTGTCAATTTACCGCCATTAATATCCAGTGTTTCTACAGCTGTAAGCTTAAAATTCTTATCTGTAGAAATATCGATGTTATCTGATATCGCTACACGCAGTTGTTTTTTAGCTATGATGGCAATATTGGCTTCTGTTCTGAACAGGGCATTACCTGCCTTGTCAAAGAAATACCTAAGAACAGTAGCCTTGTCTGTGCTGCTTGTTGTAGCACCCGTCTCTGCTTCAAAGCCGTCTGGCGTAATAGCGACTTCTAGTACGATAGGATTTGCTTTTGCGCCCATGCCAAAAGAATTTGCCGTACTATTTGATATTCCGGACTCATGAACAACATCCTTCAGTAGTCCTTTGGTTATTCTGATAGTTGCATATTTATCTGCGGCTAAGAGCCTATAGGTTTCTTTATAGACAGAAGGTGGGTTTGTCTTAGATTCACCCATAGACAAAAACCAATTAATAGAACCACCTGTATTGTAATGTCTATAGTTTTGCGAAATATCTGTAATGAGATTCTGAAGAGGTATATAAATTCTTTGCGCTAACTCAGTTGCGCCGATTTGAAGAACTCCACCTTTATGCAGCGTAATGAAGTTACCGTCTCTTCCTTTAATGTAGATATCACCAGGTTTTGCTCTAGTTCTGCCTGCATGAAAAGAAGCGCCTACATTGGAATCATCGTTGACTGTGTAGCCAGTAGTAGATGTAGTGACATCTCCAGTCACATAATTTTTCTGGTATGAAGTCTCTTGAGCTACAGGCGGAATTTCTTGGCTAACAATAAAGTCAAGAACATAGGGAGGCGGTCCATCAGATGGGATGCAGATATGGCACTTAGCACCAACATCAGGCATGACATAGATACCTTCTCCATAATTCGTGTGAATATAGGGAGTAGAAATTTGTACGTTGAAGTACTGTTTCTGATCAAATTGTGTGACGCAATCAACAGTCCATAAGACCAAATTAATGTCTATGACTTTTGCCTCAACAATGGTCGCACCAATAATTCCTTCTGGAATAGTCCATGCATTTTTAAACATGGATCTCTGAGAGGGATCTACTGAGTGCTTATTTACTCCTTTAAGCATTAGTACGCGGCCTTGGGCACATCTTTCAGATGTGAGTACAGAGGATTAAGAGAATGTTGCGAAGTTAGCCCAAATTCATGACCAGAAGCAAGAGGTCCTACTGGATGTAATCCATGTAGATTTGCTGAAGCTCCAACAGCTGCAGACTCAAGAAGTGTGGACTTTAATTTAACGTGCTGTAGTTTTGCCAGCCAATCATCTTGTGCTTCTAGCGGAAGAACTTCAATACCTTTAAGAATAGGCGCATGTTGAATAGGATCTTTTCGATCTTTAACAAGTTGTCTATTAATAGCTCTGATTCTATTTACTGGCTGCAATTCTCCAGTAATCTTGTCAGAGTTTCCTGGGTCTTTGATGCGCGTTAAGTTACCCATAGCATGTACGAGTGTTTCTACATGTTGTCTACGTACATCACTTCCATAAATAGAACTTAGCTCATCTACAAGCATATGTTGTACGCGCTCCATGTTTCCAGTAGCCTTATACAGTGTATGTGGGTTTATCTGAGTTCTGTTTGGATCTGAGAGTATTTGCCCTGCTTCTACATGCATGCCTACTTTAGGTGGATTCCAATCAATGTGATCTGGCGCTCTATCAGCATGTGGAAGTTCTACATGCACAGGCAGACCAGCTTTATCTTTCGCAATATGATGAGCAACGCCATCTACATAAATATTCGCACCTGTAGAGTCAGTCTCTATACGTGCAATCTTTCCAGAATGCATAGCTAACGAAGCCTCATTTGGAATGTTCTTAGGCAACTTTAGTAGATTTTGTACTCTTGTAAACTGGTTAATGGCGCCTGTTTTGGCTCCTGTATAGAGCCCACCCGAATTATGAGTCCATATTTTATTGGCCGAAAATGTACCTGTACCAGTAGTGATGTCGTACACGTAAGGAGTTTTCTTGTATTTAAACTCCTTAATGTAGTCAATTACGTGTTCAGGACCTTTGCGCTTAGAAAAATGCCGTACACATACAGGCGCATTAGAGACCTTTTCAGAATCCGCCAATAACAATTTAAGTTCTTCTGTTACTGGGAACTCTATGTGAATACTTTGATAGTTAGTTAACTTGGACCACGGCATAAGCGTCGTTTTGGTGTTTATGCCAGTTTTATTAAGAATATAATTTACTTGTTGCGCTAAAAGCCAGCTAGTAGTGTCAATCTTACATTTAACACCGTAGCCCCTAGAAGCTCTCTGAATAGTGCCGTCTCCATCTATTACGCCAGAAACAAAATCAAGCAACCAACTTTGCGGGTATCCAGACCATCCATCTGGCAATCCTTTGTTTACGCATTTATGCCCAAACCAAGCTAAAAATTTAGTAGCTAGCTCTTTGTTGTATACCTGATGTACATGCGCATGCGCTCCACGCTTACCGGTAAGCGCAAACAATTCATCACCTATACGATCATACGTACTTCCAGGATTCTGTGAAATCATAATGGCACACGGTCTGTACCCATCTCTAATCTGAACATTTCCTTCTGCTACGTATATACCTGCAAGCCAACCACTTTCTATTGGTGGGAGTTCAGGAGTTATTTCTGGCTCATCCGCTATGGAAGCCACCGCCTTTGTAGCGACTACGTCTTTTGATTGAGTTGGCTTAAACAGTAATTCCTCAGACGGAAGCGTAGAAGGCCAAGTCTTGCATACCTTACACCAGTATTTATTAGTGCGTTTAATACTTCTGTACTCAGAACCGCATGTAGGACATAACGACGTATTAATTGCAAGCATATGAGGATGATTGTCTTGCGCAATTACTCCATAACCAGAACGTGTACGAACAAACTCCATCTTTGTTCCGTCTTGCTGTAGATGGCGTTGAACCTTAGTTATAGAAGTCCAAACTCCATTATCGAATACTTCAAGGCCAGTTACATCAGAGTTCTCTTCATCCTCTTTACAGAATTTATTAAAAATATTTTCAATAGTTGTGTGGAAAACCTTGACATCTTCTCTTACCAGTAGTAACATTTTAGGATTAAGGCAGTGGAACTGCTTTAAAGTCAGCTGCGTAACACGCTCGCCAAGTGATTGCGCAGCTATTGTTCCTGCGTTCGTACCAATTTCATAAAGCTTGCCATTTGAGTCTAAGCCTGCACATTGCTGGCATAGTCCCTTTGGATGCTCACACTTCATAGGACTACGAATAACAATAGAACCATTTTTGTCTGCGGCTCTTATTTGGTCTGCGATTGGTGGTGTTATGTGTGTTCCTGCGGGTAGATTAATGTTTTTAGCTTTAAAGGGTTGAGCAAGAATACGGTCTACGATATGTGCGCTTACTGTGGGTAGCGCTATACCTTTTGTTGTTCCGCAATCAGGATCTGCAACTACGAAGCCCATAGCTGTTTGAACCATGCGCTTAGACAACGTTCCAGGATCACGTACTTCCTGTACCTTCATGATAGAACCACGTCTAGCACCTTGCATCTGAATCCAATAAGAAGCTAGATCAAGACCTTCTGAGTAAGACTTTGTAATAGGAGAAGGAATGGCCTTGCCTTCTGCGTCAGTCATAAGCGTAGGTGCTAAAACTACTTGCTTATATTGAATCGCTGATGGTTTTGCGCCAGCATGAAGCATTTCCGCAAATGTAGTGGGATTGTCTTTATTTTTTGCGTGATGGAGCTTGTCTAAGTTCTTAGAAGCTTCTGCCCATACATCGACAATTCTACGCGCCTTATCAGCAGCGTTAATATGCCTGTTGGCTTGAATAGCATCTGCTTCTTGCTTAGCTTTTCTGAAGAGTGGTTCTCTCACCGCAAGATCAGGTTCAAAATCATCAAGACCTAAAGAGTGTACTTGGAAAGGTACGTATTTTAGTTCGCCAGACTCAATTGCGCCGATAAGAGAAGCTCCCTTCAATCCTGCCTTTACAGGAATAGCGCCAGAAGCTGTGCCGTTTCCAAGATCTTTGAGATGATCCGCTACTACGCCATAATCTCCTGGATGTTGTTTAGCTACATCTGTCAGCAACTTGTTCATTCCCTTTTTGTCGAGAATAAAGCTGTGATCTGTGAGAATTTTGTTTTGTAGTGGCTTTGGAAGCGCAGAAGCTAAAAGAATACGACCTACTGTCGTCTTTTGTCCGGCAATCATAGCTGTATGATCTGCTGGTAGCCTTCCATCTACAGCTGCTTGTACTGCCTTGTGCGCAGAATCAAACTTAAGGTCACTATGTCCCTTAATTCTGCTTAACTTATACACACCAACCGCGGACTCAAGAGTAGGAGTATATTGAATACGTCCAGAAGACTCATTAAAAAGCTGATTAGTAGGCATCATCTTCTTTACCTCTTCAACCGCGTCTTTGGAAATAGGCGTATATACAGCCATCGTATCCCAAACTACAGCACCACTGTCAGTTACAAATGTCCAAGCATCTGGAACTGTGATGTCGTACATGGTCTTCTTTTCACCAGTAGCTACCGCTGAAGTAACAATGTCCCACCCAATATTAGTGTTAGACACCAAAGTAACCCACTTTTTAACATAGTTAGAAGGCTGTCCTTGGTTAATGGTGTCAATAACATTCTGCAGACTCACTCTCGGTAAGTATTTTCTCTTTCCATAAGTGACCGCCGAATAAGCTAAATAGGCTTGTTTGTTTTTATTCTTTTCTCTTGTCGCGCCTACAGAAGTTGCAAGCTTTTTAAATTCTGCAACAAACCTTGGTGGAAGAGGAACTACATCATTTCTACCAAAATCAATAGTTTCTGAGGTGTGTAATTTCGCAATAGAAGCTTGCTTATGAGGTGTCTCAAGCTTTAACCAAGAAGCGTCCTGAACAGTACGCGTAGAAAAACTAATAGAATATGCTGGGCTATCTCTGTGCTTGTACTCAGTACATCCTGTAAGTAGCCCCAACGACAAGGCCAATAAACGTACTTCATCTGCAAGCTGCTTGCTAACAGTTGTCATGGACAGCTGAAACTGTTCTTTATTTTTATCCTTGGCTTTAACCCAATTAGCAGTCCCGTCTGTATCCAGCAGCCCACAAAGAAGACCACGCCTGAAGTCTTCGGGCATCTGTAAAAAATTAGGAGGTAAGTGCTTGTTGTGCGCGCCCTTACCTACAATAGGCAATAACCACCTACCTAAAGAAGTAGAGCTTATTGTAGTGCGCATAGACACACTAGCTTTGCCATCAAATTCGTGGGGATTTCTGATAGCGTGCGTATGCTCGTTATTGGCTAGCGAGCATCCAATTTTGGCCCAACGCTCTGGAACCTCGGTAAATTCTTCCCCAGAAGCCAAATGAACTTGATGGTGGGTGTTGATAAGAACATCACCATACTTACCTTCCTTATGGCTATTATTTATAGAAACCCAACCATCACCTATAGTGGTACCTAAAAACCAACCGATGTCTGCTGTAAGTTCTACATCTTCCAGCATTGCTGTGCCGCGATTTATCTTATTGGCTTCACCAGGTATTGAGCTAATGGTAGGTGACTTTACATTGCGCAATATAGGAATCGCTAAGCCTACGGAATCAGCAGGCTTGAATTTAGAGACTTCTAAAGTCTCGGGATCCAATAATGCAAGGCTGTGATCTTGAGAGACTATAAGTTCTCTGTCAAATTGAGACTTGACTATCCACTCTTCGCAGTCAGGATGCACCGAGAATTCAGAGACTTGCTTAATTTCAAATTGTCCGTTGTTATAAGCAGGAACAAAACAATTAGAAGGAACGGCGTACTTAGTTACGCCAGAAGAGCGCACTTCTTTGCTTTCTTCTATACGTGGAAAATCTCCGATGAAAATGATTTTTGTTTGATATAGGTTTGTTATATGAGGCATAGAGCTATTACTAGCATCTATAACATCATTTGTCAAGAGAAAAATGTTACATAGGGTGCTATCTCCATCAAAATCAGCTCCGTAAGGACCTGTGACTAATGGATGGATACGAATTGCCTTACCTTCTACGATCTTTGGCATAAAGCCTTGGAAAGAACCTTTATGTAGTGCTGGATCTCTCTTTAAGAGAACGGGTCTTTCTTTTGCGACTAGATCTAATGCTTTCCAAACTTTTGTATCTGGAGAAGTTAATTGTTTTCTTGCGTCTAATGTGTTCGCGGCTACTCCTGATGAAACAAGCTTGTTGACTACAAAAGGAGCTAACATAGTTAGTGCTTTTTCTTTTGGTAGTCCGACTTCATTGATATGAAGTTCAGGATCAGGAATAATAGTTGCGCGCATAGATAGATCTTGTCTGCGCGACATTAACGTAGACTGGAAATATCCTTTTTTTGCTGGATTGCCAGCAATGATGTGCAAAAAGCCTCTTGTTTCTCTCTTACTCTTATTGCCTATAGTTGGATCTCCGATACCAACTATGTTTCGCGCCTTTTCGTAGTACTCATTGCGGAGATCTTGTTTATATTCTTCTGGAAGTAATTCATGTGTTGGCTTTTTCATAGCCACGACTAGCTCTCCAAAAGACTTGTACAATTCGTTTGCGTCTCCCCATCTAACAGAACCCTTAGAAGGAATAGAAGGAGGTCTTAAGATAGAAGGTATGACTGGAAGATTGTGAAGTATATAAGCTTCTGAAGGTTTAAGTTTTGCTTCTTTAAGAGCGCGCAAATACTTGATCTTCTTTACTTGGCCATCTAACAATGGAATTGTTGCTTGATGTGCGAAATTTTTAGGTAGTTTTGTTTCTGATAGCTGCTTTTCAGATGCTTTGAGTTCTTTGTCTACATCAATG
>Ga0209066_10008053_pt1 | contig 10301 bp, 8 predicted proteins | sample All_14_2_FD_187198 | JGI IMG/M metagenome (GOLD analysis project Ga0209066, IMG submission 187198) | Freshwater microbial communities in response to fracking from Pennsylvania, USA - Allegheny Zone_MetaG_DW_15 (SPAdes) (version 2) ... | reverse complement strand
CGGCTGCCTGATCGACCGCATATCCCTTGCCGATGGCCCCCAACTCCAATTCGAGGCCCGCTGTTTGCAGTTCAATCGTCCGTTGAATCTCGTCCAGCACCACATGACGCCAACCAGACGTCTCGCGAGCCGCGTCAATTTCCAGCTCCGTGGGAATTCGGCCCTCTTTCCGGCACTGTTTCCAGAGACGGACCAGTGCCCCAGCTGTCGGATCAAACCCCCCCTGCGTCAACTCGCTCAGCGATGCGGCACGTTGGAGCAGATCAAAGAGGTCAGGTTCAACCGCCACCGGGCCTTTGCCCGCGTGTTGATTCAATTGCGAAATCTCGCTGTCCGTACGGTAAACGGATAGTTGCTGTTCCAACTGATGCACGCGGTCCAAGGCTTCGGAAGCCCATTGAATCTGCGCATCCGGCCCGTCGGGGTTGAGCATGACATCGAAGTCGCAAGCCATTGCCGTTGTGCGTAGTAACAGCGACGGACCACGTCCGGGCGGCATGGCTGCAACGATCTCGTCTGCCAACCGCTCTCCCATCTTCTCCAGAGACTGGCGTGCGGCGCGACCGGTCAGAAAATCGCGACGACTGGGAGGCTGGGACACAATAAACCTCTCACCCGTCTGTCCTCGACGTGGCATTTGGGGGAAATCGGAAGACGAGAACCCACCGAAGGCATTCGGTGGGTCTCCTGGCATTTACGCTGATTGGCCTGTTCAGACCGCAAATCCTGTCATGTAGGGAAGTTGGTTGGACGTTTCCTTGACGGCTGGTGCTCCCTCCAGCAATTGCCCCAGGAAATCCCAGTTCCCGGTCGTCAACGCGGATCGGGCGCCTTCGGGCATAACCACCGCGCACTGATGGTCACCGGCTGTCACCGTCAACGCCAGCAGATCAACCGTCACTGGCAACGACGGATCTGCCTGAATGGCTTGGGAGAGCTTCTCCAGATCGGCCCGTTCGGCTCGCACACAGGGAATTCCCAGCGATCCGCAGTTGCCAAAGAAAATCTCCGCGTACGACTCCGCCACAATCGCCTTAATCCCCCACCGCATCAGGGCTTGCGGAGCGTGTTCGCGGGACGAGCCACAGCCAAAGTTGCGTCCTGCAACCAGGATAACCCCGTTCCGAAACTGAGGGTGATTAAAGGGGTGGGTGGGATCTTGCTCGCGATCATCTTCAAACGCGTGCTCGCCCAGACCATCAAAGGTCACACAGCGTAGAAAACGAGCGGGAATAATGCGGTCCGTATCAATGTCGTCCAGCAACAGAGGAACGCCAGAGCCAGTCAGGGTGGTTAGAGATTGAGGCATCGCAGGTCAAAATTTCTAGTTTTTAGGGAACCAAGTTTGAAGAGTCGATTGTAAACGAAGAAAAGCCCGATTCGTACACCCACGCCAGGAAATCTGCTGCGCCAGTTGTCTTAACACCGCTGAGGACCGCACTTTTCGGACGTGCTTGAGAGCCGCTTCCAAGGCTTCCTTCGGATGCTCCGGCTTCCAATCCTGGAGAATCCGGAACCGCCCATCCTCAACAAGCCAACTTCTGAGGTCTGGCGTCTTCCCTTGCCAGCCAAGTATTTCCTCAACTCGACTCGATCGGGACCAAACCCAGATCTCCAATTCGGGATCGATCACAATTGCCCGGGCATGTCCGTTCCAACCGGCCAGTTCTAATCGCGATTCCACATCGTTTTCAATCTGTTCAGACGAATGGGAATGTTCCGCGCCGCACCCCTGATAGTCAAACAAAACCAGAGCGTGCGAAAATTGCTGGGTAAATGGCCGCAGGAAATTCTCCGATTCTAACCGACAGCCTGGATCGGAGCGGGGATGAAGATGAACCTGATAATCAAATGGACGGACTTGGAACGACTCCGTTCGCGCAAGAAGTGCCTCCAACACCGCCTGCATATTTTTATCGGCCACCAGCACGATGAGGTCAGCGGGGTTTTGAGGACGTGTCATTATCCCAAAACACCTGAAATGAAGTAATCTTGCAGGTTCACCTCATGCTGCCAGTCGGCCAGCATGGGATGTTGGTCGCCTCTCACAATATCGGTCGCTCCTTCCGAATCTTTGGCGAAACACAGGATCTGATGAGGTTCAACCAATCCCAAAAAAACCGGGGAATGGGTCGCCACCAGAACCTGAGCCTGATACACGCTCGACAACGCTTGTTGAAGGGTAGCAACCGCCTTCGGATGGATCCCGTTTTCGGGTTCCTCAATCAGAAACACACCCTCTAAATCCGGTAAGAATGCAGGCAGCGTCAATGCCAGCATCCGCAAGGTTCCATCAGAGGCGGTCCAGGAGGGGATTCGCAGACCGTCTTCGTAAATCAACACCAAATAGCGATATTTATCCCAAGGTTGTTCGATTGTTTCGACCCCGATTAAGGTGGGTAGCGCCTCCTTAACATGTTGGATCCAGTCATCAAATCGTTCAGGATGTTTGCTGCGAAAGTCTTCAACGACAAACGGGAGATTTGACGCATCGGGCTTAAAACGTCGGGGCTGATTAGGAAGGCTCGCCTTCCGCAAAGTTTGGCCGTCTAACGCAAGAACCTGAACTCCTTCAATCAACAATTGCTTCATCCAGGTGCAGATCGGAAATTTCTGCTCATCCTCAGGCAGGTTAGCCAGTGCTGATTTTTGAGCTGCTAACCTTAAATTAACGACCCAACCCTTACCAGCTTCCTTGCTGGTTTCGACATAGTAGTGCGTACTGCCGTTTCGTGATTTGCTTAAGACGCGACGATTTCCACGGCTACGATGTCCTGACGTGATAGTCGTGGGCATGAATGGCACCGCTGGAAAAAGACTTCGGTCTTTGCTGGGACGCGAAGGTGGTGAGGAGTAGAAGCGGACGGCTTCCGAGTCCACAACAACTTCCTCCGATTCCGCATCGAGGACGACACGGAGTTCATAACGGCAGACCGCACCCTCTTCCTCAAGTGGGGTACCCCTCTTGAGTCTCTCCGGTACCTGAAACTCTAAGGCCAGCTCAAAAGCATCGCCTTGGCCAGCAAACAACAGATCCTGAAAACGAGGGCTCCGTTTGCTAATCGCGTAATTGAGTCCTTCCGAGACAAAATCTGACAAGAACCCTACGACATCCAGAAACGTTGTTTTTCCGCTGGCATTCGGACCAACAAGCACCTGAAACGATTCTAAGGGTTGGCGAATGTACCGAAAGCAACGATAATTCAGGGCTTCGATGCAGGTAATCATAAAAAACTCTCGGTCGATACGACCAACCAACTGCAAAAAACTCAGGCCAGAAGCTTGCTACTTATCAGTCATGGCTGGACATCGCGAAAATTCTTGGTTCATCAATAATAGCCAGCCCCAACAGTCTTATCGGGACTCCGGCAAGCCCCGGAATAGTTCAGACACCGCAAACTCGTGTTCATTCACGACTTCAGACCGATAAGCGTCTGTGGAGAAAAACAGACGTGGCCCGCTTGCTGTCGCCCGATGGACTTGAAGCTGGCGGAGTTCGGGATCGACGACCCAAACCTCTTGAGTGCCCGTCGCAAAATATTCGTCAAGTTTTGCGACCAATTCCTTCCACCGATCGAATGGAGACAACACTTCTGCGACCAGTAGTGGGGCTGTTGTCAGATAGCCTTGCTCCAGAGCTGTCTGGTGCTCGGCGTTGAGTTCAAACACAAAAACATCGGGACCACGTACGGTATCAGGGGCAGATTCGGTCTGGAGACCGGCATCGTTACAGATAACGGCATATTGCCTGGTTTTCTCCGCCCAGCGATCCAGTAGCACCACGAGATTTTTACAAACGAGACCGTGACCAACGCCGGGACGCGGCATTTCCCGAATCTCTCCGCGAACCAGTTCCAACGGACTGTTCTGATCGAAAAGGGCAAATTGCCGGGCAGAGACCGGTGCTGTCAAAAGCGTACTCATCAGATAGGCCTCATCCCAAAGTGGCTCTCAATACACTCGCGAAACCTCTGGGCATGTTCCTTTGGGACACCGATTCTCAGCCAGGTTCTTCCCAATCCTCCGGCAACAACTCCCGCACGGTTACCGTCCAACCCGGTACTGCGGGTTCTGCATGGGCGATGTCGTCGACGTGAAAAACGACTGGTGTCGTTGGGTCGGCGGCGCGATAGAAGCGAATCACGTCGCGCGACAGGAGATCGACATCCCACACCACCTGCGTTCCGCAGGCAAAATAATCGTCGCGTTTCTCTGCCTGCAATCGCTCGGCTCGTGGGCCATAATCTCCCGCGCTGCGGACTTCCACGGCGAAAATCGGAGCCCCCTCATAATACTGCATGGGGCGGACGAGGCCCGTGTGATAGGCGGCATCGGGCGAGAACGACTGACGATGGGGCAGTTGGACTCGAAAAACGGCTCCATCAGTCACCGCGCGCCCGATTCGGACGCGACGCGCATAGAGTCTTAGCGACGAATAAATTTCTCCCGCAACTTCCGAGGGCCAAGGCTGCGTCGGCGACATGACGACAATTCTCCCGTCCACAATCTCAGCCTTACCCTCCAACTGGCCGAGTTGCTGGAACAACGCTGTGATGTTGACGGGGCTGTCGGTCGTGGTGGTCATCGCGCGACCTCGTTAAAATCCTGCTTCTCGGGGTGCCTCTTCGTTACAGGAGGTCTCGCACGTCGGTCACGGCTCCGTTCAGAGCGGCGGCAGCCACCATCGCCGGGCTCATTAACAAAGTCCGTCCCGTGGGACTTCCCTGACGCCCTTTGAAGTTACGGTTGCTGGACGAGGCGCAGATTTCACGGCCTTTCAGCTTGTCGGGATTCATGGCCAGGCACATGGAGCACCCGGCTTCACGCCATTCAAAGCCCGCCTCTTCAAAGACCGTGTTCAGGCCTTCCGCCATCGCTTGTTTGCGAACTTGCTGAGAGCCGGGCACGACGAGCGCTTTGACGCCCGGGGCCACATGGCGTCCTTTGACAATCGCGGCGGCTTCCCGCAGGTCGCTGATGCGGCCGTTCGTACACGAGCCGATGAAGGCCACGTTGATCTTCAGGCCTTTCAGTTCGGCTCCTTCTTCCAAGCCCATGTATTGGAAGGCTTCGTCAATTCCCTTTTGATCGTCAGATGGAAAATCGGCCACATGGGGCAAGTGCTCGTTCACCCCGACCGATTGGGCCGGATTAATGCCCCAGGTGACGGTGGGTTCAATGTCTGCCGCATCATAGGTGACGTGATCATCGAACTCGGCGTCGGGTCCCGAGGCGAGGCTCAACCACCAGGTCGCGGCCTTGTCAAATGCTTCCCCCTGGGGAGCAAACGGACGGCCTTTCAGGTAGTCGACCGTCGTTTGATCGGGATTAATGTATCCGCAGCGAGCCCCTCCTTCGATGCTCATATTGCAGACCGTCATCCGTTCTTCCATCGACATGCGGTCGAAGACTTCGCCCGCATATTCGTAGGCATAGCCAACACCGCCCTGCACACCGAGTTTGCGGATGATGTGCAAAATGACGTCCTTAGCGAAAACGCCGGGCCGCAATTTGCCCTTCACTTCAATCCGTCGCACCTTGGGCCGGCTCATGGCCAGCGTCTGGGTCGCCAGGACGTCAGCCACCTGGCTGGTGCCGATCCCGAAGGCAATCGCTCCAAAAGCGCCATGGGTGCTGGTGTGACTGTCGCCGCAGGCGATGGTCATCCCGGGCTGGGTCAGGCCCTGTTCCGGCCCCACAATATGCACCACGCCCTGCCGGTCGTCCTTCAAATCGAACAGACGAACGCCGAACTCGTGGCAATTCCGCTCGATGGCCGACATCATCTGTTCGGCCAGGGCATCGCTGAAGGGACGTAACTGATTGTCCGTGGGGACGATATGATCCACCGTCGCCACAGTCCGCTCGGGGTAGGCCACCGTCAATCCGCGATCGCGAAGAATGCCAAAAGCCTGTGGGCTGGTCACTTCATGAATCAGGTGCAGTCCGATAAACAGCTGCGTTTGCCCCGAAGGGAGCTGGCGAACCGAATGCAGATCCCAGACTTTTTGAAACAGGTTACGACGATCGCTCATGACGGATCTCTAAAGACACCAACAAATTGCAACACGGAAAGACGATAACAGGCAGGTCTCGACGAAGGCACGCGTGACAGCCGCCGGGCGGGTTTCGTTCAACCCTCTCTCGCAAAGGAAAGTCGACAAAAGCAAGCTCTGGCGGCGTCGGGAAGTATCAGTGTAACGCGCCGAGGCCCCGTCGGGAATTGGGGAGTTCCTGAAGTTCCCGGAAACTCAGGCACCAAGTCCGATCACACGGGAAATGGTGAAGAGGGCGGCGTGGTGTGTCATTCAGGGTGCCACTGCTGGTTTTGCCCAGCAGTGGCGAGCGCTCTTCAGGACTCCGCAACCGGCAAGACTTTTTGACACCCTGAACTCGGAACAGCCCAGAACCTGCAACCAACCGTGACGATTCGCACTGCTGGACAAAGCCAGCAGTGGACCCCTAACAGGATTTGACGCTGTGGCAGGGCACTGGGTGACAGAGCAAAGGTTTCATGTCTTAAGCCAGCCGATGGTATTCTCGATACCACTCCACAAACCGACGGACTCCCGTCTCAATCGGCGTCGAGGGGTGAAAGCCGGTGTCTGCGACCAGGGCGTCGACATCCGCATAAGTGGCGGCCACATCGCCCGGCTGCATGGGCAACAGTTCCCGCTTCGCCGTCTGCCCCAGTTCCGACTCCAGCACCTCGATCAAATGCAGTAGCTCGACGGGCTCGTTGTTTCCAATGTTATAAAGGCGATACGGCGCGCTGCTGGTCCCCGAATCCAAAGACAGATCCTCTGTCGCGGCAGACCTTTGCGGAATCCGGTCTGCCACACGAATCACTCCTTCGACGATATCATCAATATAGGTGAAATCTCGCCGCATCTGACCGTGATTAAAGACCTGAATGGGCCGCCCTGCCAGAATCGCATCCGTAAATAACCATAATGCCATATCCGGGCGTCCCCACGGACCATAGACGGTAAAGAACCGCAGCCCTGTTGTGGGCAGGTCGTAGAGATGACTGTAAGTATGAGCCATCAGCTCGTTGGCTTTTTTCGTGGCTGCATATAAGCTCACGGGATGATCGACCGGATCGTGAATCGAGAAAGGGAGCTTCGTATTGCCCCCATAGACAGAGCTAGACGAGGCGTAGACCAGATGCTCGATCTTGTTATGTCGGCAAGCTTCCAGGAGATTCACAAACCCGATCAGGTTGCTTTCGACATACGCATGGGGGTTTGTCAGCGAATACCGCACTCCCGCCTGAGCTGCCAGATTGATGACGGTCCCGAATGCCGTTTCTTCAAAAAGTTGCTCGATCGCCACGCGATCAGCCAGGTCGGCCTGCACAAAGCGGAACCGGCTGTGTGACGCCAGACGTTGCAGCCGATCCCGTTTTAAGGAGACCTGGTAGTAAGGATTGAGGTTGTCGAGACCGATAACCGTCTCGCCCCGGGCTAAGAGTTTTTCGGTAACGTGCATTCCAATGAAGCCCGCTGCACCGGTCACCAGAAAGGGTTTTATAGCCACGATTGATCGAGTCCTACTCGTTTCGAGGAAAATCAGGCGAGCCGGGCGGCCTCTCCCGGCTGCTCGCCTTCACCACAACATCTGGTCATCGTAAGGGGGGCCGGGGTTGGAGGCGTCTTCGCTGAGTGCCACTGCTGGCTTGCCCAGCAATGGCGAGCGATTTTCAGGGCTCCGTCACCAGCCAGACTCTCTGACACTTCTGAATGGAGAACGGCCCAGAACATGGCAACCAACCGTGACAAATCGCACTGCTGGGCAAGCCAGCCGTGGCACCGCGCCCGAATTTTTCGCTGTGACAGAGCACCAAGTGGCCCTCCACAGATGACCCACCGAACGGAGTCGGTGGGCTTCCGGGTTACCCTCTTTTAACGTTGATTAGACACTACACTTGCTCGGAGAACCATGTCACCGTTTTCCGTAAGCCTTCTGCCAGCGACACTTTGGGCTCCCAGCCTAAATATTGCTTCGCCCGAGCCGCGTCGACCACGCTGGACCGTAAATCGCCTGCCCGCGCGGGTCCATTCTCGGCAGGGGGGAGTTCGCGCGTTTCGCCGTTGGCCTCGAAAATCTTCAGGACTTCCTGGCGGACCCCTTGTTCCAACTGATTCACATCCGTCTTGATCGAGGTTCCAATGTTGAACGGCATGAACGGCTCGGGCAACGTCGTCGTCAAGGCGGCCAAGTTGGCGGCTGCCACATCTGGTCCGAACACATAGTCACGGTCGTAACGGCCATCGCCATTGATGCGAGCCGCTTCACCGCGCAACATCTTTTGGCTGAAAATCGCCACGACGCCCGCTTCGCCATGCGGATTCTGTCGTGGTCCATAGACGTTTGCATAACGGAGGGCGACGCCCTGCATGCCGTGCTCGCGGACGTAAAATTTCAGGTATTGCTCGCCCGCCCACTTGCTGATGCCGTACGGCGAAATCGGCCCTGCAGGAGAATCTTCATTCGCAGGGGTGTGAACGTCGCCGTACAGGACGCCGCCGGAGGAGGCGAAGACGGCTCGCTTGCAACCGACTCGGACGGCTTGATCCAGCACCTGAATGAGGCCGATCAAGTTGACTTGAGCATCAAAAGCCGGCTCGCGCACCGAACGACTGACCGACATCTGGGCGGCCTGATGACAGACCGCTTCCGGCTGGACCTCGCTGAACACCTGGAACAGGCGGGCCTGATCGCAAATATCGACTCGATACAGCGGCACCCCTTCCGGCAGATTTTTCGGATTTCCCGAACTCAAATCATCGATAACAAATGGCTGGTGTCCGGCAGCCAGACAGGCATCCACAATATGGCTGCCAATAAAGCCAGCACCGCCAGTGATCAGAATTCGCATGGAATTACGCTCTCCAGGAAAGTCGGGAAATCCCTTGGGGAGGGCACAGGAACAAACGATTGGTGAAGTCGCCAAACGCCTGTCAGGCAACGACTTCGATCAGGCACTCTATCTGGCCACCCCAAAGTTTTGACACAGGATCGAAGAATCCATCTGGCCTCACCCACCCGATTTCTCTTTGATCAGCATGAGGCCTTTCGCCGTAAGGGATACCAGATTCCCCAAGTCGCTGGGAAGCGAGCGTGCCGCCCTCTCAAAAGCGATCCCGCACTTTGAACTCGGAAAGGGGGCGTTTTGCCGACTTCACCGTGCTCGCATCAGGGCCTAAGACCTCCAGAATGCCCGGTCCGCTGACAATCAGCCGTTGTTGATGAACCCAGAGGTTTCCCCCCACCGCGACGGGCGACAGGTCGGACCAATGTTGTCGTTGGAGAATCGTTCCCAGCGTGGGATCAATCGTCCAAAGGCATTGCCGTGTGGGCCAATACAGTAAATTCCCGGCGAATGTCCCGCGGCCATACCCTTGGAGAGCCGGCGAAGACGACTGGAGAGTCCACAAGGTCTGCCCGGTTTCGACATCGTAGCCCCACAGCGATTTTCCCCCAGCCACCAGACAGCCCAGCCGACCTTTGGGAGCAACGCCGACCAGGGAGCGCAGCCGTTCAGGCATCAGCCGCGACCATTCCAATCGTCCCGAATCCGCCTGAAGACAGAGCAGGAATCGGCTGTCGCGCGGAGCCACTAGAATTCGATCATGGTGAAACACCACGGGCAAGGGCCCCGACCAATCCCGGCTGTGCAGACGCTCACCCGGCACCAGGTCGGATTCGTAAGTGGTGGCCCAGATCACGTGCCCATCCCCAGGATCGAGGGCGACGATCGCGCCAAAATCGGTCGAGAAGAAGAGGCGGCCCCCCCCCGCTGTCAACAGCAACTGGGCGATGCGGTTGACATCTTCTGCCAACGTCGGCCGAGCCGTACAGATGGGGGCTTGCCAGAGCTGTTCGCCGGTCTGGAAATCCAGACAAAGGACCTGCCATTCCCACTGCGGCCGAGGACGACAGACCACCACATACACCCGCTCTCCGAGGACCAGAGGCGTCCCTTCAAATAGCCACGGTGGGCCGTCTGAGGGCAAATCGGTCGAAGCCACTTGCCACAGCAGTTGGCCTTGCCGTGACTGCACATCCAGGCAAACCAGTTCTTGGGGCAAGTCCCGAAATTCCCCCCGCGCGGCGGCACAAACCGGAGAACCCAGCCGAGCCAATAAACGCCCCCGCGAGTGCGTCAACGAAAAGTGGGGCACCGTTTGCAAGGGGCGTTGCGTTGCATCTGGGGGAGTTGGTTCAAAGGGAGGATAAATGCGACCTTCATTGGCTCCCCAAGCCGTCTCACCCGTGAACAGATCCCGCCCATAGAC
>Ga0209066_10008052_pt1 | contig 10302 bp, 6 predicted proteins | sample All_14_2_FD_187198 | JGI IMG/M metagenome (GOLD analysis project Ga0209066, IMG submission 187198) | Freshwater microbial communities in response to fracking from Pennsylvania, USA - Allegheny Zone_MetaG_DW_15 (SPAdes) (version 2) ... | reverse complement strand
CTGCCACCAAGCCGCTGACTGGAATATGGGGTGATCTGATGGCAATTCGGCAGCGTCAGCGGCTTGGTGGCAGCACCATGCAGGAACGAGCGAACTCCACTCCCGCTGGCGTTGCCGCGGCCTCACAGCAGCCGCGGCAGATGGCTCCCAATCAGCCTCCGGTTGGCTCTCCCCAGTCGATGAACTGGAATCAGCCACGCAGCACCATGCAGGAACGAGCGAACTCCACTCCCGCTGGCGTTGCTGGATACAGGGCACCGTATCCAAATCAGCAATATGGAACAGGTGGACTTGATGCTTCCAGCGGACCAGCGAGCGCGCTCGTTCCGTGGAATGTGAACTGGGCTCCGCCGGGAGGCAATCCTCCGGCTTCTCAACTCCCGTTGAGTCCTGGCGATATCGGTCATAACCAGCGAATGGCCGGTATTCAGCAGGCGTCCGACAAGGCGAGTGCCTACTACAACCAGATGGGTCAGGCGAATCCCGGGTCAACCTACAGCCAGCGGCAGGCGAGCGGGTACTCCACCGATCAGTACGGTCGGCAGTTCCAGATGACTCCGCAGATGCAGGGTCTTGCCGTCCCAGCCCCCGGGCAGAGCGGATGGATGCAGGGCAGCAGTCTTTCTGGTGCTCCGGCAGGTCGCTTCATTCAAACCCCGGGCATTCCCACGGGTGCCAGCATGCTTCCCAGTCAGATGGCTCCGCAGCAGCGGGAAGCCTACCTGACGAGCCGTGGCCTGACGGAGGGCGTGTCACCGGGGTTCAATAGCATCGCCATTCGTAATCCCCGCGGCGGGCTGACGCTCTACGGAAATCGCACAGCGTCAAGTCTTGACAGTGGGTCGACTCCCCAGCAGGTCTACAACGACGCTCGCACTCGCAACGCGGAGGCCACCGTCGCCAGTCCCGGATACCAGAATTTCAAGTCCTTCCAGCGTCAGCAGGCGGACGAGAAGATCATCGCTCGGGCTCGGATTCGCGGCCTGACGGCATCGAACTCCCCCACCGTGCGAGCGGCGATGGAACGGCGTGGACTGCTCAACAAGCCTGCGATCGCCGGTCAGCAGCAGGGCCAGAACATCGCTGCTGGTAGCGGAGCGGCGATTCCCGCCAGCCAGACGGAAGCCGTGCGAGGGGCTCAGCGAATGGCTCAACAGCCGTTCCTGCAGAACTCGTTTGCTGGTGGAGACCCACTGGCCGCTGGCCCGCAGGACTTCGCTCCACTCCTGGATCAGACGACGAACCCAGCGGACGCGAAGGTGCTATCTCAGTTCCTCGCCTACAAGCTGACGGCAGATCCACAGTTCAGGAATCTCCCACTGACTCAGCGCCAGTTGCTGGACTCGTATGCGGTTGGTGGCCCATCGGCCTACGCCCGCATGAAGGGTACGATGGCGAACCAACAGCAAAACCTGCAGAATCAGGACCGAGAGAGGGCACGTCAGCGGATCGGCCGCGGAGCCCGGTTCTTCAACTGATGGTGGTAGCTCATGGCGATCGTCGCACCCTCCGGTTCCGGGAAGAAGAAGTCCAGCGGGACGATCAAGCCCCCGAAGAAAGATGATCCTAGTGTTCTGCGGCAGCTCGGTGGTATCGGCCTGAGCGGACTGCACACTGTTGGCTCGGTGCTCTCCACTCCATCGCGAGTCCTATGGGGCGGGATCAACGCGGCGACCGGCGGTGAGGGTGGGTTCGGAAACCTGGACCCCCTGGACATGACTGGCGGGATTCAGGCGTCTGACGTCCTCGCGAATCAGGGTGTCATCTCCCGCAACGATCCGAACCAGTGGGAGTGGATGGACCCCGTGCGAGGGGCGATCGATCTCGCTGGTGACCCCACGACCTACATCGGTGGACTCGGGCTCACAAAGGCTGGCTCGGCAGCGGCGAAGGCCGGTGGCGCTGGTCTCTCCAAGGGTCTCGCCGCGCAGGTCGCGAAGGGAGAGCGAGGGCTGCTCTCCGTGGGCCTCCCGTTCCGTCCGACGTCCGGTGCCCTGCTGACGGGACAGACAGCATCCAAGGTCGCCGGCGGACTGGAGAAGGCCGGTCAGGCCATCCGCTACTCGCCACCCGGGAGAGCGGCTGCGAGGGCATTCGACTACACCGTTGGTCCGGCCAAGCAGAAGTGGTCGCAGATCCGCAACTCGATGATCACAAAGGCCCAGGAGAAGTCTCGGTACAACCGCCGACTGGCTGCCCTGTCAGTGGCACGGGACTACTCAGAGGCCGGCATCGACAGCCCTGCTCTCCGGAGGATTGCCGAGGGTACGGAGCGAGATCCACTCCTTGGCCAGTCCAGCAAGATGCCCGAGATCGATACGCCGTCCGGGCTGAAGTTCGTGCCCCACAAGGACTCTCCATCAGCCGACGTCCCCGAAGAGATGGTGATGGTCGATGCCGCGAAGCTCGATCAGGGCTGGCAGCAGGGGATGCCGAACCTCTACATCGGTCGCGGGCAGGAAGCTGTGAAGGGCCGGCGTGCTGGTGTCGAGAAGTTCCTTCAGAAGGGGGAGCCCATCCAGGCCAGCCGGATCGAGACGTTTGACCCGGCAACGGGAGCCGTGCAGTTCAAGGATGGTCGCCATCGCTTCGCAGTCCTGCGGGATTCCGGCGAATCACAGATCCCCGTCATGGTCCCACGGGATATTGCTGGCGACGTGCAAGCTGCGATGGGAGTTCCTGGGACGTCACCAATCCCAGTCCCGAGCGGCTCGCGATGGCGAGAGTATCAGTCTGGGATCGACTCCCTGCGGGACGAGGCTGACTCTGCTGGCACAGTCGTCAAGGGGCAACTCCAGGATAGCGTGGAGTTCGCAGCCCGCCGCATTCGACAGGACGCACTGAACTCGCTCAACAAGGCAAGGGGTGCCGCATTCAAGGGTGCCCAGAACAGCGGCCGGGCCACGCTCCACGGGTTTCGGGCTCTCAAGGCCGAGGATCTCGGTCGTCAGTGGTATTTGAAGGGAGACTCTCGGGGCACGACCGGCATCGACTCGGTGCTGATGGACTCGGACATCGACCAGTTCCTGAAGGCCAACCCAGACATCAAGCCCAAGCAGGCCGTCGAGGCCGTGGCCGACCTGATCGAGAAGAACCACGGTGATTATCTGGAGCGTACCTACACGACGCCAAAGGGTGTTGAGCGGGACCGCTACAAGTACCTCGCCCAGATCATGACCAATAGCCCTGAACTCCGGGCACAGGGATTGTTCGGCAACGACCCCGTGGTCGATGCTCTGGACTACGCGACGTCACTCTCCGATCGGCATCTGGCGGGTCTCGGGTTCTACGAGGCGATGGCTAAAGACATCAAGATGACTCCCGGGCGATCCAATGCCCGTGGCCATCGACTCATTGAGCGCCCAACGACCGATGCCCCGCTGACCAAGAGCGTGCGAGATGTGCTAAAGGATCGGCAGTTCACAATGAAGAACGGCCGGCTCGACAAGGCGGCGAAGGAGATCTGGGAACGGAAGTACGGAAAACCGGTCGATGCCAAGACATGGAAGAAGGACCGCCGCCGCCTGCTCAACTCTCGGATCTCGCTGGACGACTACAACGAACTGATGGCGATGGGAGTTGCCACCCCCACCAGCAAGCGTGGCTGGTACGACTCCATGAACTCGCTGTTCAAGGCCAGCGTGCTCAGCCGTCCGGCCCGCGTGGTCCGCGATCACATGTCGGCCATCATCCAGAACATCTCAGAGGGAACGTGGAGCGCTCGCTCGCACGGTGACATGATCCGGGCGATCCGCGGTGCTCCCGTGGCCGACATCAGCCAGTACACGGCCAACCCGGAGGTCGCTTCGTACCTGACGAGCCGGGGCATTGACCTGACCGACCCAGAGGCCGCGACCAAGGGCCTGATGGAGATGTTTGCGGCAGCCAGAACCTCCATGAACCCGTTCGCCGAGGAGATGCTGCAGCAGGGGGCTGGGGCTGCGATGGTCGGCGATCGCACACCGTTCGTCCAGCAGATTCCAGGTGCCCTCCGCACTCCCCGGTCGATCCCAGGCGAGTTCGGTCAGGCTGCCGAGACGTTCGGCCGCACGATGATCGGCCAGACCCAGGGTCCGACCGGAGAGTGGGCCTTCGACCGTGCAGCGATGAACCCCCTCAACATCCGTGGTGTGGGAGAGCAGACACAAACCCAGTTCGGTCCGGTCAAGGCGTTCGAGAACCTGACCGAGACGTCCGATACGATGAACCGCCTGCAGCCGTGGTTGGAGCGAGTCAGAAGGGGCGAAGACCCCTATCAGGCTATGCAGGACGTGAATACCACGCAGGTCAACTACGATCCGCGGACGTTCACCCCCACGGAGCAGCAGATTCGACGTGCCCTGCCGTTCTACAGCTTCTTCTCACGCCAGCTTCCCTACCTCGCGAAGGAACTTCTGAAACGTCCTGGCGGTGGGCACGGAACGGTGATCAAGGGGCTGGCTGGTGCTGGCGCTGAAGACCCATCGGCCCCCGCTCACATCGCCGGGACAGCGTCGATCCCGATCCCGGGTCTCGGACCACAGGGCGAGAAGCAATACCTCACCGGCCTCGGACTGATGGTGGAAGATCCACTACAGTTCGGTGGCGTTCTCCGCGGGGACGTTGCGGGAACGACCCAGGAACTGCTCAGCCGAATGGCACCGCTCCCGAAGACGGCGATCGAGCTTGCCACCGGGGAGAGCCTGTTCCAGCAGGGGTTCTCTGGTGGCCGCGAACTCAGCCAGATGGACCCAGGGGCTGGTCGACTGCTGGCGAATATCGGGGACTGGACCGGACTGCGGGATGACGCTGCTGGCCCGGTGCGTCTCCCGGGAGGAACTCTCACCGAGCTCGCGATCGGTAACAGCCCTCTGGCTGGGCCACTGTCGATCGCCAAGCAGGCCACGGACACTCGCACGGGAATCGCCACGAAAGCCGCAAACCTGTTCACGGGAGCCAAGATCTCAACCGTATCGCCAGCCGCCCAGACTGCTGCACTGCGGGAGAAGGCTCAGATCCTTGCCAAAGAGCTGGGTGCAAAACAGTACGCAAAGGTCTATTTTCCACCAGAAGTCCTCGATACACTGAGGAAGTCCGATCCAATCCGAGCGGCCCAGGCGGATGCGATCAACTCGCTTCTCAAAGAACTGGCAGCAGGTGCTCGCAAGCAGGCCGCAGAGCGAGCCAAGAAACCCAAGGGGTCTCGATCATGATGAATGAAGTGAACGTCTCTTCGGCTGGCAAGGTCACTGGTGGGGTCGCCGCAGGCCGGATGCCTGCCATCAAGAATCCGGCCAACGCGGTGCCCCGCTCCGACGACATGAAGACCACGACCAGCAACATCAAGATGAGCGTTGGAGGCTCTCCCGTTCGCGGGAACTAGCAGGTCGCCTCGCCGCAATAATCTCTTGCTTGCGGCGAGCATCCCTCAATGCCCCCTTCGTCTGATCGTCCGCATACCGCGGACTGCGACCGAAATCCGGTGCCTGCAGTCCGCGGTTTTCGTACCAATCGTAGATCGCCCATACCCTGTTCTTGTCTGCCGAACAATGTGCGTACGTGGCTGACCACATCCACGGCGGGTATATCACCTTGTCCCTGCGGCCCTTTACCTGCTTCAGTCCGTAGCGACCGGCGATCTTGTTGTAGACTCCGACAACAGGGCAGACCGGGCGTCCATCACGCTTTGACATGATCTGTTCGACTCGCTCGAAGCACTTCCGCCACGACACCTTCTTGAAGTAGTACAGGTGGTAGACGTATCGCATGATCACAACCTGCTCTTTGTTCCATTCGAGCTTCTTGTGAACCTGCTCAGTTCCGTCAACGATCTTGATCTCAGTCGTGATTCTCCGAAGCCCTTCTGCGCGTTGAGCACTGCCGCCGCGAGACAGAATCAGCTCGTTGGTCTCCAGCTTTCTGGCAGAGATCATCTCGCTTTCCATCTGGCAGAACAGAGCTGCCATCGCCACCAGCGGTCGGTTCATTGGCTTCGAACTGTCAAATCGCATGTCAGCGAAGTGGACAGTCACTCCCATCTTGTCGAGACGCTCCAAGGTCATCAGGCAATCCAGGATAGAACGAAAGGCGCGATCGAGGCGAGAGAACACGAGATGGTCACCGGCCTTTAGTATGCCGCTGATCTGCTTACCCTTGGGTCGCTTCTGGAATGGGACCGCATAGGCAGAGACAGTGTCGTCGTGGAACGTCAGCGTCTCTCCCTTGATCTCTGGGCGTGCCGCACGGATCTTCTCGGCGTACTCCGCGGCCCGCTGCTTCTGGTTCTCCAGTCCGAGACCGTACTTGTGGGCTGAGGCAGCACTGTTGCGGATGTAGACGAACATCCGCCCCTCTAGGATCGGCTTCACCTTCGGCTTGCAGCGTGAAGGAGGACGGCTGGCGTTGGTACGAGTCCAGATCGTCTTGCCAGCCCGGACGTGATTCTGTGGTCGGAGTCCGGCATACACCACGTCAGAAGTTTGCAGCTTCTCTGGTTCCGCCTTCTTCCCCTCTCGCTGCTGCTTGCGAACCGCAGCAGCCTCAGCGAATCGCTGTCCCTTGATCGCTGATTCCCACTGCGAGAACACGATCAGCATCTGCGCCAGCGCCATCCCATTGGGAGTGCTGGTGTCGATGTCCTTGTCGCAGACCACCAGACGGACGTTGCACTTGATGAGCATGTCCAGGGTGTCGCAGAAGTCCTTCACGCTGCGGAAGGCACGATCCAAGCGGTTGGCGATGATGAAGTCGCCGGGGTTGATCGACTGGAGCATCACGCGGACGGCCGGCCGCTGCAGGAATGGCACCTTGCTGGCAGAAACCCCGTTGTCGCTGAAGATCCCGGGCGTCACAAACAGATCGCCAAACCGCTCGGGAACCCACTCCGCCCCAAACTCATAGTTCAGGTCGGCCCCCTTTGCCAAGCACAGATCATGCTGGGCTTCCAAGCTGTGCCCCTGAACCTGATCAACGGTCGAAACCCGCAGGTATGCGGCCATCTTAGGCATTGGTCGATTCCTCCTTCGGGACTACGATTTCAATGTCAATGCCAAATGCGGAGAATACTCTCCGGATGTCTCCAACCGTGTAGACTCGGCCCACCTCGGACAGTTGTGGGTCGCCACATAGAATTCGGCATTCTCGATAGTCTTCCGCGTCGATTGCCCAATCGTCAGGGAGCGACGGGTGTGACACGACTCCGAGTGTGTCTTTGAACCCGCTGGCCCTGAATATGGCCCTTGTTAGCGGAGTCTGGTCGTGCTCGTAAAGGTACGCCTCGGCTAGCAACTTGAAGTCGGAAACATTCAAGTCTAGCGGGTGGTCCGACCACTCAGCAGACTTCGCGATCTTAGTTAGGACACCCAGCTTGGATGCCTCCAAAGCTTGCCTCGGTATCATGACTCTCCCTTTCAGTCAAACAGCCGTGACTGCACAAACTCGCCGCGAGCGTGTGCCTTCTTGCTGAGTTCCGCAATCATATCCCCCACGCTGGGGAGTTTCGCTGGCTTCTTCTCCGCGACTGGCTCGATCTCCAGCCGCTTCACCTGTCCAACCGGAACGCTGATCTTGGCCCAGGTTTCCGAGACGTCGATCCCCTTCAGCCCGTTGGCGAGGCTCTTGGCCAGTTCCATCGCCATGCTCCCGGAGTCGTCTCCGATCATCGCGATCAGGCCCTCGCTAGAGAAGTTTCCTTCCAGTGCGAGCGAGGCTGCCAGCTTCTGCCCCATCAGGGACATGGCCGTCGCCTGCAGAGTGTTCTCGTAGAACATGTAGTAGACTTCACACTCCAGCGGCTGCCCGAGGCGATAGGCCCGACGAGACGCCTGACGCATGACGAACGTATCGTAGCCCGTCAGGTAGAAGATCAGCGTGCTGAAGTTGTGAGCCCCACCCTTGTCGAACAGGTCCAAACCAGTCTCGACCGGCTTCGGGTGGCTGATGATCACATCGTAGTACGGGCCGTTCTCGGCGATCCACCGCTCGCGCTCCTTGGTCGGAACCTTGTCCGCCCGGAGGATGGCGCAGCGAAGCCCCTGGGCCTCAATCTTGTTCTTCAGCCGATCACACACGTCCCGCTTGCCGGTCATCGTGGTGAAGATCCAGCACTGCCGGCCGCGAGCCTTGTTGTCCAGCAGCACATTGAGCAGTTCGTTCTCTTTCGGGAACGTGGCGTCAGGGTCGAGATCCGGGGCATTGCAGATGTGAATCCGCTCGTCAGGCTCCTCGCCCGCGTAGGTGATCTCGCCCCAGTCGTACGGGCGGTCGGTGTACCCCATCAGCGTCTGGAGCATGACCGGGATTGGCTTCGTGTTCCCCTGGCTAAGACACTCTTGGACAACGGCCTGGATCTCGTCCTGCAGAAACTCGTACGCCTCTTTGAGCTGGCCAGTCATCTGGACCGGGATCGTGACTTCACGCAGGGATGGCAGGTTGCTGGAGATGTCGCCGAGGTCAAGGAAGACGGTGTTCTCAATCAGCATGTCGCCGAACAGCGTCGGCATGATCCCCGGACGGACCTTCTTGGTTCGCTTCGTGCTCTTGGTGGTCTCGCCCTTGCGATTCAGCTTCTCGGTGATGACCTCTTTGATCTCGTACCGACCGTACTCGGTGATGAAGTCACCTTCGTTGTCCCAGCCCATCTCGTGCTTGAGCATGGCCTGCGGGTTGGCACGGAAGAGAATCGCCCGGATGTGCTCAGAGTACCCACCGATCAGAGTCCCCGTCAGAACCATCGACTTGTCGACGCAAGCGCACAGCGTGCCCATTGCTTCGCCAATTAACGATTCCGAAGACTTCGTCTGATGGACCTCATCTGCCACGAAATACTGAAACTTGCCACGCAGCTTCTTGTGAATGTAGTTCGCGAGTGGCCACCGATGGAACGATGCCCCCCACTGGAACATTGCGGTGTTGCACGACTGGCAGAACCGCGGCTCCTTGTGGTGGTAGTCGGCGTCGTGCGGCTTCTCGCCGTCAGCGTCCTTGAACTGCACCTCGTGACAATGGTGGCAGACAGAAACCTCGGCAAGATCGTTTCGCTTCTCGACGTAAACGCCTTTGGCGTCGATCGGCTCCCAGCCAGGGCCGAGTTTGGCGTTGCTGGATGAGATGATGTACCACTCTCCGTGCTCAGGCTTCCCTGATTCACGAAGGTGAGTAACATCCTTAATTTTCTCAATGATCACTGCGGAGACACCCGGTATCGTCGTCTCGATCTCACGCTGCCATTTCCGGCAAAGATGAGGGGGGCACATCACGATGCAGCGGTATCCGCGGCCCTTTGCGTGGACGTGGATGGCAACCATCGACATCAAAGTCTTGCCGGTCCCCATTGTGCCAACCAGCACAACTGCTGGGTTCCGTTCCAGGTTGCTCACACACGCTGTGATCGCGTGCCATTGCATGGGGTACGGATTGCGCAGCAGTTCCACCTTGTCCGCTTCATCCACGCTCGGTCGGTGGAGTGGCCGCATGTGAGAAAGCACCTTCTTGCCCAGTTCAGGGCCGTAGTGCATCAGGTATTCGTCGAGCGTCTTTTCCACGAATCAGCTCCACCCCTTCTGCATCATTCTCTGGAGAACAGACTCGGCGGTGATCTCTTGGCAGTCAAACAGCCTGTCGTGTGGGAATTCACTTGATTCTCCCCATGTGAATATAATCCCATTCTCCTGTACGCTGCGAATAATCTCTCCGCAGGATAGAAGCTGGCGAAGCCCAGAGGCTTCCCTGCGGTTACAAAAATCATGCTTTTTGATTATTCCGGACGCCATGAACTTCTGGCTCAGCAGGACGTTCACTTCCAGTTCCCGACGAACTAACTCCTGTTTCGAGTGCAAGACGCTCCGGATGTCCGAGGCGATATCAGAAAGACGGGACTCAGCAGAATTGTTCATCGCACCTACTCCCTCAACATGAGTTTCTTCAGCCGCACGAGTTCGCACACAGTGGCGTCCAGCACTCGCGGGCTGAGATCCAAGAACACCCCACTGCACTGGTAGCTCTGGCAGTGAATCAGCAGTTTCTTACGCAGGAACTCCTCGGCCAGCGTCTTCATCCACGTCCGGAGAACCGGGGTCGTATACTCGTCGCTGCTGAGGCAGTTCCACAGTGCTCGGTTTGTGAAGCTCGTCATGAACCCGCGGCGGGTCGTTGTGGCCACCAGATGGGTCAACGTCTTCGAGATCCGCGATGTCTGAATGTCGTAGGAAAATGCAGGATCGCGAGTGCAGACCCCAACCTTCCACGTCGTCGTTGCATCGCCAAAGAGCTGCAGTGTGCCAGGCTCGTCCGGCTTCAACCGGAGCAACGTCTCAATCCCCTTGA
>Ga0209066_10008051_pt1 | contig 10303 bp, 6 predicted proteins | sample All_14_2_FD_187198 | JGI IMG/M metagenome (GOLD analysis project Ga0209066, IMG submission 187198) | Freshwater microbial communities in response to fracking from Pennsylvania, USA - Allegheny Zone_MetaG_DW_15 (SPAdes) (version 2) ... | reverse complement strand
ATGTCGAGGAGCCGCTGGAGACGCGGTTCATCCAGTCGTTCAAGAGCTACGCCGCCAGCGCCCTGTTCACCGACACCGAGATCCTGCGCCGGCGCTTCACCTTCGAGGATCTGCTCAGCGCCTTCCTGTTGAAGGTGAAGGAGCACGGCGGCGAGACGCTGGCCGACCTGCCGAAGCGGGTGATCGTCGGCCGGCCGGTGACCTTCGTCGGCAACCGGCCCGACACCGCGCTCGCCCTGCGCCGGTATGACACGGCGTTCCGGCGCCTCGGGTTCGAGGACATCCGCTATGTGCCCGAGCCGGTGGCGGCGGCCTTCTTCTTCGCCCGGCGGCTGGAGGGCGACGCCACCGTGCTGGTCGCCGACTTCGGGGGCGGCACCAGCGACTTCTCGCTGGTCCGCTTCACGCACCAGGACGGCCACCTCCGCTCCCGCGCCCTTGCCAACGCCGGGGTCGGGGTGGCGGGCGACGCTTTCGACTACCGGCTGATCGACCATCTGGTCTCGCCGCAGCTGGGCAAGGGCAGCAGCTACCGCGCTTTCGACAACATCCTCCCCATCCCCAACCGCTACTTCACCGCCTTCGCCCGCTGGGAGCAGCTGGCCCTGCTGCGGGCGTCGAAGGACATGAAGGACATCCGCAAGCTGGTCCGCACCGCCACCGAGCCGGACAAGATCGCGCGGCTGGTCGAGGTGCTCGACGACAACCACGGCTACCGGCTCTACCAGGCCGTCTCGCGGCTGAAGGAGGCGCTGTCGGGGTCAGAGGCCGCCGAGTTCGACTTCAAGGGCGGCTCGGTCCACATCGCCGGCGAGGTGAAGCGCGAATCGTTCAACCGCTGGATCCAGCCGGAGCTGACCGCCATCGAGGGCGCCGTCGACGAGGCCCTGCGCCGCGCCGACCTGACCGAGGCCGGCGTCGACCGTGTCTTCCTGACCGGCGGCTCGTCCTTCGTCCCCGCCGTCCGCGAGATTTTCGAGCGCCGCTTCGGCGTGGCCAAGATGGAGAGCGGCGCGGAACTGGTCTCCATCGCCACGGGCCTGGCCCTCATGGGCGCCGAGCCGGACCTGGACGACTGGAGCGAGCGGGCGGGTTAGGATGAGTTTCGCCTTTCGCGAAGCCTAGACTCACGAGACCCTTTGGTTGTGACCTCATGCTGCTCGCCCGGGATTCGCCTCCTCCGGGATCGACAGCTGTTCCGCGTTATTCTTGAATCGAGAGGATAAAAAATTGGCGACCAATATGTATTTTGAAGAATCAGTAAAAGATAAGGGTGGGCGTACTGAAATGGAAATTGAGATTGGACGCTCATCGTTCTATAATGGGGAGCATCTATTGTACGTAAATGTAGACGGTAAGACCGTCATAATGGACGAAGATTCGGGCAGGAAGTTTTGTCAGGCCGTTATCGAGGTGGCCGGGTATTTGGGATACAAGTAGGGATGCTCTCGGCCTTCGGCTCAGCGGGTAAATTTTTGCTGCGGTAGCGACGAAGGAAATGGCCAGTTCTATTGCCCGCGCCGCCAAACTTCAGGCACTGTGTGCACAGTTTCACAAAACAACGCACCGAGAGAGGCGACCCATGGCCATTTCACTCTACGACGTCACCGTCGGGCAGTACCTGCAGATCGTCGACGCCGCCGCCGGGTTTCTCGAGCGCGGGCTGAAGCACTGCGCCGACGAGGGCGCCAACGCCGATGACCTGGTCGGCAAGCGGCTGGCCGGCGACATGCTGCCGCTGTCGTTCCAGATCGCTTCGATCCACCACCACTCGATCGGCGCCATCGAGGGCGTGAAGGCCGGCGTGTTCTCCGCCACGGGCGGGCCGTCGATGGCCGAGACCTACGCCGCGCTGCAGAAGACCATCGCCGACACCCAGGCCGCGCTGCGCGCCCTGACCCCGGAAGAGGTCGACGCCCTGGCCGGCAAGGACGTGACGTTCGAGTTCGGCGCCATGAAGATGCCGTTCACCGCCGAGGGCTTCCTGCTGTCGTTCTCGCTGCCCAACTTCTACTTCCACGCCTCGACCGCCTACGACGTGCTGCGGGCCAACGGCGTGCCGCTGGGCAAGCGCTACTTCCTGGGCGCGCTGAAGATGAAGAGCTAGGCGACCAGGCCAACTTTTCGCCGCCGGCCTGATGCATCCGTTCGCCGCGCCCGAAGCCTCATAGCTTCGGGTGACGGAGCGCGCCGATATGGGCAGGACCATCACGCTGGCGGCGCAGGCCGGCCGGCGGACGACGATCAGCTGGTACGAGCCGGGCGAGACGCACCGGGCCCATCGCCATGACCAGGCGCAGGTCTCCTGCCTGCTGGCCGGCGACTACGCCGAGGACAGCCTTTCGGGGCCGCGCGAGGCGTTCGGCGGCGCCGTCAGCATCAAGCCGGCGGGATTCGAACACGAGAACCGGTTCGGCGCGGACGGGGCCCTGATCCTGTCGACCGGCCTGGCCGACGCGCCCTTCGCCGGTCGCTACCGGATCGGCCGGTCGCCGGCGGCGCGGGCCGCGCTGGCGGCGGACAGCGCGTTGGCGACGCTGTGCCACGGCCTTCAGGACGGAGGCGCGATGGACCCGCCGGCGGCCTGGCTGGAGGGGGCGCGGCTGCGGCTGGCCTCCGGCGCGGCGTCCGCCGAGGTGGCGCGCGCCCTCCGCCTGCATCCGGTGCGCTTCGCCGCCCTGTTCCGCGCCGCCTTCCGCGAGCCGCCGTCGGCCTGGCGGCAGGCGCGGCGCCTGTCGCGGGCGGTCTCGGGGATCGTCGCCGGGCCCGCGGCGCTGGCCGATCTGGCGGCGGAGGCCGGGTTCTCCGACCAGGCCCACATGTCCCGCGCGGTGAAGGCGGCGACCGGCTTCTCGCCCGGCGCGTTGCGGCGTCTGTTCTCGGCCGCCTGACGATTTCATCCGTTCAAGACCGGGCGCCGGCCAGCGCCTAGGCAGGGCGCGAACCGAATGGAGACGCCTCATGCTTCGCCGCCTCACCGGACTGGCCGCCGCCGCCCTGACCCTGCTGATCAGCCTGCCGGCGCTCGCCGCGACGCCGGCGGACGACGCCGCCTTCCGCCGCGACGCGGACGCCTTCATCGATCGGGCGCTCAGGGAGATAGAGGTCACGCCGGGTCTCGCCGTGGCCTTCGTCGATGGTGACCGGATGCTCTACGTGCGTGGGACCGGACTGGCCGACACCGCGCCGCCGTTGAAGGCGGACGCCGACACGCGATTCTACATCGCCTCCAGCACCAAGTCGTTCACCGCCCTGGCCATCGCCGCGCTGGCGGCGAAGGGCGTGGTGGACCTGGACGCGCCGGTCGCGGCCTGGCTGCCGGACTCCGGCCTGCCGCCCGCTATCGCCGCCAGGGTGACCCTTCGCCAGCTGCTGACCCACACCTCCGGTCTCGACAACAGCCCGATCTCGTTTCGCGCCGCGTTCAGTGGCGACCACAGCCCGGCCCTGATGCAGTCGCTGCTCGCCGCCACCGTGGAGACGCCTGACACACCGGCCGGGACCTTCCGCTACAGCAACGCCGGCTACAACCTGGCCACCCTGCTCATCGAGCGGAAGACCGGTCTCGACTGGCGGGCGCTGGTCCGGCGCGAGGTGCTGGATCCGCTGGGCATGACCGCCACGACGCCGTTCGTGTCGCAGGCTGGCGGCGTCCTGGCGGCGGGCCATGTCCCCGGCCCCGACGGATCGCCGCTGCGCTCACCGCTGCAGAAGTCCGACGCCACCATGCAGTCGGCCGGCGGGTTGGTCTCCACGGCGCGCGACATGGCCCGCTGGCTGCAGGCCCAGCTCAACGACGGCGTCGTCGACGGCCGCCGGGTGTTTCCGGCCGGATTGATCGCCTCGACCCATGCGCCGGGCGCTGTCCAGGACGCGACCTTCGGACCCTATCGCCGCACCGGATACGGGCTGGGTTGGCAGATCGGCGGCTTCGGGGACGATCTTCTGATCCACCACTTCGGCAACTTCGCCGGCTCTCGCGCCCATGTCTCGCTGTTGCCGGCGCGAGGGCTCGGCGTGGCCGTGATGATCAACGAGGACGCTGTGGCCGGTGAGCTGGCCGACCTGGTCGCCAGCTATCTCTATGAGCGCCGCCTGAACCGTCCCGATGTCCAGGCGCGCTACGCCGCCGCGCTCGAGGCGCTGAAGGCTGACCGCGACGCGCGCCGCAAGGGTATCGCCGGGGCGGCGGCCCGGTTCGCCGCCCGCCCCCGCATGCTGACCCTGCCCGACGGCGACTATGCCGGCCGCTACGAGAATCCGCTCTACGGCGCCTTTATCGTCACCCCGACCGAAGACGGGCTGGTGGTGACCATGGGTCCGATGCGGGCCCAGGCCCAGGCCTTCACCCAGCCGGACAGCATTCGCGTCGAACTGGTCCCGGGCCAGGGCCAGGCTGTCGTCTTCCGGCTCGACGAGGCCGGGCGCGTCGTGGGCGCGCGCGCGATGGGAGCCGACTTCGCAAAACGCTGATTCCCACCTCTGAGCGAAAATGTCCGGGCAAGATTGCGCGGCGGCGTCCTCGCCTGCTGTGTGATCGCCGTTCACAATCCTCCCCAAATCGGGGTTCGCTTCATGGCGCGCCCGGCCGGCCTCTGGCTGGGCGGGTTTCGGCATGCGCGCGACGCCCACAAGAACAAGATTCATGAGGGAGAGAACAAACATGCGCACGCGCGCTCTTTCGCGTGGCCGTCAGGCCCGCACCCCGCTTCTGACCGCCGTCCTGCTGGCCTCCACGGCCCTGGCCAGCCCGGTCTTCGCCCAGTCCCAACCTGCGTCGGAAGAAGTCGCGGTCGACGAGATCGTCGTCACCGCCCAGCGCCGCGAGCAGTCGCTGAACGACGTCGGCATGTCGATCCAGGCCTTCGGCTCCGAGCAGCTTGAAGAGATGCGCGTCACCAACGTGCAGGACCTGTCGACCGCGGTGCCCAGCTTCACCGTTTCGCGCTCCTACCAGGGCGTGCCGACCTTCACCCTGCGCGGCATCGGCTTCAACACCATCAACATGTCGGCCACCTCGACGGTCGGCACCTACGTCGATGAAGTCGCCTACGCCTACCCGATGATGCTCAGCGGCCCGGTGTTCGACCTGGAGCGCGTTGAAGTCCTGAAGGGTCCGCAGGGCACCCTGTACGGCCGCAACACCACCGCCGGCCTGATCAACTTCGTCACCCAGAAGCCCTCGACCGCGTTCGAGGCGCGGGCCGTGGCCGAAGTCGGCAACTACGAGACCACCAACTTCGAGGGCATGGTCAGCGGCCCGATCACCGACAACCTCCAGGGTCGCCTGTCGTTCCGCAGCGAGAACAGCGGCAAGGGCTGGCAGGTTTCGCAGAGCCGCGGCGACCGCCTCGGTGAGGTCAGCCGCTACGGCGTGCGCGGCGCGCTGGCCTTCCAGCCGACCGACGCCCTGTCGATCGACGCCTCGGTCAACTACTGGGCCAACACGAGCGACACCCTCGCCGCCCAGGCCATCGGCTTCACGCCGGGCACGACGCCCCAGGGCGTCAACCCGCTGGGCGCCGGCTTCTGGAATGCTCCGGGCCTGGCCACCTTCATCGCCGGCAATCCGCCGCGCAGCGGCGAGGACGCCGATTGGGCGACCGACGCGCGTCGCACCTCGACCGTCGGGACCACGCCGGGCATCGACAAGCCGCTGGAGGAAGACTCGACCTTCCTCGGCGCCAAGCTGAACGTCGCCTGGGACATCAACGACGATCTGACCCTGGTCTCGCTGACCAGCTTCAACAAGATCGAGCGCAAGGGCGTGATGGACTGGGCCGGCGCGCCGTACAACGTCCTGATCCAGGACGCGGACGGGCAAATCGAATCCTTCGCCCAGGAACTGCGCATCCAGGGCGGCAACGACCGCGTCACCTGGCTGGTCGGCGGCTACTACGGCCGTGACGAGATCGTCGACACCAACCAGACGCTGTTCCGCGACAACGCCAACGTCCGCCTGTTCCAGTTCCTCACCGGCCAGCTGCTCGCCACGCCGTTCAACACCGGTCCGCTCCCCGGCGGCGCGGGACCCGGCGGCGTCTACACGCCCGCCCAGGCCGCGAACACCTTCCAGACCTACCGCGACGACGGCAACATCGAGACCACCACGGCCAGCCTCTTCGCCAGCGCCGACTGGAACCTGACCGACAGCCTCAGCCTGACCACCGGCATCCGCTACACCCAGGACAAGCAGGACGCGAACATCTGCTCGCGCGACGTCGACGGCTCGATGCTGCCGAACCTGAACGTGACCAACAAGTACCTGTACCTGCTGCGTTACGGGGTCGCCATCACCGACAACGTGGTCGCCAACGGCTGCTCGACCACCCGCATCAACTGGAACACCATGACCGCCACGCGCGGCGAGGTCGTCACCAGCCTGGACGAGGACAACGTCGCCTGGCGTCTGGCCCTGAACTGGAACGTCACCGACGACGTGCTGCTGTTCGGCTCGGTGTCGCAAGGCGCCAAGTCGGGCGGGGCGCCGGTCAACACCGCCAGCCTCTATGAACAGAACCTGCCCGCCAAGCAGGAGCAGCTGCTCGCCTACGAAGTCGGCGTGAAGGCCGCCCTGTTCGAGCGCCGGATGCAGGCCAACATCTCGGCCTTCTACTACGACTACACCGACAAGCAGATGAGCACCTTCAACCCGGACGCGCTCTACACGGCGCTGGCCCGTCTGCAGAACATCCCGGACTCGCTCGCCTACGGCATCGACGCCGAAGTCACCATGCGTCCGTCGAACAACTTCACCCTCATCACGGCGGCGACCTTCCTGCACACCGAGATCGACGGCTTCGTCGGCACCAACGGCGCCGGCCTGCCGCAGGACTATGACGGCGCGGCGTTCCTCTACAGCCCCGAGTTCCTGGGCAGCATCACGGCTCTGTACAACCGGGATCTGACCGACAACCTCGGCTTCAAGGCGATGCTCAACGGGCGCTACCAGAAGAAGTCGCAGGCCGACCTCGAGGGCAATCCGCTGTACGAGATTCCGGCCTACGGTGTCTGGAACGCCAGCATCGGCGTGGAGTCGCTCAGCGGTCGCTGGGACCTCACCGCCTGGGCCCGCAACCTGACGGACGAGTACTACTGGACCGCGGTCGCCAGCAACGCCAACACCGTTGTGCGCTTCCCGGGCCAGACCCGCACCGTCGGGGTCTCCCTGACCATCAAGTACTGATCGACAAACTCAGCCATCGGATCCCTTTCCTCCCGTAGGGATCCCGGGCCTTGGGCGCGCTGGCGGGGAGCCGGCGCGCCCTTCTTCTTTTCTGCCCTAGGGTAAGGGTGGTTATGCACGCGCCATGGTCGAGCGAGTGCAGTCTGGCGTAGCAGCCGGTCGTGGATCCCGGTTCACGGCCGCTGATTTTCGAGTCCCCGGCGGCTATCTGCCGCTTCTGGTCGGGCCAGAGGCGGCCGGCGCGCTCGCGGCGGGCGACAGGTCCGGCGAGCCGATGCCGTCAATGCGGTTCCTGAACCTGTGCCCGGAGCACATGCGGGCGACCGGCGACGAGTCCTGCGGCGTGGCCCCGACCCGCGTCCCGCAGGGGACCTTCGGCCTGCTACTGGCCGCCGCCGCCCAGGGCGACACCTTCGCCCAGGCGCTGCAACGCTTCGCCGAGGCGATTCCGATGCTGCGTCCGGACATGATCGTCGGGTTCAGTCGGACCCGGCGGGGCCTGGAGATATCGTTCGGCCATCGCGGCGAGCGGGATCCCCGGCGGGACCTGCTGGTCGAGATCTTCGCGCTGACCGCCCACTGCGGCTTCCGCTGGCTGACCGGCAAGCGGTTGCCGCCGGCCTTCCTGCGGGTGCAGCCGGCGACGCCGCCGATGGGGCCGACCCTGCTCCGGCCGGTCGTGTCGCCCACGGCGTTGCGACGCGGCGAGGGCGTGACCATCGGCTACGCCCTGCCGGACGGTTCCATTCCGCTGCGCCCGGTCAAGTATCAGCGCTGGGCGGCCCACGAGCTGGAAGAGTTCACCGCGCTCCTCGATGAAGCCGCCCGGGCCGTCGAGCGCTCGGCGCCGGCTCCGGCCCCGGACATCGTCGCCCAGGTCCAGGCGGTGATCGGCCCGGGCGCCTGGGGCGAACCGGCGGCGGCGCGGGCGCTGGGCATGAGCACGGCCACCCTGCGGCGGCGGCTATCCGAAGCCGGGACCTCGTTCCGGATCGTGGCCTCGGACATGCGGAAGGCGGCGGCCCAGAGCCTGCTGGCCACCGAGCACTCCCTGGACGAGATCGCCGAGCGCCTCGGATTCTCCGACGCCCGCAGCTTCCGCCGCGCCTGCCAGGGATGGTTCGGCATGGCGCCGGCGGAGTACCGGAAGCAGTACCGCTAGGTCCGCGCCGCGAACCAGGGCGTCAGGCGGCGAAGGGCCTCCTCGACCTCGGGCGTGGAGACCGCGAAGCTGATGCGGATGAACCGGCGGCCCTCGACCGGGTCGAAGTCGACGCCGGAGGCCGTGGCCACGCCGGTGTCGCGCAGCAGCTCTTTGCAGAAGGCCAGGCTGTCGTCGGTCAGATGGGCCACGCTGGCGTAGATGTAGAAGGCGCCGTCCGGCGGCGCGATCTCGCGAAGGCCGAGCCCCGGAAGGGCGTCCAGCAGCAGGGCGCGGTTGCGGCGGTAGACCTCGACATGGCCTTCCAGCTCCTCGCGGCAGTCCATGGCGACCAGCCCGGCGTGCTGGCTCAGCGACGGCGCGGTCAGGAACAGGTTGCCGACATAGGCGCGGGCGGCGGGCAGCAGGTCGCGCGGGGCCAGCAGCCAGCCCAGCCGCCAGGCCACCATGCTGAAGTACTTGGAGAAGCTGCTGACGATCAGGGCCGAGGGCTCGAACTCCAGCATCGAGCGGCAGGGCCCGACATAGCTGAGCCCGTGGTAGATCTCGTCGGAGACGATGCGGATGCCCCGCTCGCGACAGACGGCGGCGATCCGCGCCAGCTCGGCGGCCTCGATGATGGTGCCGGTCGGGTTGGCCGGGCTGGCGATGATCACGCCCTTGGGCGGCGGATCGAGCGCTTCCAGATGGGCGGCGGTCAGCTGGAATCGGTCGGCCGGCCCGCAGGCGATCTCCACCGGCTCCAGATGCAGGCTCTTGAGCGTGTTGCGGTAGGCGACGTAGCCGGGCCGGGCCAGCGCCACGCGGTCACCCGGCTCGAACGCCGACAGCAGCGCCAGCACCAGGGCGGGCGACGCCCCGCAGGTGATGACGAAGCGGTCTTCCTCGACCTCGGCGCCGTAGGTTTCGGCATAGTGGCGCGCCAGCCGCTGGCGCAGGGCCGGGCTCTCCCAGTAGCCCATGCCGTCGGTGTCCAGCACATGGTGCGCCCGTTCGATGGCCGCCCTGGGCGCGCCGGTCGAGGGCTGGCCGAACTCCATGTGGATGATCGAACGCCCCTGCGCCTTGAGCTCATGCGCAAGGCGGCTGATGGCGATGGCGTGGAACGGGTCGATGCGGACGGACATGGCCTTGCCCATACCTGTCATCCCGGCCGAAGCGAAGCGCAGAGCCGGGACCCAGAGACGCGTCGCTGGGTCCCGGGTCGGCCGCTGGCCGCCCGGGATGACAGTGATTGGTTTACTTCGCCGCCGGGGCCGGACCCTTCAGCGACGGCAGGTCCAGGTTCAGCTCGTCGATCCTGATGACCTCCGCGCCCGGCAGGGCCGCCTGGACGTCGGCGCCGAACAGCTTGCTGTCGCCAACCACGATGACGCTGGCCTTCGACGGATCGAATATGTCCGTGGCGAAGCTCTGGACGTCGGCCGCGGTGACCGCCTCCACCTTGGTGGTGAACAGGTTCATCTCATCCAGCGCGATCCCCGAGACGGCGAGGCTGCCCAGGATGCCGGCCAGGCCGTCGGTGGTGCCCAGGTCGCGGCCAAAGTCGCCGACCAGCACCGACTTGCGGGCCGCCAGCTCGGCCGGGGTGGCCGGAACGGTGGCCATGCGGCTCATCTCGCCGCGGATCAGGCCGATGACCTCGCCCGCAGATTCGTTCTTGGTCTGGGTCGAGGCGGTGAAGCCGCCGACCACGCGACGGGCGGTCAGGCCCGAGCCGGCGCCATAGGCCAGGCCGCGCTTGACCCGGATTTCCTGGTTCAGGCGGGCGGAGTAGCCGCCGCCCAGCACGGTGTTGGCCACGATGCCGGCGTAGTAGCGGTTGTCGCTGCGGGCGATGCCGCGACGGGTCACGGTGACCGCCGCCTGGCCGGCGTTGGGCAGGTCGATGACTATGTTGCGCGGGGCGGCCACCACGTCGGCGGTCGGCCGGGCGGGCAGGGGCGCCGACGTGG
>Ga0209066_10008050_pt1 | contig 10305 bp, 8 predicted proteins | sample All_14_2_FD_187198 | JGI IMG/M metagenome (GOLD analysis project Ga0209066, IMG submission 187198) | Freshwater microbial communities in response to fracking from Pennsylvania, USA - Allegheny Zone_MetaG_DW_15 (SPAdes) (version 2) ... | reverse complement strand
GCGAGGCCCACCGCTACCCCCTGCTTTCCATTTTACTTTACGCCGCCGCGTCTGTGGCGGGGAGCTGGTTCATCGTGCCGAAGGCCTGGGCGGCGGCGCGGCGAATCAGGCCGGACATGAACCTGCTGATGACCGTGGCCGTGATCGGGGCGATGGCGGTCGGCGAGTGGCTGGAGGCCGCGACGGTCGCCTTTTTTTTCTCGCTGTCGCTGCTGCTGGAGTCGTGGAGCGTGGGGCGCGCGCGCCGGGCGATCAAGTCGCTGCTGGATGTGACGCCGCCGACCGCGCGTTACATTTGCCCGCACGACGGGGACGTGATGGAGCGGCCCGTCGGCCAGATCGAAGTGGGCGTGACGGTTCTGGTCCGGCCCGGCGAACGGCTGCCGCTCGACGGCGTGGTCACCAAAGGCTCGACGGCGGTCAACCAGGCCCCGATCACGGGCGAGTCCGTGCCCGTGCGCAAAGAACCGGGCGACGAGGTGTGGGCGGGCACGATCAACGAGACTGGCGCGATCGAGTTCCGCGTCACGCGGGCGGCGGAAGACACCGCGCTGAGCCGGATCATCCGCATGGTCGAGGAGGCGCAGTCGCGCCGAGCGCCCTCCGAACAGTGGGTGGAGAAGTTCGCGCGCACCTACACGCCGGCCATGATGCTGCTCGCCGTGCTGGTGGCGCTGGTGCCTCCGCTCCTGTTCGGCGGCGCGTGGAGCGCGTGGTTCTACGAGGCGCTGGTGCTGCTGGTGATCGCCTGCCCCTGCGCGTTGGTCATCTCCACGCCGGTCAGCATCGTTTCGGCGTTGTCGGCGGCGGCGCGCGCGGGCGTGCTGGTCAAAGGCGGCGCGTTTCTGGAGGCCGCCGCGACGCTCAAGGTGGTCGCCCTGGACAAGACCGGGACCGTCACGCGAGGGCACCCCGAAATACAGACCATCGTGCCGCTGAACGGCCATACCGAACTTGAATTGTTGGAACGCGCAGCCGCGCTCGAGGCCCACAGCGACCATCCGCTGGCACGGTCGATTCTCCGGTACGCCGAGTCGCGGCAGGTGTCAGTCCCTCCGGCAGAGGAGTTTCGGATTTTCAAGGGAAAAGGTGCTGAAGGGCTCATCAAGGGAAGGCTGTTCTGGCTCGGCAGTCATCGGCTATTACACGAGAAGGTCCTTGAGACGCCAGAGCTGCACAGCCGCATCGAAGCGCTGGAGGATCTGGGGCACTCGGTTGTCGTGATCGGCAACGAGGGCCATGTCTGCGGCCTGATCAGCATTGCGGACACGGTGCGCGAGGAGGCCGCACCTGCGATCCGGCAGCTGAAGGCGTCGGGCGCCGTCCACATCGTCATGCTCACCGGCGACAACGCGGGCACGGCCGGCGCGGTGGCGCGGGCCGTGGGCATCGATGACGTGCGGGCCGAGCTGCTGCCCGAGGACAAGCTGGCCGCGATCGAGGGCTTTGTCCGCGACGCCGGCGCGACCGCGATGATCGGCGACGGCATCAACGACGCGCCCGCGCTGGCCGCCGCCACGCTCGGGATCGCGATGGGCGCGGCCGGCAGCGACGCGGCCATCGAGACGGCGGACATCGCGCTGATGTCCGATGACCTGGCCAAAATCCCCTGGCTGGTCCGCCACGCGCAGCGCACGCTGAGCGTGATCCGGCAGAACATCTTCTTCGCGCTGGGCGTCAAGGCCGTCTTCATGGCGCTGACGCTTCTGAGCATGGGCACGCTCTGGATGGCGATCGCGGCCGACATGGGCGCGTCGTTGCTCGTGATCTTCAATGCGCTGAGGTTGCTTCGGTCTGCTGATAATCAGGTGTAGCCGTAGCGCAGGCCTGGAGAAAGGGGACCGTTCAAATGATTAATGCAATGGCACTGCTTGCGCAGACGAGTTCCCTTCGATGTTTTCGGGATTGTCAGATCCCGCTGATCCCTGTTGTAATTATGTTCGCCGTGCTGGTCGTCATCACGTTCGCGGGCGACAGGATCGCGAAAACGTGGAAGGAGAAAGTTGGCATCAAAACCAGGAAAGTACTGATCGTCGCTGCAATCATTGCCGTAGTTGTCATTGCGGTGGTTGTGGGTCGTTCTCTGACTCTATCAAGGCCGGATACTCCGAAGCTGAGTGAAGCGCGACCGGTTGACGTTGTGTCGGAAGTTTCGCGGCCTGAAGGAGTCCCGCTAGAGGGGCTGAGGAGATTGGCGGTCAAAGGTAAGACGCTTGGGAAAGGCCAAAGCAATGCCGTTACGAGCAATGTGACAAGGCGCGGGCGGAGGTCAGCCGGGGGATATCGCATCATTTCCTTATAATCTTTCCTGGGCTATCTATGCTGATGCGGTGGGGGCGGGGCTGCTTGCGGGGGTGCTGCTTCCTAGGGCCATCCTGAGCGCGGCGCCTGTGAGGGACGCCTTGCTGTATGGCGCAGGTTATACTGCGGTGCTTTTGGCCCTGTGCGCTGTCTTGGCTGCTGGCTGCCGTGGGGCTCGACTACGTTCGGCGGGTCGGTTTGTCAGCGTGGCGGCCGGGTGGTGTCTTGTATGCGGAGGCGTCGCCTTGATGAGCGCTGGAATGCCCTTTCGGTAGGATATTAGGTTGTTTTGGGGTGCTATTTTCAAAATATCGGGTCTTTCTGGCATCGAATCGGCTTAAGTAAGGTTTATTTATAAAAAGACAAGTAAGTTGAGCGAATAAAAGGTGTATAGGCGGTGGAGCGTGTTGAAACCGATAACAGTAAAAGTATAAATATATATAGTGTTAGCCAAAGCAAAGATTGGTGAATCATCGAAATAAGCGAAAACATACAGAAAGCTGTTGCGTCCGTGAGGCTCCTTTGGCATCGTTTGCCACTATTCCGATAGACAAAGTAGACTATCGAACAAAAAAGGAGAAACACAAGATGAACAAACGGACTGGTACGGTGGCGAAATTCGTGTTTACGGCGGGACTGCTCGCCGTGGCGGCTGAGGCGGGGGTCCCGCTGAACGGACTGCAGGGTAACGGCGGTGTCGCCTTTAACCCCCTGGCCTATACGGCCGGAACGTATGCCGAGGGGGAGAAGGGCGGCCTGGGCGAATGGGTGAGCAAGCCGCAGGTGGGCGCGTGGTACGTGAACCTGGACGACGCGGACATCAACTGGTATGCGGCGGGAACGGCGTTCTCGATCGCGAAGCGTCTGGAACTGTCGTACGGCTACGGCTTTATCGACGCCCAGAACGTGGACAGCAGCATCAACACCCACAACCTTGGCGCGAAGTTCAAGTTCCTCGACGAGAACTACGGCGACACGGTCTGGGTGCCGGCGCTGGCGGCGGGCGGCCTCTGGAAGTATACCGACACGGACGCGGTGGACGCCCTCGGGACGGATGACAACGGGTTCGACGCGTATCTGGTGGCGACCAAGCTGATCACGCAGACCCCGGTGCCGGTGCTGCTTTCGGGCGGCCTGCTGTATTCCGACGAGGTCGTGAACGGCGTGCTCGGCCACGGCGACTACGACACGGTCTTCTTCGGCAACGTCGCCGTCCTGCCTGCCAAGAACGTGGCGGTCGGTATCGAGTACAAGCAGGGCGTGGACGCGGGCGCCATCCAGAACTCCGACTACTGGAACGGCCACGTGGCGTGGTTCGTGACTGACAAGCTGACGCTGGTGGCCGCATACGTGGATACGGGCGACGAAACCAAGGGCCCGACGGATCTCGGCGTGGGCAGCGGAATCGTTCTGAGCGCCCAGTACGCGTTCTAGGCGGGGCGAGCGGAACGGGCCAACGATTGTTTGGGCGGGGCCTGGCGACAGGCGTCCGCCCGGTAAGGAATAAAGGAGACACACCATGAGCAACACGGAACAAGGAATCGGCACACTCTCACTGCACGCGGGGCAGAACCCCGACCCGGCGACGGGATCGCGGGCCGTCCCGCTCTACCAGACCACGTCTTACGTCTTCAAGAACTCCGAGCACGCGGCGAACCTGTTCGCCTTGAAGGAATTCGGCAACATCTACACGCGGCTGATGAACCCGACCACGGATGTGTTCGAACGCCGGGTGGCGGCGCTCGAGGGCGGTACCGGCGCGCTGGGCGTGGCGTCGGGGCAGGCGGCGATCACCTACGCGCTGCTGGCGATCACGCGCCTCGGCGACGAGATCGTGGCGGCGAACAACCTGTACGGCGGGACTTACCAGCTCTTCCACCATACGCTGCCGAAGCTCGGCCGCACGGTGGTGTTCGTAGATTCGCGCGACCCCGAGGCGTTCCGAAAGGCCATCTCGCCGAAGACGCGTGCGGTGTATGTCGAGACGATCGGCAACCCGAAGCTGGATGTGCCGGATTTCGAGGCCATTTCGAAAATCGCCCACGCGGCCGGCGTCCCTGTTGTGGTGGACAACACGGTCGGGATCGGATTGGTTCGCCCGTTCGATCACGGCGCGGACATCATCGCAAGCTCGGCCACCAAGTATATCGGCGGACATGGCACCTCCATCGGCGGTGTGATCGTGGACTCGGGCAACTTCAAGTGGAACAACGGCAAGTTCCCGGAGTTCACGGAACCGGATCCGAGCTATCACGGGATCGCCTACTGGGACGCGTTGGGGAATGTGCCCGGCATGGGCAACGTGGCCTTCATCCTCAAAGTCCGCGTGACGCTGCTACGCGACATCGGCGCGGCGCTGAGCCCGTTTAACGCCCGCGAGTTCCTGCTCGGGCTGGAGACGCTACCGCTGCGGCAGGCGCGTCACTCTGAGAACGCGCTGGCCATCGCGAAATGGCTCAAGGCCCATCCGCTGGTCGCCTGGGTGAACTATCCCGGCCTGCCGGACAGCCCGAGCCACGCGGTGGCGGCCAAATACCTAAAGAAGGGGTTCGGCGGGTTGGTCGGCTTCGGCATCAAGGGCGGCCGCGAGGCTGGGCGGAAATTCATCGACGGGGTCAAGCTGCTGTCGCACGTGGCGAACATCGGCGACGCCAAGACGCTGGTGATCCATCCCGCCTCGACCACCCATCAGCAGCTCACTGCCGCCGAGCAGGCCGAAACCGGGGTGACCGAGGACTATATCCGGCTCTCCATCGGCATCGAAGATGTCGAGGATATCAAGGCCGACATCGAGCAGGCCCTTCAGGCGAGCCAGCGTTAAAACGAAAGGAACGAAACCATGAGCAGGATCTACAGCGACAACTCGCAGTCCATCGGCAACACGCCGCTTGTGCAATTGAACCACGTCACCCAGGGCGCGAAAGCGACCGTGCTGGCCAAGGTCGAGGGGCGGAACCCCTCGTACTCGGTCAAGTGCCGTATCGGCGCCGCCATGATCTGGGACGCGGAGAAGCGGGGCGTGCTCAAGCCCGGAGTCGAGATCGTGGAGCCGACGAGCGGCAACACGGGGATCGCGCTCGCCTACGTGGCTGCCGCGCGGGGCTATAAGCTGACGCTCACGATGCCTGAGACGATGAGCATCGAGAGGCGGCGCGTGCTGGCGGCCTTCGGCGCTACGCTCGTGCTGACCCCCGGCGCGGAAGGCATGAAAGGTGCGATCAAGCGGGCCGAGGAGATCGCGGCCTCGGATACGACGCGCTACTTCCTGCCGCAGCAGTTCAAGAACCCGGCGAACCCTGCGATTCACGAACGGACGACCGGCCCCGAGATCTGGAACGACACGGATGGCGGTATCGACGTGCTGGTGTCTGGCGTGGGTACGGGCGGTACGATCAGCGGCGTCTCGCGCTTCATCAAGAACACCAAGGGCAAGAAGATCCTCTCGGTAGCAGTGGAGCCGAAGGAGAGCCCGGTCATCACGCAGAGGCTCGCCGGGCAGGAGATCAAGCCGGGCCCGCACAAGATCCAGGGCATCGGCGCGGGCTTCGTGCCCGACACGCTCGACCTCTCGGTCGTCGACCGCGTAGAGCTGGTCGACAGCGCCGAGGCGGTGGAGTTCGCCCGCCGTCTGGCGAAGGAGGAGGGCGTGATCGTCGGCATCTCCAGCGGCGCGGCGGCGGCCGCCGCCGTGCGGTTGGCCAAGCTGGACGAATTTGCGGGCAAGACCATCGTCGTAGTCTTGCCGGACGCGGGCGAGCGGTATCTCTCGACCGTGTTGTTCGAAGGGATCGGATGAGGGATGACCGGCCGTCTCAGGCTCTGCAGGAAGCAGGGGCGAGACGGCCGGTGTGACAGCGCAGAAAGAATGACAGAGTGGCCGTAGTGCCACGCGAAAGGAGCACACATGAACACGATCAAGCAGGCAGTGAAAACAGCGGGTATCTTCATCTTGGGCGCGACCGGACTTTTGGCGGCGGAGGTCACTGGGCTTCTGAACGTCTCGTATGATCCGACGCGCGAATTCTACAAAGACTTTAACGAGTCTTTCAGCCAGTCCTACGCGAAGGAGCATGGAGGGCAGAAGATCACGGTCAAACAATCCCATGGCGGCTCGGGCAAGCAGGCCCGCGCCGTGATCGACGGGCTAGAGGCGGATGTGCTGACGCTGGCCTTGGCATACGATATCGACGAGGTTTCGGCGAAGGGCAAGCTGCTAGACGCTGATTGGCAAAAGAAGCTGCCGCATAACAGCGCGCCCTACACGTCGACCATTGTCTTCCTGGTCCGCAAGGGCAACCCCAAAGGGATCAGGAACTGGGACGACCTGGTCAAGCCGGGGGTCGAGGTGATCACGCCGAACCCCAAAACTTCGGGCGGCGCGAGGTGGAACCACCTGGCGGCCTGGGGGTTCGTGCTGGACCGCGAACTTGGGGGTGATCTCGGCAAACTGAACAAACCGGAGTTCGCGGCACAGGTCGCGGGGGCGCAGGCCAAGGCGCGCGCGTTCATTGCGGACCTCTACAAGCACGTGCCTGTGCTCGACTCGGGGGCGCGCGGAGCAACCACGACCTTCGTGCAGCGCGGCATCGGCGATGTGCTGCTGGCCTGGGAGAACGAGGCGTTCCTGGCGGTCAACGAACTGGGGAAGGACAAGCTCGACATCGTGGTGCCTCCGATCAGCATTCTGGCTGAGCCGACGGTTGCGGTGGTCGACAAGGTGGTTGACAAGCGCGGTTCGCGCGACGTGGCCGAGGCGTACCTGAAACACCTTTACAGCCCTGAGGGCCAGAAGATCGCGGCCCGGCACTACTACCGGCCGCGCACGCCTGAACACGCAGAGCCCGCGGATATCGCCCGCTTCCCGACGGTGAAGCTGATCACCATTGACGAGGTGTTCGGCGGCTGGCAGAAGGCGCAGAAGGAGCACTTCGCTGATGGCGGCATCTTCGACCAGATTTATGCGCCGAGCAAGTGACGGACATAACCACAGACTTACGTTGACCCTTCGCGACTGTTGCACGAACCTTCAAAGGAGAAACACATGAACAACGCACTCAGCACCTTTCTTTTTTCCGCGGCGGCGCTGACCGCTGCAGCCCAAGCCCTGCCGCCCGCGGTACCGCCTTCGGCTGAGGCGGGAGCGCCGCCTGCTGCCGAGGCATCGTCCAAGCTGAAGCTCAACGGCGGCGCCGACACCCGGTTCCGCTACGACTACAAGGACAATGCCCCGACCTCCGGAGGCAAGATCAATACGGCCTATCAGGACTACTATCGTCTGCGCACCCGCGTGTGGGGCGAGGCGAGTTATGAGAACGTGACGCTGTTCAGCCGGCTCGCGAACGAGTTCCGCAACTACCACAACGCGCCGAAACAGAACCAGTTTCCGGATGAGCTGTTTATCGACGCGCTCTACGTTGACATCGAAGGGCTTTTCGATGACAAGGTCGACTTGCGGGTCGGGCGGCAGGATCTCAAGTACGGGGACGGCCGGGTGATCAGCGACGGCGGGGCCGGAGACGGCAGCCGCTCGGCCTATTTTGACGCCATCCGGACCAGCATTCATCTGAGCGAGAAGAACACGCTCGACGTGTTCGGGATCTATCAGAGGCCCGAGGATGATTGGACGTTGGGCGGGGAGCGGTACGACCTCACCAGCCTGACCGGCGGAGAGAACAACGACCTCACCGAATCGGCGGTTGGAGCGTACTTAACGCTGGGAGAGAATAAAGACTTTCCGGTGGAACTGTACTACATCTGGAAGGATGAGAGCCGGTACTACAACAAGGGCGACCACGCCAAACCCGTGGCGGGCCGCGATTTCCATACGTTCGGCACGCGGCTGACGCCTGCGCTTAACGACCGGCTCTCGCTCGAGGGCGAAGGGGCCGCGCAGGTCGGCGAGACGGACGACGGCCGCGACCTCCTCGCCTTGATGGGGTACGCGGGAGCGCTCTACAAGCTGGCCCCTGACGCCACGTGGAAGCCGACGCTCAAGGGCGGCGTGCTTTACCTCTCGGGTGACGAGAACGCGAAGGCCGGCGACGACAACAACTGGAACCCGGTCTTCAACCGGACCACGTGGTTCAGCGAATTGGCTTCGGGCCAGTACTCCAAGTATTACTGGACGAACCTGCTCTACCCGCATCTGGAGGTGGCGGCCGTTCCGGCCAAGGCGCAGAAGCTCAGCCTGGAGGCGGGGCCGATGTTCGCGGCGGAGAACGACACGGCGCAGGACGACAGTTATCGCGGGCTGCTGGGCATCGCGAAATACCAGTTCCCGCTACTTAAAGGGTTCTTCCGTAAAGAGAGCGAGGTCAAGGGGACGGTTCTGGCCGAGGTCTTTGACGCGGGAGACTACTATGCGGACGCTGAAACCGGCTACTACCTGAGGTTCGAACTCGCCGCGAAGTTCTAGTTACGTGTCCGCTCGGCTATCTCGGCTTAGCAAAAGCCGGGGGCGTTGATTTTTATTGTATATAACAACACTGTATGGCCGGTCGGATGGCGTTGGCCGTCCGACCGGCCATGTCCCGCCCTCAGGTACGCACATGCAGAGGCGTGTCCGTGTGTGGCCAGAGCCTTTCACTACTTGCAGGACGGGCACGTCATCAAGCTGTCGCCGCAGGATTTGCAGGTATGCTCGAACTTGCCGGTCTTGAAGAAGTTCACGGCCGCCGAGTCGCAATCGGGGCACGACATTGTCTTCACCTTGCGGTAAACGGTCACCTTGTTGATCTGGTGCGGGCGCGAAACCCATACGGCCTGGCACTTGCCGCACATCACGGCCTGATCGTCGGCCCCCATTGCCGCGCCCGTTTTGTGGCAGGTGGTCGAGCAGCCTGTCATTAGAACCGCCGCGCCAGCCATTACGCCCGCTAACATGCATCGTGTTGCATTGTTCATGATTTGATCCTTTCGCTATGAGTTGGAACAGGGGAGGGATATCAGCGACCCCACCGCATTTTCTCAAACGAGTATATGCCTTTGTGCGGGCAAAACAAGTGGGGTGAAATCCCCGTTCTTAAACGGAGTGACGCGCATTAGCCCGTTTCCACTTCCACTCCTCGACCGCGCAGAAAACGCAAGGCACGATGAACAGGGTGATCAGGCTGACCGCCATGCCGCCCACGGACGGGATGGCCATCGGCTTCATGACGTCGGAGCCGCGGCCGGTGGCCCAGAAGATGGGCATCAGGCCGAAGACGGTGGTCGCGGTGGTCATCAGGCAGGGGCGGATGCGCTTGAGCCCCGCGTCGATGGTGGCGGCGCGTATTTCGGCGACCGACGCGAACGTGCGGTCTTTGAAGACGCCCTCCAGATAGGTGGCGACGATCACGCCGTCGTCGTCCACGACGCCGAAGAGGACCAGAAAACCGACCCACACCGCGACCGACAGGTTGACGCCCCAGAGGGCGAGCATGATGAAGCCGCCGCTGGCGGAGACCAGCACGCCGAAGAAGATCACGGGGGCGAACCACCAGCGGGTGAAGCCGAGGTAGAGCATCACGAACATGATGGCCAGCGTGACAGGCACGAGGATCCGCATGCGGGCCATGGCGCGGACCTGGTTCTCGAACTGGCCGGACCACTCCCAGTAATAGCCTGCGGGCAGCTGCAGGCGGCCGTCTTTCAGGGCCTGCCGGAGGTGGGCTTCCGCGTCGTTGACGACGGAGACCTCATCGCGGTCGCGGGTGTTCATGGTGACGTAGCCGACCAGCAGGCCGCGCTCGCCTTTGATCTCCTGCGGCCCGAGAACCGTCGTGATGTTCGCGAGCTGGGCCAGGGGAACCTGTGCGCCCGAGGAGGTGGGCACGCTGATCCGCTGGATGGCTTCGGCGTCTTCGCGGAAATCGCGGGCCAGGCGGATGCGGATGGGATAGCGTTCGCGCCCCTCGACCGACTCCGTCAGGTTCATGCCGCCGAGGGCCATCTCGATGACATCCTGCACGTCGCGGATGTTGACGCCGTAGCGGCCGATGCGGTCGCGGTCGATCTCGATCTGGA
>Ga0209066_10008049_pt1 | contig 10306 bp, 9 predicted proteins | sample All_14_2_FD_187198 | JGI IMG/M metagenome (GOLD analysis project Ga0209066, IMG submission 187198) | Freshwater microbial communities in response to fracking from Pennsylvania, USA - Allegheny Zone_MetaG_DW_15 (SPAdes) (version 2) ... | reverse complement strand
GGGCCTATGAGCAGCACGTCCGTTTTTTTATCCCCGGCGAAAGCGGCCACCCGCGCCGCCGCCGCGGCGGTAAAAGTGTCGCCGGGGCAGGGGGCGAAGGTCATGGCCTCGGGCAGGGCGCAGGCGACGGTTTTCTGTATGCCGCCGGGGCAGGCCACGGTGACCAGGCCGGCGCCGGCCTTGAGCGCGGCGCGGGCGGAAAGTATGGCCGCGCCGGCCATGCCGCGGGAACCGGCCGCTACCAGCACCCGGCCGAAATATCCCTTGTGGGCATGGCGCGGCCGGGGAGGCAGCTGGGCCGCCAAATAAGATCTGGTAAGGGCTCTGGCTTTCATCTGGTCAGGCGTCGAACGCTATCACGGCGGCGCAGGCGTAGGCGGCGGTATGGGAAATCGAAACCAGCAGGCGCAGGCCCGGGCGGCCTTTGACGCTTACGCCGGGCCGGCCGCTCTCCGAGTTGGCGACCTCTATCCGGTTCAGCGGCAGGCTCCTGGCGTCGAGCGCCTTGATCACGGCTTCCTTGACGGCGAAGCGCGCCGCCAGCCGCTCGAACCTGTTTTTGCTTTTCCCCGCGTAGGCCAGTTCGCCGGGGGTAAAGACGCGCTTTAAAAAGCGGGGGTCGGCCGCCAGCCGCCGGACGCGAGCGACCTCGGCCAGGTCTACGCCCAGCCCGGTCACGGCCGCGTTGATCCGCTTTTTAGCCATGGTCAGCGCACCGTCACGCTCTTGGCCAGGTTGCGCGGCTTGTCGATGTCGCACTTCTTGGCCAGCGCCACGTAATAGGCGAAGATCTGCAGCGGTATCACCGTCAGCAGCGGGGTGAACAGCTCGGGCGCGTCGGGCAGGACTATGTAGCGGCTGGCCTTCACTGTCTTGCGCGAGGCGGCGTCCACGATTGCCACCACTTCGGCGCCGCGGGCCTTGGCCTCCTCCACGTTGCCGGCCATCAGCTCCAGCGCGCGGCCGGAGGGAGCCACCGCCAGCAGCGGCATGCCTTTGTAAATGATCGCTATCGGGCCGTGCTTCATCTCGCCGGCGGCGTAGCCCTCGGCGTGCACGTAGGAGATCTCCTTGATCTTCAGCGCGCCTTCCAGGGCTATGGGGTAATTGATGTGGCGCGAGATGAACAGGAAATGCTCGCTCGCGGCGAAGGATTCGGCCACCTTGGCTATCTCCTTCTCGCCGGCCAGCGTCTCCTCGATGAGGCGAGGGACCTTCAGCAGGTCCTCGGCGTAGCGGCGCGCGTCGGCCGAGCCCAGGGCGCCGCGGGCCGCGGCGAAATGCCCCGCCAGCAGGTAGATGGCGGCGAGCTGGCCCAGGAAGGCCTTGGTGGAGGCCACGCCTATCTCGGGGCCGCAATGGGTGTGCAGCACGTAGTCGGCCTCGCGCGTGAGCGTGGAGCCGACGGTGTTGGTGATCGCCAGCACCTTGGCTCCGGCGGCCTTGGCCTCGCGCACGGCGAACAGCGTGTCGGCGGTCTCGCCGGACTGCGAGATGGCCACCACCAGCGTGTCCTTGTGCATCAATTTCGCGCGGTCGGTGAACTCGCTCGCCACGTCGGCGTGGGCCGGGACGCCGAAATTCTCGAACAGGAAGCGCCCGACGAGGCAGGCGTGGTAGGCGGTGCCGCAGGCCACGAACTGCAGCGCGGAGAAACCTTTCATGGCGGACGCGGTCAGGCCGATTTCCGCCTTCAGCAGGTCTCCCCCCAGGGGCAGCAGGCGGCCGCGCAGGGTGTTCTCCACCGCCTCGGCCTGCTCGTGGATCTCCTTGAGCATGAAGTGCTTGTAGCCGCCCTTCTCGGCCATCGTGGAATCCCACTGTATGGTGACGGCGTCCTTGCTGGTCTTCTTGCCTTTGAAATCGTAATAGTCAACGCCGTCCTTGCGCACGGCGGCCAGCTCGCCGTCGTTGAGGAAGACCACGCGCTTGGTGAATTTCAGGAAGGCGGACACGTCGGAAGCTATGAAGTTCTCGCCCTTGCCCAGGCCTATCACCAGCGGGCTGTGCATGCGCGCGGCCAGCAGCATGCCGGGGCAGCTGGCCCAGACCGCAGAAAGGGCGAAAGAGCCCTTCAGTTCGGCCACCGTGCGGCGGAAGGCCTCGAAGAAGACCGGCTCCAGCATGTCGGCCCGCGCGGATTTCTCCTGCACGTGCAGGCTCTTGAGCTTTTCCTCCAGCAGGTGGGCGATGACCTCGGTGTCGGTCTCGGACTTGAACTTGTGGCCGCCGGCCTGCAGTTTCTCTTTAAGGTCCAGGTAATTCTCTATGATGCCGTTATGCACCACCACCACGCGGCCGGTGCAGTCGGTATGCGGGTGGGCGTTGTCCTCGGAGGGGGCGCCGTGCGTGGCCCAGCGGGTATGCCCCACGCCGGACTTGGGGCCCTTGGCGGGGTCGCCGGCCACCAGCTTGTCCAGGGCGTCCACGCGGCCGCTGACGCGGCGCAGGTAGAGCTCGTTCCTGGAGTCCACCACCGCGATGCCGCAGGAGTCGTAGCCGCGGTATTCGAGCCGCTTGAGCCCGTCGATGAGGATGTCCGTGGTCTTATTGTCGCCGATATAGCCGGTTATTCCGCACATGGTTTCCGCCTGGCGGCCGGCCGGCTGGTCAGCCGGGCAGCTCGCAGAGTCATTTCAAATTCCCAATAAAAGCGGCCAAGCGGCCATACCGCCTGGCCGCCAGGCCGGTTATTACTGTATCAGCCGCTTCATCTCGGAGACGGCGTTCTTGAGCCCGACGAAGACGGCCCGGGAAACGATGGAGAAGCCGATATTGAGGCAGTCCATGCCCTCGATGCGGGCCACGGGGGCCACGCTGTAGTAATCGAGGCCGTGGCCGGCGTGGAGCTCCATCTGCAGCTCCTTGACCAGGAAGCCGGCCAGCTGCAGCTTCTCGAGCTCGCGGGCCTGCAGTTTCTTGCCCCAGGCCTCGGCGTAGTTCTTGGTGCAGAGCTCTATGCTGTCGGCGCCCATGTTGTGCGCGGCGCGGATGGCGCCCGGCTCGGGGTCGGTGAAGACGCTGACCTCTATGCCGGCGCCGGAAAGGTTCTTTATGATCTTCTCGAGCCCGGGGTTTTTCCCGTCGAGCTTCATGCCGCCCTGGGTGGTGAGCTCTTTCGGGCTCTCCGGCACCAGGCACACGGAGTCGGGGCGCAGCTTCAGGGCTATCTTCTCCATCTCGGCGACGGCGGCCATCTCCAGGTGGATCAGGCCCTTCACGTCGTGTCGCACGCGCTCCACGTCGGAATCCTGGATGTGGCGGCGGTCCTGGCGCAGGTGCATCACCACCATGTCGCCCCCGGAACTGTAGACCACCCTGGCGGCCTCGACCGGGTCGGGGTTCTTTTCGCCGCGCGCCTGGCGCAGCGTGGCCACATGGTCTATATTCACACCGAGCTTAACGTGTCTCATGGTATCCTCCGTAACTCTCAAGATCTACTTGCCGGCGGGCATGGCCCCGGAATGCCTGCGGTAATGCTCCAGCAGTTCGTCGGCGATGGCCTTTATCCGGCCGCGGGACTCGCCCTCCACCAGCAGCCGCAGCAGCGGCTCGGTGCCGGAATAGCGGATGAAGATGCGGCCGTTGCCCTTCAGGCCGCCTTCCAGGCGGGACAGCTTCTCGCTGAAGCCGGGCACGTCCTCGAAGGCGGGCTTGCCGGCCACCTTTACCTTCTCCACCACCTGGGGATAGCGGCTCCAGTGCCGGCGGAACCAGCTGAAAGGCTTGCCCATGTCGCGCACGGCGGCCAGCGCCTGCAGCGCGGTCAGGATCCCGTCCCCGGTGGGCGCGAACTCGCGGAAAATGATGTGGCCGCTGGTCTCGCCGCCCAGCTTGAGGTCGCCCTTTTCCATGGCGTCGGTGACGTTCTTGTCGCCCACGGGCACCTGCGCCACGCTGATGCCCTGGCCCTCCAGGTATTTCAGCAGGCCGTAATTGGACATGAAGGTGAGCGAGACCCCGCTGTTGGTGAGGCGGCCGCGCTGCTTCATGTAGGGGGCGGCCATGGCTATCAGGTCGTCGCCGTCGAGCTGGTTGCCCTTTTCGTCGGCGAACATGCAGCGGTCGGCGTCGCCGTCGAAGCTGACGCCGCAGAAAGCGCCCCATTTGGCGGCGGCGGCGGCCATCCTTTCGGTATGAAGCGCGCCGCAGCCCACGTTGATATTCCTGCCGTTGGGTTTGTCGCCTATCACTTTCACTTTGGCGCCGAGGTCGCGGAAAATGCGGGGGGCGATCTTGTAGGCGGCGCCGTTGGCGCAGTCGATCAGGATCTTCAGGCCCTTCAGCGTGAAGCCCGGCGGAAGGGTGCTTTTGAGGAAGTCCTCGTAATCGCGGGTAAAATCTTTCTTGTGCAGGCCGGGGTGCGAGGGACGGAAGGAGAGCGGCTTTTTACCGAGCAGCAGCCTCTCTATCTTACCCTCTATGGCCTCGCTGAGCTTCAGCCCGTCGTTGGAGAAGAACTTGATGCCGTTGAACTCGGGCGGGTTGTGGCTGGCCGAGATGACTATGCCGAAGTCGGCGTTCTCCCGCTTGACCAGGTAGGAGACGGCCGGCGTGGGGATGATGCCCAGGTCCACCACCTTGAACTTGCTCGCGCCCAGGCCCTCCACCAGGTACTTCTTGATAAGCTTGCCGGAAGCCCGGGAATCCATGCCGATGAGCACCACCGGCTTGCCGGTATGCCCCTTCTTCTTGTACTTTGGCAGCACCAGCGAGGCCGCGTAGCCTATTTTGCGTATGAAATCGGGTGTAAAAGGGTAGTCCCAGGTGATGCCGCGAATGCCGTCGGTGCCGAAGAGTTTGCCCATTATAATAGAAGCCCCGCTTTGTAGCCGATAATATAATTTTATATTATATCATTCTAGCAGGCCGCTGTAAGGCCAGGTCAGGGAAGGGTGGCCGAGCGGTTTAAGGCGCCGGTCTTGAAAACCGGTGTACGGTTAATCCGTACCGAGGGTTCGAATCCCTCCCCTTCCGTTGAATTTGTGGAGAGGTGTGTGAGCGGTTGAAACAGCAGGTCTCGAAAACCTGTAGGGGTAACACCCTCGAGGGTTCGAATCCCTCCCTCTCCGTAGTTTTAGAAAGACCCGCCATAGCGGGTCTTTCTGTTTTTAAAGCGCCGCCGCGGCGGCTTATTTTTATACAATTCCTAGAATCATGACCTCGAAAGCCAATATCCTGGTAGTGGACGACGAACCGCAGATAGCCGAGATGATCTCCGCCTCGCTGGGCGTGCACGGGTACTCCGTCTCTATCGCCTACTCCGGCGAGGAGGGCGTGGCCAGGGCCGGCGCGGAAAAGTTCGACCTGGCCATCATGGACATCCAGATGCCCGGCATGGACGGCATCACCGCCCTCGGCGAGATAAAGAAGGTGGACCCGGAAATAGAGGTCATCATCGCCACCGGCCACGGCACCATGGGCACGGCCATCCAGAGCATGCGCAAGGGCGCCTTCGACTACCTGCACAAGCCCTTCGAGATAAAGGAGCTGCTCAAGGTGGTGGAGCGGGCCCTGGAAAAAAAGAAGTTCAACGACATCACCAAGGCCATCTTCTCCACCATCCGCCCCGAGGAACAGCTGCGCGTGATCATAGATTCCGTCACCCGCATCCTCAAAGCCGACGAGTCGCTGCTGGCCCTGGCCGACAAAGAAGGCCGCCTGCGGACGGCCGTCTCGGCGGGCCTGGAAGACGAGGCCGCGCGCAATTCCCGCCTGGAGTTCTGCTCCAGGCTGCTGGCCCTGCCGGAAGGGCAGGCGCTGAAGTCCGTGCTCCCGGTGGAAAACCCGGGCGGCGACCCCCGCTTCGCCGCCGTTGCCGGCATAGAGAAAGTGAAGTTTTCCCTGTTCCTGCCCCTCATGGAGGACGACAGGCTGGCCGGCCTGATAAACATAAACCGCGACGAGGACGAGGCCTACTTCACGGAGGACGACCTTCAGCGCGCCAGGATCTTCGGCTCGCTGGTCAGCCTGGCCCTGCGCAATTCCAACCTGTACCGCCAGCTGCAGGAGACCCAGGGCCAGCTGATCCAGGCCGAGAAGATGTCCGCCCTGGGCCAGCTCGCCGGAGGCCTGGCCCACGAGATCAATAACCCCCTTTCGGGCATACTCGGCCTGACGCAGCTGGTGCTGGAGAATACCCCGAAGGACAGCCAGAACTACACGGACCTCAAGGATATAGAAAAAGCCGTCTTCCGCTGCAAGAAGATAATCGTCTCGCTGCTCTCTTTCTCCAGGCAGGAAAAGACCCGCGTGGAGCAGGTGAGCGTGAACGAGGCAATAGAGGAAACCCTCACCCTCTGCGCGCGCCAGATGGAACTGCAGCGCATAAAGATAAACCGCCATCTCGCCCCGGGCCTGCCCCCGGTGAGCGCGGACTTCCAGCAGCTGATGCAGGTCTTCCTCAACATCTTCACCAACGCCCGGGACTCCATGCCCGGCGGGGGCGAGCTTACCGTGGCGACAAGCCTCCTCAAGGACCCCGCCGGCAGGGAACTTATCGCGGCGGCCGTAACGGATACCGGCTACGGGATAAAGCCCGAGATCCTCGACCGGGTCTTCGACCCTTTCTTTACCACCAAGGAGGTGGGCAAAGGCACGGGGCTGGGCCTCTCGGTCTGCCTCGGCATCATCAACCTGCACAAAGGCAGCATCAAGGCGCACAGCAGCCCGGGCGGCGGCTCCACCTTCACGATAACCCTGCCGGTTTGATATGGGGAAAAAAGTCCTTATTGTCGACGACGAAGAGCTGGTGCGCAACTACGTGCGGCGCGCGCTGGCCAGCCGCGGCTGGGAGATCACGGAGGCGGCCGACGGCGCCGCCGCGCTCAAAATCGTAGTGGGCGGCTGTTTCGACGCCGTCATCTGCGACCTCAAGATGCCGGATATGCGGGGAGAAGAAGTGATCCGCAAGGTCAGGGAGCTCTGCCCCGGCCTTAAAATAATAGCCATCACCGGCTCCGTCTCCAATATAAAAACCCCCTTGGCGCCGGGGGTTGAGGTAGAGGGCTTCCTGATAAAGCCCTTCGGCATAGACGAGATCCGTGAACTGCTCGGGCGGGTAACAGGCGCCTAGCGCCGCACTTTTCCAGCCCGCGGCGCGCCTCAGTGCAGGCCGCACTCGTCGGAGATCCGGCCCTCCTCGTCCATCAGCTTTATAACGGCGTTGAGTTCCGGCACCGACAGCCTGGGCAGTTCAGGCGACCGGTGCAGCGACTGCAGCATGGCGTAGAACTTTTTCCTGGCGTCATTATCCACTATCTCCCCGCCCGGGTTGCGCGTCAGCCCCGCCGCCTTGAACTTAGGGTCGCGCATCTGCAGGGCCCAGTATTTGGCCTTGGCCTCCAGGGCCACCTGCTGCATGGCGCACAGCCGGGCGCGGCGGGCGTTGCAGGTCTCCGTGTTAAGGCTCGCCGGCGAGTCGCGGAATTCCACGAACTCCGGCTTGAGCTCCTCCTCCTGGAACATCTCGGCGATCGCCTTCAGATCGGGCACGTCGAACTCGAAGCCCTGGCTGTCCTCCACCATGTCCCACTGGCGCTCCGTCTGCGCCTCCACGGTGTGGAGAACCGCCCCGGTCAGCGGGTCTATCATCTTGGCGATTATCTTTAAATGGTCTTTCGTGCCGAATATAGTCCCCACTATTATGGCGTCGCTGGGGTTGATCTTCCTGCCGGCATTAACCCCCTCCTCGGCTACCCCGGACGCCGCCAGCCTGCGCTCCTCCAGCACCTTGCCCAGCTGCGAGCGCTCCAGCAGGTTCATCTTGCCGGAAGCCACGAGGCCGGAAAGCAGCTTTTCGGAAACATAGTCGCTCTCCTCGCGCGAGGTGCGCGCCTTGCGGGAAAAGCCGATGACCGCCACGTTCTTGACGTTCTTGTTGGCGGAGTATTTGGCGAAATCGTTCGCCATTTTCTTGTAAACGTCCTCGGCGGATGAGGCGGGACAGGCGGCCGCCAGGAAAACCGCGGCCGCGGCGGTCAGTATGCTGGCAGGCTTAAGCGTTTTCATAACCCCTCCTTCTCCGTGTTGATAGTGTATCAGGAGGGCTTACGGCAAACAGCAAAAAATCGTCAATTTTTTATCAAATCTCCCCCCGCGAGCAATAAGCCGCGCGGGCGGCGCAGACGGGCCTGCCGTGAGCGATTTTAGGGCGCAGGGCCAAGCTCCGCAGCGGACCGCCTATCATTAAGGCGGCGGCGAAGACTGTTTGAGCGAGGCACTGTGTGCCGAGCGAGTTCTGAGCCGGCGGAGGAGCGCAGGCCCTCTTCGGCCGCGCCCGCTTATGAGCGAGCGGCGGGCCCGTCTGCGCCAATTTTGGTTATTCGAGCTTATACCCGTGGCCGGTGACGCTGGTGATGCGGGCGCCTATCTCCGGGCCCAGCTTCTTGCGCAGGGAGGAGACGTGCACGCCCACGGTATGGGGGTCGTTGTAGCTGGCGGGGTCGTAGCCCCAGACTGTCTCCAGCAGGTAGGGGACGGAGAGCAGCCTGCCCTCCTCGGTTATCAGGACCATCAGCAGGTCGAATTCCTTGCGGGTCAGGTTCACCACGGAGCCTTTCAGCGTGACGCTGCGGCCGGCCGGGTCTATCACCATGCCCAGTTTAGTTATCTTCTCCGCCTTTTCCGCCGCGCCCTCGTAGCGCTTCATGACCGCCTTCAGCTTGGCCAGCAGCACCGGGAAGGAGAAAGGCTTCAACACATAGTCGTCGGCGCCCTTGTTGTAGCCGGCCAGGATGTCTTCCTCGCTTATCTTGCGGCCCGAAATTATGATGACCGGCACCCGGGAAAAACCTTCCGTTTCCTTGAGGGCCTTGCACAGGGTAAAGCCGTCCAGACCCTGCATCTCGGCGTCGGTGATCACCAGGTCGGGCCTGGATTCCCGCGCCAGCGCCACGGCCTCGGCCCCGTTGGCGGCCGCGGCCACCTTGAAGCCTTTCTCTTCCAGGTAGCGGCGGGTAGAATTGAGCACCAGGCCGTCGTCGTCCACCAGCAATATCTTTTTGAACATCTTTGATCCTCAGTCCAGCAGTTTGCGGCCCAGCCCGCCGGCCAGCCGCCGCTCGCGGTCCGTAAGGCGGGCCTTTTCTTCCATGGAGGCCGTCCCGATAAAGAGGGTGCCGGCCACCCTGGCGCCGAGGGCCTCGGCCACCAGTTTAAGCGCCCTCATCGCCCCGGTCAGCAGCCTGCCGAAAGGGGCGGGCATGGCGGACGAACTTATCAGCACGGCTTTTTTGGCACCGGCTTTAAGTCGCATAACCGGCGCCATGGCGCCCCAGGGCCAATAGGCGTAAGGGGCCAGCCGCTCCATGAAACGGCGGGTCAGCGCGTTGACATTGAAACAGTTCACCGGGGCGGCCAGTATCAGCCCGTCGGCCGCGTCAACGGCGTCCATTATCTCATTCATGTCGTCGAGCAGCGGGCAGCGGCCGCGCTTCGCGCCGGGCGTCTGCATACAGGCCCGGCAATTATCGCAGAACAGTACGTTCTTCTCGGCCAGCCTAAAGACCCGCACGTCCGCCCCGCCTTCGCGCGCCGCGCCGGCGGCGGCATCCACGGCCTGCGCGATGGTCCCGCCGCGCCGGTAACTGCCGTCTATCGCCACTATTTTTTTAGCCATATCAGAGGTACCTGGCCGCCATGGGCACGTCGTCGGTCCAGACCGCCCGCGCGCCCAGCGCCGCCAGGCGGCGTATATCCCGCGGCTGGTTGGCTATCCCCGCCGAAACCTCCACCCCGGCCGCCGCCGCCTCGTCCGCCTGTTTCTTAAAATCGCAGGCCGCGGCGCCCAGGTAAAAAAGCTGCCTGGCGAGCGGCAAGTCTATCCAGCCGGCGCATACCTTCGAGGCGCCGGCCTCCCGCGCCGCCCCGAGCAGGCCGGAAGGGAAAAGCGGCATGACCGCGCTCCCTATCCCCGGCACGGCCTGCCGGGCGGCCCTGAGCAGGCGCGCCTTATGGGAGAAGGAGAGCATGTAGAACCTGGACTGCACCCCGGCGCGCTGCACCTGCAGCGCCAGCTCCGCCGCGTCGGCGTCCGTTTCCAGCGCCAGCTCCAGGTAGAATTCAAGGCCGGGGCGCAGGATGGCCAGGTTGAGGATGTCATCTATGTGCGCGATAGGCTCCTGGTCCAGGACGCGCAGGTTCTTCAAATGCCCCCACCCGGTCTCCGAGATCTTCCAGTCGCGGCCGCAGAGGCGCCCGGTGGAGGCGTCGTGAAACGCCACGAACTCCCCGTCCGCGGTGCGGCGTATGTCGCACTCCACGGCGGAGGCCCCGTCCAGGGAGGCGCGCCGCATGGCGGCCGCGG
>Ga0209066_10008045_pt1 | contig 10308 bp, 3 predicted proteins | sample All_14_2_FD_187198 | JGI IMG/M metagenome (GOLD analysis project Ga0209066, IMG submission 187198) | Freshwater microbial communities in response to fracking from Pennsylvania, USA - Allegheny Zone_MetaG_DW_15 (SPAdes) (version 2) ... | reverse complement strand
TACGGTGGCGATCACCTCGATCAGGGTGGACTTCAGGTTGGCGATCGCCCGCAGGATCAGTTCGGAGCGGTCGTAGACCGGCACCACCTTCACCCCTGCCGGCAGGCCGGGTTCGATCTCCGCCAGCTTTGCCTTGACCCGTTTGATGACATCGAGGGCGTTCTGGCCCTGCCGCATCACCACGATGCCGGAGACCACCTCGCCGGTGCCGTCCAGGTCGGCGACCCCCCGGCGCTGGTCCGGCCCCAGGGCCACCGGGCCGATATCCTTGATCCGGATCGGGCTGCCGGTCTCACTGGTGGTCAGCAGGATGTTCTCGAAATCGGCAAGCGATCTGGCATAGCCACGGCCGCGGACCATGTACTCGGTGCCGCCGAATTCGATCAGCCGCCCCCCCACCTCGGTGTTGCCGCCGCGCACCGCATCGACCACGTCGCTGATGGCCAGACCGTAGGCCTGCAGGCGGTTGGGATCGACATTGACCTGGTACTGCCGGCTGAACCCGCCGATGGGGGCGACCTCGGCGACCCCGGGGACCGCCTTCAGGTAGTAGCGCAGGTACCAATCCTGGTAGGAGCGGAGGTCGGCCAGACTGTGCTTGCCGGAGGTGTCGACCAGGGCGTACTGGAAGATCCAGCCCAGGCCGGTGGCATCGGGCCCGAGTTCGGTCTTCACCCCCGGCGGCAGCCCCGGCAGCACGCCGGAGAGATACTCCAGGGTGCGCGAGCGGGCCCAGTAGATATCGGTGCCCTCCTCGAAGATCACGTAGACATAGGAGTAGCCGAAATCGGAAAACCCCCGCACCGCCTTGACCTTCGGCGCCCCCAGCATGGCGCTGACGATGGGGTAGGTCACCTGGTCTTCGATGATGTCGGGGCTGCGGTCCCAGCGGGAATAAACGATCACCTGGGTGTCGCTGAGATCGGGGATGGCGTCCAGGGCCAGTCGCTGCATCGACCACCAGCCGGCGATGCAGCCAACGGCCACCAGCAGAAAGACGACGAAGCGGTGCTCGACCGAGAAATCGATGATGCGGTTAATCATGGTTGGGCCCGTTATCGCCGGGGGCATCGGCTGGTGTCGGCTTTTCGTGAGAATGGGGCGGCATCGGCATGGTGGGGGCGCCGGCCGGCACGATATGTTCGGTGTGTGCGGGCTGCTCTCCATGACCGGGCGAGGCTTCAGTCCCCGAATCGGCACCAGCGGAAGCATCGGGTTGCGGCCCGTGCCGGTCAAACTCCTCCTTGCATTCCTCGCTGCAGAAGTAATAGTTTTTTCCCTGCACTACTGAGAGCAGACCTGCCGACCTGGCGTTTTCCGGATCGACGCTCATGCCGCAGACCGGATCCTTGGCCTTTTCGGCAGTGGCTGCTTCCTGCATGGCAGGCATTGTCGTTGACGGCGCAGGCGCTGCCGCCCCGCCGGGGACCGGTTTATCCGCAGGCTTTTCAGCCAGATAACGATGAGAATCCAGTTCAAACTGTTCCCGGCAGTCAGCACTGCAGAAATAGTACGTTTTTCCCTCGACCTCGACGGTCAGGCCGTCGGCCATGGCCTTAGCCTGGTCAACGGTCATGCCGCAGACCGGATCTTTGGCCTTTTCCTCCGCGGCTGCTTTATGCATGACAGACATCGAAGTTTGCGCTTCAGGCGCAGCCGCTCCAGCGGGCTGCGGTTCGGCGGGCACCGGCCCAGCAGTGGGTTGTGCAGCCTTGTCCTCCATCAGCCTCGCAGTCGCCAGCTTCATGCGGCTTTCCGAGTCGATGAGGAAGTTGCCCGATACGACGATCTTTTCTCCGGGTTTCAATCCTTCGACGATCTCGACCCGATCGTTGAATCGCCAGCCGGTCGCCACCTGGCGCGGCTCGAAAACCCCATCCTCGACGACCACATACACGGTCTTGCTTTTACCGGAATCAATCACCGCCCCCGACGGCACGGCGATCGATTCCGGCAAATCCACGAGGAATTCGACATCGACGAACATATCGGGTCGGAACACATTGCCGGGATTGTCCATTTCCAGGCGGACCTTCAGGGTACGCGCAGCCGCATCGAACCGGGGCAGGACCTCGCTGACCGTGGCCGCCAGATGGGCCTTCTGCCCGGGCATGGAGACCCTGGCCTGCATCCCCGGTTGGATGTATTTCGCTTCGCTGTCGTAGAGATCCGCTTCCACCCACACCCTGCTCAGGTCGGCGATCTTGAAGCATTCGGTGCCACGATCGATTTTCTGCCGCGGCGAGATGTTGCGCGACAGCACCAGACCGTTTACCGGCGACCGCAATTCGGCAGATGTAATCAAGGACCCGCTTTTGGCAAGCTCCGCCAACTGATTTTCCTCAAGCCCAAATTTCAACAACTCCAACTTCGCTCTTTTGGCATAGTAAGTGTCAGATTCGCCGAACAATCCGAATCCTTCGTCGCTCCCACTGACTATCACCTTTCTGATTTTTCGGCGAGCGGTCTCAGGAAGTGTTGAGGGTTTATCCATGAGAACCGGAGCATTGTCGCTGTGATGCTGTGAATCGGCTTGAGCTTCATCGGCCGAGGGCATGAGGCCCGGCATGGCTGATGCCGGCATTTCCTCCGCGCGGAGAGAGGATGGAGACATCTCCATGGGTGGCATCTTCTCAGGCAGAGATGGTGTCGGAGCAGTCGCAGGTGAAGGTTCGGCAGTATGAGGTGGCGACTCCGTCTCGGGCGGAGTTTGTCCGGCGGCAGTCTCTTGTGGCCCGCCGGCCTGCGGCATTGCCGCTGGTGTCCCGGTTTCGGCATGAGACATACCGACATGGTGGCCGCCTGGCATCTCTCCATCCTTCTGTCCCCCTCCGGCAGGGGGTGAGAGGGATACACGCCTGCGCCCGATATTGCTCGACTCCGTGATATACCGCTGCTGCCAGGTATAAAAGTCATAGTCGAGAATCTTGATATGGGCCATGAGCTGATTTTTGTCGACCAGGCTGCCCGTGGTGCTCGCATGGACCTCTCCTACATAGCCATCCGTGGCCGTGATCAAGGTGTATATCCGGTTCTCATCGGCCGCGATGCGACCCAACGTCCGGATTGTAGCGGTCTCAGCCGACCTTGTGACCTCACCGGTCTGCACGCCTATGATCTGCTGCTTCTGCTGATTGACCCTGACCAGGCCAAGAGAGGCCGGCATTCCGGCGGCGGTCGAACCGCCGGTAGTATCATCGTCGGCGTAAACCGGTTCCATAGGCATGCCGCAGGGCGCAATGCCGGGTTCCTTGGAGGTGTGCGCTGGATTCATGGGATCGACGTAGTGGAGAATCCGGCGCGCCCCGGTGTCGGTCGTGCCGGGATCGGTCCCACGCTGGTTGAATCTGTTGCCTGCCAGAAAGACAGCGATGAGAAGAATCAGGACTGAAAAAATATACAGGGGCTTCTTCATGATTGCGACAGACCTTTCATAAGGAAAAAATGAACTACATCCTGCCGAAGAAACAAGGGAGATCCCCGTCCCTTATTGTCCCCCTGAATTTACGAGACAATAAGGGGGGAACCATCATGAAACGCAACTTGTGTTCAATCCGGGAACGAGATATTTTTTCATGAATCGAGGCGCTCGATGAATTTTAACCGCAGGCATAATTCCGAGAATTTAATTCTGGGAGCAACGAAGAGTCAGGGGAATAAAGCTGTTTCCGGATGGGCACCAACCAAAAGATATCATGGATAATGGCCATATTACAATGAAGTTTAATCCTCCTGCCGGGAAAAACGACAGGCGAGATAAACACGAACGTCGATTCAACTCAAATCGCCGACCAGCTCCAATTTAAATTAAGGGCGCCGAGTTCTGAGAGGGGGAACGTTCTTATTTTTCCATTGTCGAGTTGCCTGCAAGCAAGCCATAGGTCCGAGGACCCTCGGAAATCGCGCGGACCCACAGTCTGCAAACTCCGACATTGATCAACATGCCTCGCCGCGAAGGGAAATCTCCGTTTTCCGTTTGTCGATACATATCAGCAAGACATTTTTTCCCACATCGACGGCAAGTTTCGTCCATCATGAGCCACATACCCATTATCACGGTATGGGATAAGATGATTGGATACGATTTTTCAAGTAGCCCCCTTGCCAATGGTTCTGCATTGGTTAGTGGGGGAAAAATCGCTGCCGAATTTCCTCCCTGCTGGCGCACAAAAAAAAGGGGGAGAGATCGCTCCCTCCCCCTTTAACCAATTTCCTCCTAAGTTAGTTTCTAATTACCGCTACCGGCGTTGCTGGAGTCCATGCACTGGAGCCCAAGACATTATTGGCCCGGACCTGCATGTACACCGGCGTGCCCGCGATACCATCCACCTTGATCTGCTGACCCGAGGTCACATTGTTGACCTGGGTTGCCGGAGCCATTCCCGCGCGGTCCGACCAAAGGATGCTATAGGTCAAGTCAGGCAACATGGTCCAGTTCAGTCCCGCCGTACGGGTTCCGCCGGCTGTGCCGGGGGCCGCAGTTACGTTGGTCGGAGACGCCGGGAGTGCTACAGCTATGGGAGTCGAAGTCGCGAAGGCCGACAGACCAGCGCCGTTCACGGCCGCCACCCGATAGGTGTAGGTGTTGCCCAGCACCACGGTTGGGTCAGAGAAGGTCACAGTCCCCGTGTTATTGCGAGCCGGGGCTGTACCAATCTGAGTGTAGGTTGTACCATCGTCATTGGAACGTTGGATGACAAACCCGTTTTCGTTGGTGGCATTGTCCGTCCAGGTCAGGTTGACCCGCGGCCCGGCTGCCAGAACGCCGCTCAGGGCTGTCGGGGCTGCCAGTGCGAGACCATTACCGCTGAGGACGGTTGCGGACACCGACTGGGATTTCACGATCGGGAACTCGGCCCCATAGCCCACGGTGTTGACTGCTGCCACGCGGTAGCCATAGACCGGGCCCGGATTGCCGCTCACTCCGCTGTTGGTCAAGGAGAGGGTGCTACCCGCCGTATTCGGCACGACGAGCGGTGACACAAGCGGCGTACCGACAGTCACCCAATTCAGGCTGTCCTCAGTCCGCTGCAACTCGAACGACGTCTCAGTCAGGGAGTTATCGGTGAAACTCACCGTCACTGTGCTGCCGTTGTTCTTGGTGAGAACGGGGTTGATCGGTGCTATTGGCGGCAACGATACCGACACCGGCCGCATCATGTCCATCTCCTCATGGCTCAGGATATGGCAGTGCCATACGTATTCGAGGCCGAAGTTGACAAGCTGATTGGTGATCGGCGTAGTCGGATTGCCGGCGGCATCGATGTTATTGAATCCCATTTGAGCTCCGATCGGCAGCATTGGATGCAGCGGCCGAATGCTGTTGGGCAACTCAAACGGGAGTTTGGGGATGATCGGCCTGATGGCGACGATCGTGTCCTCCAGCGGGCTCACCCGCAGGGTGTCCTTCCACCCAAGCTCGGTGGGATCCGGCGGGCTGACGATGTTGTCCCAGGTCACCCGGTTCAGCACCTGCACATCGTAGAGGTGCCAGTGGATCGGATGGGTGTCTACACCGTTATGGGTGATCCTCCAGATCTGGGTCCCGTCCGCCGAGCTGATCGGCTTGATTGGGGCCATGGTGATACCATCTGCTGAATAATCATTCTTCGGCAGGTTGGTGGCATTGAACATCTCGGTCTGCGGGTTGGTGTACGGGTAGAGGACGATGTTCTGCAGGGCCGGAGTGGCCGGCGTGACCTCAAGGCCGATGTTGGCCGTCATCCTGCCGAACTCGTCGAAGGCAGCGGCGTTCATCTCATCGTGAATGGCCTTGGGTTCGACAAGGAGCTCCAGCTTCTTGGTTGGATTCAGCAGTGTGTTGAAGCCGAACAGGGTTCCGCCCTGGTTACTGACCCGGAGATGCCCGTCACACGCGGTGCTGCCGCTGCCGTTGTTGCAGTCTCCGCCCGAGAAAGTCGCGCCGTACGCCGAGTTGTACTCTGTCTGCCCGACGATAATCGGGTGCTGGCCGGACTCGAACACACCCGAGCCATCCGCCTTGTGGTTGAACGCGGCCTTAAGCTTGGCCAGGTCGAAGGCTGGTGCCGCAGTACCCGCGACCTTCACCTGCATGATGGTGCGGGTGTTGGGGCCGTAGCCGGGGAGGATAGTGGGGGCACCGACCGGAGACAGATCCGGGGCGCCGGTATAATAATCGTAGCTGGGGACCCGGGCCGGGAAGGCAGCGGGTGCGTCATTATAGAGGATAAGCGTCTGGCCCGCAAACTGGGAGAAATCGACGATCACGTCAAACCTCTCGGCGGGCGCAACCAGCAGCGAATGCTTATCCACGTTACCTACGTTAAATACGGTCGGATCGGTGATCCAGGTGGTTGGCTGCTGACCGTCCACGACAACCGGGGCCGGCAGGAAGCCACCCTCGGTGCCGATCACGATCCAGTCAGGACCGGGCAAACTGACAGTGGTGTCGGGAGTTGGGAAAATATTTGGATCGGTTTGGGCGGCTAACAGTTCCGCGGCCTTGAGTGCGACTTCGCTGTCAGTACCCGTGGTTGGGTCGGCCACATACCACTGGAAGTTGAAGAACCGGTCGTTGGCCGCGTTGAGGATGCGCAGGCGATAGGCCTTTGGTTCAACAGTGGTAGTAGGGTATGCCGTGCCGTTGACGATGGGTGTATCGTTGAACTGCTCCATACCGACCGAGATATTTGGAGTGCCGGGAATCTCCGCCGGCTCGCAGAACGGGTCGGTCTGGTACTGCCAGGTGGCCGGGTTGTTGATATCGCATGGTACCGCCAAGGGGCTTTTAAAACCCGTTGCCGGATCCATATTGTAGTAAGGATTGGCGATCGGTCCGTGCGGCGGTGTAGCCGGCGGCCAGAACCACGGCCCGTACATCCAGCGGCCGAAGGCGCTCATGCCTGTCGGATCGCCCGGATTCTGGGCCGGCATATAGACATGGTGGTACCAGAAGTCGCCCTTGCCGCCCCAACGGTTGTAATCCCAGGTCGGATCCTGCCATTTCATCTGGTCAATGCCGGGCACAAAGGTCCGGTCCTGGATTACCAGCGGAATCTGGGCGGCCGGGATGATCCCGCCATTGATCAGGTTCTCTTCGGTCTTGTCGGCGATCAGGTAGCCGGCGGCCTCGCCCGCATAGACGCCAAGGCGGGTGATGCCCCAGGCGTGGTCGTGGTAAAACATCAACCGGGCGCTCTGCTGGTTGGTATAATAGTAAGTCTGACAACCGTCGCCAGATGCCGAACAGTCTGGTACACCGGCTACGCCAGTCATATCCGGAACGTTGCCCACGCTCACGCCCTGCTGATACTGGTTCCCAGTAGCGGTAGCCGGGGTGATCCACTGGTGCGGGGTCCCGTCGCTGATCCAGGGGGTGATGCCACCATGCAGGTGCAGTGTGGCCCGGTTATCCTGGAAACAATCGATGTCACTTGGAGAATTGGTGCACAGCGGATTGCGCACCGCGTCCGTAACGGTGCCGTTATCAACAGGGTTGAACAAATTCGTCGGGGAATTCGGCCCTGGGCCCGAGCCCATGATGGTGGAGTCCTTGGGTATAAACAGGTCTCCGCCGGATCCGGTGGGCAGGAGGTTGTAGAAGACGATCCGTACCGGCCGATCCTTCTTAGCCGAGATCACCGGGCCCAGCCAGTGCGGGTCGTCCACTGCAATGGCCGGTGTACCGTCTGGCATCAGAGTCGGGGAGGTCGTGCCATCAAGGTTGGCTGTCTGGAGCTCGACATGTTTACTCCAGGAGGCGTTCGCGGGGGTTTCCAACTGGACATATTCGCGCACCAGCGCCCCGGGTGCTGGCAGTGGCTGACCTGTAACTGGATCTATATCTGGATGCAGGGAGGAACTCATCCTCTCCCTGGTCTGCACCAGCGCGATCACATAGTAATCGGCATCATCATTGAAGCCTTTGGCTTTCGTGAAGGTCGTGGTGTCCGGCACTGCGAGCGGGATGTATTGGCCCAGGTTATTGGGAGCGCAGCTGCCAGCAACCGAGGGGTCGCACACCATCGGCAGTCCGTCCTGGAACTTCTTGATGCCGCCGGCGGTGAGGTAGCCTGAGCCCTGGGTGGTGACATCGATCGCCGTGATCGCACCGATATCGGTAGTGGCTGTTGCCTTTGCCCCGGTGCCAGAACCTGTCCCCGAGTCGGCAATAACGACTGTCGGGGCTGCTGTATACCCTTCACCGTAGGTCACCATGGCAATCGTTTGGACTGTCAGGGTGGCAGTGGCTGTAGCCTGTACATTGACGGGGATGGGGTCGAATTGCGTCCCGTTGCGGATGAATACATTCGGCGCATGGCTGTATCCGGAACCCGGAGTGTCCACAACGATTTCGGTGATAATGCCAGGACCATTAACATTACATGTGGTATTACCGTCGCACAGGGCATGGCCAGTGGCCTTCACCCCATCCGGTCCGTCCGGCATATCGAAATCCACCGTCGGGAACGTGTAGCCGGCGCCGCCCACCACTCCATTGGTATCGGCGGTGAGCGCAACCGCATCGACGCCGCCATAGGCGGTGGCGGTGGCGGGAATGGTCGGAGGAGTCGCTGGACCTGTGAAAGACACCACGGGTGCTGTATAGCCGCCGCCGTTGGCCGTGACCTGGACAGCGGAGACCACACCGGTCGTGCTGACCGTGGCAGTAGCTAACGCCGTGGTGTTTGTGCCGGCGCTATCGCTGATTGTCACAGTGGCGGGATCCGCATAGCCGCTGCCGGGGTTGGTAATGGTAATGCCGGTGACCGCGCCCCCGGCGCCGACCGTGGCAGTAGCCGTGGCGCCTGAACCGGTGCCCGTGATTGTCACGATGGCATCAGGCAAGGTAAACGGGCTATTGGCCCAGTTCGGGAATGGGCCGAAGTAATGCGGTACGGCAGCTTGATCAGTGGCACTTCCGGGTACCGCCATAATTACAGCGTCAGCGGCCTGTTTGAGCGCGGCCTGCTTCCCGGATTTCGTCATGATCGGTTTTTGTGGAGTGTTCTTTGGTGCGGCCTGGGCGGGTGCCGTGGCCAGGGCCAGCGCAATCGTTATCGCCAGCAGTGGAGCCATCCAATTGTAAAATTTGTATCTCCCCATTTCAGTACCTCCCAGGGTGACCACCCTGTTAAGAAAGAACCATCTCTCAACCCTGACCGCGTCATATCAGCTGTCGAGATGCTTATAAAACCGGGACGTGCAGCTCAAGATCTGCTCCATTCGAGCCAGTCCCACTCCTGTTGCCAGAGACAACCTCCGTAGAATGCCACCCTGCCTAGATTCTCCCGTTATAGAATGGGTACAGCATCCCCAATTTCTAGCAACAAATGCTCCATTTTTGAGAAAAATTATCATATTTCATTCTAACTACATATACTACATGGTGGAATTTCGGCCAGCCAGCTGTCCGATTTTGCGGAAAAATAGTTCATTTCCGCAGACGCCAGGACGAGAAAGTGAAAAGGCATTTTCATATTTACGCCTCCATCCATCCATTTTTATCAAGGCGTGATGCGCAATCTTGTATTTTCCAATGTTTGCCATTTGTCGGTCAGCAGCATTTTGACCCGCTGATTCCGAACCCGTTCAAGCGCCTTAACATCTTTAAATCCGTAGATAATAAAGAAGCCACTTTCCCCTTTCAGCTTAGGTTAAGGTCGGCACCCTGATCCGAGAACCTCCCCTGGAAAACTCTCAGCCTACGACACGTACATTCCGAGCGAACGGTCTGTCCTACAGGGTAATAATAGATCAGCGAACCAGGAAAAAACAATGTCCAATTGTATGATAATCAGTTGATATTCAAAATATCACACTACACCCGGCGACCATCTTTCCACGGCCCCTTCACGCTCATCCCTCATCGCCTTTTGCCTTCCAGTTGCTGCATCGCCTGCCTCGAATCCCAGCAGAAAACAAACACCACAGTATTCACCGCCCTCGACATTCAACTTCCGCCGAAGTTCCACCCGGCTCGCAGTCGGTGCGCCAGCCACAGTCGTACCGATCGCAAAATTGCCTACCCGTCTGGAAGCAGGGAACTTCCCCCTGCATCTCCTGGATGGAGCGGATCAGTTCCCGTTTCGCCTTCCATCCGATTTTGTTTTCGATGACTCTGGCATCCTCCCTGAGTTGTCGTGTGTTCATACGCCCTCCTCGGCGAAGCGCCATGTAGGTTGAGTTGGTGACTGTAAAGTAATCGTATCAAAAGCAGGAGAAGTGACAATGGTGGAAAATGAGAGGTATATATGATATAAAAAATATCATATATACCGAGATACAACGATGGTCGAGTTCAACACACCTGGACAATTGTCGTGA
>Ga0209066_10008043_pt1 | contig 10311 bp, 7 predicted proteins | sample All_14_2_FD_187198 | JGI IMG/M metagenome (GOLD analysis project Ga0209066, IMG submission 187198) | Freshwater microbial communities in response to fracking from Pennsylvania, USA - Allegheny Zone_MetaG_DW_15 (SPAdes) (version 2) ... | reverse complement strand
ACCCCACCGATGCCGTACGCATGATGATCGACGGCGACATATTGAAGCCGGTGATTCCGGAAATCGACGCCGCGGGCGTGACCCGGCTGGCGCAACTGGTCGTGCGCGAGGCCGCAACGGGCATAGCGCGTGCGCCCGCCCGGCGGCTGGCCGCCCTACTGCCGCCCGACGCCGCCGCAGGCGACCGCGTGGGCGCCCGACTGAAACTGTCGAACAAAATGCGCAAACGTATTGCCGCCGCGCTTACCCCGCCGCCGCCGGGTATGAGCCTGCATGAGCAAGCCTATCGGCTGGGGCTGGAAACCGCGCTGGATCATGCGCTGCTGGCAGGTGCTCCAGAAATCGAAGCCGTGGCGCTGGCAGACTGGCGGCCCCCTGCCCTGCCCGTGCGCGGCGCAACGCTGATCGCACGCGGCTTTACGCCCGGCCCGGACATTGCGGCCGCACTGCATGCAATCGAGGATGAATGGGTGCGTCGCGGTTTCCCGCAGGACGGGGAGATCGATGCGATCGTGGATCAGACGGTTTCGAAATTCCAGCGCGCACGCCAGTAATCATAGGCATCCTGCGCGGCCATGGCGGGCGCGAAATGATAGCCCTGCCCCTGCCAGCACCCCAGCCGTTCCAGCGCGCGCGCCAGTTCGATGGTTTCGATTCCCTCCGCCGTCACACGCAGTCCGAGCGATTCGGCAAGGGACAGGATCGCGCGGACGATGGCGTTCTTGTCCTTGTCGGTCAGCATGCCGCTGACAAAGCTGCGATCGATCTTCAGCACATCGATCGGCAGGCTCTGAAGACTGGCGAGGTTGGAAAAGCCTGTGCCGAAATCATCCATTGCGATCGAGAGATCCTGCGCCTTAAGCGCGTTCAGCACCTGGCGCGCCTTGTCCGGATCGGCGACGATCGCGCTTTCAGTCAGTTCGATGGTCAGCCGCTTGCCGGAAATGCGACCAAAGCGCAGCGCTTCCTCCACGACGGTCGGCACGTCATCGCGCGCCATCTGCGTCGGCGACAGGTTGACGCTGATACCGATCGGCAGCGCGCTGCCATACATGCGGTCCCAGCGCGCAAGCGTCTGCACCGCCTCGTAAATGGCCCAGCGGCCCAGCGGCACGATCAGGCCGCACTCTTCGGCAACCGAGATAAACTCGCTGGGAGGCACTTCGCCCAGTTCCGGGTCCACCCAACGTGCAAGGGCCTCAAAACCGGTAAGTTCGCCACTCTGCAGGTGAACCAGCGGCTGGAACGCCAGAGTAAGCCCACCATTCGCCAGCGCCTCCCGCAGGCGGCTTTCCAGCGTGAAGCGCCGCATCGCTTCGGTCAGCGCGCCAGCACGATAGATTTCCAGCTTGCCGCTGCGCTTCGCCAGCTTCACCGCAGCCTGCGCCTGTCGCACGATATCTTCAGGCTCGTCGGTGGGCCGCTCGGACACGGCGCAACCCATCGCACAATCGATACTGATCTGTAGCTGGCACAGGCGCACAGGCGTGGCCAAGGCATCGTTGATCCGGCGCACGACATGCAACGCATCGGAAATGCCGTTGTTCAGGCGAATGAACATCGCAAATTCGTTGCCACCGATGCGACCCAGCACATCGCCCTGCCGCAAACACCCCTTCAACCGTTTGGCCAGCGTGATGATCAGTTCATCGCCCGCCAACGCACCCAGGGATTCGTTGACGCGGCTGAAACGCAGCAAATCGATCACCAGAACGGCAAAACTGCTGCCATCCGTCCACTGGCCGTTACGCAGCCGTTCTTCGATCTCTTCGCCAAACCCGGTGCGGTTCGGCAGTGTCGTCAGGCTGTCGGAAAGAAGCTCGCGCCGCAGATTGCGTTCGATCAGGCGTTCACGCGTCTGATCCACGGCAGTCATCAGAACCATCGGCGGGCCGCTGCCATCTTCCTGTAGCAGACTGATTCCGCAGGCAAAGAATTCCGGGCCCAGTTGCCCCTCGCGCCGGACCTCGAAGCGGTCGATCGCCTTGGAAGAGCGACGAAAGGCCGCAATCGGCTCCTGCCAGGGATCGGCACTTCCGGCTGCATCGCGATCGATGAACAGACCACGGAAAGCCGGGTTTGTACGCACGATGTGATAACGATCACCCAGGACGGTCGCGACCGCAGCCGCATGCGGCAAAAGCTCGATCCAGCTCAGGTCCGTCGGTGCATGCGTGCGCCTGCGCTCGCCGGTAGGCAAGGCAAAGATTTCCGCCTCATCGACGGTCCAAGATCGGGAGGGCAGCCCTTCCATCTGAACCTCGATAAGTATGAGGGGTAAATTTTTGTAAAATAGACGATATCAGTTCGTCGCATCCTGTTAGACGTTAGTCGAACCGGTTGCTCCGGGGGAAACCGTTGGGGGGCATACGGCCCGCCGCACCCCGCGCCACGCGCCATGGCGTCAGGTCCGGCTCCGTGCGTGTACGACCGCTGTCTCCGCCCATTGCCCAGCTAAGGCCCTCCGCATAGGTAAAGGCCTTTGCATCGGCGAGGCCGCCGTCACGATAGCGCTGAAGCTGCACACCCTGCCCACGCGTCATTTCGGGCAGTTCCGCGATCGGGAAGACCAGCAGTTTCCGGTTTTCACCGATCACCGCGACGCTGTCCGCCCCCTCCGGTACGGGCCGCACCAGAGCCAGTTTCGCGCCCGCGCGCACATTCACCACCTGTTTGCCCTTGCGTGTCTCTGCGATGATGTCCGCCATCGGGGCCAGGAAGCCGCGCCCGTCGCTTGCCGCCAGCAGCAATTGCGCGCCCACTCGCGCAGGCAGCAGCGCAATGATGCCAGTAGCGTTATCGAGATCGATCATCAGCCGCACCGGCTCGCCGAAACCACGCCCCCCCGGCAGTTTGTCGGCCGCGAGTGTGTAGAAGCGCCCATCCGATCCAGCGAGCAGCAGCTTGTCTGTCGTATGCGCGTGGAAAGCGAACTGCGGGCCGTCGCCCTCCTTGAACTTCAGCGTATCGGCGGCGGCAAGGTCACGGTGCCCGCTCATCGCGCGGATCCAGCCGCGCTGCGACAGGATGACGGTAATCGGCTCGCGCTCGATCAGCGCCTCCAGCGGGATGATACGCGTGGGCGCCGCTTCCTCGATTGCCGTGCGCCGCAGATCCTTCTCATAACGCTTGCGCAGGTCGGCCAGGTCGCGCTTCAACCGCGTGCGCTGCCGCGCCTCGCTGCCGACCAGCTTCTCCAGCTCGTCGCGCTCCTTGAGCAGTTCCGCATGCTCGCGCCGCAGTTCCATCTCCTCCAGCCGCCGCAGCGAGCGCAGCCGCATGTTGAGGATCGCTTCCGCCTGCCGGTCGTTGAGGCCGAACTCCGCCATCATCACCGGCTTGGGCTCATCCTCCGTGCGGATGATCTCGATGATGCGATCGAGATTGAGGAAGGCGATGATATAGCCGTCGAGCAGTTCCAGCCGTGCGGCGATCTTGTCGAGCCGGTGCTGCGCGCGGCGCACCAGCACCTCGATCTGGTGCCGCAGCCATTCGGTCAGCACCTGATGCAGGCCCATCACGCGCGGCGTGTGCGTGGCATCCAACACGTTGAGATTAAGGCCGAAACGCGTCTCCAGATCGGTCATCTGGAACAGGCTGTCCTTCAGCACCTGCGGGTCGACATTGCGGCTCTTGGGTACGATGACGATGCGGATTTCCGCATCGCTCTCGTCGCGCACATCTTCCAGGATCGGCAGCTTTTTCTCGTTCACCAGCGCGGCAATCTGCTCGATCAGCTTGCTCTTCTGCACCTGATACGGGATCTGGCTGATGACGAGTTGCCATGTGCCGCCGCTCAGCTTCTCGATGCCGGTCGGCTCCCACGCGCCGTCCTCGCTCTTGCCGGTCGAAAAGCGCGCGCGCATGCGGAACGATCCACGCCCGCCGGCATAGGCCTCCGATATCGCCGCCGGGCTGTCCACCAGCATGCCGCCGGTCGGGAAATCGGGACCGCGGACGATCTCCATCAACTGTTCATGGGTCGCGGCCGGCTGGTCGATCAGCATCGTCGCCGCGTCGATCAGTTCGGTGACATTGTGCGGCGGGATGCTGGTCGCCATGCCGACCGCAATGCCGGACGCGCCGTTCGCCAGCAGGTTCGGGAACAGGCCGGGGAAAATCTCCGGCTCCTCGTCCTCGCCATTATAGGTCGGACGGAAATCGACGGTGCCTTCATCGAGGCCATCCATCAGGTCGGACGCCGCCAGCGTCAGCCGCGCCTCCGTATAGCGCATCGCCGCTGCATTATCGCCGTCGATATTGCCAAAATTGCCCTGTCCGTCGACCAACGGCGTGCGCAAAGAAAAGTCCTGCGCCAGACGCACCATCGCGTCATAAACCGAAGCGTCGCCATGCGGATGATATTTGCCGATCACGTCGCCGACGATGCGCGCGCATTTCTTGTACATCGTCGCGTTACGCTCTGGGTTGGCAGCCAGCACCGCCGGCGCCGGGCCGCTCGGCTCCAGCTTCAGCAGACGCATGGCCCACAGCAGCCGGCGATGCACCGGCTTGAGGCCATCACGCAGGTCCGGCAGCGACCGCGCCGTGATCGTGGACAGCGCATAGACCAGATAGCGCTCGGACAGCGCAGCGTCGAATGGATGGTCGCGGATGCTGTCGAACGGATCGCGGAAATCACTCATGCCGCCGCGATAGCAGGCGCGCAGGCGTGGCGGAAGCCGTGGTTAATCGGGATATTGCCCTTACACGCTCGCCCTCCTCCGTTTGTCCTGAGCTTGTCGAAGGACTGCACTTTTCTTCGGAAGGAAGAACGGTCCTTCGACAAGCTCAGGACAAACGGAGGAGAGGAGGCTATCCCCATTGGACAAATTTTTCGCCCCCATGTCACATCCGGCCAACCCACCTCGTCATGTCAGCGCAACCCAAAGCAAAGGAGCCTGACCATGACCGCCAAACTCGATCCGTTCGCCGCCGCGCCCAAGGAAATCAAGGCGTGGTACGCCGCCAGCAACGCCGTCGCCGAAGCGCTCGACCCCACGCTTTCCGAACTGGTGAAGATGCGTGCATCGCAGATCAACCAGTGCGCCAACTGCATCAACATGCACAGCGCCGACGCCCGCGCCCATGGCGAGACCGAACAGCGCCTCTACCTCCTGCCCGCATGGCGCGAGGCGCCCTGCTACACCCCGCGCGAACGCGCCGCGCTCGCCTGGACCGAAGCCTTGACGCGTCTGTCCGAAGGGCACACCCATACAGAGGCCTATCAAGCGCTGCAGGCCCATTTCAGCGCGGAGGAACAGGTGCAGCTTACCCTCGCCATCAACATCATCAACGGCTGGAATCGGATCGCTGTCGCCTTCGACATGTGGCTGGAAACGCCCGCGACCAAGGCGCGCGACGCCGCGCAGATGAAGGCGGCCGCCTGATGGACGCGGGGATGCAGACGGATGCAGCGATCAGCTTCGATCCGCTGCGTCCCCGCCTCATCCGCGTCGCATACCGCATGCTCGGCTCGGTCGCCGATGCGGAGGATGTTGTGCAGGAAGCCTTCATTCGCTGGATGGGTGCCGATCGCACCACCGTGCGCGAGCCGGAGGCGTTCCTGCGCCGTACCGTCACGCGCCTGTGCCTCGATCAAATGAAATCGGCGCACGCCCGGCGCGAGACCTATGTCGGCCCCTGGCTGCCCGATCCGGTGGTCGAGGACGCAGAGGAGGAAGAGGATGTCTCCCTACCCCTGATGCTGGCGCTGGAACGCCTCTCTCCGCTGGAGCGCGCCGCCTTTCTGCTGCACGACGTGTTCGGCCTGGGCTTTGACGAAGTCGCCGCCAGCATCGGCCGTGACGCCGCCGCCACCCGTCAACTTGCCGCACGCGCACGCACCCATGTGCGGGATGCCCGCCCCCGCTTCGCGGTAGAGAGACAGCGGGGCCTCGAAATCGCCAACGCCTTCTTCGCCGCATCACGCAGTGGCGATATGACCGCGCTGGGGGCGATGCTTGCGGCCGACGTCAGCCTCCATTCCGACGGCGGCGGCAAGCGTTCGGCGGCCGGCGTCCCCGTATTCGGCCATCGCCCGGTATTGCAGCTTCACAAGGCGCTGGCCGTCCTGTTCGGCAAATATGGATCAACACTGGTGCGCGCCTGCATGGTCAACGGCCTGCCCGGCTTCGTCACGCGCGAGGCCGACGGCGAGTTGCAGACCACGGCGCTGGACATAGAGGACGGCAAGGTCACCGCGATCTATGTGATGCGCAATCCAGACAAGCTGAAGCATCTGCATTGAAGGCTTCAGCGACGGACGCTGCGACACATCACCCTTATACGCAGGGAGACCACATCGCCTTCGTCGATGCGGGCGGCATGCTGGACGACGGCTTTCAACGGCAACAGGTAGCCGCCGTCCCTGGGAAAGAGTGAAGTGGTAAAATCCACGCCATTTGCCGTCGCCTGGACCGGCACGACACCCCACCCATAACTGGCCCGCAGCGCTGCATATCGAATTTCACCGACATGCTCATCAGGAATGGCGACAAAGCGGTAAGGCGCAGGCCCCCGCCATTCGATGACAGCCCCTGCGAAACTGATGTCCGTCAGGGGCCCGTCATCGTCCGGCATGGGATCAAATGTGGATGGGCTTGCCCGTCACTGCCATCGCCGCTTCCTTGATCGCCTCGCTGTGCGTCGGATGCGCATGGCAGGTGTAGGCGATGTCCTCGCTCGACGCGCCGAATTCCATCGCCTGTGCCGCTTGTGCGATCATCGTGCCGGCGACATTGGCGATGACCCACACGCCAAGCACCTTGTCGGTCTCCGCATCGGCGATCACCTTCACGAAGCCGTCGGGCTCGTGGTTGGTCTTGGCGCGGCTGTTGGCCAGCATCGGGAACTTGCCGACCTTGATCGCGCCCTTTTCCTTGGCGGCTTCTTCGGTCAGGCCAACGCCCGCGATCTCCGGCGTCGTGTAGACCACGCTGGGGATCACGTCATGGTTCACGATGCCGGTCAGGCCGGCGATATTCTCGGCGACGGCGATGCCTTCGTCCTCGGCCTTGTGCGCCAGCATCGGGCCGGGGATCACGTCACCGATCGCCCACACGCCGTCCACCTTCGTACCGAACTCATGATCGGTTTCGATCTGGCCGCGCTTGTTCAGCTCCAGACCGATCTTGTCGAGGCCCAGCCCTTCGGTGTTCGGACGACGACCGATGGAGACGAGAACGACGTCCGCTTCCAGGGTCTCCGCGTCGCCGCCGGCGGCCGGCTCCAGCGTCAGCACAGCCTTCTTGCCCTTGACCTCAGCCTTGGTGACCTTGGTGGACAGCTTGAATTCGATGCCCTGCTTCTTGAAGATTTTGTTGGCTTCCTTGCGGACGTCGCCGTCCATGCCGGGCAGGATCTGGTCGAGGAACTCGACGCAGGTGACCTTCGCGCCCAGGCGGCGCCATACGCTGCCCAGTTCGAGCCCGATCACGCCGCCGCCGATGACGACCATGTGGTTCGGCACCTTGGTCAGTTCGAGCGCGCCCGTGGAATCCACGATGATGCCCTTGGCGTTATCGACCTCAACCCCCGGCAGCGGCGTCACGGAGGAGCCGGTAGCGATGACGATATTCTTCGCCGTCTTCTTCTCGCCCGCCACTTCGACGGTGTGGGCGTCGACGAACGTCGCCAGGCCCTTCAGCCAGTCGACCTTGTTCTTCTTAAAGAGATATTCGATGCCGCCGGTCAGCCCCTTCACCGCGTCGATGCGCTGGCCCTGCATGGTCGGCAGGTCGAGCTCGGGCTTCACCTTGATGCCCATCTTGGCCATCGCGCCGCCAGCGGCCGCCTCATAATATTCCGAAGCGTGCAACATCGCCTTGGAAGGAATGCAGCCGACGTTGAGGCACGTGCCGCCCAGCGTTTCGCGGCTTTCCGCGCAAGCCGTCTTCAGGCCCAGCTGCGCGGCGCGGATCGCCGCGACATAACCGCCGGGGCCGGCGCCGATCACCAGGACGTCATAATCAAAGTCAGCCATGTCTTCCTCCGCCGTCACCCCGGCGAAAGCCGGTGCCTCGGGCCTTGTTCGCGGCCCCGCAATAGAGATGCCAGCTTACGCCGACATGACGGTAAATAGTGCGCTTCGGGTTTTTCTTACAGGTCGATCAGGAGACGCGTCGGATCCTCGATCGCGTTTTTCACCGCGACCAGGAAGGTCACGGCCTCGCGACCGTCGATCAGGCGGTGGTCGTAGCTGAGGGCCAGGTACATCATCGGCCGCACCACGACCTGACCGTCGCGAACGACAGGTCGATCCTCGATACGGTGAAGGCCCAGCACACCCGACTGCGGCGGGTTGATGATCGGTGTCGACATCAGCGATCCGAACACGCCGCCATTGGAGATGGTGAAGGTGCCGCCCTTCATGTCTTCCATCGTCAGCGTGCCGTCCTTGGCCTTCTTGCCGAAGTTGCCGATGGTCTTCTCGATTTCGGCGACGCTCATGCTCTCGGCATTGCGGATCACCGGCACGACCAGGCCGTTCGGCGCCGACACCGCGACCGAGATGTCGGCGAAGTTGTTGTAGACGATCTCATCGCCCTCGATCTGGGCGTTGACGGCGGGCACGTCCTTGAGCGCCATGCACACGGCCTTCGTGAAGAAGCCCATGAAGCCAAGGCGCACGCCATGCTTCTTTTCGAACAGATCCTTGTACTTCGCCCGCGCCTCGATGACGGCGGTCATGTCGACATCGTTGAAGGTCGTCAGCAGCGCCGCCGTTTCCTGCGCCGACTTCAGGCGCTTGGCGACGGTCTGGCGCAGGCGGGTCATCTTGACCCGCTCCTGCGAACGGCCGGGCGCAGCCGATGCGGCAGGCGCAGCCGGCGCAGCGGACGCCGCAGGCGTCGCGCTGGCCTTTGCCGTGCCGGCGGCGACGGCAGCCAGGACATCGTCCTTCGTCAGGCGGCCATCCTTGCCGGTGCCGGTGATCTTGCTGGGGTCGAGGCCATGTTCCAGCACCAGCCGGCGAACGGCAGGCGACAGGGTGATGTTGCCCGGCTCCGAACCTTCCTCATCGTCCGACGCTGCGGTTGCCGCAGCAGCGGGTGCAGGCGCAGCCGCTTCAGCCTTTGCCGCGGGTGCTGGCGCCGGGCTTGCGCCCGCACCACCTGCCTCGATCACTGCGATCACGGCGCCGACATTGACGGTGTCGCCTTCCTTGACGAGCTGCTGGCCGAGCACGCCGGCCACCGGCGACGGCACGTCAACCGCGACCTTGTCGGTTTCCAGGCTGACGATCGGCTCGTCGAGCTTGACGGGATCACCGGGCTTCTTGAGCCACTGGCCCACGCTTGCTTCGGTGACGGACTCGCCCAGGGTGGGCACTTTGACTTCGGTTGCCATGATGCTTTGTCAGCCCTTCTTCTGGCGGCGGATTTCTTCACGAACGCTGTGACCCAGCGCGTCGGCGACGAGTGCGCCCTGTTCGGCGAGGTGGCGCTTGGCGAGGCCCGTAGCGGGCGACGCTGCCGCCTTGCGACCGGCATAGCGCGCGCGCGTCGGGGCCTTGCCGGCCTGTGCCAGCGCTTCCTCGATATAGGGCTCAACGAAGAACCAGCCGCCGTTGTTGCGGGGCTCTTCCTGACACCAGATCACTTCCTCCAGCTTCGTCATCCGCTTCAGGCGAATGGCGAGGGCTTCGGTCGGGAAGGGATAGAGCTGCTCGATGCGGACGATCTGCGTGTTCTTGTCACCCGCAGCGTCGCGTGCCTCGATCAGGTCGTAGGCGACCTTGCCCGAGCACAGCACCAGCCGCTTCGTTTCCGCGTCAGGCGCCGGATTGGTGTCCGACAGGATGCGCATGAAGTGGCTTGCGCCCTGGAAATCCTCGGCCTTGCTCACCGCCAGCTTGTGCCGCAGCAGCGACTTGGGCGTCATGATGATCAACGGCTTGCGGAACGGACGCAGCATCTGCCGGCGCAGGATGTGGAAGTAGTTGGCCGGCGTCGTGCAGTTGGCGACCTGGATATTATCCTCGGCGCACAGCTGCAGATAACGCTCGAGACGCGCGGAGCTGTGTTCCGGCCCCTGCCCTTCATAGCCATGCGGCAGCAGCATCACGAGCCCGTTGGCGCGCAGCCACTTGCTTTCCGACGATGCGATATACTGGTCGATGATGATCTGCGCGCCATTGGCGAAGTCACCGAACTGCGCTTCCCACATCACCAGCGACTTGGGATCGGCCATGGCATAGCCATATTCGAAACCCAGAACGCCATATTCGCTGAGCGGCGAATCCAGCACGTCGAAGCGGCCATGCGGCACCGTCGACAGCGGGATATATTTGTTCTCGCTGTCGACGGT
>Ga0209066_10008042_pt1 | contig 10314 bp, 8 predicted proteins | sample All_14_2_FD_187198 | JGI IMG/M metagenome (GOLD analysis project Ga0209066, IMG submission 187198) | Freshwater microbial communities in response to fracking from Pennsylvania, USA - Allegheny Zone_MetaG_DW_15 (SPAdes) (version 2) ... | reverse complement strand
CAAAAAGCGCTTCGCCGAGCTGATCGAGCCACTGGTCGACGGCGAGTTGTACAAGACCTTTTTCAACACCCTGACGCGACGTTTTTTCGGTACCCAGGGCGTGGATGCGGACGTGGAGTTCGTGGCGCTGGAGATCGAGCCCACCGAGCGCATTTCGCACCCGGTCGCGCGCCGCAGTTACACCGCGATCAACAATCTGGAAGGCGTGGTCGAACGCATCCTGCAGGACTACGCGTTCCGTGTGCCGCATGTGAATCCGGCCGCCTGCGCGCAACAGATTGCCGATGCGCTGCGTGCGCATCTGGCGCACTGGGATGCCCCGGCAGTGCGAGCCATCGAGCTGATGCAGACGGTGTTTTATCGCGAACGGCGTGCCTATCTGGTTGGGCGGGTGTTTGGTGAGTTCCGCTTCTCGCCGCTGGTGATCGCGCTGATGAATACCGACGACGGCATTCGTGCCGATGCGGTGATCACCCAGCGCGAACAGGTCAGCGTGTTGTTCGGCTACACGCGCAGCTACTTCCATGCCGATCTGGAGACGGTCGGCGATGCCGTGGTGTTTCTGCGAACGCTGATGCCGCACAAGCCGGTCGATGAAATCTATACCGTGCTGGGACGCGCCAAGCAGGGCAAGACCGAACGCTATCGGCACTTCTTCGCCCACCTGCAGCGCCAGCCCGAGGAGTTGCTGGTCAACGCGCCGGGTGAGCGCGGCATGGTGATGGCGGTATTCACGCTGCCCTCGTATCCGGTCGTGTTCAAGCTGATTCGCGACAAGTTCGCCTACCCGAAGAACGTGGCACGCGCGGAAGTCGAGGAGAAGTACCGCCTGGTGTTCAACCACGACCGCGCTGGGCGCTTGGTCGATGCGCAGCAGTTCCGCCACCTGCGTTTCCCCAAGCGGCAGTTCGCGCCCGAACTGCTGACCGAGCTGGTGGAAGGCTGCAGCGAAAGCGTGCATGAGGACGGCGATGACCTGATCGTGCGGCATTGCTATGTCGAACGCCGCCTGCGACCGCTCAATCTGTACCTGCGCGAAGTCGAGCGCGACAAGGCCGTCGCCGCCATCGTCGACTATGGTCAGTCGATCAAGGATCTGGCGCGCAGCAATATTTTCCCCGGCGACCTGTTGCTGAAGAACTTCGGCATGAGCCGCAACGGACGGGCGATCTTCTACGACTACGACGAACTGTGCTTCGTCACCGACTGCAATTTCCGCGCGCTGCCCGAGGCGCGCGATGACGACGAGGAAATGCACAGCGGTGCCTGGTTCTATGTCGGCGAAAACGATGTCTTTCCCGAACAGTTCCCGCAGTTCCTCGGCTTGGACGCGGGCTTGCGGCAGGCGTTGATGGACGCCCACGGCGACATCTTCGATGTGCAGTGGTGGCTGGATCTGCAGCAGGGCCTGAACGCCGGACGCTTTGCCGATGTGCCGCCGTATCCGCAGCGGATGCGGCTGCGTCCTGAAAGCGGGTGAGCGTACAGACCACGGAAACTGACGCGCGATGAACATTGCCTGTGCTAGCGTTCGCCGTCCCATTCTGGAGAGAACCCGTCATGCGTTTTGCGCCGTTGTCGATCGCCCTGCTGCTTGCCCTTACCGCTTGCTCGCCGTCGTCCGAGCCAGCCAAAGACCCCGCCGCCAGCGCCAGCAACGATGCCGCGCCGGTGACCGCGCCGGTGGCTGTCGATCCGCTGGATGCAGCGATTGCCGGTACGTGGCGCGCTCCCGAAAACATCGCCCGCGATGTATACCGGCACCCGAAGGAAACACTGAGCTTTTTCGGCGTCAAACCCGAACAGGTCGTGGTTGAAGTTACCCCCGGCGGCGGCTGGTACAGCGAGATTCTGGCGCCCTTGGCAAAGGGCAAGGGTCGCTACATCGCGGCGGTGATTGATCCGGCCAAGACCACCAACGCACGCGCTGCGGAGTATTACGCGGGTGCGCTCAAAGAGTTGCAGGACAAGTTCGCGGCCTCGCCGGACCAGTTCGGTGAAGCGCAGATCGTGCAGTTCGATCCCGCCGCGCCGGTGGTGGCTGAACCGGGCAGTGCCGATGTCGTGCTGACCTTCCGCAACGTGCACAACTGGCTGGGGCAGGACAAGGCACCGTTGTACTTCAAAGGCTTTTTCGATGCGTTGAAGCCGGGCGGTACCTTGGGTGTGGTGGAACACAGCGCCGCGGCAGGCGTTACGCCGAAGGCGGATTCCGGTTACATGACCGAGCAGCAGATCATCGATCTGGCAACCGGCGCGGGTTTCGTGCTGGCCGAGCGCAGTGACATCAATGCCAATCCGAAGGACACGACCGATTACGCCAATGGCGTGTGGTCGCTGCCGCCGACCTTGCGTGGTGGCGATCAGGATCGGCAGAAGTTCATCGACATCGGCGAATCCAATCGCATGACGCTGCGCTTCACCAAGCCCGCCGCGGCAAGCGAAGCGGCGGCTGGCGAGAATGCCAAGCTGGCGCCGACTGACACTTCGCCCCAGCAGTGATGGTTGGCTGGCAGGGCACTTCGTTGCGGTGATCGCATGCTGATCGCCTTGAACAAGCCGTTTGGCGTGCTCTGCCAGTTCACCGATCCAGAAGGTCGGCCGACCCTGGCGAATCATCTCGACGTGCCCGGCGTGTATCCCGCCGGGCGTCTTGATCACGACTCGGAGGGGCTGTTGTTGCTGAGCGATGACGGCCCGCTGATCGCACAGATCAGCAGTCCGCGTTTCAAATGGCCCAAGACCTATCTGGTGCAGGTCGAGGGCGTGCCGAACGATTCGGCCCTGCAGTCCTTGCGCCGTGGCGTGCTGTTGAAGGATGGTCCGACCTTGCCCTGCGAGGTCGACCTGCTCGACACCGAGCCGGAATGGCTTTGGCCCCGTGTGCCCCCGATCCGCCAACGCCAATCGATACCGACCCGCTGGCTGCGACTGGTGCTGCGCGAAGGCCGTAATCGGCAGGTGCGGCGCATGACGGCGGCGGTGGGCTTTCCCACCTTGAGACTGGTTCGTCAGCGCATCGGTGACTATGCGCTGGACGGGTTGGCGCCCGGACACTGGCGCTGGCTGGAGGATCGGCCTGCCGCGGCGCGACCAGGCTCGTCGCGCGGCGCTCGCGGACGCGGCCGATAGCATCCGACACGGCAGCGCGCGGCGTATCATCGCGAACCGGATGACGGCAAGGACGTGAGGATGCGTAGCTGCATGAACGGATTTCGTTGGCGCCTGCTGTGCCTGACTGTGATCGCGGGTTTGCTGACCGCTTGCGAGCGCGAAGAAGGACCGCGCATGGCCGGTTGCGTGCAGAACTACGTGCAGTACGAGTCCTATCGCGCCCCGCTGGAGGCGGCACTGATCGTGTTCGAGTGTGGTGACGACAAGCCCTACACCGCGTCCATCGTCATGTATCCCCTGGGCGGTATGCCCTTCAACGGCGGTCAGCACACGCGGATTGCCACCTTGTTCGCGACCCGCCAGCAAGTCGACATGGGCTTGGTCAAGTTGACGGATCTGGGTGCGCCGCCGCTGTCCTTCCGCTGGAAGTCCGATACCGAACTGGAGATCGAATACGACCCGGTGGCGATGATGCCGGAGAAGCTGGACAGCTATCGCAACATCAAGATTCACTACAAGGCGGGCGAGCCTGCGATCAACCTGACACGGTGATCGGCGAATCGATGTGCGGTGCGGCGTGGCGTCGTCCGGTTAGGCACTGCATCCGCGAGGCGAAGTGGCCCGGTGACACGAACGGCGATGCTGTTTCGTTGTGCTGAAGGTCGCCTCCCGGAGTCCTTCTAATGTTTGCCATCACTGCGTTTCGCTCATTCCGGCAGGGCCTTGCCCTGAGTCTGTTGCTGTTGGTCAGCGGTGCGCATGCGCAAGACACGCCGTACACCAACATGCTGAACGGTCGGCAGTTCAGCAACGTCTACGCCGCCAATGCGGATTTCCTGATGTCGCAGGCAATCCAGAACAGCAACTTTCAGATCCGCATGCTGAGCATGCAACAGGCGCAGCGCGAGGCCGCGTCGGGACGTTCGGCCAGCATGCCCGAGCGTGTCACGACACCGCCTCGACGCGGCTGGCAGTACGAGCTGAGCACCACCGACTTCAGTGCGCGCGGTGATCGCGAGCGTGTACCGGCCGAGATGGCCGATGCGGCGGGTCTGCGCGGTGCCGCGCGGGAGCAGTGGATCGATGCCGCACTGACGCTGCAGCAAGCGGTCGAAGCCATGCCCGACTTCCGCCGCAACAATCTGGCCTACGCCATGACCTTGGCGTTCGGTGTCGCGATCCAGGTGCGCTATGGCGGCGAGATGGGCGATGCGGCCGAAGAGGCCTTGCTGCGCTCGGTCAATGATGCGCTCGGCGAGGCGGACGGCTGGCGGGATGCGTCCAGCACCGAACTGACCCGCGCCTACGACACGCTGGTCATCACCGGCGGGCTGATGGCGGGACTGGCGGAACAGAACGATCCGGCCATGCGCGGCATGGCGCGCGATATGGCCGATTCCACTTTGCGCGCGTTTGGTTTGACGCCCTGATCACGGCCTCGCGTATGCTCCGCTGACGCTTGCCGATGGTCGCTTTGCGTTCGCGCAAAGGACGCGTCGACGGCATGCGCCAGACTCGGTCGGGTCGGTGGCTGATCAACGGGGAGGCGAGCGATGGGTGTACTGAAAAGTCCGGGCAATCGTGCGCTGGCGCGGCGCACCTTGGCTCTGGTGCTGGCGGGCGGTCGCGGCTCGCGACTGATGGACCTCACCAACAATCGTTCCAAACCGGCCGTGCACTTTGGCGGCAAGTTCCGCATCATCGATTTCGCCCTGTCGAACTGCATCAACTCGGGGCTGCGACGCATTGGCGTCATCACCCAGTACAAATCGCACTCCTTGCTGCGCCATCTGCAACGTGGCTGGAGTTTTCTGCGCAACGAAATGAACGAATTCGTCGACCTGTTGCCGGCCCAGCAGCAGGTCGCCGACGAACACTGGTATCGCGGTACAGCGGATGCCATCTGGCAGAACCTGCACATCATCCGCAACTCCACACCACCGGATTACGTGGTGATTCTGGCCGGTGATCACATCTACAAGATGGACTACTCGGTGATGCTGGCGGACCACATCGCCAGCGGTCGCGGGGTGACGGTCGGCTGCATCGAAGTGCCGCGCAAGGAGGCCAGTGGCTTCGGCGTGATGGCCATCAATGCCGAGCGGCAGATCGTCGACTTCGTCGAAAAGCCGAGTGACCCGCCCGCCATGCCCGACAAGCCGGAGCTGTCACTGGCCAGCATGGGCATCTACGTCTTCAGTGCCGAGTATCTGTACCGACTGCTGGAAGAAGACGCGGTGTTGCCCGGCTCCACGCATGACTTCGGCAAGGATCTGATCCCCAAAGCGGTGCGCGAGCAGCAGGCCATGGCGCATCCGTTCTCGCTTTCTGCGATTGCCAATCCGCCCTACTCGCGTGCGTATTGGCGCGATGTCGGCACGGTCGATGCGTACTGGGCCGCGAATCTCGATCTGGCCTCGGTCACGCCCGAACTGAACATGTATGACAAGGACTGGCCGATCTGGACTTATCAGGAGCAGTTGCCACCGGCCAAGTTCGTGCACGACGAGGCGGCAAATGGCCGCGTTGGTCATGCCATCGACAGCCTGGTGTCTGGCGGCTGCATCGTTTCCGGCGCGTTGATCAAGGACTCCGTGCTGTTCTCGAATGTGTTGGTGCGCTCCTACTCCAGCGTGGAAAAGAGCGTGGTGCTGCCTGACGTGCAGATCAACCGGCATTGCCGGATTCGCAACGCGGTGATCGACCGGCGTTGCAAGTTGCCGGAAGGATTGGTGATCGGCGAAGACGCCGAACTCGATGCGCAGCGTTTCTATCGCAGCCCGAACGGCGTGGTGCTGGTGACCCGCGGCATGCTGGCACGCTTGTGAGTCGCGCCGCCCGCAACAAGTCCGCGCCCTTGCCGGTGTTGCAGGTGTGCGCGGAGATCTTTCCGTTGTTGAAGACCGGCGGGCTGGCCGACGTGACCGGTGCCTTGCCCGCAGCGCTGCGCTCGCAGGGCGTCGAGATGCGGGTTCTGCTGCCCGGCTTTGCGCCGATTCTGGCGGGCTTGTCCGCGCCGCGTGTGGTGGCGCGGCTGCCTGCGCGCGGCGATGTTCCTGCAGCGCGACTGTTGGCGGGGCATTTGCCGGCGTGCGACGGCGACGCCTATGTCATCGATGCACCCGAGTTGTATCAGCGTCCGGGTGGGCCGTATGCCGATGCGCAGCAGCGTCCTTTTGCAGACAACCATCTGCGCTTTGCGCGACTGGGCTGGGCGGCGGCGGAGATCGCCAATGCCATCGACCCGCAATGGTCGCCGGATGTCGTGCATGCGCACGATTGGCACGCGGGTCTGACGCCGCTCTGCATGCGTCAGCTCGGTGTCGCGGCGCGGTCGGTATTCACCATCCACAATCTGGCCTACCAGGGTTTGTTTCCCGCCGCGACATTCAATTCGCTGGGATTGCCCGCCGCCTGTTTTTCGATGGATGGCGTCGAGTTCTATGGCCAGGTCAGCTTCATGAAAGCGGCGTTGCAGGTGGCCGACGCGATCACCACCGTCAGTCCGCGCTATGCCCGCGAGATCCAGACCTGCGAACAGGGTATGGGTCTGGACGGCCTGTTGCGTTCGCGTGCGGAGCGACTTCGCGGCATCCTCAACGGCGTCGATACCGAGGTGTGGAATCCGGCCCACGACAAGGCACTGGCCGCGACGTACTCGGCTCAACGAATGGACGGCAAATCCGCCTGCAAAGCCGCCCTGCAAGCCGAAACGGGATTGCAGGCTGCGCCGGATCGCCTGTTGCTCGGCGTGGTCAGCCGCCTGACCGAACAGAAGGGTCTGCCCTTGTTGCTGGCCAACTTGCCCGCGCTCATCCAGCGCGGCGTGCAGATGGCGATACTGGGGAGCGGCGATGCCGAACTGGAGCGCGCGTTTTCCGCGATGGCAGAGGTGCATCCCGCGCAGATCGCCGTGCGGCTGGGCTATGACGAGGCCTTCGCGCATCGCTTGATCGCGGGCGCGGACGTGATCCTCGTGCCCTCGTTGTTCGAGCCCTGCGGGCTTACCCAACTGTATGGCTTGGCTTACGGCACCCTGCCGCTGGTGCGCCACGTCGGCGGCCTGGCCGACACCGTGGTCGATTGCAGTCTGGAAGCACTGCAGGAACAACGCGCCAGCGGATTCGTCTTCCACGACTTCAGTCCCGAAGCCATGGACGCCGCCCTGCGTCGCGCCGAGCTGTTGTACGGCCAACCGACGCTCTGGCGGCAACTGCAGCAGACCGGCATGGCGCAGCGCCATGATTGGGAGTCGGCGGCGGGGCAATACGCCGGTGTCTACCGAAGTGTCCAGCGCACTGCCGAGTGACGTTTGCTTGCAACACTGAAGCGCGGGAAAACGCAACGCCGCGCTAACCTCATCTGCGCATTTTCTGCATCGTTGGCGGCACCGCGTTGGCAACACTGCACCCACCTTAGCCAACGGTCGGAGTGCTCATGTCCATCGCCAATCTGTTTCGTCTGCGTCGTATGCATACTCCAGTGCCGGAGACGGTGCCCGCACGTCGCCGTGCGCTGACCCAGCTCGGGGCGATGAGTGTGGCCAGTCTGGCGGCGGCGAGTGCGACAACCACGCGTGCCCAATCGGTGTTCGGTGCCACCAGCAAGGCTGCCCTCAGTGATCGTCAGGGACTCGGTGGCGCCTGGTACAACCCATCCACCAGCGGACAGGGGATTTTTCTGGAGGTCTACCCGGATTTGCTGGGCGAGGATCTTGGCGTTGTCGCCGGGGCCTGGTTCACCTTCGATACCACGCCAGGCGGCACCAGTGCGCAGCGTTGGTACACCTTCAATGGTGCCTTGACGAACGATCAATCGCAGGCGGACCTGAGCATCCTGATGAACACGGGCGGCAATTTCGATGCCCAGCCAGTGACCTTTTCCACCACCGTCGGCAGTGCGCAAATCCGATTCACCGACTGCACTACGGCGACGCTCGACTACACCTTCGATGACGGCCGCAGCGGCACGATTCCCTTGCAGCGCGTGATGAGTGACAACACCTGCGCGGGCGGTGCCAGCAGCAGTGTGCAAGCGGACTATGCGTTTTCCGGCGCATGGTACGACCCGGCGACCTCGGGGCAGGGTTTGATGGTCGAAGTGAACCCGGTCGCGGGCAAGCTGGCCTTCGGTTGGTTCACCTATGCGGTGCAAGGCCAAGCGGCCGGTGCACAAGGTCTGCGCTGGTTCACCGCCGAGGGTGATTTTGAAGACGGTGCCCGTTCATCGAGTCTGACCCTGTATGCCACCACCGGCGGACGCTTTGACGCGGCAGATAGTGTGACGACCACGGCGGTGGGATCGGTGGTGCTGAGTTTCAGCAGTTGCGAGCTGGCGACGCTGACCTATCGATTCGATGCAGGCGAGCTCACCGGTCTGTCGGGGACCATCAACCTGCAGCGCCTGGGCGCTTCGCCCGCGGCTTGCAGCTTCGGCAGCAGTTGCGCGCTGATCCCCAGCGAAACCCAAGGCCCGTATCCGCTGTTGAGCGTGCTGTCGAACACCGCGTTGCAGCGCAGCGACATCACCGAGGGCAAGTCGGGTGTGCCACTGACCTTGATCCTGAATCTGGTCGATATCAACGACGGCTGCAGCCCGATTGCCGATGCCTGGATCTATGCCTGGCACTGCGACAAGGACGGCGTGTATTCCGGCTACAGCAATCAGACCGGCGGCGTGAATGCCACGGGGCAAGTCTTTCTGCGCGGCATCCAGCGCACCAATTCACGCGGGCAGGTGGTGTTCCAGACGATCTATCCGGGTTGGTATGCGGGCCGGATCACGCATATCCATTTTCAGGTCTACCTCAGCACCCTCAGCGGCAGCGCGACGGTCACCTCGCAGGTGGCCTTCCCCCAGGCGGTGACGCAGGCGGTCTACGCCAGCAGCCTGTATGCCTCACGCGGTCAGAACACGTCGGTCACCAGCTTTGCCCAGGACAACGTGTTCAGCGACGGCACGGCCTACCAGATGGCCAGTGTGGCGGGCAGTCCGACTGCGGGCTATGCGGCCACGTTGACAGTGGGTGTGCGTGGCGCCTGATCGCTGTTTTCCAAATCGGCGATCACGGATCGTCAATTCAGAGGGATATCCATGAACAAGCAGAACGTGGCGGCAGTCGAACTGCCAGTGGCTGGTGCGCACAGAAGGAACGCGGTTCGCCTGCTCGCAGGCACGGGTCTGGCCTGGATCACCGGCATGGCCTGGCGTGCCAGGGCGAGCACCTTGATGGGAGCGGGCACCTGTGTCGATGCGAACAGCGTATTTTCCGACGGTTTTGAGGCGACGAGTGCGGCTTCCCAGTTTGCCGGTACAGGGAGTTGCGTTCTGGTTCCGTCCGAAACCCAAGGGCCCTATCCCTTGCTGAGCGTGCTGTCGGACCCTGAGATTCTGCGATCCGACATTACCGAAGGCTTACCCGGCGTGCCGTTGACGCTGCGGCTGCAATTGGTCAACGTCAACGCGGGCTGCGCGCCGCTGAGCAACGTGGCGGTTTACCTCTGGCATTGCGACAAGGATGGCGTGTATTCGGGCTACAGCCAGCCGGGCGGCATCAACACGACGGGGGAAAAGTTCTTTCGCGGTATGCAGTCGACCGACTGCGATGGTGTGGTGACGTTTCAGACCGTCTACCCGGGCTGGTACATCGGGCGAATCACGCACATCCATTTCCAGATCTATCTCGAAGATGGCAGCCTCACTGCCACTTCGCAACTGGCTTTTCCGCAGGACATCACCCAGACGGTGTATGCGAGCAGTCTCTACACGCATGGGCAGAACACATCGGTCACCAGTTTTGCCCAGGACAATGTGTTCAGCGATGGCACGAGCCAGCAAATGTTGACGCTCACTGGCAGCACAGCCGCGGGATATGTCGCTACCATCACCGTCGGAGTGAGCGCCTAGTCGCATGCAGATGGCGGCGCCGGCCAACGGTTCGAAGGATGGCTCGATGCGCCTGTGGTTGCGATTTTTCCTGAGCTTCGCCCTGCTGAGCACCCTCGGTCTGCTGGCTGTCGTGTGGTGGCAGCAGCAGGCGTTCTCGCGCGGTTTCAAGGCCTATCTCGAGGCGGCCATGCGGGTGCGCGCCGAACAGGTGGCCGGGGTTCTTGCGGAGGATTTCCAGCTGCATGGCGACTGGGAGTGGTTGCGGCGCGACCCGATGTTGTTCGGTCGCTACGCCCGCAATGGTGCTCCGCC
>Ga0209066_10008041_pt1 | contig 10314 bp, 8 predicted proteins | sample All_14_2_FD_187198 | JGI IMG/M metagenome (GOLD analysis project Ga0209066, IMG submission 187198) | Freshwater microbial communities in response to fracking from Pennsylvania, USA - Allegheny Zone_MetaG_DW_15 (SPAdes) (version 2) ... | reverse complement strand
GGCGACCAGGTGCTGCCGCCCGATCACCTGGCGATCTGCTGCGAGATATTCGCCCAGGCTGTCGCCCGGGGTGAGGACCTGATCGTCCAGGAACTCCGCTCACGATATCTCCTGCCCTGGTGTGACGCTGCGGCGGGACGTCTGTCGGGCGAGGATCCGCGGTTCAGAGTGATCGTCGAGGAATTCCGCGAGGCGTTGGAAGCGGCGTGACTGGATAGACCGTACCTGGCGAGTTGAACGGCCGATGACCCATAGCGCTCACTGGCAAGGACAGCCATTTGGAATGGTCCGACCCAGGCCGCGCCGTTCGACGGGGACTGCATCGCCAACCTTGCGCTGGGTGTCCGCCGGGACCATCCAAGGTGCTGGGCCTCAAGAGGCCGCATCCCGAAAACCCACCGCCGCCCCCACCCGGCACGCTTCGGCCGAGGGCGGCGCAGGGTTGCCGTTGACCTGACAGCGCCCTCACCTTGACTTGATCGTTATCAAGCAGACCTTGCCTGCGCGCCATTGAGTGATCCAAATCAACGCGAGAGCTCCGCCGAGCTCATGAGGTCCGCCTGCATGATCGGGGAAGCGGGAATGTCCATGCGCAGCGTCGATATTGAGCGAGTGAGCGCCCTGGCGCTCTTTTCTGGAGTGGCACCGGGTACTTTCAACTCCCTGATCGCGGGCGGGTTTCTGCAGAAGTTCCCCGCTGGCACGACCCTGCTGATGGAGGGCGACCCCGTCGACTTCCTCTATATTTTGATTGATGGCCTCGCCGAGTTGCAGGGCACCTGGAACGACAAGGAAACGACCATTGCTGTCCTGCGACCGGTCTCAAGTTTCATTCTCGCCGCCGTGGTGCTCGATATCGACGCACTGATGGCGGCGCGCACGATCGAACGATCCGACATTCTGATGATCTCGAGTGAGGCGGTGCGCCACGCGATGAAGGAGGACGCAGCGTTCGCCGTCGCCGTCGCCGAGGAGCTTTCGGGCTGCTATCGCGGCCTGGTCCGGACCGTGAAAAACCAGAAGCTGCGCGGCGCGTCGGAGCGTCTGGCCAACTATCTTCTCGCCGAGCAGCTCAGTCAGGGCGGAGGCGCCACCCTGGTTCTTCCGCATGAGAAACGTGTGCTGGCCTCCCTCCTCGGCATGACGCCGGAGAACCTCTCGCGGGCCTTCTCCAACCTAGCGGACTACGGTGTCGAGGTGAATGGCCCCGAGGTTTCGATCCACCGGCCGGCCGTTCTGGATCGTCTCGCCAAGCCGGACCGCCTGATCGACAGCCACCTGCGGCCGTCCACCTAGTGCGGTCAGCCTGACCGGCATACGGGGCGTCCCGCGCCGCCGTGAAGCCGCAGGACAGGAGCCTCGCACCGACGCGGGTCAGAATTTTCGCGGCTGGGCGAAGGCGCCGATGGCCTTCTGTTCGTAATAGCCGGCGAAATCATAGGGCTCTGTGGCGTAGACTCCCTGTCCCGCGCACACGGCGTAGCAGTTGTTGCAGCTCATGCAGCCGGTGGCGTCGGCCTTAAGGCGGGCCTTGAGGTTATCCTTGGGGCCGAACAGCTCAAGGAGATTGGCCGGGCAGACCACCACGCACAGTCTGCAGCCATCACACTTGTCCAGTTCGATCGTCACCCGATGATAGAGCGCCTCTCGCGGGTCGTCCCAGATGGGAAGATGGTCGGGGTCGACGATGGCCTTGGCCACGCTTTCGTCGGTCATGGCGCGATCTCCTAGTATAGGATCTGCATTTTCCCGTCTTCCCACCAGGTGATCTGATGGGTCTGGCGAGCGATGGTCTGTTGGGTGGGGTTGCCGATCGGATAGCCGACACAGATGGCCTCCGCGATTTCGAAGGGCGGGGCGACGCCCAGCTTTTCCAGGAGGGCGGCATTGCTGCTCAACAGTCTCGAGAAGCCGACCCAGCAGGTGCCCAGACCCAGGCTCTGGGCCGCGAGCACGATGTTCGTGCCCACGACGCCGACATCGACCTCGGGAACCCCTACGCCACGTCGGTCCACGAGGATCAGGATCACGGTCGGCGCCTTGTGGAAGACGGCGAAACGGCCGTGGGCGATAGCCTTGATGGCCGTCATGGGCACGGGGTGGAAGGTGTTCGGGTTCTGGCGATTGAGCTGCTGGGTATTCTGCAGGATGGCAGACCGCTGTTCCGTCCCGGGCGCATAGTTCGTGTAGTCGATGCTCGCCGTCATACCCTTGCAGGCCGCGACGCCGTACTGCTCCATCTCGGCGATCATCGCCTTGTCGCGCACGACGACAAACGACCAGGGCTGGCAGTTGCCCTGGGAAGGCGCGAAACGCCCCATTTCCAGGATTCGGCGGATCATGTGGGCCGGCGGTTGGCGACCCTTGAACTTGCGGATGCTCCGCCGGGTCAGGATGGCGTGCTCGACATCGTTCCAGTCGGCGCCCGGCTCGATATCGTGAACGGTCGAACGACGAAGAGCGGTGCGCTCGGACCGGGTCGTGCCCACCTCCAGGTCACAGTCAAGATCCTCGAGGCCCTCGAGGCCCTCGAGGTCTTCAAGATCTTCAAGGTCGCGTGTTTCGCTCATCGTCGATCTCCGCTGTCTGCCTCGGGAGGCGTCCGCCTAGGCCTGCGCGCTCCGAAGCCTCGCTGTCTCCGCGCTCGCGATCCGGGCCGGGTCGGCCCTCGCCACGCGGCCGTCCTGGTATTGGTAGACTTCCGCCCCGGGAGACCGCAGCGCCTCGATCAGGAAACGGTCCTGGGGCTTCTCGGACGCGGTCTTGGGAATCTCGTCGACCACCTGCAGGAAGCTCGGGATGAAGTTCGGCTCAAGCGAGCGGCGGCAGGCGGCGTAGAGGCTGGCCGGATCGAACCGCGAACGATCGACCACGATGGCGGCGACAACCTCCTTCTCGCCCGGCGAGCCGTTGGACGAGGGAATCCCGTAGACATAGACGTCGGTGACCTGGGGATCCTCGGCCAGGGCCGCCTCGACGAAGCCGGGGTTGATGAAATCCCCGTTTCGCCGAATGCCGCCGCCCTTGCGATAGTCGAAGAACAGCCAGCCCTCGGCGTCGCGATGGCAGATGTCGCCGCTGCGCAGCCAGCCACCGGCGGTCTTGCTGTCCGAAGCCTTCGGGTTGTTGAAATAGGTGACGACGGCGCTCTCGCCCGTCATCGCCCGGCTGATCAGTTCGCCCTGCACGTCGGGAGGACATTCCTGGTCAGCCTCGTCGACGATCCGCATCTCCAGGTTCCCCGGCGGCTTGCCGAAACTGCCGATGGGGCCGACGCCGATAGGCTTGAAGGCCATGCCGCCCTCGACCGCCCCGTAGGCTTCGAGGACCTTGACGTCAAAGCGCTTCTCGAAGGCTTCCCAGATGGCCGCCGGCATGCCGGCGCTGAGAACAAAGCGCACCGGATTGTCTGCATCGTCCGGTCGGACCGGTTCGCTGTAGATGGCGGTGGCCATCCCCCCCAGCAGGTTGAAGAAGGTGCAGCCGTACTGGCGGGTGATGTCCCACAGCCGCGACTTGGTGAACTTGCGGCTGAACACGGTGCGCTGACCGACGCGCAGGGCCGAGGCCAGAGTCATGAGCTGGGCGTTGCCGTGGGTAAGGGACAGTCCGGTATAGGGCCGTTCGTCGTCGGCTATGCCCAGCAGGGCGGACAGCATGGTCGCGCCGCCGTAGCGGGCGTTGCCGAACACCACCCCCTTGGGATCGCCGGTGGTGCCCGAGGTGTAGATGATCTGCAAAGCATCATCTGGATGGCGCAGACGCATGTCGACCCAGGTCTGCGGGCGGTCGAGCACTTCAAAAAGGCTGGTCGCGTCGGTGAGCTCGCCGGTGGGCATGGCGCCGACCTCCTCGCCGGCGTCCAGGGCCCAGACCCAGTCCAGTGAGGGGATCTGCCCACGAACCTCGGCCACCTGGGCGAGGTTGTAGTCGGCGCACACGATGCCGCGGCAGCCGGAGTCTTTCAGCGTGAAGGCGAGCTTCTGTCCGCGGGTGCGCGGATCGATCGGCACGAACACCAGACCCGTCAGGGACGCGGCGATCATCAGTTCTATGAACTGGGGATGATTGCGCAGAAGGATGGCGAAGCGATCGCCATAGTCCATGCCGCGCGCGAGCAGGCCCGCGGCCAGGCGATTGGCGTTCGCCCACAGCTGGGAGTAGGTGCGCACCTCTTCCATGCCGGTCTCGCCGGCTTCAAAGGTGACGACGTCGAGATCCGGCCTGGCCTCTGCCCGGGCCGCGATCAGATCGGCCAAGACCATCTCGTTGAGGATGCGCATCGGACCGCCCTAGCCTGCCGCGAGGATGGTGACGCACTGGGCGGCGGCGTCCGTGCCGATGTTGCCGCCGCCGTTGTGGCAGAGGCCGACCCTGGCCCCGGCGACCTGGCGTGCGCCGGCGCGGCCCTGAATCTGCTCGGTGATCTCCACCACCTGGGCGAGGCCGGTGGCGCCGATCGGATGACCCTTGCGAAGCAGGCCGCCGGAGGTGCTGACTGGAATCCGGCCGCCCAGCCGGGTGGCGCCCGGGTGGCCTCGGGCGCCACCCTCCCCCTTGGGGCAAAGGCCGATCGACTCATAGCCGATGATCTCGGCCGGGGCGGACGCGTCGTGCAGCTCAACCAGGCTAAGATCGCTCGGCCCCAGCCCCGCCTCCTCGAAGGCCTCGCGGCTGCACACCTCCGACAGGCCATCACTGCCCGAGGGGTGATCCCAACCCGAGCGCAGAACGCTCGAGCGCACCCGGACCGGCGCGGTCAACCCAAGTTCGCGACTCTTCCGTTCACTGACGATTACCACCGCCGCCGCGCCGTCGCCGATCGGCGAGCACATCGGCCGGGTCAGGGGCTCGGCGATCATCGGCGAGGCCAGCACCTGTTCGACCGTCATCGCCTCACGGTACTGGGCCCTGGGATTGAGCGAGCCGTGATGGGAGTTCTTGGCCGACACCATGGCGAACTGCTCGACGGTCGTGCCGTAGAGCGCCATGTGCCCCCGGGCCGCGGCGGCGTAGATGTCCATGAACATGGAGCGGTTCTCGCCCGCGCCGCTGGACGCCTCCGTCGCCCCGCTGCTGGCGGCCGAGGCCTGCAGACCCGCGAGGATCTCCTTCAACTGGTCCACATCCACCGCGCCCATGAAGGCGCCGAAGACCTTGGCCCTGTCGGCGAAGTACATTTTCTCGACACCGCAGGCGAGGACGACGTCATAGACACCGGCGGTGACCATGGCGCAGGCTTGGTTGAAGGCCGTCGATGCGCTGGCGCAGGCATTTTCCACATTGACGACGGGCAGTCCCCCCATGCCGACGCCACGCAGGACCACCTGGCCGCGGATGCACTCCTGGCCGGTCAGCACGCCGGCCGCGGCATTGGACATCCAGGCCGCCTGGATGTCTGCCTTTTCAAGGCCCGCGTCCGCGATCGCTGCCTCGATGGCCTCGCCGCCAGTGGACTTCATGCCCCGGTCCATCATCCGCCCGAAGCTTGTCATCCCGACCCCGGCCACATAGGCGTTCATCTTCATCGTCAGGTCTCCCAAGCTGTGCGGTCAGGTCAGAAACGGTTGGCGGCGACCATGCCGAGAACCTCGTTGCAGCCGTCTTCGATCATGGAGATGCGCGCATCGCGGAAGATCTTCTCGATCGGGCAGTCCCGCGAGATCCCCGCGCCGCCAAAGACCTGCATGGCTTCGCTGGAGACGTCGAAGGCGGCCTGGGTCGAGGTCACCTTGGAGGCGATGGCCAGCTCCAACAACGGCGTTTCGCGGGCGGCGTTGATGCGCAGGGCCCGCTGGTTGAGGGCCCGGGCCGCCTCGACCTGCCGGTACATCTTGAACAGGCGCGACTTGACGCTCTGGTGGTTGAAAATCGCCACGCCGCCCTGGACGCGCGCCTTGGCGTAGTCAGTGGCGAGTTCGAACGCCGCCCGGGCGCAACCGACGAATGTCGTGCCCATGCTGCCATTGGCCAGGCAGAGGGTGCGATCGGCCGTCGCCTGGTACTGCTCCGGCCCGACGACCATGGAATCGGCGGAAACCTTGAGATCGTTGAAAAAGATCCCGCCCTGATTGAGGGCGCGCTGACCGATCTTTTCGGTGGGCTTGCCCTTGGTGACGCCGCCTTCATTCAGCGGCACCACGAACACTCCGCCACCCGTCTGGCCGCCGCCAAGATCGACCGTACAGAACAGCGCCGCGGCCTCGGCGATGGTGCCGTTCGACACCCAGGCGGATTTTTGCCCCGAGATCACGAACTGGTTGCCGTCCCGTCGCGCGATACAGTTGGGCTTGGCGTCGCGGCCGCCCGGGTGGCTCAGGGCGCCGTCGAAATTGATCAGGTCCGAGCCATGGTCGGGCTCGGTGATGGCCCAGCAGCCCAAGGTGCCCAAGGGGAAGCGTTCCATCAGCGCCGGATTGCCGGACATCTGGGCCATCATGGTGGGAAAGCCGGCCACGCCCAAGCTGATGGCCAGACCGCTGTCGCCCCAGCCCAGTTCCTCGCCGATGATGGCGCGCAGGCGCGCCTGATCGTGGGGGGGGGAGTCCGACTGCATGTCGAAGAGCTCCAGGCCCAGTTCGCGATGCTTGCGGAAAACGTCCCAGAGAATCGAGTCGCGGCCGAAAACCTCTCCGGCTGGCAGCTTGTCCAGACTCTCGCCCGCCGGACGCATCACGTCCCGGGCGAACCGGTGCGCCGTTTCCCAGGCCGCCCGCTCAGACCCCGTGAAGTCAGGATCCATATCGACCGCAAGCATCGCCATGTCTCACCCTTCCCAAGGTTGCCTATGGGTCTTGTGTCCGTCCGATCCGCGGACTTCGCGTGCTTGCGGCAAACCAAAGCCACGCGCGAAAATCCGCTCCAACGCCTGCAAGGCCAATGGCATTTTCAGTATTGTTGTTGTCGCTTCCTCCCCGCATCGGAACGAACCGATGCCCGGGTCAATTCGAGCCTGCAGGCCCGGTCTCAGGCCCGTCATTGCGCTAGATCAATAGTGAAGGCGCGCGCGCCGGGGGGCGGGGGCGCAGGTAGCGGGCAAGCTGGGGCGGAGCCTCGACATTCAGTGACGACCTGTCCGTGATTGGTCAGGTTGGCCTGCGCCGGCGGCTCCTCCAGCGTGCTCCGCTTGGTCCTGCTCCCCGTCGGGCGGAGAAGAGAGATGTCGCCTCACCCTGACTTGTCGGCTCCCGGAGCCGGCGCCTCCAGAATTGCGGTGGTCGTCTGCACGATGTCCTGGAGCGTCGCGTCAGAGCCCCAACCAGGGTGGCCGCGAGCGGGATCGTCCATCATCGTCTCGCGCACAGCGAGGAGTGAGCTGACATACGCGCCGACGAAAACGAAGCGGCGGTTTTTGGCCGCCGGAGGCATGTCCGGCATCAGCCGACGCATGTGGGCCAGGCAACGTTGATAGCCGACGTTCCAGCGGCCCTCCAGCGTGCGGTCGATCAAGCCGGGGTCCGACTGCGACAGGTGCAGGAGAAAGCGATTGAAGCCCTCCCCATGTTCGGCGTCGTCGGCGCCGAACTGAACGCTGGGCAGCACCAGGGCCTCGACGGCTTCGCGCACCGTGCGAGGACCTCCCTCGGCCTCAAGTCGATCGAGGTGCGCGTTGCGGCGGGCTTCGATCAGCCGCGCGGCGTCGACCAGGATTTCGGCGACCAGGCCCTCCTTGTTGCCGAAGTAGTAGCCGACCACGCCAACGTTCTTCTGGCCGGCCTCACGGGCGATCTCGCGGATGGGGACGTCACGGATCCCGCGGTCGGCGAACAGACGACGCGCTACGACCTTGATGCGATCACGCGGGTCTGGCGCGACTTCGTCCGTGCCTCGAGCGTCGTTGACAGTCTCCAAGAAAAGGCTCCTAGATAATTCACGCGAATTAACCGCGTCGTCCAAGCGGTCGAGCCTAGGTTTCGCTCCCTCGGCTCGCAAGGGATGGCGGCGACGGTTGCAAGGCACGCCCGGCCTACGGGTGGCCCAGGGAGAACGCCGTGAGCAAGCTGTTTGAGCCATTCGACGCCAAGGGTCTGCATTTCAAGAACCGGATCATCCACGAGCCGACGACCCTGAACATGTCGAACCCGCAAGGGTATGCGACGCGTCGCCTGGCGGCCGCCTACGGGGCCTTGGCGCGCGGCGGCTACGCGGCTGTGATCGTCGGCGCCACCTGCGTGCGGCGCGACGGCCTGATCAACGAGCGGATGCTCGGTCTCTATGACGAGGACTATGTCATCGAGTTCCGCGACGTCGTCGCCGAGATCAAGAACAACGACTCCCTCGCCGGCATCCAGCTGTTCTACGGCGGGCTGATCCCCGGCCTGGGAACCACGGTGCCGCTGGAACACGGCAAGGGCTGGATTCCCGGTACGGTGTCCTGGGGCCCGAGCAACGCCTACGCCATCGGCAACCCCAACTGCGACGTGGTGCCGACCGAAGAGTACGAGAAGATCGTCGAGAGCTTCGGCCAGGCCGCGCGGCGGGCCAAGGAGGCCGGATTCGACTTCGTATCCTTCCACTTCTGCCACGGCTCGCTGCCGCACACGAACCTGTCGCTGCTGTCCAACCAGGGCCGTACGGACAAGTACGCCGACCGGTTCCTGCTGGTCGAGGAGATCATCCTCCGCACCCAGGAACTGTGCGGCAAGGACTACCCGCTGGTTCCCCGCCTGTGTTGCGACGAGAACCTCGAGGGCGGCTACGACATCGCCTATTTCGCCGAACACTATGCGCCGCGGCTGCACGCCCTGGGTATCTCGGTGCTGGACTGCACCTTCGGCTCGATGCTCGGCGCCGCCAGTCGCCGTCCGGATCGGCATTCGAGCGAGTTCATCGGCCCTCAGTTCTACACCCCCAAGGTCGTCAACGGGGAGAACATCCAGACCCTGCGCGCACTGCTGGTCGAGAAGGGCATCGACATGCCGCTGATCGGCTCGGCGAACCTGATCACGCCAGACAATCTGCGCACCATGGTCGACGAAGTCGGGGCCGACTTCGCCGGCGTCTGCCGCCTATCGCTGGATGACCCCGACTTCCCCAACAAGATGGTCGAGGGCCGCGAGGACGAGATCCGCCTGTCGACCCACACCGGCGCCTCGCTGTTGCAGGGCAACATCTTCGGCAAGGGCTGGGCCGGTTCAGCCCAGAACCCGGTGTTCGGCCGCGAAGACGAATTCCGCATCATCCCGACCAACCGCCCGAAGAAGGTCGTGATCGTCGGCGGCGGCTCGGGCGGCATGGAGTACGCAATCACGGCCCGCGAGATCGGCCATGAGGTCGTCCTGTTCGAGAAGTCGGCGATGCTGGGCGGCGCCATGGACTGGGCCGGCAACTACAAGGCCCTGCCCAACATGGAGATGCTGCGCAATCAGCCCAACTACCATCGTCGCATGATGGAGAAGTGGGGCGTGGAAGCCCGGCTCGGCGTCGAGGCGACAGCGGACCTGATCCTGGCCGAGCAGCCCGATGTGGTCGTTCTGGCCGCCGGCGCCCGCCCGGCGCTGCCGGCGGTCGAGGGCCTGGACGAGGGCCGCCGCGCCGGCCGCGTGCTGACCATCGACGAAGCCATGGCCCGCGATCCCGCGGCCACGATCGGCCAGAAGGTCGTCATCTGGGGCGCCGGCGAGGGCGGCGAACTGGCCATAGACCTGAAGCTTTCGGGCAAGGACGTCCGGGTGCTCGACGCCGGCCCGGCCTATGTCCCGGCCAACTACATCGGCTCGCGGGTCTGGGCGATCATGGGCTTCATGGCCCATGTCGGCCTCGCCGTGGAAACCGGTCGTCGATTGGTGCGCGTCACCCCGGAAGGCGCGGTGTTCGCGTCGGCCGACGGCGCCGAGCAGCTGGAGGCGGCCGACACCGTCATCCTCTGTCCCGGGCGGGCGCCCAACAATGCCCTGGCCGGCCAGCTGAAGGACGCCCGGATCCCGGTGCAGGTGATCGGCGACGCCCGCGCGCCGCGCTCCTACGCCAACGCCATCCACGAGGCCGCCTATCTGGTGCGGCAACTCTGAACCGCACCTCGGCGGACCGGGAGATCACCATGGCCGGAAGGCTCGAAGGCAAGGTCGCCCTGATCACTGGCGGATGCTCCGGCATCGGTCTGGCGACGGTCGAACGCTTCATCGCGGAGGGGGCCTGCGTCGTCATCGCCGACGTGCAGGACGAGAAGGGCGCCATGCTCGATCTCCGGTTCCCCGGGCGGGCGATCTACCGGCGATGCGACGTCACCCGCGAGGATGACATCGCCGCAGCGGTCGCGGCGGCGGAAGCGACCTTCGGCGGCCTGGACATCGCCTTCAACAACGCCGGCGCGGG
>Ga0209066_10008039_pt1 | contig 10315 bp, 13 predicted proteins | sample All_14_2_FD_187198 | JGI IMG/M metagenome (GOLD analysis project Ga0209066, IMG submission 187198) | Freshwater microbial communities in response to fracking from Pennsylvania, USA - Allegheny Zone_MetaG_DW_15 (SPAdes) (version 2) ... | reverse complement strand
TGATTTGTCCGTGAAGAACCTGGATGAAGGGACCAGGCGGTCGAACAAGAGGGAAGAAACAAATCCAACGGAGACAAGGACTTAAGCCTGTTTCTGCGGTTTTTTACATGAATCCCTGCCGACCCTCTCCATGAGTGGGGGCATGAAGTAAATCTCGCCGATGTCGGTCATGGCCAGGTGAAAGGTGCGTGTGCTGGTCAGCGGGTCGAAAGAGTCCCGCCTGACCAGCACAGACTGCAGCGCGTTCAGCGCATACAGCACGGGCTCCGACAGGTGCAGGGCGTAGGGCGTGGGCTCCATGCCTTTGGACGTCCGGATGAACAGGTCGTCTTTCAGTGCGGTTCTCAGGCGCTTCAGGGCGTTGCTCACCGCCGGCTGGGTGATGCCCAGCCGCTCGGCCGCCACCGACACACTGCGGTCCAGCAACAGCTGGTTGAACACCAGCAGCAGGTTCAAGTCGAAATTCCGCAGCTCCATGGGGGGTACCTTTATTCATGCTGGTGATGCAATCTATCAGATTCAATGCATCGACTTATGCGGGGAGACTCTCCAGAATCGCGCCCATTCGGAGACAACCGCTCAAAAGCCCCGCATGGAACTCGTCGTCAAACCCTTGGATCGCCACATCAAAGTGGACAGCGGAAGCAACCTGCTGGACGTGCTGCGCGAGCACGGTTTGCCCATTTCCTACAGCTGCATGTCGGGCCGCTGCGGCACCTGCCGCTGCCGTGTGGTGGAGGGCCGGGTGCTCAATGGCGGGCCTGAAACCGGCCGCCCCCTGGAGGCTGGTCAAGATGCCCACGTGCTGGCCTGCCAAGCGGTGTTGACCGACAACTGCACCATCGAGTTGCCAGAGGTGGACGATGTGATCGTGCATCCCGCACGCATCGCCAAGGGCGTGGTCACGGCCATTGAAGAGGCCACCCACGACATCCGCCGTTTGCGTGTGAAGCTGGCCAAGCCCATCGATTTCAGCCCAGGGCAATACGTCACGTTGCAGTTCACGCCCGACCACATCCGCCCCTACTCCATGGCCGGGCTGATGGGGGACGCGGAAATGGAGTTTCACATCCGCAAGGTGCCCGACGGCCGAGTGACCGAGTACGTGTTCAGCCAACTGAAGGTGGGCGATGCCATCCGGGTCAGTGGCCCGCTGGGCACGGCTTTTCTGCGCCGCAAACACGAAGGGCCCATGCTGTGTGTGGGCGGTGGCACCGGTTTGGCCCCCGCGTTGTCGGTGGTCCGTGGCGCGCTGGCGTCGGGCATGACCAACCCCATTCACCTGTATTTCGGGGTGCGCAGCCAGCAGGATGTGTACGACGCAGACCGGCTCGCCGCTTTGGCGCACGCACATCCCCAGTTGAAGGTGCACACCATCGTGTCCACCGGGCCGGTGGGGCCCGGGCAGCGCAGCGGTTTGGTGACCGATGCCATCCGCCAGGACTTGGCGACCCTGTCTGGCTGGCGCGCTTACCTCTGTGGTGCCCCGGCCATGGTCGAGGCCCTCCACCTGATGGCCGCCAGCATGGGCATTGCACCCAACCACATCCACGCCGACGCCTTCTACACCAGCGGCGTTTGAGCCGGTCCACGTTCCTGTTCCCCCATACCAAAGGAGACCTTCCCATGAGTGAGACCCAACCCGTCTTCGTCCAGGACCCGAAATGGCCTGGCGAAGGCACCAGCCGAGTGCCGTTCTGGGCGTACACGCGAGACGACCTGTACAAGCGCGAACTGGAGCGCCTCTTCTATTCAGGGCACTGGTGCTACGTGGGCTTGGAGGCTGAGATCCCCAACCCGGGCGACTTCAAGCGCACGGTCATCGGTGAGCGTTCGGTCATTATGGTGCGCGACCCCAGTGGCGACATCAACGTGGTGGAAAACGTGTGTGCCCACCGTGGCATGCGCTTTTGCCGTGAGCGCAACGGCAACGCCAAAGACTTTTTCTGCCCTTACCACCAGTGGAATTACAGCCTGAAGGGTGATCTGCAAGGCGTTCCGTTCCGACGTGGTGTCAAGCAGGATGGCAAGGTCAACGGCGGCATGCCCAAGGACTTCAAGCTGGAAGACCATGGGTTGACCCAACTGAAAGTGGCGGCACGCGGCGGGGTGGTGTTTGCCTCGTTCGACCACAGCATTGAGCCGCTGGAAGAGTTCTTGGGCCCCACCATCCTCCAGTACTTCGACCGTGTGTTCAATGGCCGCAAGCTCAAGGTGCTGGGCTACCGCCGCCAGCGCATTCCAGGCAACTGGAAGCTGATGCAGGAAAACATCAAAGACCCGTACCACCCTGGGTTGCTCCACACCTGGTTCTCGACGTTTGGCCTCTGGCGTGCCGACAACAAGTCCGAACTGAAGATGGACGAGCACTTCCGCCACGCCGCCATGATTTCCACGCGCGGCCAGGGCGGCAAAAACGACGATGTGGTGTCGGGCGTGGACAGCTTCAAAGACCAGATGAAGGTCAACGACCCGCGCTTGCTCGACATCGTGCCCGAGCCCTGGTGGGGCGGCCCCACGGCCGTGATGACCACGGTGTTCCCCAGTGTGATCCTGCAGCAGCAGGTCAACAGCGTGTCCACACGCCACATCCAGCCCAACGGGCATGGCTCATTTGACTTCGTCTGGACCCACTTCGGATTTGAAGACGACACGCCAGAAATGGAACAGCGCCGCCTGATTCAGGCCAACCTGTTTGGCCCGGCAGGTTTCGTGTCCGCCGATGACGGTGAGGTCATCGAGTGGTCGCAAGAAGGGTTTGAGCAAAACCCGGCACACCGCACCGTGATCGAGATGGGCGGTCATGACATCGGTGACACCGACCACATGGTCACCGAGACATTGATTCGCGGCATGTACGCCTACTGGCGCAAAGTGATGGGGGAATGACCATGGTGGACTTCAAGACGTATTTCGAACTGCTCAATCTCTACAGCGACTGCGCCATGGTGTGCGACTCGGCAGATTGGGAAAAGTGGCCTGAGTTTTTCGTCGAAGACGGCACGTACCGCTTGCAGCCCCGCGAGAACTTCGAGCAGGGCCTGCCACTGTGTCTGCTGGCACTGGAGAGCAAGGCCATGATCAAAGACCGTGTGTACGGGGTGAAGGAAACCATGTACCACGACCCGTACTACCAGCGGCACATCGTGGGCACACCGCGGATTGTGAAAGTGGAGCGCGACATCTACGGCGAGCGCATCCAGTCAGAGGCCAATTACACGGTCATCCGCACCAAGTACGACGGCGACTCCACGGTGTTCAGCGTGGGCTTCTACAGAGACACCATCGTGCGCACGCCCGAGGGCCTGAAGTTGCAATCCCGGCTGTGCATCTACGACAGCGAAATGATCGCCAACTCCGTCATTTACCCCATCTGAGGCCACCCGATGTCAGACAACTGGACGGACGCACTGGCCCGCGACGCGGTGCCAGAGGGCGACGTGATCGCCGTCAAAGTGGCGGGCAAAGAAATCGCCCTGTACGAGGTGGACGGCGAGGTGTACGCCACCGACAACCTCTGCACCCACGGTGCCGCCCGCATGAGCGACGGCTTTCTGGAGGGGCGCGAAATCGAATGCCCGCTGCACCAGGGGCGTTTCGATGTGTGCACCGGCCAAGCCATGTGCGCACCGCTGACGGAAAACCTCCGCACCTACCCCGTGAAGATCGAAAACCTTCGCGTGAAGCTCAAGCTCGATTGACCGCCCCACCCACTGAACCTGGTGGGCAACGCCCACGCCTTGGAGACAAACATGAACACAAACCGCACCCTCAAACACCTGGCCCTGGCCGCCTCTGTGCTGGGCCTGTCGGCCGCACACGCCGAGATCAAAATCGGCTTCACCGGCCCCTTGTCTGGCCCTGTGGCCGCCGTGGGCCAAGACCAATACGACGGCTTTTTGCTGGGCATTGAAATGCTGGGCAAGAAGCTGGGCGGCGAGGAGGTCAGCGTGATCCGTGAGGACGACCAGCTCAAGCCCGAGCTGGGCAACCAGATCGCTCGCAAGCTGATCGACCGTGACAAGGTTGACGCCATTGTGGGCCTGGGTTTTTCGAACGTGCTGATGGCCAGCCTGCCGCGCATCGTGGAGTCGGGCACCGTGGCGATTGCCACCAACGCAGGGCCATCGCCCATTGCCGGCGCCGGTTGTTTGCCCAACGTGTTTTCCACGGCGTGGCAAAACGACGGCACGGCCGAAGCCATGGGCAAGTTTGCGCAAGACAGCGGCTACAAGCGTGTGTACCTGATGGCGCCCAACTACCAAGCAGGCAAAGACTACATCGCCGGGTTCAAGCGCCACTACAAGGGCCAGGTGCTGGACGAGGTGTACACCCAGGTGAACCAGCCCGATTACTCCGCTGAAATCGCGCAGCTCCAGGCAGCTGGCCCCGATGCCGTGTTTGTGTTTTACCCCGGTGGCATGGGTGTGAACTTTGTGAAGCAGTTCAGCCAGGCGGGACTGATGAAAAAGACCCCTTTGTTGTCGGCCTTCACGGTGGACGGCACCACCCTGCCTTCGCTGCGTGACGCCGCAGTGGGTGCCATTTCCGGTGCCATGTGGGACGTGGCGCTGAAAACCCCTGGCAACGCCGAGTTTGTGGCCGCGTTCAACAAGAAATTTGGCCGCGTGCCCAGCTTGTATGCCGCCGTGGGTTTCGACACAGCCAACCTGCTGGACATTGCGGTGCGCAAGGTCAAAGGCAACACCGCAGACAAGGCCAAGTGGACCGCGGCGGTCAAAGCCGCTGGTGCCGAGCTGAAGTCGGTCCGTGGCCCTTTCCGCTTCAATGCCAACAACATGCCGGTGCAGAACTACTACGCGTTCCAGACGGTGAAAGACGGGGCCAACATCACCGTCAAGCAGCTGGGCACCCCCCTGCCTGAGCACCAAGACCCCTACGTGGCCCAGTGCAAGGCGAAGTAAATCATGTCTGCCACTTTGTTGTTGGCTCAGATGCTCAACGGCCTGCAGTACGGTGTCATGCTGTTTCTGCTGGCCGCTGGCCTGACCCTGGTGTTCGGCATCATGAGCTTTGTCAACCTGGCCCACGGGTCGTTGTACATGCTGGGGGCCTACGCCGCGGCCGTGGTGGGGGTGCACACCGATTCGTTTGCGCTGGGCGTGCTGGCTGCGGTGGTCACGGGCCTGGTGGTGGGGCTGGTGCTGGAATGGGTGGCCATCTCCAAGCTTTACAGCCGTGACCACCTGGACCACGTGCTGGCCACGTTTGGCATGGTGCTGTTTTTCAACGAGGTGGTGCGCATGGTGTGGGGCCCGCAGCCCATGTTTGTGTCGCTGCCGGAATCGTTGTCTGGCACGGTGGACCTGTTCGGTTTCACCTACCCCACCTACCGCTTTCTGATCATCGTGGTGGGCTTGCTGGTCGCCGCGGGCAGCCAGTGGCTGATCCACAAAACCCGTGTGGGCATGCTGATCCGGGCCGGCTCGGTCAACCCGCACATGGTGGGCGCGCTGGGCGTGAACATTCGCATGCTCAACGCCATGCTGTTCGGTCTGGGCGCGGCGCTGGCTGCGCTGGCTGGTGCCATGGCGGGGCCCATCTTGTCGGTGCAAAGCGGCATGGGTGAGCCCGTGCTCATCACCACGTTGGTGGTCATCGTGATCGGGGGCATCGGCTCGGTCCACGGCGCGCTCTACGCGGGAATCATTGTGGGTCTGGTGGACACGCTGGGCCGCACCTTTCTGCCCATGCTGTTGCGCACCGTGGCCGACCGTGAGGTGGCCAATGCCGCCGGGCCTGCCCTGGCTTCCATGCTGATTTACCTGCTGATGGCCGCTGTGCTGGCCTGGCGACCACAAGGCCTGTTTCCGGCCCACCGGGGTTAAACATGAACCACCTCTCTCAACCGGCCCGCTGGGTGCCGGTGGTGCTCTTGCTCGCCCTGGCGGCAGTGCCCACCTTGGCCACGGCGTTCGACGACAACTTTCTGGTGGCGTTTTTCGCCCGTGTGCTGATTTACGCCATCGCGGCCAGCGCCCTCAACATTGCGCTGGGCTTCGGAGGCCTGGTCAGTCTGGGCCACGCGCTGTTCATCGGCGTTGGCATGTACAGCGTGTCGCTGCCAGCGTTTCACGGTGTGTCGGCAGGTGCGGTGCACCTGCTCATTTGTGTGGTGCTGTGCGCGGGCATCGGTGCGGTCACGGGCCTCATCAGCCTGAGAACGTCGGGCATCGCTTTCATCATGATCACGCTGGCGTTTGCCCAGATGGGCTACTTCGTCATCGTCAGTCTGAAGCAGTACGGCGGCGACGATGGCATGGGCATTGCCACAGCCAGCCAACTGTTCGGTTGGGCGCTGGACACACCGAAAGCCGTGTTCTACACCGCCTGGGTGTTGTTGGTGGCATTGACGTATTGGGTGGACCGGCTGCGGGTGTCGCCTTTTGGCATGACGCTGCGTGCCGGCCGCCAGAACGCGCGCCGCGTCATGTCAGTGGGGCTGGCCCTGCGCCGCTACCAACTGACGGCGTACGTGCTGTCCGCCGTCGGCTGTGGCCTGGCGGGCATGTTGCTGGCCAACTTGAACGCCTATGCATCGCCCAGCAGCATGTCGTGGAGCGTGTCGGGTGAACTGATCGTGATGGTGGTGCTGGGTGGCATGGGCAGCGTGTTCGGGCCACTGCTGGGCGCACTGGCTTTTCTGGGGGTGGAAGAGGTGCTGAAGGCCTACACCGAGCATTGGATGGCGGTGTTCGGCCTGGCCATCGTGGCCGTGCCCATGCTGGGCAAAGCCGGGTTGGTGGGGCTGCTGGAGCGCTTCAACCCTTCAACGTCACAACCCCGTACGAAGGAGGCATCATGACCCAGCCATTGCTTCAAACGTCGGCCATCACCAAGCGGTATGGCGCGCTGCTGGTCACCGACCAAGTGTCGCTGGACATTCGCCCTGGGGAATTGCACGCCATCATTGGCCCCAACGGGGCGGGCAAAACCACATTGATCAACCAATTGTCCGGAGAGCTGGCGTCTGACGAAGGGCGCATTCGGTTCAACGGACAAGACGTGACCGGCCTGGGCATCAACGCCCGTGCGCGCCTGGGGTTGGTGCGCTCGTACCAGATCACCTCGGTGTTCGATGAATTCACCGTGCGCGAAAACGCCGCCCTGGCCGCCTTGGGTGCACGTCAGCATGCGTTCAAGTTTTGGGGTGGGTTGCTGTCCGATGCCGCTGCCCTGGCTGCGGCAGACGAAGGCATACAGGCTGCTGGTCTGTCCGCACAGGCCAACCTGCTTGCGTCTGAGCTGGGATACGGCGAGCGCCGCCAGCTGGAGCTGGCCATGGCGCTGGCGGCCAAGCCGAAGTTTTTGCTGCTCGACGAGCCCATGGCTGGCATGAGCGTGCAAGAGTCTTCGGCGGTGGTGAGCCTGCTGCAGTCCCTCAAAAAGCAATACACCATCCTGCTGGTCGAGCACGACATGAACGCGGTGTTTGCCCTGGCCGACCGCATCAGCGTGCTGGTGTACGGCCGCATTTTGGTCACCGGTACGCCGGATGACATCAAACAGAACCAGGAAGTCCGTGCGGTCTACCTCGGCGATGAAGAGGTGGTGGCGTCATGAGCGCTCTTCTCACGGTCAAGGGGCTGGCCGCCAGTTACGGCGCAGCGCAGGTGCTGTTCGATGTCGGCTTTTCGGTGGCAGAAGGCGAAGTGGTCACTTTGCTGGGCCGCAACGGCATGGGCCGCTCCACCACCATCAAATGCCTGTTTGGGCTGTTGCCTTCCAAGGCGGGCACCATCGAATTTGGGGGGCAGCGGGTGGAGCGTTTGCCATCTCACCAGATTGCGCGACTGGGTCTGGGCCTGGTGCCCGAGGGGCGGCAGGTGTTTCCCAACCTCACGGTGGAAGAAAACCTGGTGGCCACGGCCCGTGCCAGTACCACCCACAGCCTCAAGCCCTGGACGCTGGCGCGCGTGTACGGTTTTTTCCCCCGGCTCAAAGAGCGGCGCACCAACCTGGGCTCGCAACTTTCCGGTGGCGAACAACAGATGCTGGCCATCGGCCGGGCGCTCATGACCAACCCCCGCTTGGTGGTGCTGGACGAAGCCACCGAAGGCCTGGCCCCGCTGATTCGCGCCGACATCTGGCGTGCGCTGGGCGAGCTGAAGGCCGAAGGCCTGTCGCTCATCGTCATCGACAAGAACCTGGGGCCATTGCTGGAATTGGCAGACCGGCATTTCGTGCTGGAAAAAGGCGTGGTGGTGTGGTCGGGCACGTCGGGTGATTTGCGCGCCAACGCCCAGATCGTTCACGAATACCTGGGCGTTTGAGCCCCCGAAACCGGAGCCCCACATGAGTGACCCCCAATCCGCCGCCATCGGCACCATCCGTTCCGAGCACCGGTCGCTGGCCGCCGTCATCCACAACATGAAGGCCGTGCTGCATGAGGTGCGTGCGGGCCGCATGGCCATGGACTATCCCTTGTTCTGGACCATGGTCCATTACATCGACGTGTTTCCCAATCGCTTCCACCACCCCAAGGAAGACGACTGGCTGTTTGCCAGATTGAAGCTGCGGACCTCGGAAGCCGACGCGCTGATCGACGAACTGCAAGCCCAGCACCAGGGGGAAGCCTCGGTGCTGAGCGAACTCCGTCGCTGGCTGGGCAACACCGAAGCGGGCGTGGAGGGCAGCTTCGATGGGCTTGAGGCGGCGGTGAACGACTACGCCCACTTCACGTGGAAACACCTGCGCTGCGAAGAACACGACCTGTTGCCCTTGGCGGAAAAGCACCTGCTCGACACCGACTGGGCCGACATCGCCACCGCCTTTGCCCAGAACCAGGACCCGCTGTCCGGCCACCCGTCTGACAGCCAGGTGTTCAACGACCTGTTTCGCGCCATCGTGCTGAAAACGCCTGCCCCGCTGGGTTTGGCTTGATTTTCAATTGTGGATTTAACCCAACCCGCGCCCGCGTTGGCAGCGTTTTGCTTTGGCTGCCTGCTGCTGGGGGCTTCCCCTGTGCTCAGCTGCCCATCTCCGTTGGCATCGAGTGCGGCCAACTGACAAGCAGCCAGTCGCTGGTGCTGCTGGTGAAATTGCTTCAGTTGCTGCTGCTCAGTCCCTTGCGCTGATTGAACTGGCTGGCCAGGTAAGGTGATCGGGCGGCAGCGTCGATCAGGGCTTGACCTGCGGCGGGGTTGAATTGATTGGCCCATAAGGGTCTTCGCCCTGTACCCCGGGGATCAGGTGCGTCTCGATCAATGCATGGTCGAAGGGCAATGCAAGCTTGTAGTCACCGATGGCGAGACTTCCAGAACCCGGGGGCGTTTTTGCTCCCATCAGCCAAATGGGAAACCGAAGCGGATTGCGTTCACCCGGAATGAATCGCTTGAATTTGTTCCGTCCATTCGGGTTCTTGCGCTCCTCAATCGTCCCCCGCCCAAACAGCCGCAAGATGTTTTTGTCTTCCATGAAGTAGGGGTCGATCAGCAGGGCTTGCTCGTGGATGGCCCTGAGCAGCTGCATCAGCTCAACGAAATTGGTGGCGGGTTTGAGTTGCTGGATTTTTTCTTTGGTGGTCATGGTTTCCCCCTGTTGGGACAGGGGCGTGTTTGCTGGTGGCATGGGCTGGGCGTGCGCAGGTGCCGCTGCACCGCAGGCCAGGGCCATCAACAAAACCATGCGTTGAAGGATGTTCATGCTGCTTGCTTCCATGTGTGGCCATGTGTACCGAACGGAGCCTGTTTTTGGCGTGCGGATGGGGTTGGTTGACTGTGTTCACCAAGCGCAATGCCCCGCTACCTCTGGTGCCATCCCCCATTCCCTGGCGCTGACGTTTGACAACGGCAAAGGGTTTGCCGAGCACGTATTCATTGTCAAGGCGCTGCAGGGCAAGGTGCACTTCGCGCACTCCCACCATTGCTGGGCAATGGGGCTCAACGAGAACACCCATGGGCTGCTGCGCCGGCATTTCCCCAAGTGCACAAACTTGCTCAAGGTCGTCCACGAAGAGGTCGATGACGCGCTCTACGCGCTTGACCACAGACCTCTAAAGTGCTTGGGTTGCCTCACCCCGCACGAGGTGTTTTACGGCTGGGAGATCTCGCCGATTGAACTGCCTTCGGATGCACTTTGTCTCTGAATTTTCGAATAAATACGGCTTTTTCGCTTGTCTGTAATGCGTCGACAGCTACATAAAAATTGACTTCCCCCGCCCCATCCGCATCACCGTAACCACCCTCTGGTCCTGTGCCAGTGCGGGTGCTGGCGGACCGCCACGCCATCGCCATGCCAGTGACCGTCTGGGTGGCGGCTCTTGGTCAATCCCAGCCACCACCCCTCACCCCTC
>Ga0209066_10008037_pt1 | contig 10315 bp, 7 predicted proteins | sample All_14_2_FD_187198 | JGI IMG/M metagenome (GOLD analysis project Ga0209066, IMG submission 187198) | Freshwater microbial communities in response to fracking from Pennsylvania, USA - Allegheny Zone_MetaG_DW_15 (SPAdes) (version 2) ... | reverse complement strand
CTGGAAGATGATGGAACTTCCAGTGCTGCGCCACCCACATCTGATGCTGGCCGACGTCGCAGGCCACGATGGTGTCGGGTGGGGCGATCTCGGACATCCGCTTGAGCAGCGCCGGCGCGTAGACGCCCTTGCCGGGTGCGTCGTAGCGCGGCGCGGCGCTGGCCTTCATCTGCATGCAGCGGCGATGCCATTCCGCACAGTTGGAACGTGCCGCCGACAGCGCGCAGAGGGTCTCGTGCAAATCGCCGTACAAGGGAATGTCGGCTTGCCGCAGCTTGCTGATTTCGGCGATGTCGGCGTCGAGGTGAATCACCCGGGCATTGGGTGCGAACTCGGCCAGCTTGCCGGTGGCGCGGTCATCGAAGCGCGCACCGACGACGATCAGCAGATCGCAGTTCTGCACCGCCATGTTGGCGGCGCGAGTGCCATGCATACCCAGCATGCCGATCAGGTAAGGATGCTCCGGCGGCAGGTTTCCCAGGCCGCGCAGCGTGGTCACGGTCGGCAGTTTCGCGGCTTCGACAAACTGTCTGAACGGCTCGACCGCTTCGGCCAGGGTGATGCCTTGACCGGAGTAGATCACCGGGCGTTCGGCGCTGGCGATGGCGGCAATGGCTTCAGCCAGGCCTTCGGCAGGCGCTGAAGGCAAGGTGTCCGCCGGTGCGGGTTCCAGCAGACCCATATGGGTAGCCGAGGCGATCTGCACATCCTTGGGGAAATCGATCAGCACCGGACCCGGTCGGCCACTGCGCGCAATGCGGAAGGCCTCGTGCACCACATGCGGCAGGTCTTCGATTTTGCGCAGCAAAAAACTGTGCTTCACGATCGGCAGCGTCATGCCGTAGACGTCGAGCTCCTGAAAGGCGTCGGTTCCCATCAGGGTGGTCGGCACTTGTCCGGTCAGCACCACCATCGGCACCGAATCCAGAAAGGCATCGGCGATGCCGGTGACCAGATTGGAAGCACCGGGACCGGAGGTCGCCACACAAACGCCGACGCGTCCCGACGCGCGGGCGAAACCATTCGCGGCCAGTGCCGCACCCTGCTCGTGACGAGTCAGGATGTGGCGCAGCTTCGAACCCACCAGCGCGTCATAGAAAGGCATGATCGCGCCGCCCGGATAACCGAACAGCACATCCACACCTTCGGCCTCGAGTGCCCGCACCATCAGGTGCGCGCCATTTTTGGCCGGCGCGCGGGCGGTGTCGGAACTCATGTCACCGGGTCCTGTTCGGGTGTGGCATTCGACTGCAACCAGACCATCTTGGCGCGCAGCGCCTTGCCAACCTGCTCGATCGGATGGTCCAGATCGGCCTGCTTGAACTTCTTGTAGTTGGGCAGACCGGCTTCGTATTCGGCGACCCAGTTGCTGGTGAAGGTGCCGTTCTGGATATCGGTCAGCACGTCCTTCATGCGGGCCTTGACGCTGGCGTCGATCACGCGCGGGCCGCTGACGTAGTCGCCGTACTGCGCCGTTTCGGAAACAAACTCCAGCATGCGGGTGATGCCGCCTTCATAGAACAGATCGACGATCAGCTTCAGCTCGTGCAGCACTTCGTAGTAGGCGATTTCCGGCTGGTAGCCGGCTTCCACAAGTACCTCGAAACCGGCCTGCACCAGCGAGGACGCGCCACCGCACAGCACCGCCTGTTCGCCGAACAGATCAGTTTCGGTTTCTTCCTTGAAGGTCGTCTTGATGACATTGGCGCGCGCACCGCCCAGACCGGAGGCGTAGGCCAGCGCGAACTGCTCGGCCTTGCCACTCTTGTCCTGATAGATCGCGTAGATGCACGGCACGCCACGGCCGATTTCATATTCGCGACGCACCAGTGCGCCCGGGCCCTTCGGTGCCACCAGAACCACGTCGAGGTCTTCGCGCGGCGTGATCATGCCGAAATGCACGTTCAGGCCGTGTGCGAACAGCAGGCACGCGCCCTGTTTCATGTTGGGCGCCAGCACCTCGGCGTAGAGCTTCTTCTGCACCATGTCGGGAGTCAGCACAGCGACCAGATCGGCATCCTTGACCGCTTCGGCGGGCGACTTGACGGTGAAGCCATCGGCCTTGGCCTTGGCCTCGGTCGGGCCGCCGGGACGCAGACCGATGACCACATCACAACCGGAGTCGCGCAGGTTCAATGCGTGGGCGCGGCCCTGACTGCCGTAACCGACGACGGCGATGCGGGAAAGGAAGCTGGCGGGTACGGTCTGGGTCATGGCGGGTCCTGCGATGGGGTGAACGGATGGGATGAAAGAAGCCGGGTTGATCGGTATGCAGCGAGGGTGGATCGATGTGTTGCGGGCTTAAAAAAAACCCCGCTCCGTTGCCGGGCGGGGTTCTGGGTTTCGGGTTCCTTGCTGCCTTGAACCGTGACGACCTATCCCGCACCGACTGGCGAGGTAATAAGAAGTACGAGTACTACAAGGACCGCCCAGAGCGTCAGGCCCAACTCGACCGGCTGCGGCTGTGAAGCGCAGTGGGCAGCAAGTGGGCGGTGGCGGTTCGGACGGTTCATGGTGCGGAGCAAAACACAGCGTAATTCAGAGTGTCAACCATCCAAACGTCGCAAGTCTTGATGGTTTCAATGGCAACGAGTTGCTTGCACTTTCTACTCAAGCCGGTCGGGGGTTGGCCGATAACCTGTCACGGACCCGCCATCGGCCTTGCAAGCCTTGGAAAACAAGGCTTGCATGCCCTTGACCGCGTGCTTGGGCGTGACCATGCTGTGACGCATGGCGGCACGGGCCTGTCGCCCGACCTGCGCCACGACAAGGAGAGTGACGTGGTGGATATGACAAACCGTCCAACCTCGCGTTGGAAATGGCGCGCTGCGGCGACGGTCATTGCGCTGCTACTGATCGGCCTCGGCGGCACGATGTGGTGGTGGGACGATGAACCCGCGTCGGTCGATGTTGTGGCGTTGGCGAAGCGCAACAGCGAACTGCGACAACGTGAATGGGTCATCGGTACGGCCAGCAGCGAAGCGCTGATTGCGGTATCGCATACCCTGCTCGACAAACGCGGCGGCTATCTCAGCAATGACTGGATGCCGCCCGGCGTATGGATGGATAACGTGCCCAACTGGGAGTTCGGCGTGCTGGTGCAAGTGCGCGACTTCACCAAGGCCTTGCGCAACGAATTCAGCCGTTCCCAAACCCAGAGTACGGAAGACCCCGATCTGGCCGAAGCCGATCCTCTGTTTTCCTCGCCGAACGACCGCTGGCTGCTGCCCTCCTCCGAAGGACAGTATGAAAAGGCCATCGAGCACGTTGAGGCGTATCTGCAACGACTCACCGATGGCGATCCCTACAACGCGCAGTTCTTCGCGCGCGCCGACAATCTGGCGGACTGGCTGGCGGTGGTGGAAAAACGTCTGGGCTCACTGTCGCAGCGGCTGTCTGCCAGCGTTGGACAATTGCGCATCGACACCGATTTGAGTGGTGATCCCAGCGCACGTCAATCCACGCCGGGTCCGGGCGCGCGGGTGGTCAAGACGCCGTGGACGCAGCTGGATGATGTGTTCTACGAGGCGCGAGGCACGACCTGGGCCTTGCTGCATTTCCTGCGTGCGATCGAACACGATTTCAATGATGTGCTGCAGGACAAGAATGCCTTGGTCAGCCTGCAGCAGATCATCCGCGAACTGGAAGAAAGCCAGCATGACCTTGGCTCGCCGATGGTGCTGAACGGATCGCCGTTCGGCTTCTTCGCCAATCACTCGCTGGTGATGGCCAATTACGTGTCGCGAGCCAATGCGGCCGTCATCGATTTGCGCAAACTGCTGGAGCGTGGCTGAACCCATGCGCAGGGGGTTTTCCGCCAAGGCAAGATGGTTGGCGCTGCTGCTGTGGCTGCCGACCTGCGTTGTCATGGCGGGCGCAGTCCATGAGCCGTTGGCGGCGTCGCCGAGCAGCGAGCCGGTCACCTGCGACGTCGAGAGTGATGCACTCTGGCAGCGCTACGAAGTGCCACCGCCTGCAGAGGGCTGGAGCGGCGAGCCGGTCGCGGTTCTGGTTCATGGCGGACCTTCCGACCGCGTGCAATTGAGTCAGGGTGCGCGCGTGTATTGCGGCCAGTTCGGCGATGCAGCGCGCATGGACTCGCGCTTCCACACCGGAGTGGGTGGCGTGTTCGTGCCCGCGGCGGGTAGCCGACAACCCATCGTGGTACATGCCCTGGGGCCCGATCTGGCGCTGTGGCCGATCGTACTGACTTCAGGGCCACCAACCGAGGTGCAACGGCAGGACAGTTACCGGTTCGGCCTCCGCGTCGGCGTGCTTGCCGTCATGTTCAGCGTGGTGATTTCCAGCCTGTTGGCCTTCGCGGTCGCACGCGAATCCGCCTTGCTGATCTTTGCCGCGAACAGCACGGTCGTGTTTCTGTGGATAGCCCTGATGACCGGTGTTTCGGGGTTTCCCGCAGCCTGGCTGCCGGTGGGTGAGTGGCGAATACGCCTTCTGGTGGGTTTGCCGATCCCGATGGTGGTCAGCACGCTCAGTTTGATGCTTAGCGGGCGCGAGATGCGACGGAAGTATGTCTGGTTGCCCGGCCTCGGCGCTGCCTTGGCCGTCATCGCGGCGACCCTGCTGATCCTGAGCCTCAGCGTCGACTATGCCGCGCTCGCACAGCTGGCGCTGCTGGTGGATGTGCTGGCGATTGCGCTGTTGGCGATCGCTGCCACATTCAGCATCTGGTGGTTTCTGCGCGTTCGCTCAAGCACCGCAGTGGGCAATCTGGTCGCGGTGCTTCCGCTGGTCATCGCGGGTTGGTATGGCTGGGCGGCGGCGTTCGATTTTGTGCCATGGAAGGTCGAATGGATGGCCGCCACGGTTGCCTGGATCGGCGTCGCGGCCAGCGCGGTGCTGATGCTGCGACTTGGCAACATACGACGTCAGCGCGATTACATGCGAAGACTGGCGGAGACCGACTCGCTGACCGGTCTGGCCAATCGCCGCGCTGCCATGGATGAGCTTGAGCGACGCATGGTGGAGAGCAAGCGCGATCAGAGTTCGCTCGGTCTGATCTTCATCGACATCGACCATTTCAAATCCGTCAACGATTCGCACGGTCATGCCATGGGCGATGCGGTGCTGATTGCGGTGGGCGAACGACTGCGCGCTTTGGTGCGCACCACCGATATGGTGGCCAGACTGGGTGGCGAGGAGTTCCTCATGATCCTGCCTGGGGCAGACGAAGCAACCTGCGTCCGCCTGGGGCAGCGTTGCAGCGCGGATGTGGCGGCACTCGAGTTGCCGAGTGAGCGCAGTGTGGTGCGGATCACCGTCAGTGTGGGCGTGGCAAGCCGAGACCGCTATCCCGATGTCGACGCGACAGCCTTGCTTGGACTGGCCGACAAGGCCATGTACGCCGCCAAGCAGGCCGGGCGCAATCGCGTCGTCACCGCCAGCACGTTGTGATGTGCTGGTAAGTGCGTGGTGGCGGGTATTGATCCGGCGTGCCATCGCTCAGAGCAGTACGCGGGTTCCCAATTCCACGACCTGGTTCGACGGCAGTGAAAAGTACGAACCCGGATCGTCCGCCTGACGACTCATGGCACCGAACAGGCCTGCGCGCCAAGCCCTCAGTCCGCCCGGACCGTTGGCAATCACCGAGCGCGCAACGACATACGTCACGCCAATATCGTCCGTCACGCCATAGCTCGGATCGAGTCCGCGCAAGGCAGCAGGAAGATCGGGCTCCTCGCGGAAGCCAAAACGCACCCGGACATCGTGCATGCCACGACCCAGTGACTTCGTGACGACCCGCTCTACCGGGTTTGCATACGGTACTTCGATCAGTTCAATGTGCACGAACAAGACCCGTTCATGCAGCACCTTGAAGTGCTTCAGTCCGTGCAGCAAGGCGCTTGGAATATGGCCCGGATCCGAATTCAGATACACCGCTGTGCCCGCGACACGCGGAAGGTCTTCGGAGACGATCAGTGACGTGCTCTGCAGCGGCAAGTCCATGCGTCGACGTTCGTTGGCCAGCAGGGCGCTGCCGCGCCGCCAGGTTGTCAGCATGAGGAAGATCAGTGACCCGAGGGCAATCGGAAACCATCCTCCGTGCATGAACTTCATTGCGTTGGAGGAAAAGAACAAGCACTCCAGAAGGACGATGCCGGTGAGGAAGGTGAGCAGGCGCCAGCGCGGTGAAACCTGCAGGGCGGCGATGACGGCGGTCAGAATCGTGGTCACGATCATGGTGCCGGAGACGGCGATGCCGTAGGCGGCTGCCAGTGCGCCGGACGAGCCGAAAGACAGCACCAGCAGGACGACCCCGACCAGCATCAGCCAGTTCACGGCGGGTACGTAGATCTGGCCCCGCTCGGTGTCCGAGGTATGGCGCAAACGAATGCGCGGCAAGTAGCCGAGCCGCGACGCCTGCAGGGTGATCGAGTAGGCTCCCGAGATCGTGGCTTGCGAGGCAATGACGGTCGCCGCCGCGGCCAGTCCCACCAGTGGCCAGAGGAACCACTCTGGCGCCAGTGCGTAGAACGGATTGCTGGCTGCAGCCGGGTCACGGATCACCAGTGCGCCCTGCCCGAAGTAGTTGAGCAGCAGGGCGGGACAGACCAGTCCATACCACGCGACGCGAACCGGCCACGCGCCGAAGTGTCCCATGTCGGCGTACAGCGCTTCGCCACCGGTCAGCGCCAGGAATACCGCGCTGAGCAGCACGAACGTGGCGTAGGGCTGATGCACCGCAAATTGCAGTGCGTGCCGCGGGTCGAGCGCGGCCAGTACCTCCGGGGTTTGCCAGATGCTCTGAACGCCCAGCGCGCCAAGGGTGAGAAACCACACCAACGTGATGGGTCCGAACGAACCACCGACACGCCCGGTGCCGTGTCGCTGCACCACAAACAGGCCACACAGGATGCCGATGGTCAGAGGCAATACCCAGTCCGACAGCCGGGGCGCCGCCACGGCAACGCCTTCGATTGCAGACAGCACCGAAATCGCGGGCGTGATGATCGCATCGCCGTAGAACAGCGCGGCGGCAAACACGCCCAGCAGGATGACCGCCGATGCCAGTCGAGGGCGCTGGCTGCTGGCGCGGTGGGCCAGTGCCGTCAACGCCAGCACGCCACCTTCGCCATCGTTGTCATGGCGCAGAACCACCCAGACGTACTTGATCGAAATGACCAGCGTGACCGCCCAGAACAGCGCGGAGAGCGTCACCAGCACATGCTCCGGACTCGCGCTGAGGCCATGCTCGGCCACGAAGGCTTCCTTGAATGCGTAGAGCGGGCTGGTCCCGATGTCGCCGTAGACGATGCCAAGCGCGGCCAGCACGAGGGTGGAACGGGAGGATGTTTTGGTCATGGCGGTTCAGATGAGCGCTCAGAGTTGGAAGCGATAGCCGACCCCGGTCTCGGTCAGCAGATGACGTGGACGCAAGGGATCACATTCGAGCTTGCGACGCAGATGTCCGACGACGATGCGCACGTAGTGATGCTGTTCGAGTGCGTCCGCGCCCCAAACGTCGCGAAGCAGTTGACGGTAGGTGACCACTTGTCCGGCACGGGTCGCCAGCAGGCATAGCACCTCGTACTCGGTCGGGGTCAGACGCACGACCTCGCTCTCACGGGTCAGTTGTCGCGCCGCGAGATCCAGTTGACAGTCGGCAAAACGGACCAGGGGTGATTCGCGGCCTGGGCGGGCGCGTCGCGTCAGAGCGCGAATGCGCGCCAGCAATTCGCCCACGGGAAATGGCTTGACGACGTAGTCGTCGGCTCCGGCATCCAGTGCGGCGATCTTGTCCTGCTCCAGATGTCGCGCCGACAGGATCAGAATCGGGAATGCGCTCCAGCGCCGCAGTTCGCGTACGAATTGCACGCCCTCGCCGTCAGGCAGACCCAGATCGAGCAGCACCAGGTCGATTGGCAGAGAGGACAACGCCTGCCGTGCGTCCGCCAACGTTGCCGCGGTGTGGACGTCGATACCCTCGCGTCCCAGGCGTTCCTGCAACAGACGACGGATCGAGAAGTCATCTTCCACCACCAGTATCGTCAGCAGGTCGCGATCAAGCATGGGGCGATCCTGCGGGCAAGCTCGGCATGGGCTCCAGCGGTCTTGGCAAACTGATTTCCACTTCGGCGGCGGCATTGCGGTTACGCAAGGTCAGGGTTCCGCCGTGCGCCACGACCACCGCATGACAGGTCGCCAGTCCGATCCCGAAGCCCGCATTCGCATCGCTTCGCTCCCCGCGAGCAAATGCGGAAAGCAGGTGTTCGGCGTGTTCGGGAAACCGTGAACCACTATTGCTGACCCGCAGACGTACCACTTCCGCGTCATGATCGGCGGCGATGCAGACGCGTTGCTGCGTGCCGCCCTGCTTCAGTGCGTTGTCGAGCAGATTCGCGATCACGCGCTCGAACATGCGCACATCCAACTGCAGCCAAGGCAAGTCGACCGGCCATTGCAGGACCACGGTCTGACTGCCCGCAACGCCGGCGAGGCTGCGCAGTGCGGCACCGACAATCTCCTCCAGCGTCACCCATTCGCGGCGCAGAATGCTGCGGGAACTGCGAACCTGGGCGAGGTCGAGCAAGCTCTCACACAGGCGGTTGGCGCGCAGTGCTTCGTCGCAAACGACCGCCGCCTGTTCGCGCACGGCACACGATTCCGTGCTGAGATCGCGCAGTGTGTCGGCCTGCGCGTAAAGCACCGTCAACGGCGTGCGCAGGTCGTGCGAAAGCGTCGCCAGCAGGCTGTTTCGCAAGCGTTCCGCCTCGATTTCGGACTGCACTCGCGCGGCAACGTCCAGATAGTGCAGGCGCTCCAGCGCGGCGGCAGTCAGCTCGGTGAGGGTCGACAGCAGATCGGCGCGCGCGGACATGATCGATTCGTCACCGGGCGACACGTCAATCTGCAACACGCCGCGCAACCGCGTTGCACCTCTAAGTGCCCGATAGATCCGACAAGGACGGGGCGACGGTCCGCTCCAGCGCTGCTGCGTCTCGCCCGAGCTCAGGACTGCTACCACCGCTTCGTCTGCGGAATCCAACATCGCTGCGTCATGGACATCGATGGCATGGAACTGCGCTTCGGCATCCATCTGGTCTCGCAGGATGGCCGTGACGATGGCGATGACCTGGTCGCGCTGCAAGGTGCTGTTGAGTGCGGCGGCCAACTCGTAGAGGGCGCGTTGACGCGCTTCGCTTTCAACCGCCAACTGGCGACGGCGAAGCAGGTCGCCGCTGATGTGGGAAATGATCATCGCCACGCAGAGCATGACCCCGAACACCACCAGGTGTTGAGGGTCATGGACGGTCAGCGAGCCTTGTGGCGGGATGAAGCCAAGATCGAATACCAGAACCTGAATGGCGCTGGCCAGCAGTGCAGGTCCACGGCCCAGTTGGAACGCGACGAGCGCCACGACCAGCACCTGCAGCAGCGCGATGGCCACCAAGTCCAGATGCGGCCGCGTCGTCAGCAAAGCGGAATTGGCTGCGCCACAAGCGACGATGGTCAACAGGTAGGGATGCTGCCGAAACCAGACACGGTGGCCACCTGCCGCTTGAGGCCCGCGGGCGATGTCCGGAGACGCGCCAACGGATTCGACGCGCCGAGCCATCGCATCGCATTGGGCAGGTGACGTCGCTGACAGCCGCTCTGAATGCAGTGCGGCTTCACGGTCTGAACTCCGAGAGGCATCGGGTTGTTGGCGGGAACGCTCCATGTGGAAAGTTTCCCGCCTGCCGGATAAAAAAGCTGGAAAGAGGAATCGGCCACCATGCGGGCGAACTGATCCTGATGCTTCGGCCGATCACACCGCCGCAGCGAGCGGGTGCACGGACGAAGCGTACCCGCCGGCGGCGCGCGCTGAGCGCTTAGAACTTCGGCTTTTCCGAGCTGTTTTCGTAGCGGCTGATCGACTCGGCGATGATCGCCTTTGCTTCGTCGGCGCCGCCCCAACCGTCAAGCTTGACCCACTTGCCCTTCTCCAGATCCTTGTAATGCTCGAAGAAGTGGCCGATGCGTTCCAGCCAGTGGCCGGAGACTTGTTGGATGTCGGCAATGTGGCCGTAACCGGCAAAGACCTTTTCTACCGGCACCGCCAGCAGCTTTTCGTCGCCACCGGCCTCATCGGTCATTTTCAGGACGCCGACCGGGCGGCAGCGGATGACACATCCGGCCACCAGTGGCAGAGGAAGGATGACCAGGACATCGACCGGGTCGCCATCACCGCACAAGGTATGTGGAACGTAACCGTAGTTGCAGGGATAACGCATCGGTGTCGACAGGATGCGGTCCACGAAAATCGCACCGGTTTCCTTGTCGACCTCGTACTTGACCGGCTCGGAATCCTTGG